>JADMIO011101909.1_pt1 | contig 64012 bp, 48 predicted proteins | sample 8958161 | NCBI WGS metagenome assembly JADMIO01 (sample SAMN16585339, study PRJNA669376) | soil metagenome | isolation source: Crop rotation soil | place: USA: Cullars Rotation, Alabama | collected 2011
GCGACTTCAAGTCACGTGAATTCCAAGCTTCGGATCCCACTGTGCTGGAAAGATCAGCGAGCATCGAGGCTAAATCTTGATGGCCTTCGCACGACCACTTCCTTGCGAAACGTTTGGTCGCCTCGGCCGAACGGCTATGGCAGGCCACTAACTTCGCGCCGTGCAAGGATGCAATTGCTTGTGCATGAAACTCGGCAATCATCCCACAGCCGACGATAGCGAATCCAATTTGTCGTTTCTTGGCCATGTATCCGTTTCTCGAAGCGTGTCCCGTAGCGGCATGTACTTATTTAGTAACTTGGTTTACCTAGGTTATCATGAACCCGAGACTCCTGTTGACGTTTTTTGCTCTCATTTTCTAGGATTCAGGATCTCAAAGGGGCTAGTGCCTGTTTTCGCCTCTCCTTTTCAGACGGTAGCCTTGTGGCCAAGAAAATTCGCGTCGCATTGCTTGTAGTGGGCGGACTATCCTGCGTGGCCGCACTTGCGGTGCTCGTCGCTTGGCAATCGGTCAAGCAGGTACCGACGTTTTATCGCAACTCCATTGAACTCGATGATGAGCAGCGCGTAGCCGCTAGCGACGAATGCATGCAACAGGCTGCGATGTTGGCCGGCGACCTTCAACGATCAGGTCGTTGGCAAACCGTCTTTACCGCCGACCAAATCAACGGTTGGTTGGCAATCGACTTGCCAAAAAACTTTCCCGATGCACTGCCACCCGAAATCGAAAACCCCCGCGTCGACATTCAAGCCGACGAAGCAACACTCGCCTGCACGATTCATCAAAACGGACAGTCGACCGTGGTTTCCATTTCTTTCGATGCTTACTTGGTAAAACCAAATGTAGTCGGCCTGCGATTGCAAGGAGTTCGAGCCGGGCTCCTGCCGGTGCCACTTTCGACCGTGTTAGAACAAATCAGTGAGGCCGCCCAAAACTGCGACATCATGCTCGAGTGGCGGCAATCGCATGGAGACCCCGTGATAATGCTCACCTTGCCTGGAGATGACGAAAATTCTGCACCGTTGCAGCTTGAGACAATCGAACTACGTGATGGCGAAATTTATGTTGCCGGCAGCAATGGAGCCAACGACCAAGTCATTCAAGATCCTTCCCAAGCGACGGAAGTTGATAATGCAAGCGAGACTGGCGATCAGCCGGCTCAAGCCCGCGCTGAATCCGATACAAACGAGAACCACCAGCGTTGATTGTCTTGCCCATCGCGCACTAGTCGCACTCGCCCACGTAACTTTGTTCCAATCAGGCGAACTTCCAGACAGTCCTCGCCAGCTACTTCGATCTCATAGCCGCCCGAATCAACTCGGTGCACTTCACCCCGATCGCCGTCGAGCGGTCCTTCGTAGTCGAGATAATGCAACCTATGGTCCGCTAGCCGATTAGCGACGATTTGTTTCCCCTCGAGGGGCTCATTTTCAAGCGCCCAGGTCCACAGAACCGAACCTTGCTCAAGCATCAGATCCCAGTGGCTGGCTCGCGCATAGCCTGGGGGTGTTGTGTGATAGAGCACCACGAAACGTGCCTTCGCGGACAGCGAGTTGTCTGATTTACCGACGGTCATAAGTATCGAAAACTTCAGGGTTTTTGAGGATAATAGCGGCCACTGCCACGTACGGGAGATTCGAACCTGCCCCATCGTCAAGTGTCAGATCGACAAGTAGAATAACACCTTTTATCCCCAGCCGGTTGCCCACGTTCGATTGTCTGGCATTTGCTCTGATGTCCAAGAGTCGTTTGCTCACGCCTGGTCCAACTCAAGTGCCTGAAGTGGCGCGGTTGGCCATGGCGCGCCAGGTCATCCATCATCGAACTGACGAATTTAAGGCACTATTCGCCGAAGCACTCGAGGGGCTTAAATACGTCTTTCAAACGCGCGGCGATGTTGTCATGGTCTCTTGCTCTGGCACCGGAGGCATGGAAACCGCCGTCGTCAATCTGGTACCGCGCGGGGGCAAGGCGATTGTTCTTGAAGGGGGCGTGTTTGCCCGACGCTGGACGCACATTTGCCAGGCGTTTGGCATTCAAGTCGTTTGCCACGAAGTGCCCTGGGGAGAAGCGGTTGATCCGACGGATGTTGAACGTCTGGTCAAAGCCCATCCCGATGCCATAGCCGTGTTTGGTACGTTGATGGAAAGTAGTACCGGCGTGGTACACGATATTGAAGCAATTGGCCGTGCTGTCCGGACAGGCAACGCCTTGTTTGTGGTCGATGGCATTAGCGGTGTCGGGGCCTTGCCATGTCGTACCGACGATTGGGGCATTGACGTGTTAGTGGTTGGCAGCCAGAAGGCTCTGATGCTTCCTCCCGGTTTGGCGTTTCTTTCGGTGAGTGAACGCGCTTGGCGACAGATCGAAAGCATCGAACCGCAGGCGTTCTACTTTAACCTGAAGTACTATCGCGAGAAGCTCGGCAAAAGCCCGGAGACTCCCTGGACTCCAGCCGTAATTTTGGTCCTGGGGCTGGCCGAAACACTCAAATTGATTCGGGCGGCCGGCATCGAACAAATATGGCGCCGCTGCGAAACACTTGCCCGAGCCACGCGAGCCGGCATTTTGGCAATGGGCTTGGAATTGTTTGCCAAGCGGCCCGCCGACGGATTGACCGCAGTCTGTGCGCCTGAGGGAATCGACGGTCCGGTGTTGCTCAAAACATTGGAGCAGCGACACGGAATCAAGCTGGCCGGTGGGCAAGACAAGCTCAAAGGCAAGATTTTTCGTATTGGCCATTTTGGCCAGATCGACGAGCTCGATATTCTCGGAGCCCTTTCGGCCTTGGAATTGGTTTTGACTGACTTGAAATTCCCCGTCAAATTAGGCACGGCGGTCGCTGCCGCAAGCTGTGAATTAGGAACCACCAACAAAATTTAACCCTGTTTTCATTTATTAATTCGGATCAACATGCAAAAAGTCATCGTTCTCGACACACTTGCCCGCGAAGGACTCGAGCTGCTCGAGCAAGCGCCAGGCATCGAATATGAAGTTCGCACTGGTCTAAAAGGCGACGCACTTCGCGAAGCACTAGGGCAGTTCCAAGGTGCGATTTGCCGCAGCGGCGTCAAGATTACCGCTGATGCTCTGGAAGGCAACCGCAAGCTCAAGGCCATCGTGCGTGCCGGCGTGGGAACCGACAACATTGATTCACGTGCGGCCACTCGGTTGGGCATTGTTGTTATGAACACCCCGGCTGGCAACACACTCAGCACTGCCGAGCATGCTCTGGCCATGATGCTGGCGCTGTCTCGCAATATCGCGCCGGCTTATCAGAGTTTGATTGAAGGTAAGTGGGATCGTAATCGCTATACGGGCACGCAATTGGCCGACAAGACGTTGGGCATTGTCGGTCTAGGACGAATCGGTCAGGCCGTGGCCGAACGTGCTCGCGCGCTGCAAATGCAAATCATCGGCTACGATCCTTTTCTTTCGAGCACTCGCGCTGCGGAGCTGGGTATCGAGCTGGTTCCACGCGTTGACGACATGATTCCGCGAGTCGATTACCTCACGGTTCACACTCCTCTGACCGATGAAACGCGTAACTTAATCAGTACTCCGCAAATCGAACGGATGCGCAAAGGTGTGCGGCTGATCAATTGTGCCCGAGGCGGCATTTATGATGAGGCCGCGCTGGTCGAAGGACTAAAAAGCGGTCATTTGGGCGGCGTGGCTCTTGACGTTTTCACTAATGAACCTTGTACAGATAGCCCATTGTTCGGCATGCCCAATGTACTTTGCACGCCGCATCTCGGTGCCAGCACTGAAGAAGCTCAAACCCAAGTGGCCGTTGAAGGCGTGAATTTGTTGGTCGACTATCTGACTACGGGCACGATTCGCCACGCGGTTAATTTTACCCCGATTGACTCCAAAACTCTTGCAGAACTGCGTGGCTACTTGGAAGTCGGCTATCGGCTAGGCCTGTTGATGGCACAATTCGACACCGCTTCCATTAAGCGTTGCACGATTCATTATCGCGGCGAGGTTGCTTCGAAAAATACCAAGCTCATTACGGCCGCATTTGCCGCTGGTTTGCTCACTCAGGCGTTGGAAGAAGACATTAATATCGTCAACGCCGAGGTGCTGCTGCGTGAACGAGGTATTGAGCTCGTGGAGCAAACCCGTGCCGATATGGGCACGTTCAGCTCGGTCATCTCCGCCGAGATCGCCACGCTCAGCCACACGCATCGCGCAGCCGGCACCGTGATTGGCCGCAACATGCCGCGGCTGGTCGAAATCGATGATTACCGCCTCGAAGCCTATCTCGATGGCGTGCTAATGGTGTTCACCCATCGCGACGTGCCGGGCATCATCGGCACGGTCGGCACGATCTTTGGCACCCACAAGGTAAACATTGCCCAGATGGCGGTCGGCCGGGCCAGCAAAGGGGGCGACGCGATTGGCATCTTAAATCTCGATCAACCGCCGCCGCAGGCCGCGCTCGATGAAGTTCTCGCCCAGCCCGCGATCCAGAGGGCCGTGGTCATCAAGTTGCCTCCAGCCGGCGAACGCCCAGCCTGGTTGGCGGGGTAACCGGCATTGCTCGGCCGTAAAGCATTCCTCCGCTTGCGGTTCAGCAGCCCAACTGTTACTTTTGCTAGTCTACGAGGCTCAAAAATGTCCACTGTTGCCGAAGTGAAACAACCGATTGCGGGCGTGGTTCCGCCCGAGCTGGCGGAAGCCACGATTATGACTGTCTGGCCCAGTCTGGCGGCCACCGGTGCGGGCCGCGCTTTGGGCCGGCTCTATGCGATTCGATTGGGCTTTCCGCCATTCACGCTCGGGCATTTGATCGCTTTGGCCACGATACCGATCGTTGTTCCCATGTACTTTTGGAAGTTCATCGCGGCCTTGTTGGGTGGATTGCCTGGCACGGTCAGCCGATACGTGCTGACTAATCGACGCGTGGTAATTCGCGATGGCATCAAGCCAGTCGACCAACGCTGGGTGGAGCTCGATCGGTTCGATACGATCGCCGTCGAAACTCGGCCCGGTCAGGCCTGGTATCGGGCGGGGGATCTGATATTTCGCATGGGTCCAATCGAGACCTTTCGACTCGACGGAGTGCCCCATCCCGATGTCTTCCGCCACATTTGCTTGAGTGCCCATCAGGCCTATGTCGGTGTGCGAAAAGCACAGAATGGCTAGCTAGCACTTGCGACGTAGCGGGCAGTCATTCTTTGTAGCCATGCTCTCTTGCGCAGTTCTCTAAGCTATGTGGATATGTGGGTGGTTTGGGTGTTTTGTGGGCAGCTCGTCGACCATTCTGGTCCGGTAAATTATTCGGATTCTTAAAAGTCTGCAGACTGGAAGGTCGATATCTTGGGTGCTGATCGATGCGTTCGACAGGCTCCTTGTAGCTTGCGCGCCGCGTTCGACTCGGCCTTGGGGGGATAGATAAATCGTACGAGTGTCGCGTTTGGCTCGCGGAGTCGACGTTGGCGCGCGTGCATATCAACCTCAGGGATTGAGATCGATGAGTCGGCGAACCTTCAGCACATGGATGATGCTCGTCGTGGGACTACTCGCATTAGCGGGTTGCCACCCCACTCAGCCGTTCTACTTCTTTGAAGACGGCGACCTGTCGCACTTTGTCGACAAGGCCTCCCAAATCGAGTATCCCGATGCAAATACGGAACCGTTGGCCGACGTTACGAATAGCGCTCCGCCGCTGACTTTGGAAAACGCTCTTCCGCGAGATTTTTGGGATATCACTCTCGAAGAATGCGTCCATCTGGCCTTAGACAACAGCAAAGTAATGCGCAGCCTTGGCGGCCGTTACTCCAGCAGTGCCTTCCAGCCGCGTGCACAAGTGGGTGAAGCCCCCGATTCGTTGCTCGTGGCTCCTGATGCCAGCCGCAGCGCTTATGATCCGGCGATCACTGAATCGACACCCTTCACCGGTGTTGAATATGCTCTCAGTGCTTTTGATGCTCAGATGACCACCAGCACCACTTGGCAGCACAACGACCGGGCACAAAACATCCGCCCGGCCTTGGGTGCGATCTTCCCGTTGGACTTCGTCGAAAATAACGCCACGTTTAATGCCGCTCTCAGCAAGACCAACGCCACGGGCGGTACGTGGACCATGAGCAACAACACGTTCTACGATCAAACGAACAACCCCAGCTGGGCCGTACCGAGCACCTACGCCGTGACCTATCAAACGGCTTTCAACCAGCCGTTGATGCAAGGTGCCGGCGTCATGTACAACCGCATCGCGGGTCCGTTCAACCCCTTCCAAGTCAGCTCGGCTAACTTGGCCACGAACACCTTCCAGTTCGACGGCGTGATGTTGGCCCGTATCAACGTCGACATCAGCTTGGCCGACTTCGAATTGGGTGTTCGCAACCTGGTCTATGATGTGGAGCAGGCCTATTGGGAACTCTACTTTGCCTATCGTGCCCTTGAGGCCAGCAAGAGCGGACGTGACAGTGCGTTGCAAACCTGGCAGAAGATTCACGCTCTATACATTGTGAGTGCTCGTGGTGGTGAAGCGGAGAAAGAAGCCCAAGCTCGGGCACAGTTCTTCCTCTTTAAGCAACAAGTGCAAACATCGCTCAACGATCTATTCAACGCCGAAAACCGTCTGCGATACATCATCGGCCTCGGTGTGGCCGACTGCCGGTTGATGCGTCCCAAGGACGAGCCAACGACGGCCGAGGTCAGCTTCGATTGGTGTGATGTAAACGCCGAGTCGGTTGCCCGCAGTGTCGAATTACGTCGAACCAAGTGGCGTATCAAGCAGCACGAACTCGAAATCATCGCCGCCAAGAACTTGCTGTTACCACGCTTGGACGTCAACGGTAACTACCAGTGGTTTGGTTTGGGCGACCAATTGATTAGCAGCAATCGGGCGACCTTGCCGATTGATCCGCTCAATCCTCTGTTCGGCACCAATGCTTATCAAAGCCTCACGAGCGGCAAGTACCAGAGCTGGCAATTGGGTTTCAGCTTCCAGATGGCACTCGGTTTCCGAGCCGCTTTGTCGACCGTGCGACACTATCAATTGCAGCTTGCTCGCGAAAAGGCTCGTCTGCAAGATCAAGAGCTTGAAGTGAGCCACGAAATGGGCTCCGCGATTCGTAACATGGTCTATAACTACCAAGTCAGCCAAACGAATATGAATCGGCGTATTGCCACCGGCAAACAAGTCGAGGCGGTGAAGGCCGCGTTTGAAGCCGAAACCGTCACACTCGACTTGCTACTCGATGCTCAACGTCAACGAGCAGAAGCCGAGGTGGCCTACTTCCGTGCTCTGACCGACTATCAACGCGGCATTGCCCAAGTGCACTACCGCAAAGGTTCGATTCTCGAGTTCGACGGCGTCTATCTGGCTGAAGGTCCTTGGCCTGCCAAGGCCCAGTTCGACGCCAAGCGTTTGGCTCGTCAACGTGATGCTGGTCACTACCTCGACTACGGTTTCACTCGTCCGGGCGTGATCAGCCGCGGTGCCTACTTGCAAAATGCTGGCGACGGCCCCGACGGACCGACCGGCGACTACCGCATCCAGCACCAAGAAGGCGGCATGACTGTCGAGCCGGAAGTTGTCCCGACCCCGATGAAAGCGGGCGCGAAGTCGACCAACGGTTCAGGCTCGGTCGAAGCGTCGCCCCAATTGCTCAGTGGCCCGACCGGTAAGCCGGCCAAGCCCGAGAGCTTTGATTGGAGCGGATTGAATCTGCCCTCGAATAAATCTACCGCCGCAACCGCGGCTGCCAAGATGGGTAATCAGGAGAGAGCCACTGGCGCAAGCCAACAGGTCGCCTCGAATAAGGGGGCCGAGGCGACCGGCTCTCGTCCTGCCGTCACCCGCGATAGCGGCGTGCGTCAGGCGTCGTTCCAAGACTGGAAGCCAAGCGCCTCGTACGAATCTGGCCCGGGCCAACCGCCTCGCACTTCTGGATGGCAAGGAACGCTACGCTAGAGAGCCAGCCGTCCATTCCAGTAGAACTGGTTTTGCCTCGGTCGCCCATCGCGATTTGTCGCGAAAAACTGGTCAACAGTCCTAAGGCTTGACCAGACCTTGCCGACTTGAGAGCCTTTAGCCAGGGAGCTTCTCAATCTCGGTAGATCTTTCGACCATGTTTTTCTCGTTCGATGGGCTCGATGGTGTCGGTAAGACGACCCAAATGGATTTGTTCTCCGACTGGCTGCGCGCTGCCGGTCAAGACGTCGTCAGTTGCCAGGACCCGGGCAGTACTCCGCTCGGGGAGATTGTTCGAAAGATCTTGCTCGAACGCGGTGACACGCCGATTGATCGCCGTAGCGAAATGTTGCTGTTCATGGTCGCTCGATCGCAACTGGTCGCCGAGCTGATCAAGCCAGCTTTGGCCGCAGGCAAAACGATCGTGTCCGATCGATACCTTTTGGCGAACGTAGTTTATCAAGGGCATGCTGGCGGCCTGAACGTTGATGAAATTTGGCAAATTGGCCAGGTAGCCACTGCCAGCGTGAAGCCCGATTTGACCTTCGTGCTCGACTTGGATCCCGACGCCGCACGCAAACGTATCGAACGACCACTCGACCGGATGGAAATCCAGACCGACGATTTTCAGCGCCGTTTGCGAGCGGGCTTTTTGGCCGAAGCCGCTCGGCAGCCGGAAAAGATTGTCATCATTGATGCCGGCCGCTCCGTCGATGAGGTGCAGGCAGATATTCGCCACCATGCCGAGCGCGTCTTAGGAAAATAATATGTGGCAGGGCATTTTAGGACACGATGATGTCGTCGAGCGATTTCGGCAGTCGCTTCGTCGGGGCCGATTGGCTAGCACGTTCCTGTTCGTCGGTCCGCCTGGCATTGGCAAGCATACTTTCGCACTCAAGCTCGCTCAGGCCTTGCTTTGTCAGCGCAACCCAGCACAGGATCTCAATCCGTGTGGCCAGTGTGATAGTTGCGTGCAGGCGGAAGCTCGCGTTCACCCCGATCTTTTGCTGATTGCCAAACCTGCCGACAAGAGTTTTATTCCGGTCGCGGCGTTCGTGGGCGAGCCTGAGCGACGAATGCGCGAAGGATTGTGCCACGATATTGCACTGAAGCCGTTCATGGGCGGCCGCAAGGTGGCCGTGATTAACGATGCGGATTTTCTGAACGAAGAAGGGGCGAACGCGCTGCTCAAAACGCTCGAAGAACCGCCTCCACGCTCAGTGCTCATTCTCATCGGCACCAGTGTCGAAAAACAGCTGCCTACGATTCGGTCCCGTTCTCAAGTGATTCGCTTTCGCCCTCTTGACAAAAACGACGTGCACCAAATCCTCGTGCAAAAAGCGCTGGTTGATGGTCAGCAAGACGCCGAGCGCTTGGCACGGTTCAGCGAGGGGAGTATTCAACGAGCGTTGGAATTGGCTGATGCCGACTTATGGCAATTTCGTGGCCAGTTGTTTACCGGGTTGGCTGCTCGCGAGATCGACTCGGTGGCGCTAGCCCGTTCGATCAACGAATTTGTCGATGCCGCCGGTAAGGAGGCCAGCAGCCGGCGTAATCGCCTGCGGCAAGTAATTCGCTTTGTCACCGATTTCCAGCGACAACAGATTCGCGGAGTTTGTGGCCTGGAACCGACTGGTGATGACGATTTAGTCCATGCTCTGAAATCGTGTGTCGCTGCTCGGTATGATATCGATCAACTCACCACCATGCTCAGCCGTTCGCTCGAAGCGTTGGGCCACGTCGATCGTAACGCTCATCAAGCCACGCTGATTGATTGTTGGCTTGATGATTTGGTGCAGACGCGGTGAGCGTGTTTTTTGGCGTTGCCTCGCAAGCAATTGCGTGAACGGTTCCACTCACTGTATGCCTGCTTGGTTTCTTGCCGTGGTGTGTGTCATAATAGGCAGATGCAAGAAGCTAAGACACACAACGTTCCTAGTCGACGGCGACTCCAATTCTCGCTCCGATTGTTGCTGATCCTGACCGCACTTGCGGCAGTTGCGACTGTGGTGGTAATGGATCAGGTTCACCGCGCGGAGCTGCGGGCACGCCCCGCTCGTTTTCGGCAAGCAGTGCTCAGTGGAGATATCAAGGAGTTGGACCGCCTTCTAGCGATGGATCCCCAGCTGGCGCATGGCCGCGAACACTACGGCAGTTCATCTTCGATCACTCCGCTCCAGCTTGCTCTATCTAGCAGTTCACCCGAGGTCATTGATCGAATTCTTAAAGAACGACCAAATCTCGACGAGGCGAGTCATAATGGCGAAACAGTGCTGCATATGGCGATTCGATATCAGCGACTTCCCGTAGTGATTCAACTTGTAGACCTGGGTGCTAACGTCAATGCCGTTGACCGCGAGGGAAACTCCCCAATCCACGTTGCCGCTCAGGAAGATCGCAATGGTCAAATGATCACCGCGATTATTGCGGGCGATGGCAATCTGGAGTTGCGTCGCCGTGATGGCAAAACTCCCCTGCGGCTTGCAGTGGAGCGACGCAATCAACCTGCTATCGCGGAGTTTCTCAAGGCGGGCGTGCAAGTCAACGATGCCGATGTTCAGGGGCACACCGCTTTGCATATTGCCATCGATCGAAGTGATCTCGAAATCGCTAAACTTCTGCTACAAAACGGCGCCAATTTGGTTGCCAAAGATCACGATGGAAATATTCCCGGTGGACTCAGTAACGGGGGCGACTCGGATACGGCGGTGGCAATTTGGTGGGAGCAGATTGTGAAAGCGCACGATCAAGGATCGCTTGCAAAGCTCACCGGCTTGTTCGACGTGTCACCACAAGCACTATCGTTTCGAACAAAATATGGTACTTCGTTGCTCACCCGGACGATCGAAGCGCGGCGACTCGACGTTCTAGGCTATTTGCTGGAGCGACGAGCTAAAGCAAATATCCAGGACGATTTGTTGGCCGATGCATTAGTCGAATCCTACTGGTGCAAAGTAGAATTTGCCGAGCATTTGCTCAACGCCGGGGCCGATATCCGGTCGAGAGACCGCTTCGGTCGAACGGTGTTGCACGGCGCTGCAACTGCCCATAACCACGACCTGCTGCGTTTGCTGATCGCGCGTGGCGCCGATCTGTCGGCAATTGACAATGCTGGTACGACGGTGCTGGACGCGTCGTTTGAGCGAAACTTTTTTCAGCACGACGGTCCAAAAACTCTTGAAATTCTTAAGCAGGCCGGCCATCCACCTACAGTGTTGAATGCCGCCGCATTGGGTGATCTCGAACTGCTGCGTAAACTGTCTGAAGATAAGCTCGAAAATCTCGATCGCGAGTACACTAACAGCGGAGTGAGGCCTTTGCACGCGGCCGTATTTGGCAAGCAAGCCGAGGTGATCCGATGGTTGGTGGATCACAAAGTGGACCTGAACCCGTTCAAGCATGCCCATTCCGTTATAGGCGAGATCGATTCTCCGCTCATGGTCGCGATGAGCTACGATCTGACTGACGTGTCAATCATGCTGATCAATCTGGGTGTCGACACGAACTGCGTCAGCTTCAGCGGGTACTATCCGGTGCTTGCCGCCATCGCTTGGGATCGCAATCCAATCGTCCTGGAGACCCTGCTGGCACACGGCGCTGATCCAGCGCTCAAATATCGCGACCAAACGGCGCTAGACCTGGCGACCAAGTCAAAATCAAAACATCGCGCACGTTATTTAGAGTTGTTGGACGCGAACACAAAAGTCAGCAATAGATGATTAAGTGAACACCTGTTGTATAAGAAGAACTCACTGTCCTTCACCTGCTCACCTGTTCCAAGTTCTCCTGTTCTATCGCCGCCTTACGGCGATTCTCCTGCTCTATTTTTTTGCCCTGAGGGCAAAAAAGTCGGGGTGACACGATTCGAACGTGCGACATCCAGCTCCCAAAGCTGGCGCTCTAGCCAGGCTGAGCTACACCCCGAGTGGGAAACGTGTGTAAGTATAGTACCCGCTGGCCTACTTTCCGGCAATCGCACGATAATACTCGATCGACCGTTTGAGCCCTTCTTCGAACGTTACCTGCGATTCATAGCCGAGTGCCTGCCGTGCTTGGGTAATATCGGCCAGGCTTTCGCGCACGTCGCCAACGCGCGGTGGTTGATGGATCGGCGTGATTTTTGTTCCCAATAGGGCTTGCAATGCGTTCAATAACTCCAGCAACGTGGTACTGCGCCCGTTAGCCACGTTAAAGACGCGACCGGCAACGTTTTTTGCGTCGGCGGCCAACAGGTTGCCATGCACCACGTTGGCGATGTAGGTGAAATCGCGCGATTGACCGCCGTCGCCATAAATCGTTGGTTGACGACCGGCCAATAGGGCTGTGATGAATAGCGGGATCACGGCCGAGTATTGGCTGTTGGGATCTTGTCGTGGACCGAACACATTGAAATAGCGAATCGAAACCGTCTCGAAGCCATAGGTGGACGTGAATGCTCGGCAGTAATGTTCACCGGCTAATTTTGCAGTGGCATAAGGCGACAACGGGGCGGGTAAATCGGTCTCTCGTTTGCTCGACGTCGGTTGATCGCCATAGGCGCTGCTCGAGCCGGCGTAGACCAATCGCCGCACGCCGGCACGGCGGGCTTGATCCAAAATATTGACCGTTCCGGTGACGCAGGCCGCGTTGGTGTCCATTGGACGTTCGACACTGCGTGGTACGCTAGCCAATGCCGCGTTATGAAAAATGCAGTCGACATCTTTGACCGCCTTGGCAACCAGTGTGGAATCGACGATGTCGCCTTCGATGAATTCGATTCGATCGGCGAACGCCTTGAGATTGCTCAAGTGGCCAGTGCTCAAGTTGTCGATCACGCGTACCTTGTCGCCACGCGCGACTAGCGCTTCAGTGATGTGTGATCCGATGAAGCCGGCCCCACCGGTGACCAAAAATGTCCGCATATTCGAATTCCTTGACTCTCGGATAGTTGTCTGCTGGGAGCGATTCTAAAGCATAGGTTGTAATTGCCAAAGGGGAAAATGGCGGCCAGTGGATAGTGAATAGTGGGTAGATTTATGTATCGACGATTCACTATCCACTCACCACTACTCACTTGTGGGGCCCTTGCTGGTTAGAGCATGAATGGATGAAAATGGCTGAGTCTCAAAATCCGTTCGCTTTGTGAGTGTTTTTCATGTGGCTTCAACGTAATTTGCAGCTTCGGCCAGTGCACCGCGGTTTTCATCTAGTCACCGATCAAATTGCGGCGGCCTTGCCCGAGTTGCGCTCTCTAAAGGTCGGGCTATTGCACGTCTTCATCCGCCACACCTCGGCCTCGCTGACAATCAATGAAAATGCCGATCCCGACGTTCCGGTCGATTTGGAAAGCTCACTCAATGCGATCGCACCGGAGGACTTTGATTATCAGCACACGATCGAAGGGCCAGATGACATGCCTGCCCATGTGAAAAGCGTGCTAATCGGCAGCTCGGTCTCGGTGCCGATTCAGGACGGACGATTGGCCTTAGGCACCTGGCAAGGTATTTATCTCTGCGAACATCGCGACCGTGGCGGTAGCCGCCAACTGGTGCTGACCGTGCAGGGAGAGTAAGTGTTGTTTGCCAGATTGCTTTGTTGCGAGTTTAATGGCACGATCTAGAATACTTAAGGCTACAGCTCTAGCTGGCATAGTATTTCTGATTTCTCAAATCCCAGAGGGCTGCCAAGATGCGCCGCGACTGGCCGTTGTCTTTCAAAATATCTTTCACGGCGTGGCTCCTTTGCGGGCCTTTTGTTGGCTTACTCATCGCTAAAGATTCCGATCAAGACAAATGCGAAGTTGTTGTCGAGGCGCGAGACAATAGCGGCAAACCGCGCACCGACATTACAGCTCGGCTGTTCGATTTCGAGTCGACCTGGCGCGTACGCCGCTTGATCGAGCGTGAGGCTCAGGGCGGTCCTCAAGGTCTGATTCGTTGGTCCGGGCTCGAGCCAAACTCTTATCTGGTCATTGCTAAAACGGCTGATGGGCTGGCTGGCATTCATCAGTGTTTACTCACCTCAGACAATGCAAACCAGAAAGCCGTGATCGCGTTATCTCCCGCGCGCCCAACGGTCGTTTTGTTGAAAGACGAATTAGGAAAACCGATCACCGGCGCCACGATTCGGAGCTTACTGTTGACTGGACCCAACGGAGAATCGCGGTTTGGTTGGCCCAGTCTGGCAGTTTGTGGGTTGGTGAGTAGCCCTAGCGATGCAAAGGGTTTGCTTACGCTCCCCGATCTGCCGGAAGGGACATTGAAAGTGACAATTGGCCATCCCGACTTCGCTCCGGTTCAAATCGAGGAGGTGCAATCTGGCCAATCTGTCCCCACATCAGCGGTTATGGAAGTTGGCGTGCCGCTGACGTTCGAGTTTGAAAAAGTGCCAGACCGCCCGATGGTCGAGTCTCTGCTAATTGACCTGCGATATGACCCGTTCGAAGCCCTTTCGACATTCATCGACAAGTTGCCGGATCTGCGGTCCAATGGCATCGGTCATCTTACGGTTGCAGCAGGTCCTTGTGATTGGGTACGGTTCACACATCCCGATTATCAAATAATCCCTACCTATGCTTCCATTAATGGTAAAACGTTGGCGGACACGGAAGAGCCAATGCAGATTCGCCGCGGCGCCGATCGATTTCGTTTTCAGATCTTGCCAAAGGTTAAAGCGCGTGGGCGCGTGATCGACGAAGCGACCGGCAAACCGATTGCCAGTCAAACCGTTCAGGGCGAGATGTACTCAAAAATCTCGGACGGTCCATTTGCCAGATTTGCCTCTAAATGGTCCCATGTCGATTGGGGTAATACCGATGCCGAGGGGCGTTTTGAACTTTTGCTCGCTGCGGGAAAAGCGCGGATTACCTACAGGAGCAAAGGAATGTTGGCCAACCCATCCGCCACTGAAGTGGAAGTGGCCGCTGATGGCTCAACCGTGATTCCCGATATTCTTGTGCGACCGATTCCCAAAGTGCGCGGCGTAGTGCTCGACGATGCTGGCGCGCCGATCGAACGGGCAGTGGTGCGGTTTCGTGATTCGATATTGGCCTACGCCGATTCCATTAGCTCCACGGATGAACAAGGACGATTTGAGTTGTCCCCTCCTTGGATTCCGACCGACCTTCAAACCGATGAAGCCCGACCCTTGCAAACGGTCGTCGCATTTCACCCCTCAAAGCCCCTGGCCGACCAAGTTCAAGTTCGATTGGATCAGCCTGAGTCGCTCGATCGTGTTGAACTGCGATTGAAACCCAGCGATCCGCGTTCGCTGGTTGGTGGATTCGCCGCGGAGCTTACTCCCTTTCAGCGCGGGATCGTTTCCAAAGAGCAGCAACAGCGGCAGCGCGACTCGCTAGTCGGAAAGCCGGCTCCGGACCTCGATGGGCTAGTGTGGCTCAATACGGCCAAACCCACGATGGCTTTGGCCGATTTCCGAGGCAAATATGTGCTCCTTCAATTTTGGACCACTTGGTGTGGTCCGTGCCACGGTGATCTTCCGACTATCAAGCTGGCTTATGACTTGTACCGCGACAAAGATTTTGTCGTAATTGGGGTTCATAACAACTCGATGCCGATCGACGCGATTGAGGCAGACGCCAAGAAAAATGACATGCGTTATCCTATTGTCGTCGATCATCCTGATGGACGAATTCTAAAGGCCTATGAAAAGCAAGTCGACGGCTACCCGAGCTACTTGTTAATTGGACCGGATGGCAAAGTGATTCAAGATGACTTGGCGCCCGTTCCGACCTTACGCTCTCACACGATCGAGATCGTTCGCAGCAACATTTTGGAAAATTCGAAGAAAGAGTGAGAAATTTGGTAGGGTTTGATGATCAATTCTTTCTCTGTATTCATTTCCCGAGTAGTGGCTGTGGCAGCCGGCAGCTTAAGTTAACCGTGCAAGGAGAGAAGCACGGGCTTTCTGGCTTCTAAGCAGACGGATCGCTAGCGCGGCGGTTTGCGAAGTGGGGTTGTTACGCGCTTGTGCTTGTTGCACCGCAGTGTTTGTCAAGCGGCTGCGCGTCGGCTGCGTCGGCGAATCGCCAGGGCACCAATTGCACCCAACGCGAACAATACGCAAGTCGACGGCTCGGGCACGAACTCGACGCTATCGATATCGACGTCATACATGGTGAGTGTATCGCCGCCGAGTTCGCCATAGCCTTTCTGCACGTCGGTGACGTTGTAGTTGTTGCCGCCGGTCAATTTTCCATTGATGCGAAGTAGTCCGTGCTGAGTCAATGCGGGATTGGCGTTGGTGATATCCCAAGCGGTGGTGAACCGAAAGACGCCGGTTGCGTTGTTGATTACAAAATTGTCGGGACGCATCGGATCGTTCACCACACGTTGGCCGCGGTTGCCGTCGGCGCTGCGATTGCTGTTTTCTTCTTGAATGCCATTGATCGTATGAGCGGCGTTGAACCCGCCGCCGCCCAACCCGGCAAGGCCTTCGTAGACTTCGTGCAAAATCACGTCGGTGCCGCCCAAAAGATTATTGTTCGATCGTATCGGCAGCTTGAGAATATCGGCGAGGTCAATCGTCTGTTCGCCCGCAGCGGGAAACTCGAACGCGCCAAAGAAAACTCGCGGCACCTGTTGCCCAACGTGGACAATCAAATTGTAGAGCGGTTGGTTGTTGTTATCGAATCCAGACGCCACGGCCATTTCGGTGCCGAAGAAATTCGCCGCTAGATTTTGGTTGGCGATCAATATGCTGGGCCCGTTAGCGTTTCCGTTGGCGAGATAAGCAAATGAGTTGGCGTTGCCAGCGCCCCCTTGGTTGATCAGATACGACAGAAAGGTATTTTTGTCCGCGGCCGTGCCATCGATTGTAAGAGCCATTGCCGACTGGCTAATCCCAAAAGTGACAATCGTGAACAACAACGCTGAAGTACGAGTAGCGAAGCCGAGTTGACCAATCAGGGAGCGTCTCATGGAGGATGCCTTTCGTGATGAGAGCCAAGAGGGTGAGCGTTACTGTTCGAATAGTCTCATCAATGTAAGAACCTCGCTCTGTTTTTCAAGCAGTTGCGCCCTTTTTGATGCGTCTGCTTGCGCTGGTTTGCTGAATGATCGCCCGATGGTGCGGAATGCTCATCGATTCTTAATCGTATTCGCGATCATCTGGCGTCCCAGACTGTTCATATTGCGCAATTTCGTTATTGCTACGCCCAATTGATTTGCTGGCTAACTATTTGTTGGCAGGTGCAGTTTTATCGACTCGGTTGGAATGCGAGCGGTTGCGATGTGAGTCGGTACTAGTAGCGATGCCGGGCGACTAATCAGCTCAAGGTCCGAGAAGATTCAGCAAAGCCAGAAGAAGCGAAGTAATACCGCTGCCATCTGCTTGTCGCGAGACGTGCGGGCAAACCGCTTCGCCGCGATGACTAACGATTTTTGCTAGCGCGCCTGAGAGTTGGTAGCAGGAAGGGCATGACTAAGGTAGCTAAAATGCCCAGAGCCAAACTCGATGGTTCTGGCACGGTGAGGGCGAAGATGATGCCGCTTCTGTTCATTCCACCACTGCCAGTTGTTCCGTATAGGGTGTTACCAATTAGAGCTAACGTGGTATTAGGGTTAGTGCCATTCAATCCTCCAGCGAAAGAATGCAATATGCTGAATCCGGTGCCATCGGTGTTGAGTTTGAAGACCGTGCCAAGATTGTAATCCCCACCGTTCAGGCAGGTGCCATACAAGACGTCGTTCGAGAGAATCAACCCGTTTACGCCTCCGGCACCTTCACTAGCCAAAAGCGAATGTAGTATTTGGTAGCCAGTGCCGTCGGTGTTGATTTTATATACCGCGCCAGAATCCGTGGTTCCATAAAGCGTCGATCCATTCAGTATCACTTCCGCGTAGGATCCAAAGGCACCACTTGGAACGCTGAACGCATGAAGAGTTTCAAAGCCAGAGCCATCAAGACCGATTTTAAATACGGAGCCTCCTGGAAAACTGTACGTAGTTCCATACAGATATGCACCATCGGATACCAAGGGGCCAATGTTGGGGTAGCCGAGAAAATTGTTGGGAAACGAGTGCAATAAAGTAAGGTCCGTGCCGTCGATCCCGATCTTGTAGACCGTGCCGTTGTTAAACGAACCGCCTCGGGCAGTCGTTCCGTAGAGAGTGGAATCGACGAGCGTGACGCCACCAATTGGTGACGAACCTTCGTTCGGTTGTCCGGCAAACGTGTGTAGCAACGAGTATCCCGTGCCATCAGTGTTCATTTGGAAGATCGTGCCAATGGGAGCGTTGACCAATATGGCTCCGGTCATACCATAGAGAATCGATCCAGCAGGGGTTAGGCCGCTCGGCGACGGAGTTGAATCATTGTTTGTGCCGAAGAGATGAATGTCTTCGTAACCTGTTCCATCGGCGTTGATCTTAAATGCCGTCCCATTGCCCCCGCCAAATTCACTGGTGCCATAAAGTACTGATCCAATCGGTCTTAATGTTCCATAAGCTCCCAAGGGCGGCAGTCCAAACGAATGCAGCACTTTGAACTCGGCAAGGGCGGTACGCGATAGAACCACAAGCAGAACGGGAATAAACCATTTCGTGATGCGAATCATATGAAGCATTCTTTCAGCTAGGCCGGACGCACGACGAACGCGGCGCGAAAACATCGCCGGGAAGAACCAACACGCGCCGGAGCCAGAAGACTGTCGGCATAGACTGGCCAAACCAGTCGACTAAGCGAGTTGTCGTGCGTCGCGCATTAGCAACCGCCGGGAGGCGGCATCGGGGCGTGGGAGAAAATCGCTACCCCAATCAGGGGGCAAGGTTAGATGCGACTATAAACGTCGCCTGGCCGAAAGTCAATTAGCCAGCTTTGATTCCTATGGAAACCGCTGAGGTGCGTAGGAAAAGAGTGTTAAGTATGAATTAGTCGTCGGTTTGCTTCAGGGTCGTGTCAAGCAAGTCAACAACTCCTAACTTGTTTGCCCACTCTCGCATATAGAGCAAATCTAAATCGCCTTGAATAAACAAAATATCGGCAATGCAGCAAAGCGGTAAAATCGACATCAAAAGTTGGGCGTGGCAACGCATAGATTCGCACGGCTAGCCCGCCCATCAAGACATACGGCACGCCAAGTTGCTCAAATAACTTGATGAATGCGCGAGCCGCTTCGTCAAGACCTTGCATTGGCCTGCTCCGCGGCAGCGAGACGTTCAAGCATCCGACGATTGCCGAGATCATTTTCTTGGCGGATACGCTCGAATCGCTGAGACACAACTTCGGGAGAGCCTAGAAATAAATAAGGCGTCGATTCCTGAATGGCTTGCAACGTCGGCGCGAGCCGTTGGCCAGGCGTCATGCGGCGATACATTTCCAGGGTTTCTTGGCTAATCATGAGATGCGCTCAGTTGCAAGGACACCTTTAAGTGTAGCCTGCAAAAGCCAAGGTAGCCAATACTGCTTCTCTGGCCAGCGGTCCAGTTTCCTTTGCGTCGCTGGGCTGGTGGGTTTGAACCTTATTGTTGCTGCTGCTGCTGCTGCTGCTGCATTTGCTCGTCGGTTTCTTCGATGGGCAGCGAGTGCAGCAGTGCAGTCAGCGGTACGTCGAGCGGTTCGAGACGCTCGTGCCAAGAGAAGCTGGGCAACCGAGTGAGTTGCCGCGTGGCCACGCGAACGGAGATCGTTTCATCGGCGGCACCGCGATGCGTGCCTTTATTCGGCGGTACATCGGTAAAGTCGCGGCCGGTTGCCACGCGCACAAACGTGTCGTTCACCTGGCAGCCGTTAGTCGGATCAAAACCGACCCAATTACGATCAGGCAGCCACACCTCGCACCAGGCGTGGCTTTGCGATTCTTTGTTCGGCCGATGGATGTAGCCGCTCACGTAGCGAACAGGCACGCGATACGAACGCAGGATCGCAATCATCAGGTGGGCGAAATCTTGGCAGACACCTTTGCCGGTCGCCAAGATGTGATCGATCGGCGAGCTGCTATCGGTCACGTGGCGGGCATATTGAAACCGACTGCGCAAATAATCGCCCACGCGCATCACCCACTGGCCCACGCGCTGTCCCTCGCCGGGCGATAGCTCATCCAAAATCTGTTGCAAATGAGCCGATTTGCAGACCGGCCCGCGAAACGCCAAGAAGTCGAGCACGCTGCAGCCGCCAGGTTCCGAATCGAGCGGAAAGGTGGCTTCACTGGTGGCCAAATCGTCGCCACCAGCAGTCGTTTCAACAATGCAGGCCGCCAATACACGAACTTGCTGATGCGGCGCTAGCAGATTGAAGTGGTGGACGTGATTGCCAAACCCATCAAGGTACGAAAACACAGGCGTCGGTTGACTGATTTGCAAATGGAACGAATGGCAGCTTTGATGGTCGTCGCTCATCGGCTGCATGCGTAATTCGGTCATCCATTCCGAAACGGGTTCGGTGTAGTCGAGCCGCGTTTCGTGTTGCACCTCAAGAATCATTTTGTCTTCCGTTCTTCACCCTCACCCTGACCCTCTCCCTGTAGGGAGAGGGGAGTTAAGTGGCATTGCTTCACCCTGAAGGGGAGCCATTTGAATTTTCTTTAAACCAAAGAGTATTGTTTTTGCACGGCCGTGGTGGCTTGCCCACAACGCTGGCCGATGGTTTCCAAAAAAGTATGCAAGCCGTTGTTGTAAACTTCGCGTGGTTCGGAATATTCCAAGTCCATGATCGTGCGGCCGAGGATACGGCTGGCGCTGCCACCGTCGGCTTCGCCAATCGCGGCCAAGTTTTCGGCTGCTTCCTTCAAGCAAAACCGCACCGAGTAGGGGAACTCCGGGTTGAACAACAAAAACTCCAACACGCGCTCCGGCTCCACGCGGCTGATGTAAAGTCGCTGATAAGCCTGATAGGCTTGGCAGCATTTCAGTACGCTGGCCCAATGTAGATTTTCGAGCGAGGGCTCCATGGGATGTTCGCGCGATTTTAGCTGGCGAAATCGCGTGTCGAGAATGCGCAGAGTTTTGTCGGCTCGCTCCAGATATTTGCCGAGCTGGAGGAATCGCCAACCTTCGTCGTGAATCATCGTGGCGTCGCACAGGCCTTGAAACATCTGACTGCCAGCCTGCACGGCTTGATAAAGATCGTGCGGCGAGTCGTGTGTCTGCCGGCGAAAGTCTTCATCGGTGAGTTGCCAGAAAAGTTTGTTGAGCTCGCGCCACATGTCCGAGCTGATCGACCCGCGAATGCTGCGAGCGTTGTTACGCGAACGATTGACGCAGGTCATGATGCTGGCCGGGTTCGACATGTCGAACGTAAGCGCCTGGCCCACCACGCCCGACAGGGTTGGCTGTGGATCGTCGGGCATTGGCTGCTGCATCACATTCATCACGGCCAACCATTGCAGCTCGTGCGAGCCGGCTGCCACGCCATGTAAATCGAGCTCGAGATGAAAGCTCACCTCCAACAATCGCGCAACGTAGTCCGCTCGCTCGATATAGCGGCTCATCCAGAAAAGCGCATCAGCAACACGGCTCAGCATGAAGTTATTCGTCGGTAAAACGTTGGTTGTGATCATTGTGATAACCCTCGCCCCTTTGGGGAGAGGGAAGGGGGAGGGGGGATTGCTGTTCTCTGTTTTTGCCCTCACCCCGGCCCTCTCCCTGAAGGGAGAGGGGGACATTATTTATTACGAACTACCATTTTCGGCCAACACCCAGGTGTCCTTGCTACCGCCGCCTTGAGAACTATTCACCACCAGACTGCCGCGCGGCAAAGCCACGCGCGTTAAACCACCTGGCACCACCGTTGTTCGCTCGCCCGTGAGCACAAATGGCCGCAGGTCAACGTGCCGGCCTTCCAGGCGTCCGTCAACGAACGTTGGATGAACCGAAAGTTGAATCGTCGGCTGAGCGATAAATTCGCGTGGCTTCGCCTTGATGAGACGAGCGAATTCGGCTCGTTGTTGCGCGGTTGAGGCCGGACCAATCAACATGCCGTATCCACCCGATTCGTTCACGGTCTTTACCACCAACTTTTCCAGGTTTTCCAGCACATGGCTCATGTGGCTGGGCACTTCGGGCCGAAAGGTTTCGACGTTCGGCAATAGTGGATCTTGTTTCAAGTAGTACCGGATCATGTCGGGCACGAATGGATAGATGCCTTTGTCGTCGGCAATGCCAGTGCCGATGCTATTGGCTAGCGAGACGTTGCCGGCTCGATAAGCGTTCACCAAACCGGGCACGCCCAAAATGCTGTCGGGTCGGAAGGTGAGCGGATCGAGAAAATCGTCATCGATGCGGCGATAGATCACGTCGACTCGTTTCAGTCCGCGCGTGGTCCGCATGAAGACCCGATTTTGGTCGACCACCAGATCGCGCCCTTCGACCAGCTCGATTCCCATTCGCGAGGCCAAAAAGCTGTGTTCAAAATAGGCCGAGTTGTACATGCCCGGGCTTAGTAGCACGACCGTGGGATCGGCGATCGTCGACGGGGCAATGTATTTGAGCACGTCGAGCAGCACGGCCGGATAATCGTCGGTCAGCCGCACGTCGTAGAGTTCAAAGATCTGTGGAAACACGCGCTTCAGTACCTGCCGATTTTGCAGCATGTAGCTCACGCCCGATGGCGTGCGGCCGTTGTCTTCCAGCACCACGTACTGACCATCGGCGTCGCGAATCAGGTCGGTGCCGCAAACGTGGATGTAGACGTTTTTAGGAACGTCGGCCCCCATGAACTCGCGACGGAAGAACGCACCGCCGTAAATCAGTTGCGGGTCGATTACTCGATCGTTGAGAATGTGTTGGTCGTGGTAGATGTCGTGCAGGAATAGGTTGAGCGCGGTGATCCGCTGGATTAGTCCGTTTTCGATGATCTTCCATTCGGCCGCCGGAATGATCCGCGGCACGGGGTCCATCGGCCAGACGCGTTCGATTCCTTCCTCAGCCCGATAAACGGTAAAGCCGACGCCATCTTGCCGCATCGATAGATCGGTCATGGTTTTGCGGCGGCGGAACTCCTCGGGGCTCATCGACGACAAGCGGCGAAGCAGGGTTTCGTAGTGGGGCCGGGGCGCAAGATCGGCCGTGAACATTTCGTCAAAGGCCGCGCCGAGTGAGTAATCTTCGAACAAGCCTGCCTGCCATTTCGCTGCACGTACGCTGGCGGGCATCGTTTCGATCGTAGACATGAGAATCTCCGCCGCGCTCGCCAAGCGGCCTAGCCCACAGGCACGGCTTGCGCCTGTTCGAGGCATCCGTCTGGCAATCTCCGCCCGATCACGCCGCCAACCATCGATCGAAGGCACGGGCCTTCGAATCGTAAACCGCAGTTTCAAAACCAGTTAGGCGCGTCGATGTGCCTTTGGTTCCGCCACGGTCTGCTGGCAGTTATGCAAGTAGTGTGCCGGGCGCGGAGCGAGAGGGGAGAGCAGAGCAGTCGTGGAGCGTTCCGCGTGCGGCGTTGGGCGAGGGCGAAGGACTCACGCAAAGATTCGAAGACGCAAAGAAGAGCGAAGGAGATTTGGAGATGCGGCCAGGAGGTCGTGGAGATGAAAAATGCACGATGTGCAAGCAGCAACAGATAGACCACTTCCTTTTTGAGATTCGCAGGTTTAAGGCGTTTGATTGCTGGATGTTGATGGGGCGGTTTCAGGCGATGCTTCGATGCGGGTGACTTCGACCTTTTGGCCTTCGGTAAGCCCTGGATCGTCCTGGTTTACTTTTTTAGTGATCACCCAGTCTTCTCGTTCAAGTCCTTTTGTGACAATAAACTTGCCGTCGTCTTGGAATTGGCCTAATTCGACAGCACGATATCGAACAATATTTTCCGTATCAACAACCATAGCAAAGCGATTACCAATTCCATGCAGGTAGAGTTGTTCAACTAAGATCGCATCATGGGGGCCGCTTGTTTCGACTCGAACCATCATCGGAATACCTGGCATATAGTCCGTATCAGAATTCTTCAAGGGGATAGTAATATTTTCAGGCGTATGTGTTACTGGATTGATTTCCCCAACGACGAAGTTCATCGTGGTTTCAAATTGATGCTCCCTGTCACCATTGAGCCAAAGATGAACGGGAATTTTTGCGCGATCGAGCTTTCCATCTCGGATGGCTTTTTGCAAGCGGACGTACGTATCGTTACTTATGCCAAATGAAACGGAAACGGGGGCTAACGCAATCAAGGTGGCCAACACCGTTTCGTTTGCTTTGATCAAGTTCCCCTCGTCGACTTGCGGTGCGCCGATGCGACCATCCAAGGGAGCAATGAGTCTAGTATTTTCAAGATTGAGTTTCGCGATTTCTAGTTCTGCTTTTGCCGCCTGCAGTTCCGCTTCGGCATCGGCGCTGGTCAACTCTCCCGTACCACTTTCGGCCCGTCTGGTGCGATAGGTCGCGCGCTCCACATTTGCTTCTGCTCGTTTGAGCTCGGCGCGATAACGTCGATCATCGGTTGTGAACAATACCTGACCGCGCTTGACCGTTCCACCTTCAGGGAATTCGATCGACTTTAAGTATCCTCCCAATGGAGAGCGAACTTGAACCGACTTACTTGGTTTGACTCTTCCCAAAGAATCCGCGAAGTTCGTCACCCGGCGAGCAACGGGATGAACCGCTTCGACCTTGGTGAGCCGAGACGTATTCCAGGTGCCGAGATTCTCTGATTCCTGGTTCTGAGTAGTGCCATCGCTCGATGAGGTCGTTGGATCTGTGATTTGTTCGGAAATGGATCGCGCGGCATCAGCTTGATCTGAGTGGGCTGGTGGCTCCGCGTTGTTGACCTTCCGCGATGTAGCGTCCGCCAATGGTGGTTGTTCCGTGTTGTCTTGCGCCGAATCTTCGTGGAAGTCGTCATTTATGATTTCGTCCACTACTTTGCTGATTTTCTCAGAAATGGTCGGATCGGTGTCTTGATTGAACAATTCGGCCAATTGGCGCTTTGCTTCGGCAACACGGGCACGATCACCAGTGGGTCGCGAATTCATTATTTCGTTCAAGGCTTTGTCTATCTTTTCAGACGTCGCCTGATCGATATCTTGATTCCATAGTTCCTCTAGCTGGCGTCTGGCCTTGGCAAAAGGTACTAGTCTTCGGGGAGCGGCAAGGTTTGAGTTGCCATGCTTCTCCGTCGCCGCTTCGTCTGGCGCGGGCTCTTTTTCACCAACGATGATTTGAGCGCTGCCGGTTTCTAAGTTTCCGACCCAGTCGTCCTCTCCGGGGATAATCTTCCTGCCATTTTTATCGCGTCGTTCCGCCTCGCCGATTATGAGTTGGTACTTGAGTGAATATTTTCCGGGCTTAGCGTAGAATGTTCTTCCCAACGCGTGCTTGGCGTTTGCAGTTCCCCCGGCTACATCGATATCCATGTTCATGCCATTGAGCACGGCAATTTGCCCCGGCTTGAGCGTCCACTGTTCCATGATTGACAAGCCGGTATACCAGGAATGACCAATATTTTGGAGCGTGTCAACCTCTTCGTTGTACCACCCCATTTTGTCATAGCGCCAAGTTTCCGACCAAAGCGATACGGGCTTGTCGCTGGTATTCTGCACCAGAACGCCAACGTCAATCACGCTGCCGAAGGGAAACGTGGCACTGGCTGTATTTTCGCGCCCCTGATCGCTGCTGGCCGAGTCTCGAAGCTCAATCGCCGCCCGCAGCCCTTTATAATCCTGTCCCCACACCGGGCCCGGCGGATCGTGTGTTGCGTCGCGCGCCAGGATCAGGCGCGGAGCGGGCGCCTCAAGCTCACCTGTCCAAGCATCGAACACAATGCTGTCGGGCGCGATTCGTTTGAGTTCGCGCAACACTTCGGACGCAGGACCGCGATAGAGCACTTGCGGGTAATAAGCTCCTGATTCCCAAGCTCGCGCCAGTGCCGCGTTCCAATGACCGGGCCGTAAGAGCACGCCGACTGATTTTGATGGTGCTAGAATTTGCGGCCGGCCATTACTTAGCCGCATCGCAGCATCGGTGGCAGACATTTTTTTGGACGGTGCGTCAATTGCCTTCCCATCGCTGTCCGTTATTTCACAGTTGAACAATAACGGAGCAATTTGATCGGAGAATTTCCCCTTATCGATGTCGCCGGGCAATAGCACCGAGATCGGCTTGTCGCTGACGTTTTTGATTTCGTAGTAGAGGGTCACATCTTCGGGACGAGTGAACTTCACGGTTCCCTTGTCAGAGAATACAGCCAAGTCATTGCTCCGGGGATCGACCACCGTCAGTTTTGCTTGCAGCCCGTCGGAGACCAGACCCCAGTGATCGTCCTGTGCCTCACTCTTTGGTTCATCGATTGGTGAATCAGAGTTTTCTGATTTCGTAGGTTCAGCCGGCACGTCGTTATCAATTTGACTGAAGGGGTCTGCCTCGACATCCTTCTGTGCAGTTGATTCCGGTTGATGTTCCGCTTCGCTACGGGGAACGAACGCGGTGACCGCGACGAGCAGGGCCAGGCCTAACATCAAAACCAACGGCCAAGCGCGCATCAGGCGGACGGGCGGATGATGCTCGGCGCCGAGGAGTCGGATGATGCGGCGGCGGAGATGCGAGGCTTTGCCGGTGGCACCGACGCCGACAACCGCCGCGCGGCGCGATTGGGCGCCGTGGCTTAGTTCGGCTACGTGCAACAGCGAAGCGGCATAGGTGAGCGGTTTAGCGCCGAGTGCGACGACGAGATCGTCGCAGCAATGTTCGCGCTCGATGCGAATCTGTCGCGAGAGCCACCACACGGCCGGATGAAAAAACAAAAACGACTCGACGAGCCGCTGCAACAAGTTCACCACGTGATCGTACCGGCGAACGTGGGCGAGTTCGTGGGCCAAGATGACTTCGAGTTCTTCGACGGCCATGCCCGACAGACAACAAAGAGGCAACAGTATTGTCGGCCGTAGGACTCCGACCACGGTCGGCACGGTGACGTCGCGGCAGTAAGCGAGTGCAGGCGACGTACGCAGCCCGAGCGATTTGGTTTGTTTTGCTAGTAGGTCCAACAATGTTGGATCGGTCACGCGCGTTGCGGTACGACAGAGCCGCCCGCCGCCATGTAGCCCCAGCGCCAGCCGCAACAAAAACAGCGCGACGATCGCGATGTAAAAGCACGTCGCAAGCTTGGCTACGCGGTGCCAAGGGAATGGCTGGGCAATCGGTTCTAATGCCGGTTGTTGGGGCTCGATAATTGTTGATGCAGGCAGTTGGCTAGCGATTGGTTCAACTGCCAGTGCTGCTTCAGGCTCGACCGGATCTGGCGCTGACTCGGTCGGTACCAGTTCGTTTTCGGCTAGTACTGGCTCGGACGTCGTCGGCATTAACGCTGCTTCAATGTCTGCAGCCGGTATTGTCAGTTCGTTATCTGTTGTTGACGTTGCGGGCGCGTCGATTGCCGCTACCATTGGCACGTTCGTTTCGGCCAAGTAGCAAAACGTTGCGATTGGGCAGATCGCCATCAGTACTAGTAGCGCGACCAACAGCGTGTAACGCAATTGTGACGAAGCCTGTCGCAAAACGATCATCGCCATCGCGGCGACGAGTCCAATGGCCAAGCCTTGCCAGAGGAAATGCATGAGCGTCCAGGTCCAACGCAAGCTGGTGGCATTCCACAATGCGAAGAATTGTTCGCTGCTCATGATTGCTCCTTGGCTTTGCGGTTGATGAGTTTTCGAATCCGCGCCAGCTCGTCGGCGTCGATATCGACCGTGTCGAGCAGTTGATGGATGACGGCCAGGGTCGATCCATCGTACACCCGATCGACCAAATCCTTGAGCATTCCGCCCGCGGCTCGTTGCTCGTCGACCGTGGCTTCATAGATCGGGCCGCCGGTTCCCCGTTTCTTTTTCAGATATTTTTTACCGGCCATGATCGACAACATCGTGGCGATGGTCGTGTAAGCCAGTTCGCGATCCGGCGCAAGTGCTTCTTGGATTTGCTTGACGGAGGAAGGCCCCTGGCGCCACAGGACCTTGAGGATTTCCAGTTCCAATTCCGTTGGATGTTTGGAAGTGGGGCGGGCCATCGCGATGCCTCCGTGTCGTCGATTACTAATTATTTAGTCATGGTAACGATTTTTATAGTCGCGTCAATCCAGGTTGCTAAAGAATTAGTAATTGGGGGTGGAAGAAAGGGGAGCGAATTCGGAATGCCTAGCGGCCGGTGATTGGGAACTTGCTTTCTTTAGCTCCTAGTTACTAGCCCCTATAGCCCCTTCAAGATTCCACGCAGCACCCTCACCCCGCCCTCTCCCTCAAGGGAGAGGGAGCTATGCAGGCGCGCGGCATCACCCATAAAAATAAAGGAATGGCGGCACTGGCGCGACCTGCGTCGCTGACCGTGACTTGAGTTTGATGTCTTAAAGGTTGTTGAAGTTGTGCGACCCGTGGTCAGAGGTTCGATTCCGTTCACAAGGAAATCGATTTACCAGTACCTAAGACCAGTCGCTGGTCACGGCCACGAATTTAACCAATGTCACGGCAGCATTGCTGCACGGACTCACGACGGCAAAAGTCTCGAGTCAATGCAGGTTAGCCTCGTTCGATTGGGCGTCAGATCGTGCCAGTGCCTCCCGAGGCGACTCCGTAATAAGCCTTCATCATCCCACCTCGACGGCGGCGTGCATCTCGCCTTGATGCACCGCGAGACGGATCACAAGCCCCCTCGCCCTTCAGGGAGAGGGCCGGGGTGAGGGTGAAACACGAGCAAATCACCCCTTCACCCTTTCCTCTCCTCAAGGGGAGAGGGCTTTGGCCTAACAGATCCCAAAACGTTCTGCTTTCGCAGCTCTCGACCCTTTTTGGGTGCTGAAACGACGCAGGCTTGGCACTGCTGGCCCAACTCCAGCTATGCCGGGGCTTATGTTGGGCGCCCCTGCCCACTGGTAAATCAACACCCTCGGGCACAAGCTTGGTTTGAACGATGCTTTGATCATTCGGCGTTGATTGCCCCGGTGAGGCCTCACGGGGACGCGTTGTGAATGACTTTGGCATGGCTTACCTGACTTGAAACCCGAATTACCGAGAGTGGCGTGTGCACGTCCGACATTCGCCACGTACCTTGGATTGCCGCCGGCACGAAGAACTGAAGTACCACAGCTTCGAATTTTCACCGGACCGACAACCACGCCAAACCGTTTTGGCTTTGTGCGAGTCTGCCACAAGTGGTGGCCTAGTTTCTAGTGGCCGGAAAAAAATGAAAACCGCAAAGGCGCAGAGACGCGGAGAAAAACGGAAGGAGATCGGAAAATAAAAAAATGCAGACCTAAAAGTCGAGATGTCGCCAGATGTTTCCGTTGGGATCGATGCTCATTCTGTTTCTGCGGCCAACTTCGGGTCCTGCAGGCTGGTTGACTGGAGGCGCCGGGCGATAGGGAGAGCGGTAGGCGGTGCGGCGTGCTGCACGAGCTTGGCGCGCGGCTTGGGTAGCAAGTTCGGTCTGGCGCATGCCTTCGACCTGTGCTTTGCGGCCTTGATCGAAGGCGGTTTGCGAAGATCGCTTGGACAACTTCTTGCGCTGGATCTTCATGATTTCCTGGTTGAGTTGACTTGGGGTCATCGTGGCGAAATTCGGAATGTCGCGAAGCAATTCATCGCGCCGGCGGTCGGCCAACACCGACAGATACTGTCCGAACCAGGTACGCACCTCTTGAACCTGCGGCGTGTCGAGAATTCGAAATTTGGCTTCCAAATCTGAGATGACTTCTTTCAATTCCTTGGCCGACATCTTGTCGACCCGAGCGGCAAAGTCGGCTTTTTGTTCCTCGATTTCCGCGGGAGTGAAAATCGTTTGTGAACGGTACCACTGGTTCAACTCAAACATCGACCGGCGCCAGCATTCGCTGTCGAGCAGTGCCGCCTTTTGTTCCGCCTCGCTCGCGCCCAGCGAACGGGATGTCGCCTGTTGCCCCTTGGCCGATGCCGACCACGCGAGCAGAACGGAACAAGCTAAGACGCTAGCGGTCAGGCGTGCGTTGTAAGTCGGCATCGTTGCGGTTTCCAATTTCGAGGGGTTACGGGCTAGTGCTGGGGCTCTGCCTGCCGGGTGAATCGTAGTTCTTGATCGGGCATCGACTTGCCTTCGAGTCGTCCCGCGAGGTCTTTGCGGGTGAAGCTGCTCTTGCCGTCGAACGTGATGAGCGTGGTGCCGGAGATTTGGCGTCCGTCGGCCAACACCCCCGTCGACTGCGCGAGCCACGAATCGCCATCTTTGATCCAGGTGGCCTCGCTGTGACCGCCGTCGGAGTCGAACGCCCAACTTTTCAGTTTTTTGGTCAGTGGATCCCAGCCGATCCGTTGCGAGCTTTGGAGCAAAACTTTTCCATCTTGGATGGCCTTCGTCTCGCGGAGCAAGTAGGTGCTCGTGACATTCCAGCGCGCGGTCATTTCTAATTTGGCGCCATTGCTCTTGGCGGTCCACGTGCCGACCATCCAATCCAAGTCCGCGAGAGCGGAATCGGCCGGTGCAGCACTTGATATTTCGCAGAGGCTGGCTAAGCGCCAGCGATCAGCTTGCTTGATCCAGACGGCGTGAAAATGTCCGCGCGTGGGGGGCGTTCCATCGGCATCGGACGAGGCCAACTCCGACGTGCCATCTTCGATGGCCACGTTCGGGCCGAACAGGTGAATCTTGCTGGTCGTGACCTTCACCTGAGGTTGCGGATCTGGGGTGGCGGCTTGTGCCATGTCGGCCGCAAGTTCGCTGGCCGGATGGGACTCGCCTTGGTCGTCAATATAGTAGCCGTCTGGCGTCCAAAACTCGGCAATGGCTTTGGCATCGCCTTTGGCCAGAGCCGCCTGATAGGCTTTGGCAGCGGCGCGAATCGCCTGTTCGTCCTTGTTTGAAGCGGCGTTGTCGGCCGAAGCATAGGGCGCGTCAAGCGTGCTCGCCATGACCACGAGGCCAAAACAGAACATCCGTCTGAAATACATCCGACGATCCTCCAAAAACGGCCCGCGGACCTGATTGCATCAACGCCTGGCTTATCCGATCCGATTGTTGCCCATCCACAAGATTAGGAAAGGCAGCGTCATTTCTTTTTCTTCTTCTTAGCGCGACTCTTTATGGAGTCTTCGATCATGGCGAGACCCTTACGCACTGCGGCGCGGTCGGACCGATGATCGGCGTTGCGATCTTTTTTGGTTTTGGGTTTCAGCGTTTTCGTAGCCGAAACCGTCGACTTTTCGGCCTTGGCCAGCTTGGCCTCCAAACTGGCCAACGCATCGCTGAAGATTTGTGCTTTGAGTTTCGTATTGGCGTCAACGTCGCCAAAGCCAACCTTGCGGTTGCGAGCGCGCGACTGAGTTCGGCCAAGATCGGCCCATTTATCGGACAGCTTTTTGGCTTGATTTGCCAGTCGCTTGAGTTGGGCCGGGGTCAATTGTTCAAGCTCTGGTTTACGGCTGGCTCGAACCAACGCGGCCTCGGCGGTCGAACAAAGCGTGCGGACTTTTGATGCGGGAATGGTCATGAATGAGCGCCTTGATGAATGACAGGGTAGATAAACGGCTGCAAGTGTAACACGCGCGCGGGCGAAATGCACGACGCCGGCGCGCGGGAAAGGCTCGGCTGGCAGGTTGGCGTGGCGGCTCGGTTGCCGACCGAATGGCCGCAATGTTTTCCTAATCGGTCAGGTCATGTAGAACCCGTACGGTGAGCGAATTAAGGTTCCTGATGTCCCGAGTAAATAGTCGAGAAATTGAGATACGGAATCAAACCGCGCCTTTTCGGCGCTTTTCCCGACACGACCCCCATTGCGTGCAATTCGACTTATGGGACGACATTCCCCTGGGAAGAATTGGCATCTGATGATTGTCCTGGCCGGCTGGCTGGCTTTCTTGAGTTTGATGGTCGCGCTCGCGTTTCCAACGAACGCTTGGTCGACCGATGATGGGTACGAGGCGGTCGACTTTGACGCAATGCCTCAGCTCACCGGCGACTGGTTTGGCTTGCGCAGTAACCTGGCCGACAGCGGAACAACGGTGCAAGCCGACAACACCAGCTTTTTCTTCGGCAATACCACGGGCGGCATCAAGCGCGCGTTCGTCTATGGCGGGCATGGCGACTATGTGTTTCTGACCGACTTTGGTAAGTTGGGCGTTCACAAGGGTTTGCACTTAAAGCTCCGCGCCGAGCATCGCTTTGGGGAAACGATTGTCGACGACGTGGGCTGTTTTATTTCGCCCACATTGATTGCCGACTTGCCGGTATTTGGCAGCGAGCAATTGTATCTGACCAACGTTTTGTTCACGCAAGAGCTCAACGACCGGCTCGCGGTGTTTGCCGGCAAGATGGATACGCTCGATGGCGACAAGAATGCCTTTGCTCACGCGCGCGGCAAGACACAGTTTTCGAACATGGCGTTCGTGTTCAACCCGATCGTCGGCGCTACGGTTCCTTATTCCACGCTGGGAGTAGGCTTTGTCGTTCTTTATGAGCACGAACCGTTGCTGACGTTTACGCTGCTCAATTCGACCGATACGACGAACACGAGTGGATTCGAACAGTTGTTCAACGACGGCGTGCTGCTGTCAGTTGCCCTGCGCTTGCCGACGCGGTTTTTCGACATGCCCGGCCATCAGTTTTTTGGCGGTACCTGGAACAATCAGACCTACACGTCGATTCGCGAAGCCTACATTCCCTATCCGGACGTTGCGATCCCGACGACGCGGGGTTCATGGTCGTTGTTTTGGAACTTTGACCAATATCTGGTGGTCGATTCAAATGATTCGACGCGTGGCTGGGGTACGTTTGGCCGGGCCGGCATTGCCGACGTCGACACCAGTCCGTTGGCGTGGTTTTTGAGCTTTGGTATTGGCGGCAACGTGCCGATCGATTCGCGCCCGGCCGATACATTTGGAATAGGTTGGTACTATGCCGGCCTAAGTAACGAAATCGGCACGCTGATCACGAACCAATTTGGCCCGGTCGGCAACGGACAGGGTGTGGAGTGCTATTACAATTACGAGTGGGCTCCTGCCATTCGGGTGACGCCCGACCTGCAATTTTTGGTGCCTTCGCTAAGCAGTTTTGACCCTAGCGTTCTGGTGGGGCTGCGAGCGCAGTTGATCTTTTGAGGGTTGTCGCCGATCCGTCTTCAGGTTCCTGGGATGCGGCGTCGACAGAGTAAGTTTGGCCCGATTTACGCTTGCTCGTATTGATTTCGGCTTGCGCACGATCGTAAACTCAGACTTGGGCGTAAATTTTGTTTCCACTAGTTGTGACTGCTGGAGGAAATTGCCATGTATGTCGAGAATTGCAGATCGCTGGTTCAGGGAATTTTGATTCTTGTGCTGAGTGCGGTTGCCTATTGGGTTAGCCAACCGATTGGCTTAGGCCTACTGGCGTTGATGGGGGTAATGAAGCTTCAAGAGAGTCGAACGAACTGGTGTCCTTCCGATCCCATTTTCAAATCGATGGGCATCAAGAAGAGGGCCGCGAGCTAAGAGAACTAGGTCGGGCGGACTTGTCATACCGAACACAATCTTTAGTCGACCGCACACTGCGTTACGATTCTGGCTTCCTGCAAATAAAAACCGACTGCCTTGTCCCTAGCTGGTAATCTCCGTAGCCGCGTTTTGTGCGAACACGGAAACCGATTTTCCGCAACCAGCCGACAACTTCGACTCGTGAGAAAACTTTTAGTCGGTGAACCTCTTCACGGCGACGGTATTGGCCATCTTGACAAAGCCGGAAAGTGGTAATGAATCGCGTTAGTTGGTTTTCGCGGTAGTCTTCTTCGATCCGCGCGATGCAAACCCATTTCTCGGTCGCCTTACAATGATTTTGCGTTGCCACAGGGCCTTTGGCCGGGTGTCGCACATCGAAGATAAATAACCCACCAGGTCGCAAGGCTAAGAAGACGTTCCGCAAGGTTCGTCGCATCGCTGGTCCACTGTTCAGATAATTCAAGGGTTCGCCGAGGGAAGTTGCCGCGTCACACTTAGGGATCGCTACTGCGTCAAACGAACCACAGAGGAACTTGCTTTCAGGCGCATTCTGCTTAGCAATTTCAAGCATGTTTTTGGAAACGTCGATTCCGCAAGTCTGATAACCCTCTCGTGCCAAGCGCTCTAGCCACTGACCTCCCCCACAACCCAGGTCGACGACGTTGCCGCCGGGGGGAACGCAAGACTCCTTGAACCATTGGAGAATGATTTCAGGAGCCCCGCTCCGGTGAAATCCGTAACCTTCGACATGAATATGAGCCAGGTCCGTGTCGTATAGTTCAAAAGCTTTTGGCGAGTTTTTTGCCATATTGGTTCTCACTTCTTCACGCAATCATACCAATAGAGCGGTTGCGATGGGCCAACGTTGGCCAAGTCGTCCTGGGGCTCCAGACTTATGCGCGGACGTGCCTAATGAGAGCGTGTCATGTGTGCGCAGCGGCGAGACACAACGCATGCCGGTGCAATGCGCGAAAATCTTTAGTGGGGCGGTTAAACAGAAAATTTCAAATCCGCCGGCAGTCGGGGCGACAAGATTTGAATCAGACATGAGATGGCAAGGCCACTTACGAAATTGCCTTCGTCTCCTTATCCTCCCGCCCCTAGCTCCTCTTGAATCTGGCGCGCGTTGCCTGCATCGACGTAGTCGCTGTGGCATTGGGCCTTGTCGTGTTCGCCACCGACGGCTTTGCGAACCTTGCTGGCCAAGCGATGGATTTCGGCGGGACTGAGCACGCCGCGCTTGCTAAGCACTTCTTGCTGCTCGGGAGTGAGCGCGGCGGAGACTTTTGCGCCATTGGTTTGCAATTCGACGACCTTGCCCGAGGCGAACTCGACGATCTCTTTCGAGATTCGCACGCTGCACCAGTCGTGTCCGCACATGGCACAAAAGTCGGTGTCGACGTCGAGATCCTCATCGTGATACGCACGGGCCGTATCGGGATCGAAGCTCAGTTCAAAGTGTTTCTGCCAGTTAAGCGCCGCGCGGGCTTTGGTCAGTTCGTCGTCGCGATCGCGCGTGCCAGGAATGCCCAGAGCGACGTCGGCTGAGTGCGCGGCAATTTTGTAGGCGATGCAGCCTTGCTTGACGTCGTCTTTCTTGGGCAAGCCCAAGTGTTCTTTGGGAGTCACGTAACAAAGCATGCTCGCGCCGTGATAAGCGGCCGAAGTGGCGCCGATGCAACTAGTGATGTGGTCGTAGCCGGGGAAGATGTCGGTCACTAGGGGCCCGAGCACATAGAACGGCGCGCCGTGGCAGAGCCGTCGCTCGAGCTTCATGTTGTATTCGATCTGGTCGAGCGGCACGTGGCCGGGGCCTTCGATCATCACTTGCACGCCCTTGCGCCAGGCGCGCTCGGTTAATTCGCCGAGCGTGACGAGTTCGGCCAGTTGGGCCTGATCGGTGGCGTCGGCCAGTCCGCCGGGACGCAAGCCATCGCCGATCGAAAACGTAACGTCGTATTGGCGCATGCGATCGCAAATGTCTTCCCAATGGTCGTACATGGGGTTTTGTTTGCCGTGTACGAGCATCCATTTGGCCAAGAGTGAACCGCCTCGGCTGACGATGCCGATCAATCGTTTGGCCACCAGTGGCAAATGCTCGCGCAACACCCCGGCGTGAATCGTGAAGTAGTCGACTCCTTGGCGAGCCTGATGCTCGACCATGTTCAGAATGATTTCAGGTGTCAGTTGTTCGATTCGCTTGCCGATGATCATCGAGTAGATCGGCACGGTTCCGATCGGCACGGTGCTATTGCGAATGATGGCTTCGCGGCAAGCATCCAGATCGCCGCCGGTTGAGAGGTCCATTACGGTGTCGGCACCCCAGCGCTCGGCCCAGCGGAGTTTTTCGACTTCTTCGTCGGTGGATGACGAGACAGGCGAGGCGCCCATGTTGGCGTTTACTTTGGTGCGCGACGCGCGACCAATGCACATCGGGTCGAGCTGATAGCCTAAGTGGACACGGTTGGCCGGAATGACCATGCGGCCAGCGGCGACTTCGTCGCGCACTTGCTCGGGCGTGAGATGTGGCTCGCGCTGGCTGACGCGCGCCATCTGCGGAGTGACGATGCCTAGCCGGGCGAACTCGAGCTGCGTGATTGGTTCGAAGTCGGCCGACGGTTGCCAGGCGGCGGCCTGTTCGTAGTTGTCTTCAAAGCCGGGTTTCAGTTGCCAATCGTGGGGCATGAAATCCCAGGCGGTTTTGGCGCTGGGAGCGGGCATGCCCGGGGTGTCGGGAGACGAAAACGTTAGGGCTCCGGCCACTCCGGGGAGAATCTTGGCGGCGTTGGCAAAGCTGCCGGGCGTGGTCCCTTCGGCATGGGTCGAGGGGTTCTGGCCCACAGGCGGCAGTCGATAAGAACGATCCGTGTCGGACGTGTACATTTGCCCTCCCAAGTGGCACAGGAGCATTCGAGGCTCAAAATAGCGGCCGCCTACCGGCCTCCTCGGTACGAAATCGTATCCGAAAATGGCCTAATAAACCACTCTTAGCGACCTGCCGTTTGGAAGGCCAAAATCGACGTAATTGCCTGACACGAAAAATGTTGAAACGGGCTGTGGCAGGGATTATCCTTAATTAGTTAAGGCTGCCTTCGCCCGCCAATCCCTTACAGCTTTCCATGTCTGGCGGGCAGGCTCCGCAAACGGAACTATCGGAGAGCGTGTCATGGTTACTGTTTCCCTTCCCACGTACCGCCGCATCGCCATCCTGGCATTATTGGGTGGGTTGTTGATGGCGGGAGCCCGATCGGCCAGCGCACAAGTGGTCGGCGGCGTGGTTCAGCAAGTCGGTGGTGTGTGGATCGACGCCGACGGCATGCTCCGCAATCGGGAAGTCGACGAGACCAATCAGGTGCGAGCGGCCTGGCAACAGGGGATGGCCCAAGTACCGGCCGACGCCCGTCAGCTTGGCTTGCGCAAAGTTTCGCTCCGCAAGTTGGAAGAGGCAATTCTCGAACATCGTAAGACCGGCAAGCCGCTGGATGACGAGATGAAATATCTCGCCGGTCTACAGCACATTCAATATGTGTTCGTTTATCCCGACCAGCATGACATCGTGTTGGCGGGGCCTGGCGAAGGTTGGCGAGTGAATGAGCAAGGTGAAGTGGTTGGTTTGACGACCGGCCGACCCGTGATGTGGCTCGACGATTTGCTGGTTGCTTTGCGCACCGGAATGTCTTCGCGTCAAACGGGCGTGAGTTGCTCGATCGATCCGACCGATGAGGGAATTCAACGTTATCAATCGTTGCGGCTTGATCCGAACGAAGGGCCTGAAGTAGCGCAAGCGGCGATGATCGAAGCGCTCGGCCCGCAACGGATCCGCGTGGGCGGTGTGCCGGCCGATAGCCACTTTGCTCGCGTGCTGGTGGCGGCCGACTACAAGATGAAGCGGATCGCAATGAATTTCGATGCTTCGCCGGTGCGTGGTATCCCGAGCTTTTTACACATGATCAAGGGGAGCACACCGAAAAACGCACTGCCGCGTTGGTGGCTGGAGCCGAACTATCAGGCGCTATTGGCTTCGCCCGATGGAATGGCGTTTGAAATTCGTGGGGCGAGCGTGAAGGCCATGACCGAGCAAGATTTTGTGGCTCAGAATGGCGAGCGCAAGCGGACGGGTAAGTCGGATCCCATGGCGAAGAAGTGGGCCGATATGATGACCGCTCACTATGACGAGCTGGCGAGCAAAGATGCCGTGTTTGGCCAGTTGCGCAACTGCATCGATTTGGCGGTTGTGGCCGCATTGATCGTGAAAGATCAATTGCCAGAACGTGCGAACTACAGCATGTCGGTGTTGTTGCATGATGATCAACTGCCGACCGAAAAGTTTAATACGCCCAAGCAAGTTGCCTCGCAAGCGAGCCTATTGCAAAAAGGAAGCAACTGGATCATTAGCGCCTCGGGCGGCGTGCAAGTTTTTGGCTGGGAGATTGCCGGCAACACCGAGCAATCGACCGCCCTGACACCGGCTCGTGACAAAGCAGCTCCCGCCGGCAATCGCTGGTGGTGGAACTAGCAGCTAAAACTCTTATGAAAGCGGAATCCCACTGGAGGCGGCCGGTGGGATTATTCTTTGCGCGAAGTTGGCGTCACGCAGATTGACGATACGAATCGTCAAGTCTTTGGCCACTTCGTAAAAATAGCGATCGACGAATTCTTCGCCGACGAACGATTCAATCGAGTTCGCGCTGGTTGGCAGAGTCGATTTTAGTAGTACCAACTCTGAGGCATTGAGGATGCTGGCCGTATGGGCGGCGATGGAGTCGCTGGTGACGTCCCAGCTTGCGGGCAGTGGAAATTCGCTGAGGAGTTGTCGGACGTCGAGAATTTGGAGTGAAGTCTCTGTGTATTCAATGGGCCGGTAGTCGTTTGTCAATTTCGCTTCTGGCAGAATTGCCTGTATTAGCTTTGCAGTTAGAGTCATTACTTCCAGTGCGAGCTCGTGGGCGGCCTGGTCGCCGAGTTGATGAATTCGGTCGGCTTCGCGGATTGCATCGACCATTGGTCCGCCGCCAACAATCAACACGTTGATCGCGTCAGGTTGATTTCTTAGCCAATCGCGCAGGCGATCGGCCAGATCTGGTAGATCGAGCAGGCTGCCACCGAGCTTGATGATTCGCGAGTGCATCAAGATTGCTCCCGAGCCAGGATGGCCAGCGCATGGGCCGGGCCGACGCGAGAAAGTTCGGGCCCGAGTTTACGGCCAAGCGAGATAATTCTGTTGGTCAGTCCGAGATGTTCGAGCACTCGCACGGCGAGGAATTCTCCGCGACCGGAGACAATGACCTCGGGTGATCGCGTTGGCAATCGAACAGCTACTATTTGAACGGAGCCGGCAATCATTTCGATCTGTGCTTGGGTGACGGCCAATGACATGGCGCGTGCATCGGCTTCAGTGAACATGGTGCGATCGGCGCAAATTTGGCGAGCGAGACGGTTTTGTGCGGCGTCACGCGTTGCGGGGCGTCCGTCGGCCGTGTGCGTGCTTTCGGGTTCTTCGGTCAATTGACCCAGTGTGAGATATGCGTCCCAGGTAGTCGCAAAAAATTCCTGAGCGATTGGGCATGGGGCATTTCGCCAAGTTGTGGAATCGATGAGAGCACAGATGGGGCTGCGCTGGACGCCAGTGTAAACGAGTTCGCCATGGACGAGTCGTTCCGGATCGGTTTGACCGAGGGTTGTCGGTCGGCCGTCGGTTACCGAAATGATATCGGTCGTGGTTGAGCCGATATCAATGACAAGGCCGGTCGAATGCAGCAGGAAACGTGAGGCAAAACGTGCCAACGCGTGCCAATTGGATGCGGCCGCCAAAATGGGATTTGCGATGGCGATTTCTGGTGACACGAATCGTCCGTTGGTTAGATAGATTCGTGTTGTGCGGTTGCCAGCGGCGGCCGTCACGGCTTCGACGATCGATCGAACACCTTCGGCTTTGGTCGCAAAACAATCGGCGAGTTCACCGGTCATTGTGACGGCTATCGAAGTTTCATTGCTCGTCTGATTCAGAATCTCTCTTAGAGCGCCGGCCAATTGTTCTGGCTGCTTCCATAATGGGAAATATTTGCTGATGGCCAATCCACAACCGTCGGCCGCTTTCACGTTTGCTCCGCCAATGTCGAGCCCGAGCCAGTTCATGTCGTTTCTCTCGCGGGCTGTTTGTGAGAGTTGACGTCACTCGAAATACGAAGTGGACACGAATCGAAATTTAATTCGACCGGTTCGCCGGTGGCGATACGCAACATGGCTTCGGCCAGATTCGCTTGGGCCAACTTTCGCAGGCCGATGTACGAGGTGGTGAGCCGAGGATTGATTTCAATCACATAGTCCTCGTGGCCGTGAGGATCGTCGCCTAAGACCAAGTCCATTCCCATGTAGCTGAACGCGTCGGGCAATTTTTCCATGACGCGATCACCGAGTACGCGTGCCCGACGGGCCAGCGGCTCGGGCAGCGGCCAGCGACTGCCTAAGTAGCTGAATCGCCCATCGTCGCTGAGTAGTTGTTGCGAGGTAGGCAGAGCAAAGTGTCCTGCGGGCCCGCACAGATAGGAGATGCTGGCTGCAGTGCCCGGGCAAAAAACTTCCAGGCGGCGATCAGCTTCGTAAGGCTCCACGATGTCAGTCGGCCCGTCAATATATTCCACGTCCATCGAGCCCATGCCATCGAGCGGTTTGATCACGGCTGGATAGGCAAAATCACGCGGCAACTGCGCGCCGGCGGGCAGGGTGATTCCATGCGGAGTGAGAATATCGCTTTGCAACAGAAATCGTGCGGTTTGATCTTTGTGGGCGGCGAGCGTGACAATTCGTTCTGGCTGACCGAGCAATCGGCCGCCGGCGTCTAGCACCCAGCGATGTCGCTCGGCCAATACGTCACGAAACTCTGGTGCAATGACGATTGTCCAGTCGGCCTGATTGGCTTTGCGATAAAATGCTTCGCGTTCGTCTTCGCCGGCGGAGACTTCGAGCGTTTGAACGTTTGCGACGCGTTCGACATTTTCAAAATCTGCAATCAGCGCGTCGCGCATCAGCCGGCCCTCGGCCAATAGGCTGGCTGTGGGACGTTGATTGAAGACGGTTTGCCAGCCGCCGCCCGAAACGAATTCGTAAACGAATAGATCCATGGCACTTGATACTGCGGCCGCGCGGGCGGTTATTTGTCGATGCCCAGGCTGCGGCGATAGGCTTTTCGTTGTTGATCCACGCCGAGGCGTTCGCTGATTTTACGCCAAGCTTCCGCCGCGCCGTGAAGTGCTTCGGCGGGCGATTGTTCGCCAGCGATTGCCTTGACGACTGCCTCATCGAGCGCGGCGTAGTATTCTTGTTGGCCAGGAATGCGAAGTCCACCAAGCCAACGTTGGCTGGCGAATGTGCCGGTCACGTTCGACGCGTACTGCTTGGCGGTAACGAGTTCCAGATCCTTTTCGACCCAGTCGGCCGGAGCGTTTGCCTGTTCACGTCGAAACAGCGTGGTGTGTGGGCTCGTCGAGGCGACCCGTGTTCCCCACTTGGAGCCGGACAACCAGACCAAAAGTCGAAACGTTTCCTCTTGTTCGGCGGAGGTGGCCGAGACGACGCCGATGCGCCCGGTGATCGGAGCAAACGGAACGCTTTCATTTTTTGTCACGTTCGCGTCATTCGGCTCCCAAGCTTTGGCAGCAACGTTGTACGATCGATCGGCGCCGGGCAATGGCGCAATGCCGACGCTAGGTGGCCGCGCGATCTTCACCTGGCTATCCGCGGCAGTGGGCCAGGTGATCGCCATGGCACAACGACCCGCGAAAAACATCTTCCGTACGCCCGCCGGGTCCAGTGGCGACGTCTCGGCCTGCATGTCACTTGTACCGCGAGCTGCAAGCAGTTGTTCCAACGCTAATACAAAAGGCGGACCGTCGATCAATGGTGTGAAGTCGTCGATGTTGAACAGCGCGGAGTAGTTGTCCGGATGCTTGGCATAAGCTGCCGCGCGAGCCAAAAGCAGCTTTGCGACCCAACCCGATTGTGTTGGTTCTAGCACTCCATACCAGGGTTGATCTGCCGGGCCTGCCAGATCGCCAAGCTGTTTACGATCGCGCAGCAGCAATACGAGATCTTGATACTCCTTCCAGTTCGTGGGGACCGGGCGCTTCAGCTTGTCGAGAATGTCGCGTCGGTAAAGCAAGGTAAAGGTCGGCGCGCCGAAGGGAACTGCCCAAACGCGCTTACCCCAAGTGGCGGTTTCGTGCCGAGTGAGTTCTAGAACATCCGACCATGCGGTTTCGCTTGCCCACAGCAAATCGTCCGGCAACGGAACAATTTGGTTCGATTCGACCAATTCACCCAGGCGCGAAGGATCGAGGATCGCTGCATCGCAACCAGCGAGAGTTTTGGCGGTGTCGGTGAGAGATGCTTCGTCAACTTCGAGCGTTCCGCCAGTTAGCGCGTTCCATTCGCCCTTGAGCTGCCGAATTTGTTCGGCCATCGGTGCATCGTCGGCGATAATCAGCCGCAACGTTTTCGACTTCGCGGCTGGCGCGGAATTGAGCTTGGGTTCTTCCCAGCAGCCGGATATCGCCAAAAGCCAAAGCGAGCATGTTATGCCGATCGCGCCGAGTTGGGTGAGCCGAGACTGTTTCATCAACGTAATCTAGTCGTTTGTCTAACGGGCGTTCAACCGCTGCCTTGAAACGGCTATTTAAGCAAGGCTGCCGCGGATTCCGGTGTCCGAAGATTGCGGTCGGACGGCTTGGCATAGTAAAATCTCGCCTCCTGCTGTTGATTGGCAACTGGCGGTGGCCGGATCGGCCAATTTCCTGAACTATCCACGAGTTAGCACGCTGAGTCATTACCAATGAGCATCTTTCTGGGCATCGACATCGGTACCTCGGGCACCAAGACATTGGCGATCAACGCCAAGGGAAAAATCCTGGGCGAGGCGTCGGAAACCTATCCGATTTATCACCCCAAGCCGCTGTGGAGCGAGCAAGACCCGGAAGACTGGTGGCAGGCCACCGTTAAAACCGTGCGGGCCGTGGTGAAAAAGGCCAAGCTGAAGCCGGCCGATGTCAAAGCCATCGGCCTCTCGGGCCAGATGCACGGCTCGGTGTTTTTGGATAAGAACGACCGCGTGGTTCGCAAGGCATTGCTTTGGAACGATCAGCGGACGGCCGCCGAATGCCAGGAAATTGAAAAACGAGCCGGCGGTCGGGCGGAATTGATTCGCATGGTGGCCAACCCGGCGCTGACCGGGTTTACCGCCCCCAAAATTCTTTGGCTTAGGAACAACGAGCCCAAAAACTTTGCCAAGACCGTGAAGGTGTTGTTGCCAAAGGATGACATCCGGCGCCGGCTGACGGGTAACTATGCCTCGGAAGTGAGCGACGCCAGTGGAATGTTATTGCTAGATGTTAAGAATCGACGTTGGTCGGATGAATTACTTTCGAAGCTCGATCTCGACCGAAGTTTGCTGGGCGAGATGTACGAGTCGGAGCAAGTGACCGGCAACCTGACCAAGCAAGTCGCCAAGCAACTCGGGCTGACGACTGATTGCGTGGTGGTTGGCGGAGCAGGGGACTGTGCCGCCGGCGCGGTGGGTAATGGTATTGTGAGCAAGGGCGTGCTTTCGACTTCGATTGGCACCTCCGGCGTGATGTTCGTGCACAGCGACCAAGTGCAGGTTGATCCCGAAGGGCGATTGCACACGTTCTGCCACGCGGTGCATGGCAAGTGGCACTTGATGGGTGTGAATCTTTCGAGTGGTGGTTGCTTACAATGGTTCCGCAATCAACTTTGTCAGGCCGACGCCGAGAAGGCCAAAAAGGCCAAGAAAGAGATTTACGAACTACTTACCGCCGAGGCCGCCAAGATTAAGCCTGGCAGCGAGGGGCTGTTCTTCTTGCCGTATTTGTCGGGCGAGCGAACTCCGCATGCCGATCCCGACGCGCGGGCGAGTTTTGTCGGATTGACCAACGCTCACACTCGCGGGCACATGATTCGCGCGATTTTGGAAGGTGTGACTTACGGCTTGAGAGATAGCTTGGAAATCATCGAAAGCCTGGGCGTGCCAGTGAAACAGATTCGGGCATCGGGCGGTGGATCGCGCAGCCCGTTGTGGCGGCAGATTCAGGCCGACGTGTTTGGCCAAAAGGTAGTCACACTCAACGCCGAGGAAGGGCCAGCCTATGGCGTGGCGTTGTTGGCGGCTGTAGGGGCGGGCGAATACAAAAATGTTGAAGAAGCCTGCTCGGCCACGATTCGCGTGGTGAAGGAAACCGCCACCAACCGCAACGCCAAGGCAGTGCATGATGCTGCCTTCCCCGAGTATCAACAGCTCTATCGTTCGCTACAGGGAGACTTCAAGCGAATTGCACAACTTACGAAACTTCAAGCCGGAAAGTAAAACGCCGAATTATGGCAAAGCTTTGTGATATTGGATTGGTCGGTCTGGCCGTGATGGGCGAGAACCTGGCGCTCAACATCGAGAGCCGTGGTTACCGCGTGGCCGTTTTTAATCGCACGACTCAAGTGGTTGACGACTTCATTGCCGGCCGCGCGGCAGGCAAACAATTTGCTGGCTGCCACAGCCTGGAAGACATGGTCAAGTCGTTGGCCGCGCCACGCAAGATCATGCTGATGATCAAAGCCGGGCCGGCAGTCGACAGCATTATCGATCAATTGATTCCCATGTTGTCGCCCGGTGACATTTTGATCGATGGCGGCAACACGCACTTTGCCGACACCGAACGACGCACGGCGTACGTCGAATCGAAAGGGCTGCTGTTCATCGGCACGGGCGTTTCTGGTGGTGAAGAAGGGGCGCTGCACGGTCCGAGCATCATGCCGGGCGGATCGGAAGCCGGCTGGCCGGCAGTGAAGCCGATCTTTCAGGCGATTGCGGCTAAGGTTGGACCGAAGGGGGATATTCCCTGTTGCGAATGGGTGGGGCCGCGCGGCGCTGGGCACTACGTGAAAATGGTGCATAACGGCATAGAATATGGCGACATGCAGTTGATCTGCGAAGCCTATCAAATGCTCAAGGCCACGCTCGGCCTATCGAACGACGAGTTTTACGACGTGTTCGATAAATGGAACCGCGAAGAGCTCGATAGCTATCTGATCGAAATTACGCGCGACATTTTTAGCGTGAAGGATTCTAGTGGCGATTTTTTGGTTGACAAGATCAAGGATAGTGCTGGCGCGAAGGGCACCGGCAAATGGATGAGTCAGTTGGCGCTCGATTTGGGCGTGCCGAGTACGTTGGTGACCGAGGCGGTTTATGCTCGTTGCTTGTCGGCGCTTAAAGATGCTCGCGTGCGAGCAAGTGAAATCCTTTCGGGGCCGACGACAAAGTTTTCGGGCGACCGGACGGAATTTATCGCCGCCGTGCGAGATGCATTATATGCATCAAAAATTTGCAGCTATGCCCAAGGTTTCGTGCAGTTGGCGGCCGCGGCTGAGGAGCACAAGTGGCCGCTTAATTATGGCGACATCGCGATGCTGTGGCGCGGCGGCTGTATTATTCGCGCCCGATTCTTGGATCGTATCAAGGAAGCATTCGACGCCGATCCGAAATTGGAAAACTTGTTGTTGGCTCCATACTTTCGCAATGAAGTGCAGCGGGCGCAAGATGCCTGGCGGCGTGTGGTTTCAACGGCGGCGCAGTTGGGAATTTGGGTGCCAGCTTTCATGAGTGCGCTAGCCTATTTTGATGGCTATCGGCAGAAACGATTGCCGGCGAATTTGCTGCAAGCCCAACGCGATTACTTTGGCGCGCATACTTATGAGCGATTGGACAAACCGGGCACATTCCACACCGAATGGCTTGAGTTGCGGCGCACCCCGAAAAACTAGAACACCAAGGATGGTAGACGGCCGATGAGTCACGATTATCTCAAAAGTCTGTTCGGCCTTGATGGCCAGGTGGCCGTGGTGATTGGCGGCACTGGCGTGCTCGGTGGGGCGCTATGTCAGGGACTCGCGGCGGCAGGCGCGAAAGTTGTCGTCGCTGGACTGGATGCTACGCGCGGTGAAGCATGCGTTAAGGAGATCGAAACAACTGGTGGCACGAGTTGTTATCTGTCGGCTGATATGACCAGTCGTGTCTCACTGGAAAAATTGCGCGACAGTACACTCTCACGTTGGAAACAAATCGACATACTGGTCAATTGTGCCGGAGTGAACGCGGCCAGCGGTTACTTCGAGGCCACAGATGAATCGTGGCAACGTGTGCTCGACGTTAATTTGCGCGGCGCGCATTGGGCCTGCCAGATTTTTGGTCAGCAGATGGTCAATGATCGTCGCGGCGGCGCGATCTTGAATATCGGCAGCGTGACGGCTCATCTGCCACTGTCTCGAGTGTTTGCTTATTCGGCATCTAAGGCAGCACTCGTGAACTTGAGTAAAAACATTGCTCGCGAGTTGGCGCCGCAAGGCGTGCGGGTGAATGTGTTGTGTCCTGGGTTTTTTCCGGCGGAACAAAACCGACAGATTCTCGACGCGACGCGCACGAAGAACATTCTCGATCAAACTCCGATGGGTCGATTTGGTGAACCTTCAGAACTCATTGGGGCGGCGCTGCTTCTGCTTTCACCCAAGGCCGGCAGTTTCATCACGGGGACTGAAATTTACGTCGACGGTGGTTTTACCGCATGTAGGTTTTAAGAAAAAAGGGGATGGGGGTTAGGGGACAGGGGGCGGAGAGCCGGTAAGATTCGAAAAACTCGGAGTGGATGATGACCATTCAAAGCTTTCGTGAATTGCGGGTTTGGCAGGCCGCTATGGATTTTGCCGAGCAGATTTTTGCCGCCACGAAATTGCTGCCTCGCGAAGATCAGTATGGCTTGGTCTCTCAATTGCGGCGAGCAGCGGTTTCGGTACCCTCGAATATTGCTGAAGGGAACCGCAGAGGAACGACACGTGACTATTTAAAGTTTCTATCGATTGCGAATGGGTCGTTAGCCGAGATCGAAACCCAACTCATTCTCTGTCAGCGATACAATTATCTGACCGAACTACAAGTGACCGCGCTCATTGCTGACGCAACTGAGATTAGCCGACTACTCAACGCCCTGTCCAAAGCCTTGCGAACGAATCTAAAGCAAGGTCGTGGGCGAGAAACCTCCCGAACCCCCAACCCCTAACCCCTGTCCCCTTATCAGCCATGCCAGCGACTTTTACGATTTTTGGCGCGTCGGGCGATCTTACGAGTCGCAAACTGATTCCGGCTCTTTATGAGCTGACGCGCAAGAAGCGACTGCCGGACGGAGTGGCAGTGGTTGGTTTTTCGCGAAGCAAATTTTCGGACGACCAATGGCGCGAGTCGTTGTTGAAGACGACGCAAGAATTCGTTGGCAAGGATTTTGACGCCGAAGAATGGAAGCGTTTTGCCGCGAATGTCTATTATCAGCCAGGCGATATCGGCAAGACCGAAGATTTTGCGGCGCTCGGCAAGCGATTGGAGCAGATTGAAAAGGGTGGCGAGTCGACGCGGATTTATTATTTGGCGACCGCGCCGCAGTTTTATGAGCCAGCGATCGAGCGATTAGGTCAAGCGGGCTTGGCCGATCAATCGCGCGGCACGCGCCGGATCGTGATTGAAAAACCGTTTGGCCGCGATTTGGCGTCTGCCCGTGAGCTCAACGACGTGGTTCACAAAGTGTTTCCCGAGCGCGAGGTGTATCGTATCGATCACTACCTCGGCAAGGAAACGGTGCAGAACATTTTGGTATTGCGGTTTGCCAACGCGATTCTCGAGCCGATCTGGAATCGCAACTATGTCGATCACGTGCAGATCACCGTGGCCGAAGAAGTGCCGGTTGGCCGGCGCGGCGGATACTATGACACGGCTGGTGTGATGCGCGATATGTTCCAAAACCATCTGCTGCAATTGTTGATGGTCGTGGCAATGGAACCACCGGTGCGTTACGAAGCCGACGCGGTACGCGATGAGAAAGTAAAAATCTTGCAAGCGATCACTCCACTCACTGCGGCTACGGTGGGCGAAGATACCGTGCGCGGGCAGTATCGCGGATATCGGCAGGAGCCGGAAGTTGCGCCGGACAGTCAAACGGCCACGTTCGCGGCCGTGCGATTGGGAATCGACAACTGGCGTTGGCAAGGAGTGCCGTTCTATTTGCGCAGTGGCAAGGTGATGTCGTGTCGAACGACACAAATCGTAGTGCAGTTTCGCAATCCCCCGCACATCATGTTCGATGCCGAGAGCAGTAGTATCTGCGACGCGAATCGGTTGGTGATTCAGATTCAGCCGGCCGAAGGAATTCAGATGCACCTGCAGACCAAGGTGCCGGATGCGGGGATGCAGTTGCGAATGACCGAGCTCGACTTTAGCTTTCGCAAACAGTTTAGAGGCGACATCCCTGATGCCTACCAGCGGCTGCTGCTCGATACGCTGCAAGGCGACGCGAGTTTGTTCGCACGGGCCGATGAGGCCGAGGCAGCTTGGAGCATCATCGACCCGATTCTTGAGGCTTGGAAAAAGTCGAACGAACCGAAATTGGCCACCTATGAGCCGGGCGGCTGGGGGCCGGAAGAGTCGGCCCATTGGATGGAAACCCAAGGGCGCTGCTGGTTCGATACGTGCCCGGTACTGCCTCATTGAATTGTCTGGCCGCATGCTTTAGAACGTTCATAGTTTTCTTTGCCAATGGCGTTAAAATTGGTTTCAAAAGCCCCCTCTCCCTTTAGGGAGAGGGCCGGGGTGAGGGTGAAAGTCGAAACAAATCACCCCCTCACCCTTCCCTCTCCCCAAGGGGAGAGGGTTCCGCAATAACATTTACAGACGCGAGCAAGTCTTCCCATGGCAGCTTCCACGATTGTCAAAAAGGATAATGTTGGCCAAGCCCTTTCTCGAGCGCTCGATGCAGGCGAAGGGCTCTTGCGGCTGACGCCCACCTGGGTGCCGCGCAGCTTTTTGCACCCCGGCAAGCGAATCAAACTGGCACCGACCGATTGGTACGCCTATGGCGCGCATCGCGGCGGCATCGACGAGCGCTGGTTTGCCAGTACTACGGAGGCGGCCAACGAGAATCGTGTGCCGGACGAAGGGCTTAGCTATGTGGCCAACGAAGGGCAGCGTTTCACGTTGCTCGATGCCGTGGCCGAGGCGGGCGCGAAGCTGATCGGCAAGAAGATGTGGGACAAGTACAAGCGGTGGCCGGTCTACTCAAAGTTTTTCGACAACATGGGCCCGATCCCGCATCACATGCACCAAAGCATGAAGCATGCGGCGCTCACTGGCCAGCAAGGCAAGCCGGAGAGCTATTACTTTCCGCCACAGTACAACAACGTCGACAACAACTTTGCTTACACTTTCATGGGGTTGGAGCCGGGAACGACCAAAGCCCAGCTGCGTAAATGTCTGGAAGATTGGCACAAGGGAGATAACGGAATTCTGGATCTCTCACGTGCTTATCGCTTGAAGCGTGGCACCGGCTGGCTGATTCCGCCGGGCGTGCTGCATGCCCCGGGTTCGCTTTGCACGTATGAACCGCAATGGGGCTCCGATGTGTTCGGCATGTTCCAGTCGTTGGTCGAAGGACGCGAAGTCCCCTGGTCGCTGTTGGTCAAAGACGTGCCGAAAGAGAAGCACCAGGATCTCGATTTTATCATCGAGCAATTGGATTGGGAAAAGAACGTCGACACGCACTTCAAGGATAGCAACTATCTGGAGCCGATCGTCGACAAGTCGCGCAGTGGCGCTGGATATACCGATCGCTGGATCGTGTACGGCAAGGTCGATGGCGAGCAATTGTTTAGCTCCAAGGAATTGACGCTCGAGCCGGGCGCCAAATGCACGATCAAAGATCCGGGCGCGAGCGGCTGGATCACTGTGCAAGGGCGCGGCCGCATCGGTCGGCTCAACTTGCAGACGCCAGCGATGATCCACTTTGGCGAAGAGACGCAAGACGAAGTGTTCATTACGCACGACGCTGCCGCGGCGGGCGTGGAGATCGAAAACACCGGCGCGGAGCCGCTGGTGGGTTTGCGTTATTTTGGACCTGATACTTTTGACAAGCTTCCCAACGTTGGCGATTACAAGAGCACCAACTAATTTTTTACGCACATGAACAAACAGACCAACAACTTCCCAAAACTGCACAATGCTGCTTGGCCAGGCGTGGTGGGCAAGGGGCCTGACTCGGAACCACCGATCGACCTGGATACGATGCTCGACCTGACGGCAGCAGCCGAAGTGGACGGCGTTCATTTCGACGGCTTCGATCTGTTTCTTTTTGCGCCGCATGTCGATATCGACGCCTCGGACGACGAGCTGAAACGTCTGGCCGATAAAGCACGTCAGAGAAATCTGGTGATCGGTTCGGTCGTGGCACCAGTTTGGCCGCCGACGGGTGGTGGATCGGCCATGGGGAGCGACGAAGATCGCAAAAAATTTCTCGAGCAGGTGCGCAAAGGCTGCCGCATCGCCAAGAAGCTGCGCGAGTTGGGAATTCGACCTTACGGCGTGGTGCGCATCGACTCGGCTTGCGGCGTGGGTGAATGGGCCGAAGGAGACGTGAACGCCAATAGCAAGCGCATCTCCCTGACGTTCAAAGAGGCTTGCGGGATTGCCGAAGATTTTGGTGAACGACTGGCCGCTGAAGGAGAAATTTGCTGGGGGGGCATGCACAGTTGGCGGCGGATGATCCAACTCTTGGAGATGGTGGGCAAGCCGCAAACGCTGGGCTTTCAGGCCGACATGGCCCATACGCTGCTTTACTTGCTGGGGCATAACTCGCCGCAAGACGCAATTCTGCCGCCAGATTTTGATTGGAAAGACACCGCCCGACTCGATGCGGCGCTACGGCAGCTGACTGCGGCGCTGCGTCCCTGGACGATCGATTTTCACGTGGCACAAAACGACGCGACCGTGCATGGCACCGGCTCGCACGATAAGACGGGCCGGCATTGCTTGCCCAATGATCCGAACGCGAAGCTCGACATCACGAAGGTGGCTGGCTTTTGGCTGCGCGACGAGAGTGGCAACCTAACCAAGAAGTGTCAGCACATTTGTTGGGACGGTTGCATGTTCCCGAACAAGACGATGATGGATCCCAAAACCTGGAAAGACATTTTGGCCGCGATGATCGCCGTTCGCGACACGCATGGCTGGAGTGCTTAACAATGATATTTCACCCTCTCCCTTTAGGGAGAGGGCCGGGGTGAGGGTGAGCTGAACACGAACAACCCCTCACCCTTTCCCTCTCCCCCAAGGGGCGAGGGGACCTGTAGGTAGCTCTCCTCGAGGGGAGAGCTTTGTAATAACAACTTCCAACGGGATGATTAAAAATGTCCAAACCGCTGAATATCGGCATGATCGGCTACGGCTTCATGGGTCGGGCCCATTCGAACGCCTATCGACAGGTCAGCCAGTTCTTCAAACGCGAATATCATCCGGTGCTCAAGGCGTGCTGTGCTCGCAAAGAGGCCGAGATCAAGGCGTTTGCCGAGAACTGGGGCTATGAGTCTTACGAGACCGACTGGCGAAAGCTGATCGCGCGGAAAGATATCGATGTGATCGACATCGGCTCGCCGAACAACACGCACAAAGAGATCGTGCTCGAAGCGGCCAAGGCGGGCAAGATGATTCTGTGCGAAAAGCCGCTGGCGATGAACGTGGCCGAGGCCGAAGAGATGTGCGCCGCAGTCGAGAAGGCGGGCGTGCCGAACATGGTTTGGTTCAATTATCGCCGAGTGCCGGCCATCTCGCTGGCCAAGCAACTGGTCGACGAAGGACGAGTGGGCAAGGCGTTTCACTACCGTGCCACATACTTGCAAGATTGGACGATCGCGACCGACGTGCCGCAAGGTGGCGCGGCGCTATGGCGGTTGGATGCCAGCGTGGCGGGTTCGGGCGTGACGGGTGATCTGTTGGCCCATTCGATCGACACGGCTGAATGGCTAAACGGACCAATCACACGCGTGGTGGCCAAGACCGAAACGTTTGTCAAAGAGCGGATGCACGCTGAGACGGGCAAGATGCAGCCGGTGGGCATCGACGACGCCTGCATGTTTTTGGCTGTGTTCAAGAACGGCTCGATGGGGACGTTCGAGAGCACGCGCTATGCCCGAGGACGCAAGAACTTTAATACCTTCGAGCTGAACGGCGAGAACGGCAGCGTGTTTTTCGATTTGGAAGACCCGCAGTACCTGCAATACTTTCAATACGCCGAACCCAAGTCGGGCACCAAGATCGACAGCCACGTGACCGGCTGGCGCAAGATTCACGTGACCAATGCCGAGCATCCCTACATGAAAAACTGGTGGGTGCCCGGCTGCACGATTGGCTACGAGCACACCTTCATCAACGCCCTGGCCGACTTTTTAGCCTCGCTCGAAACCGGCCAAAAGGTGCAACCCGATTTTCGTAGTGGCTTGCGTACGCAGCGCGTGTGCGATGCGGTGCTGGAGAGTGCCAAGAAGGGTGGTTGGGTGGAGATCTAAGGGGATGTGGGGATGGGATGCGATGAGGGGGATAAAGATTGAGCAAAAGGTTCGTATCTATTTGCGAATCAGGGATCGAAGTGCTCCCAGCTGCCATCTTCTCTTTGTCTAACAATCTCAAGTTCGATCACGTGATTCCGAGGAGGTGGATTCTTGTAAAAAAGTTCGTGCGATTCCAAAACGATCGACTCAATTTTCAGTAGCATATTTGCTAATTCCGGCAGAGTTACTTCACGGTCGATTTCATCGATTTTCAATTTGGGAGGCACAGACTCGGTTTCCACTCTCCCATCACGGTAATGTCGTTGGATAAGATGTATACCCCAGCTTGCGAAGATGATTCCTTCCTTTTCTGCGATATTTCGGGCGGACACTAGCCAATTAAGATTGGCATCTTTCTTCATCTCTTCGCGCTTTTGTTCATACCACGCATCAAAACCCGGCCGGTCTTTGAGTAGCTTTTGAAGCGTAAAGGTAGCTGCTCGAAGTTCAATTAGCAGTCCGTCCAAGAACATTAATGCTGCTGGCTCATTCTCTATACAACTGCTTAGTTGATCAAAGAACCATCCAGCGGCACTAACTTTTCTGATAGGTGGTGTCACATTTGGATGCAGTGCTCCGGCAGTCCTTAAGGACGGTAAATCGTTCGGTAGGTCTGCCCCAAGTATCGCCCATTGTTTATTTGCCGAGAACTGCTCAAAACTTGGCATGAAGTCTTCTCTTTCGAATAGGATTAGGTTTCGCATCGTTAGATGCATGGCTATGCAAGGTTAAATTTTGCAACACTATACGACGGCGCGTCGACCACGCCTGTGATGACGCCTTTGGATCATGAACCAGGGCGCTAACTCTTTCGAGTTGCATGGTTCCCACGATGGAACAGCGAAAGCAGAAGCGAACCGAGCCTTGCCGACCACCAGTAGATTCCAAGAGGAATCAGCAGTGTCAAAAACAAAACGCCGGACTGTATCGCCAGGCTACGAAACGATGGCACTGAGCGAACGGCCAACTTGATGCCCACGGCAACAAGACAAAGCACCGCGAGGATGACCATGTTGATAAAAATCTGCGCGAGGATTGGAAAGCCGCGACGCTGAGCAACCCATTCGGCAATCGCCGTCGAAGGTAGTAAGAAAAATAAACATGCAATGCTGCCGGCAAAGAACGCAGCAATCAGACCGACAGGATATGCAATCGGGCTACCAAGACCGCTATTGGTAACAATGGCCCACAAGAGCAGTCCTAAGTAAGCGAGAGTCCATATCGCGCAAACAGCCACAACCGTGATCGTGGCGGCCAGAAGATGGCGCACCAAAAATCCAGCGATGCTGATTGCGGTCTGCTTTGTGTGTTTACGGCCATCCTCGGGCAGAATAGATGTTGGAGCAGCATATGGAGATTGCCAGGTCATTTTCAGACCGACGGATTGAATGTAATATCCCTCGCGAAGAAATATAGTCCAAGCCAAGTTTCGCGGTCAAGCAAATCAGAACGTGTGATACTCTTTCAAATCGCGACGCGCACCGAGAGACTTGGCCACAGCAAGCGTTGCTAACAAGATAGGCGATCGCGCAAAACACAGCAGGCTTGTCACATGATGCACGTGACAAGCCTGCTTTAGTCGAATGAAGGAGTGAGGCGTCCTTTTTCGTCCTAAAACCGCCAGATCAGGTCGAGGTAGAGGCGGTTGCGGAGGATGTCCTGGTTTTTGGACAGCGGGAATTCGAAGCCGGTGCCGAGTTCCCAGTGTGAGCTGGGTTTGTATTTGACGCCGACCACGCTGGAGATCACGCCGGTGCCGGCGACTCCGTTGACGGGTAGGTTGAGGAAGTCGAGCCCGGTGACCGGGGCGCCGATCGGGTTGCCGGCGTTGCTCATCCAGTGGAACCAGTTGACACCGAACAATGGATAGATGCCTTTGGCTATTTGGTAGTCCCACTGGTTCGACCAGTACCACATTTGCGTGCCCCAGTTGCGGTCGCCGGGGAGGCGGAAGCCGGTGGCGCTGAGCCAGTGGCCGCGGTCAAAAATCTGCTTGCCGCCGGTGAGGAAGAAGTGGTAATCGCCGTCGCCGAGATTCGAAATGGCGCTTTCCGATCCAGGGATGAAGTAGGTGAGGCCCGTGGAAACGAGAAACTGACTTTCGATGTTGCGGATCAAATTGTATTTGACGCCGATGGGGGCGGACATGAATCCGTTTGGCGCGCCGCCGCCCGATTGGTTGACCTGAAATTGGGCCAAGCGCGGCGCGATGACGCTCATGCGTTCGGTCACGCGGCCGCGAACTTGCCCGGCCCACACCTGGGCATCGCCCCCGCCGAGAAAGTTCGGCAGGCTGTTTTCGATGAAGATGCCGCGCACTTCGGTGAGCGAGCGCGGGTCTTCGAAGAAGAACGGATTCGATATCGGGCTGATGAAATCGTCGAAGCAATGGTCGCTCGGGAGAAAGCCAAGCAGGCGGCGGTTGCAACACGAATCGCAACAGTCGTAGCAGCTACATGCGGACTGTTCGCAGGCGTCGCAAATTTGCGATGCGTCGACCGGCTGCTCGACTGAAACGTTTTGGGCCGCGACTTTTTGGGTCGAGACTGCTTGAATTGAAACTTTGTCAGCGGGACGTAGAAAGTCCGCTGAGTGCGCGCGAGAAATCATCCCGAGGCAGCCTAAGGCTAGGCTGCCGAACAGCAACATGCTCCGCATGGGGACCGCCAATCCGTTGTTATGTCCTGCGCCCCATTCGGAAACTTTTGGTGTCTAGCAACCAATCGTCTTGCCAATTCAACGAAACTGGCGAGTCGTCGGGCGACCGATGTTCGGCCTTGGCCCGTGTTAGTTAACTAGAACCACTAAGACTATCGGTTGCGGCTGGCCGCAATTGGGTTCAATTCAACGAATTTGCTTGCGAGTCAGAAAGGACCACCGGACCAACCGCCAAGCCCCGCATATTTTAATAGCGACCTTTGGACTTGGTGAATTGAAGGGGTAGAGCAGGGGGCAAAGTCAACCTAATCGCGATTTCGATGTTCGGCTGGCCCACCAGTTTTCCAAAGATTGAACGCGGAATTGACGAGTGCCACGTGTGTGAAGGCTTGGGGAAAGTTGCCGAGGAAGCGTTTGGCATGAGGGTCGTATTCTTCGGCGAACAGGCCGACGTCGTTGGCCAGACTAGCCAATTGCTCAAAGAGTTCGCAGGCTTCATCGTGCCGGCCCAAGAGATTCAAGTTGTCGGCCAGCCAGAAACTGCAGGGCAGAAACGCTCCTTCGCCTTCGGGCAAGCCATCGACGTCGGAATCGGTTCGATAGCGCAAGACAAAACCATCGACCGTGAGCTCTCGCTGGATTGCGTCGACCGTGCTGATGACTCTTGGATCGGTCGGCGGCAAAAAACCGACCAGTGGCATCATCAGGAGGCTCGCGTCGAGATCTTGCGAGCCGTAGTATTGGACGAATGCTTTTTTCTGCTCGTTGTAGCCGAGACGGCAAACTTCGGCGTGGATCTCATCGCGCACCGTGCGCCAGTGTTGCAGAGGACCTTTCAACTGGAATCGTTCGATCGCTTTGACCATGCGATCGAAGGCGACCCAAGCCATCATCTTGGAATGGACGAAATTTCGTCTGGGGCCGCGTACTTCCCAAATGCCTTCGTCTGGGAGCTTCCAATTTTTCTCCAAAAATTTTCCGAGCTGGCGTTCCAGTGCCCAAACGTTTTCGTCCACGGGCACGCCCAGCGAGCGGGCCGCATGCAAGGCGTCGCAGACTTCGCCAAACACGTCGAGTTGAAATTGGCTCCAGGCCGCGTTGCCAATTCGCACTGGGCGAGAATTGTGATAGCCCGGCAGCCAATCGAGTTCGAGTTCGGTCAACCGTCGTTCGCCGTGCAGCCCGTACATGATGTTGAGCTGTTCGGGATCGCCCGCAATGGTGCGCAAGAGCCAGTCGCGCCAGGCGATGGCTTCTTCGGTGAAGCCACCGAGCATGAGCGCATAGAGCGTGAAGGTGGCATCGCGCAGCCAGCAAAAGCGATAGTCCCAATTTCGCGAGCTTCCCAATTTTTCTGGCAACGAAGTAGTCGCCGCCGCAACAATGCCGCCAGTGGGGCTGTAAGTGAGTGCCTTTAGCGTGATCAACGATCGATGGACGAGCTCTTGGTGTGGCCCTTCATAGGCGCACTTTCGCCACCAATGATTCCACCATTGTTCGGTCGATTTTAGTTCCTTGACCGGATCGATCGGCGGACGACGTTCGAAATGCGAAGGTGACCAGGTCATCACAAACGTCGCATCCTCGCCAGCAGCCACGTCGAAGTCGGCCACTGTGGTGAGGTTCTCTCCTCGCATCTCGACGGAACTGTCGATGTAGAGTGAGTCGGGACCGCCGATGGCAACGATTCCTTGGTCGGTACGTCGTACCCAGGGGACGATCGAGCCATAATCGAACCGAATGACCAGTTCCATGTGCATGGAAACTTTGTTTCGCTGGCCACGCACCACTCGCACCAGGGTTGGCTCGTGCGTTCGAGGCGGCATAAAGTCGATTACGGTAACAACGCCCTGATCAGTCTCGAATTGGGTTTCCAGGATCAAAGTGCCCGGTCGATATTGTCGGGTGACTTTGCGCACTGGCGCCTTGGGAGCAATTTGCCAGCGTCCGTGCTCAGAAGATCCAAGCAAGGCGGCGAAGCAGGCCGAGCCATCGAACTCGGGCAGGCAGAGCCAATCGATTGAACCATTGCGGCCAACTAAAGCGGCCGTATGGCAATCGCCGATCAACGCGTAGTCTTCAATGGGCTGGCTCAAAAGGAGTCATCCTAGCGATTCGTGGAGCCAGAAGTTTGGGCAATCCGGAGACCATTACGACGAACAACCAGCGATCTGCGTAAGATTGTCGCAGTTTTGGCTGTCAAAACTAGATGACCGCCATGCGGCGGAGGGGCGTCAGAATGTCAGACAGAAGACGTTGGAGATGCATTTCGAAGGTCGAAATGGGGGCGCAGGCAATACATACTATATTGCTGGGGTCCGGTAAAATTGGAAAACCGTTGCTTACCCAGGTTTTCAGGTCCAGATTCGCTCGCTAAATGACGGGTCGGATGATATCCTCTAAGGATAACCTCGTGAATTCGAGGTGAATCCCACCGTTGTTGAGTGTTGTTGACCTCCTAAACGGGAAGCACAATTCCCGGTCCTGTTGAGGTTACGATCGATTCCCAGGCATTCCATGAATCGTAGGCTGAGCGGCACTATGCAGACAATGAACCGGTTCAATAGGTTTTGGCTGTGCGTTTTTGTCTTATCGCTTTGTTCGGTTGGTAGCCAACGGATGGCTTTTGGCGCGGACAGCCCCGAAGTCAGCTACTACAAGCAGATTCGCCCGATCTTTCAGGCTCATTGCCAAGGTTGCCACCAGCCCGCGAAGGCCAGCGGTAAGTATGTGATGACCGAGTTTGCCCAGCTTGTGGCAGGCGGGGAATCGGCAAGTGCCGCGGTTGTCCCCGGCAAACCTGAGAAGAGTTACTTGATTGATCAGATTACGGTGACCGACGGCGCGGCCGCGATGCCCAAGGATAAGCCGCCGTTGGCGACCGCGGATATCGATCTGATCAAGACGTGGATCGTTCAGGGCGCCAAGGATGATTCTTCGAAGTACGCGCCTCAGCAATACGATCGCGAGCATCCTCCCGTTTATGCTCGACCGCCAGTAATCCCCTCCATCGATTTTTCACCCGACGGCAAGTATTTGGCTGTCGCTGCGTTTCATGAAGTGTTTTTAATCGACGCGCAGAGCACCGAGGTTGTCGATCGATTGGTTGGAAAGTCGGCGCGGATCGAATCAGTAAGATTTTCGCCCGATGGCCAACGCTTGGCCGTGACGGGTGGCGTTCCATCGGTCTCGGGCGAAGTACAAGTTTGGGACGTGGCATCGAGGAAGCAATTGTTGTCGGTGCCGGTGGGCTTCAACGTTTTATACGGCGCAAGCTGGTCGCCCGACGGTAAGTTGGTCGCATTCGGCTGTGCCGACGTCGAGGATCACTCGGTGCGCGCGATCGACGCCTCGACTGGCCAGCAAGTTCTCTATCAGGGCGCGCATTCGGACGTGGTCCGCGAAACGGTTTTCTCCCTGGATGGATCGCACGTGATTTCCGTGGGCACCGATATGAGTGTCAAGTTGACAGAAGTTGCCACTCAACGGTTTATCGACAACGTGACTTCGATTACGCCGGGAGCTCTCAAAGGAGGCGCGCAAGCTGTTGCCCGTCATCCGAAGCTGGATCATATCGTGGTCGGAGGTGCGGATGGCACGCCCAAGGTCTATCGCATCTTCCGTGAGTCAGGTCGAATCATTGGTGACGACGCGAATCTGATCCTAGATTTGTTTCCGACCACGGGTCGGGTTTTCAGCACGCGTTTTAGCACCGATGGCAAACAAATTGTGTATGGCGGCAGTCTGGACGGCCATGGTGAGGTGATTCTCAGTACGTACGATTACGAATCGGATGTACCGGGCAACATCAAATTAGTCATGGCGAAAGTGCCAAACACTCGATCTGACGCCGAACGCGCCGCGTTACAAGCCTACAAAGACCAAGGTACCAAGCAATCCTGGCGCCTGGAGGTTGTCGAATCTCCGATTTACGCGGTGGCATTTCATCCGATTGCCAAGCTGGTTGCCGCCGCCGGTGGCGATGGAATCGTGCGGCTGATCGACGCGAACTCGGGCGCGATCGTCAAGCAGTTTTCGCCCGCTCCGATTGCGACTTCTGGTTCGTCCAGTGGGGCAGCGAGCTCGTCCTTTGCAAAAAGAACTTTTGAGCCGTTGCCTACCGAAACACTTCCAGCGAATGCCAAAATCGCCAAACTTACCGTTCAACCTCAGGCGATTGTTTTTAGCGACCCGGCCGAATATGTGCAGTTGCTCGTTAGCGCGCAATTTGAATCGGGCGAGACGCTGGATGTCACGCGACTTGTGAAGTCGGATTCGAATTCGCTCGTGACTATAACACCCAGCGGTCTTGTTCAGCCGCGCATAGATGGAGAAGGACAAATCAAGTTGGCGCTAAATGGCCAATCGGCAACGGCAAGCGTGCGCGTTTCAGGATTGACCGCTCCGAGATCGCGTGACTTCATTCTCGACGTGGCCCCGGTGGTCGCCAAGCTTGGCTGTAATGCCGGCACGTGTCATGGTGCGGCGCAAGGCAAAAACGGCTTCAAGCTCAGTCTGCGCGGCTACGATCCACTAACCGACGTACGGGCTTTGACCGACGACTTGGCGGGGCGGCGAGTGAATCGCGCGGTTCCTAATCGCAGTTTGATGTTGCTCAAAGCGTCGGCTTCGATACCCCACATGGGCGGTCAACTGACGCGCGAAGGAGAGGCATACTACGAGATCTTGCAGGAATGGATTCGCAGCGGCGCAACGTTGAACATGACTTCACCGCGAGTCACGCGGATCGAAATGTTTCCCAAGGACCCGGTCGTCTCGCGGATTGGCGATCGACAGCAGATGCGCGTGGTGGCCACTTATAGTAATGGACAAACTCGCGACGTCACGCATGAAACGTTTCTCGAAAGCAGCAATACGGAAGTGGCCACGGCGTCGCGACAGGGACTGATGACGGCCATCCGGCGCGGGGAGTCGGCGATTCTGGCTCGGTTTGAGGGATCGTACGCTGCGACGACATTGACTGTAATGGGCGATCGCACAGGTTTTGTTTGGAACGATCCGCCGAGCTGGGGAAAGGTTGACGAACTGGTTGCCAAGAAATGGCAACGAATGAAGATTCAGCCTTCGGAGCTGGCGACCGATGCGGAGTTTTTGCGACGAGTTTATTTGGACCTGACCGGGCTGCCGCCGACGGCGAACCAAGTGCGTGCGTTTGTCGCGGATGCTCGTGAGAGCCGTGTTAAGCGAGATGAGTTGATCGACCAGCTCGTTGGCAACGATGCCTATATCGAGTATTGGACCAATAAGTGGGCCGACTTGCTGCAAGTGAACCGCAAGTTTTTGGGTGCCGAAGGTGCAGTGGCATTTCGCGGTTGGATTCGCGAGCAGTTGGCCAAGAACACGCCATATGACAAATTCGTGCACTCGATTCTTACAGCCAGCGGCTCGAATCGTGAAAACCCGGCGGCTTCTTACTTCAAAATTCTGCGCGAACCAGCGCCGACGATGGAGAATACCACGCACTTGTTTTTGGGAGTGCGGTTCAACTGCAATAAATGCCACGATCATCCGTTCGAACGCTGGACCCAAGACCAGTACTATCAAACGTCGGCATATTTCACGCAGGTGGGCTTTAAGCCCGACCCTGCCAGCGGTGATAAGCGAATTGCGGGCACTGCAGTCGATAGCTCTCAAGCGTTGTATGAAATTATTCATGACGATCCGGCTCACGCCGATATCAAGCATCAACGTACGGGCCAGGTGACCTTGCCGGCATTTCCCTATGCTTCAACCCCGGCGACCAATGGTAGCGCACAGGCTACTCGTCGCGAACAATTGGCCGGGTGGATGACCTCGGCCGACAATCAATACTTCGCCCGCAGCTATGTCAATCGGTTGTGGGGCTATCTGTTCGGTGTGGGGATTATCGAGCCGATCGACGATATCCGTGCCGGTAATCCGCCCAGCAATCCGGAATTGCTCGATTATTTGACCAAGGAGTTTGTCGCCAGCAAGTTCAATGTGCGACAGATGGTGAAGCTGATCGTCAAGTCTAGGACGTATCAGTTGTCGTACGTGGCCAATCGCTGGAACGAGGACGACAAGATTAACTACTCACATTCCACCCCGCGGCGATTGCCGGCGGAAGTGTTGTACGACACGGTCTATTCAGTGACCGGCACTCAATCGAAATTTCCAGGGGTGAAGCCGGGCACGCGAGCGGCCGAGTTGCCGGACTCGGGCGTGGAGCTGCCGAGTGGATTTTTGGCTACCTTTGGTCGTCCGCCGCGTGAAAGCGCCTGCGAGTGCGAGCGATCGAGCGGCCTGCAGCTCGGGCCGGTGATGGCGCTAATTAGCGGACCGACTATTGCCGAAGCAATTGGAGATTCGAACAACGAATTGGCCAAGCTTGTCGCCACGGAAAAGGACGATCGCAAGCTGATTGACGAAATCTTTGTGCGGATCCTCAATCGGCCGGCAACGGAAAAAGAAATCGAGTCTTGCGTGAAGTCGATGCAAGCGATTCAAGGCGATCATCAAAAACTGACCATGCTTGTGGCCGACCGTGAGGTGGTGGCGGGACCGATTCAAGCGGAGCAAGAAAAGAAGCGAGTCGAGGCCATCGCGGCGGCTAAGAATGAGCTTGCCGAGTACGAAAAGGCGATCGCTCCCAAGATAGCGGAGCAAGAACGCGAAAAGGCGGAAAAGACAGCACGGCTGGAGGCCGATCTCAAGCAATATGAGGAGAGTATGCCTGCCGCTCAAACGGCGTGGGAAAAACAGCAAGCGAGTTCCGTTGAATGGATTTCGCTGATGCCAAGCTCCGTGGAAACTCCGAAGGGGGTTTCGGCAACCATCTTGCCGGACCGCTCCATTCGTGCTCAAGGCCAGGGCCTGGGTAGTCACTCGGTAGAGGCGAATACGAACCTTCGTGGAATCACGGCGATTCGGGTGGAAGCTTTGGCCGATGAAACATTGCCCAATGGTGGGCCTGGATTAGCACCGAGTGGCAACTTTGTGCTCAACGAGTTCGAGGTCACCGCGCAACTCGCGGGCGCTTCCACGCCTAGTAGAGTACCACTTCAAAAGCCCCAAGCCGATTTCACGCAGCAGGGATTTGACGTCAATAAAACAATCGACGGAAATCACGTCCACGATGAGGGATGGGCGATCTCACCCGCGGCAGGCAATTCGCATTGGATTGTTTTCGAGTGTAAGGAACCGCTTGACGCTCGAGAGGGCGCAAAGCTGAACTTTCGGTTCATACAAAACTTTGCAGGTAACTTCATGCTTGGGCGATTTCGGATTTCCGTTTCGGTGGCGAAACCACCAATTCAGCCTGGGCTGACCGACGATGTGTTGGCTATCGTCCGAACCGATCCTAAAAATCGGAGTAAGCAGCAACAAGAGATCATCGCGAAGTACTTTCGCAGCCTCGATCAAGAACTGCAAAAGCGCCAACGAGCTCTGGCCGAGAGCAAGCAGCCGTTACCAGTTGATCCGAAGCTGAAGGATCTGCGCGAGCGATTAGATTTGGTCAGCCAACCTGTGCCCCTAGATGGCCAGCTTAAGCAGCTTCGTCAAGATTTGGAAAACAGTTCCGCACAGTTGGCGAACGCCAGGCTGGCAGGCGCGCAGGATATCGCTTGGGCACTCGTCAACAGTCCGGCGTTTTTGTTCAATCACTAATGATTCGAGAATTTGTATAAAGGGACTTTCCCATGCTCATCATTCCTGGACAGCCGGGCAAAAATCGCTCCGATTGCAATGTAGGGATGTCGCGACGCGACCTGCTGCGGGTTGGCGGCTCTTGCATGCTTGGTTTGAGTCTCGGAAGAATGTTCGAGCTTCAGGCCATTGCGGCGGAAAGCGGTAAGAGCGAAGCCGGTTGGGGTAAGGCCAAGAGCATGATCATGGTTTACCTGCAAGGCGGTCCCAGCCAGCTTGATCTTTGGGATCCCAAAGAGAACGTGCCCGAAAACGTGCGGAGCGTGTTCAAGCCGATCAGCACGAAACTTCCCGGTGTTCAATACACGGAGATTCTCCCGCAACTCGCGCAAATCAACGACAAGTTCACGATGATTCGTTCGATGAGTTACACGCCGAACGGATTGTTCAATCATACCGCCGCGATCTATCAGATCATGACCGGCTATACGACGGACAAGGTGAGCCCTTCCGGTCAGCTTGAGCCGCCAAGCCCGAAGGATTATCCCAACTTCGGTTCGCAGTTGGTTCGTCTCAAGCCGGTGAAGGAACCGATGTTGCCGTTCGTGATGTTGCCTCGTCCTTTGCAGGAAAGTAACGTAGTTGGCAAGGGAGGAACCGCGGGCTTTTTGGGGCGTGCCTACGATCCTTACACGCTCTATCCCGACGGCGACGATATGGACATGAAAAAGATGGAGCGCATCAAGATCGACGATTTGCAACTGCGGCCGGAAGTTTTTGCAACTCGACTCGAACGGCGAGCCAAATTGCGCAATGCGATTGATGCCGGCATGCCCGAAATTGACAAGGCGGTAAGCGATTTCAAGCTTGATTCCTACTATGAACGAGCATTGAGCTTGGTACTTTCGGGTAAGGCACGTGAGGCTTTTAATCTAAGTTCTGAATCGGCCGCTACGCGCGATCGATATGGTCGCAATACCTTTGGCCAGAGTTGCCTTTTGGCCCGACGATTGATCGAAGCGGGAACGCGAGTAGTCGAAGTGGTTTGGCCCATGATTGCCAATTCCGTCAATCATTCGTGGGATCATCACGTTGATCTGACCAAACGCATGAAGGATCAATCGGGACCAATGCTCGATGCGGGGCTGTCCGCTCTATTGGCGGACATGGACGAGCGTGGATTGCTCGAAGATACTTTGGTGGTTGCTATTGGTGAATTTGGCCGCAGTCCTCAAAAGGGCGTTAGCACCTCGGGCAACAGTAATAGTGCCGATGGGCGAGATCATTGGCCCTATTGTTACACGAGTATCTTGGCCGGTGCGGGCACCAAACGTGGATATGTGCACGGCAAGAGCGACAAAACGGCTTCCGCGCCGATTGAAGACCGCGTACATCCGGGTGAGCTGCTGGCGACCATTTATCATGCGTTTGGCATTGATCCTCACACGATTGCATACAACCACTTGAACCAGCCTCGTGAGCTGGTTCAGGAAGAGCCCGTCACGCGGTTATTCGCGTAGTGTTGCTCGGCGCTTTTTAAGCGCGTAACTTGGTTTGTCGATAGATGCTGCACGACGATCCTCGGTGCAGCTCGTCGAGCGCCTTACGCTCGCGTTTCCACACTTTGGCATTAGCCAATGTGCTCCCTACCGGTTCACGAGGCTGGGGATTTCGGATAGATCGCGAATTTTCTTGATTTTTTCGCGGTAATTTCCTCGAAACAGCGCCTTCTTAATTATAGAAGAACTGTGAGGTCTGTCCTTACGGGTGAGGTTTGCTGTTATGGCCCTGTTCCAGGCCGATTCACCGAACGATTCGGAAACGAACCAGCCCGACGATGAATTCGTGCGGCTGTTCGTCCAGCATCAGCGGATCTTGTTTGCCTATCTTAGGACGGCCTTGGGTAGCTTTCCAGCACATTGGGATCCTAAGCTTAGAATTCCACGTGGACAAGTTGTCG
>JADMIO011116450.1_pt1 | contig 64011 bp, 67 predicted proteins | sample 8958161 | NCBI WGS metagenome assembly JADMIO01 (sample SAMN16585339, study PRJNA669376) | soil metagenome | isolation source: Crop rotation soil | place: USA: Cullars Rotation, Alabama | collected 2011
CCGCGACTTCAAGTCACGTGAATTCCAAGCTTCGGATCCCACTGTGCTGGAAAGGGAGTCGCCGCCGGTGATGAGCGCTTTCTTCCCTTCGAGCTTGTTCGCTGGCCTGTAGTTCGGGGCCTGGTATTTCGGACGCGGCCGAAGATCAGCTTCGATGCCGGGCTTCTCGAGCTTCTTCGCCGGAAACGGCGGCTTCGGCTCGGATTCAATCTGCGGCTTTCCCATGCCGCTCCACGATGCAAGGCGCGGACCCGTGCGTAATGACGAGGTCATCGGCCGGGACCACGACCGCGCGCGGCCTGCGGCCGAAAATCCAGCGCGTCAGTTTGAATCGATCGATGAGCGCACCGGAACCCAGGCGGTACTCGCGCACGCGGAACTGCTGCCCGTGCTGCTGTGCGATGACTTCGTGAATGCGCCCGAGATGACGGCCATCACGATCCACGACGAGGCGATCGAGCAGCTGCTCGAGATAGATCGTGCGGCTCATCGCGCGTGCCCCGGAATGCGGTCGACGATGTGAGAGCGCAGCCACTTCTCGATCGCGAGCAGCGTGGCATGGCGTTCGGCGTCGACGTCCGCTTGAATGTCGTTTCCGGCCAGCTTCAGCTTCGCGATCGGCAGCCGCGTCAGCGGAAAGCGGCGTGCCCAGCGCTCGAGACGCGGATGCAGACGGCGGGCGAGCGCTGGGACGCCGATTTCGACGGCGACCACCTTCGCCGCGCCATCGGCGCCGGCCTCGAGCACCACGCTGTCCACCGTGCCGATGTAGCGCCCGTTGCGATCCTGGATCCGCTTGTCCAGCAGATCGCCGGCGAGATCGATCGTCATTGTCCCCCCATGATCTGCGCGGGAATTGCCGCGACGGCGAGAACGATGGCGAGCGCGACGACCGCGATTCCCGCGACGTTCGAGATGACGCCGTTCGTGTGCGATTTCAGGTACTCGCGATCGTTCATGATCACGAGCAGCGGTCCCATCACCAGCGGGATCGCGAACACCGTCAGCACCATCGAGAACATCGTGAGCTGCAGCGGATCGATGCCGAAGACCGACGGGAGAATCGCGAGCGCGATCCCGATGGTGTAGACCATGGCGAAGCGCGCTTCTTCCTGCGGCTTCTGGTTTTCGCTCCAGTTCCAGCCGAGGCACTGCGCCGCGATGTAGCTGACGTCGAGGCCGATCTCGAGCGCGGCGCCGATGCAGCCGATGAACAGCGATCCCGCGAAGAGCCACAGGCCCCAGGGGCCGAAGGCGGGATCGAGCACGTGCGCGGCCTTGTCGAACGAATCGACGACAACGCCTTGTGGCGCGAGGATCAGGCCGGCGACGATCAGGACGCACATCGCGATGGAGCTCCCGAACGACATGCCGAGGCCGGCGACCACGCGATTGGGGAGCAGGTCTTTCGACGTCCATTCTTCCTCGACGGCCCCGGACGAATAGAACGTCACGAGATACGGGCTGACGGTCGCACCGAGAATCGCGACCGAAAGAAACACGTACTGCGCGACCATCGACGACGGCTTGTGGGGGAGGAAGCCCGCGGCGACCGCCGTCAGCTCCGGCCGCAGCTTCCACGCCGCCACCGTGAAGCACAGCGTGACCAATCCGAGGACGGCGACGCTGTGTTCGATGGCGCCGAACGTCGCGCGCCACAACAGTCCCCAGATCAGCAGCGCGACGGGAATTGCCCAGAGGCGGAACGAAATCCCCGTCATCAGCTGAAGCGCGTATGAGGCGCCGCCGATTTCCGACGCGAGCACGAAGAGATCGACGATCGCCTGCAACGCGAGCGGCCAGATGTGGAATTTGATCCCGAAGCGCCGCCGCATCGCGGTCACCAGCGTGTGCTTGCTGACCGCCGCGAGCCGCCCGCTCATCTCCGAGACGAACGCGAGACAGATCGTGCCGAGCGCGATCGCCCACAGCAGAGAAAACCGAAAGCGCGCACCAGCTTGAAGGGCGGTGCTGATCGAGCCGGCCTCGAGATAGCCGCCGACGCTCGTCAAAATGCCGAGGCTGATCTTGATGAGATTCTTCACCCGGCCAGTTCCTTGCTAGATCCGTATGCTGGAGGTCGCAATGGGATTGCTACTGCTTCTCGTGCTTCTGCTGATGGTGTTCTCAGCGCCGGTGTGGCCGTACGCAGCGGCTTGGGGGTACTACCCGAGCGGCGGGATGCTTCTGCTGCTCTTGATTCTGGCTGTCGTCTTTTACTCACGGCCTCGCAGCACCGTGTAGGTGCATGCGGCACGCCATGGGCGTGAACCCTGAGGGGGCAGAGACTCACGCGAGCGGCAACGGCGTTCCGCACGTACGTTGCTGAGGTGCGTACCTCTGCCCTAAAACCTGCCAATAGATACGCCAAGGCGACATCACGGCTGGTACATCAGTTGCTCAGGTCCGCCGCGAACCTGAAAGGAGCCAGCTGATGTACGAGGCCACACCCCGCGTTGCCGACGCCGTCCAGCGACTGAAAGGCGTGTTCCTCGACGTTCCGACAACGCAGATGTCGCTCGTGGACGCGTCGCGGCTGGCGGGGCTGGAGCGGAACACCACCAGGCTCATCCTCGAAGCGCTCGAAGACGCCCGGTTTCTGCGGCGCGCGAGCAACGGCCTCTTTATGAGGCGGAGCGTCGAGACGCCAACGGTTTAGCGCCCTGTCGGCAGATCGCGGACGCGCTCCTCAGGTCGTGTCCCGGCGCTCGCCACCGCCGGGGGCGACTATCGCGTCCCGATCTCGCCGACCCCCGGGGCACGGTCCGTGCAGTCAACTCGTTCTGCGAGGTGCTGCGTGCTGCATAAGTTCAGCAAAGTCCGCGGGTTCCACATTCACGCCGTCGACGGCGAAATCGGCCACGTCGACGACTTTCTCCTCGACGACAACTGGGGCCTCCGCTATCTCGTGGTCGACACCGCGAACTGGATCGGCGGGCGCCGTGTCCTGGTGTCGCCGCAGGTCGTGGCCGGCCTGGATCCCGAGAAGGAACGGATCGAAGTCTCGATGACGCGGGACCAGATCGAGCACAGCAAGTCGATCGACACCGCCGACATCGCGCTCGACGAAGTCCTGCCCACGATCTGGGTGATGTAGGTTTTTGTCTTCCGCGATCCCAGGTGTAGGCCCGACCTTCAGGTCGGGCGTTTTTCGAAACCGGCGCGCAGTGCACGAGCAGCGAACGGCGCGTCGGCAGCTCGCGGGGGCGAGCCGGGAGCGTGTTTGATTACGCGCTCCCGTCGAATTTTCTAGCCCCTAGTCCGCAGTCCCCAGTCTCTAACCCCCAGAGAGCGCTCCCACAATCATGAACGGCTCGGCGCCGGACGCCACGGCATCGGGCAGCGGCGCGTCGAGCGACGCGAACGAGAGATCTTCCTCGCACGCAAAGAACCGCAGGAACGGCTTGCGCTGATTCGTCGCGTAGTCGCGGATAGTGCCGCGCAGCATCGGATACCGCGCTTCGATGGCGTCGATGATCGCGTGCGGCGTCACGGCGCCCGCGACGTCGAGCGTGACTTCGTTCTCGACGTGCGCGAGCTTCCGCAAATGAAAGGGAAGTTCGACGCGAACCATCAGATCGTCTGGACCTCCACCGACACGACCGGCGGAAGATCGTGCACGATGGCCTTCCACGTCTCGCCCGCGTCCGGCGAGCAGTAGACCTGACCGCCCGTCGTCCCGAAGTACACGCCGCACTTATCGAGCGAGTCGACGTCCATCGCCTCGCGGAGGACGTTCACGTAGCAGTCTTTTTGCGGCAGGCCCTTCGTCAGCGCCTCCCATTCGTTGCCCCCGGTCCTGCTGCGAAATACCTGCAGCTTGCCGTCGAGCGGGTAGTGCTCCGCGTCGCTCTTGATCGGGACGATGAACACCGTTTCCGGCTCGTGCGCGTGGACGTCGATGACGAACCCGAAGTCGGTCGGGAGGTTGCCGCTGATCTTCGTCCACTCGTCGCCCGCGTTGTCGCTGCGCATGACGTCCCAGTGCTTCTGCATGAACAGCGTGTCCGGCTTCGACGGATGAAATGCGATGCGATGGACGCAGTGACCGGTTTCAGCCGTCGGGTTCGGCAGGTACTTCGAGAACAGGCCCTTCGTAATCGTCTTCCACGTCGTCCCGCCGTCATCCGACCGGAAGGCGCCGGCCGAGGAGATCGCGACGAACAGGCGCTGATGATTCTTCGGGTCGATCAGGATCGTGTGCAGGCACATCCCGCCGGCGCCGGGCATCCACGACGAGCCGGTGCTGTGCTTCCGCAGTCCCGACAGCTCTTCCCAGTTCTGTCCGCCGTCGGTGGATTTGAAGATCGCCGCGTCTTCGACGCCGGCGTACACGGTGTCGGGATCACTCAACGAGGGCTCGAGATGCCAGACGCGCTTGAACTCCCAGGGATGCGGCGTGCCGTCGTACCACTGATGCGTGCCGGGAATCCCGTCATACGTGAACTTGTTGCCGACGGTCTCCCACGTCTTTCCGCCGTCATTACTCCGCTGCATCGTCTGGCCGAACCAGTCGTTGCTCTGCGACGCGTAGATGCGGTTCGGATCGACCGGTGAACCTTTGAGATGATAGAACTGCCAGCCGCCGAAGAACGGCCCGTTCACTTCCCATTTGTCCCGCTTGCCATCCGAGTTGAGAACGAACGCGCCCTTGCGCGTGCCGACCAGCAGTCGCACACCACTCATTGTGTCTTCCTCGATCGCAGTTGTAGGCCCGGCCCTTCAGGCCGGGCGTTATTTTAATGTGAGGTGCGAATCGTTGTTCACGTAGGAATCGATCCGGCCGCGGCGCATGAGATTGAATCCGTGCAACGTGCCTGCGAGCCACAGGACGGAGATAATCACTCCTGCCATAACCAGGTGACCGCGGACGAGCGCGCCGATCGCCGTGCCGGAAAGGATCAGCCCAATCGCCCACAAGGTGATCGGCAGATGACACGGGCAGAGCACGAACGAGCCGATGACCCAGGCGATGCCGCGGCGCTCTCTCTGCTCCGGGGATATCTCGCAGACCGCTTTGCTTCTCATGCCAGACAAGTTTAATCCTGCTTCACGCGCTCGGCTCACTCGTCACGATCTCGGCCGTTTTGCCGGGACGACGCTGTTCGATCGGATTGGCCGCGCGGTCTGCGAGGCCGGCTGCCTGCCGCGGAAGGAGCTGTTCGAAGCGTGGGCCGTCGCGAAACGCGTGCGCCGGTTATTTCACGGCGGCCGCGTCGTCGACCTCGGCGCCGGCCACGGACTGCTGGCGCAGGCGATGCTGCTGCTCGACGACACCTCGCCGTCCGCGCTCGTCGTCGACACGCAGGTGCCGGCGTCGGCGGAGAAGCTGCATCAGTCGCTCACGGCGGCGTGGCCGCGGCTGGAGGGACGCGTGCAGTTCGTCCGCCAATCGATGGACGCGGTGCAGATTCTTCCAGACGATGTCGTGGTCTCGAGCCACGCGTGCGGACGCCTGACGGACGTCGTAATCGATCGCGCGCTGTCAGCGCGTGCGCGCGTTGCGGTGCTGCCGTGTTGTCATGACCTGGACGTCTGCGACGCGGGCGATCTGGACGGATGGCTGGACGGCGCGCTGGCGGTCGACGTCATGCGCGCCAACCGTCTTCGAGGCGAACACTATCGCGTGTGGACGCTGTCGATTCCCGCGGATGTCACGCCGAAGAACAGACTGTTGCTCGGCACGCCCGCCGGTCAGGCGGTGAAGTCGATGTAGCCGCGGTCCGCGTCGGCGCGGACGAGCGTCACGCGCAACTTGTCGCCGACGTCGACGCCCTGCCCGCCGCGGACGAGCATGCCTTCGACGTGCGGCTTGAGGACACGCACGAACGTGCCCTTCGGTCCAACGCCGGTCACGATGGCGTCGAAGGCCTCGCCGATGCGGTGGCCCATCGCGACGGCCGCGATGCGCTTCGCCATCTCGCGTTCGACCTTCTTCGCGTCGTTTTCCTTGGTGGTGCAGTCGCGCGCGATCGTGGACAGCTGATCGTCGGTGTACGGCGCAGGCTTGCCCGCGATTCCGTTCTTCGCGAGCCGCTGCGTGACGAGGTCCGCGAACCGGCGGTTCGGCGCCGTCGCGTGCGTGTAGTCCTGCACCGCGAGGCCGAAGTGATTCATTCCCAGCTCGCCCGGCCGCTCGAGCACGTACTCGCCGGGACCGAGCAGCTTGATCACCGACAGCGACAGGTCAGCGAAGTGATCCGGATCCGCCTTCTGCCGCGCGAGCAGGAACTCGTTCAACGCGCGCGCATCCGGCGCCGCGGGCAGCGTCGCGCCGAGTGTGCGCGCCAGCTCGACGATCCGATCCCAGCGCTTCGGCGTCCGCACGACACGGCGAACGGACGAGCGGCCGAGCCGTTCGAGCGTCCGCGCGACGATCTCATTGGCCGCGATCATGAAGTCTTCGATCAGCTCGGTCGCGCGCGTTTTCTCCTGGCGGACGATGTCGACGACCTCGCCGCGGAGCAGCACGGGACGCATCTCGATCGTCTCGATGTTCAACGCGCCGTGACGATGGCGTGCCTGCTGCAGCCGCTGGGAGCATTCGTCCTGAAGGCGGAGCTGCTGCTGGAGATCGGCGGAGCCCGCGACTTTCGGCGGCGGAGCCGACCGGCCTTCGAGCCACGCGCCGACGGCGTCGTAGGTGAGCTGCGCGCTGTTGCGAACGAGCGCGCGGCAGATGGTTTCGGAATGGACGCTGCCGTCCGCGGCGACGGCGAAGTCGATCACGAGGACGATCTTGTCCGCGCCCTCGAGGAGCGATGTCGCGCCCGTCGACAGCGCCTCGGGCAGCATCGGAAAGTTGCGCACGCCGGTGTAGACGGTCGTCGTCTCGATTGCGGCGTGATCGTCGATTGGCGTGTGCGCGGGCACGAACGCGTCGACGTCGGCGATGCCGATGAGCAGCCGGATGTCGCCGCCCGGCAGACGCTCGGCGACTTCAATCTGATCGAGGTCGCGCGACGTGTCGTTGTCGATGGAGCTCCACAGGAGGTGCCGGAGATCGCGAACGTCTGATTGGGCCGCGGACGGCGGCTGCGAATGAATCGCCGCGAGCTGCTGCGAGACGGCCGGCGGAAAGTCCGGCTCGAAGCCATGCTCGCGCATGGCACGGACGGCGGCCGCCTGGAGATCGATCACGCGCGGCCGGAGAACTCGCGGGTCTCGGTGTGGACGCGGACCTTGTCGCCTTCCTTGATGAAGAGCGGCACGCGAATCTCGAGTCCGGTCGAGAGCGTCGCCGCTTTTGTCGCGCCGCCGCTCGCCGTGTCGCCGCGGACGCCGGGCTCGGTGGACGTCACGACCAGCTCGACGTGCGGCGGAAACTGCAGGCCGATCGGATTGCCGTTGTACTTCTGGACCTGGACGATCAGGTTGTCGACGAGGAGATCGCGGCCGTCGCCGACCTTCTCGGCGTTGAGCGTCAGCGTTTCGAAGCTCTCCTGGTCCATGAAGTGAAAGCCTTCGGGGTCGGCGTACATGAACGACGCGTCGATCGTCTCCAGATCCGGTTCGCTGAATTTCTCGCCCGCCTTGAACGTCTTGTCGAAGACCGCCCGCGTCAGGAGATTCCGCATCTTGAGGCGCACCAGCGTCTGGCCGCCGCGCGCGGTGGGTTTGGAGACGTCGACTTCCAGGCAGTGATACGGCGCGCCCTCGAACTCGAAATACATCTTCCGCTTGACGTCGATAGCTTCAATCAGTCCGGCCATGAGACCCACAATGTTACCGGATAGAATTCCCGCATGCAGGTCCTCCTTCTTCTGGCCGCCATTGCCGGGGTCGTCGCCGACGGCGCCAACTGGACGATCGCCTGGCAGGGCACGAACAATGCCGACGGCCTCGTCGCCATGGCGGACGGCAGCCTGCTGTTCGCACAGGAGCAGCCGAATCAGGTCAGCAGGCTCGATGCGAACGATGGCGTGTCGGTGCTGCTGACGGACACGCACGGCGCCGGCGCATTGAGCATCGACGCACGCGGGCGGATCCTCGCCGCGCTCCGCACCTGCACCGACCCGGGGAGAAACGCTGCGCTTGGTCCGTGCGCCGAGCCGACGGCGATTGCCGTCCTTGCGCCGGAACGGACCACGCTCGCCGACAACATCGACGGCAAGCCGCTCGGCCGCGTCAACGATCTCGTGGCGGCCGGAAGCGGCAACGTGTACTTCACGTCCGGCGGCGCGTTCCGTCTGGACCCGGCGGGCCGCGTGACGAGCCTCGGCGACGACATCCGCGCGAACGGCATCGTGCTGAGCCGCGACGAACGCGTGCTCTACGTCACCAATGGCAAGAGCGTGCTCGCCTTCGACGTGCAGCCCGGCGGCGCGACGACCAACCGGCGCGACTTCGCGACGCTCGAGGCCGGAGGCAACGGCGACGGCATGACGATCGACGCGGACGGCCGGCTGTACGTCACCTCGAATGCCGGCGTGCAGGTGTTCGACGTCCAGGGCAAGTACCTCGGCGTGATCGCGACGCCGCGGCCCGTGATCAGCGTCGCGTTCGCGGGGCCGGGCAAGAAGACGCTGTATGTCGTCGGCAGCGGGGCCGCCGACAGCGCGGGCAAGGAGATCGTCACGCCGCCCGGAGTCCGGAATAACGCCAAGACGATCTATCGAATGCCGACGCTCGCGGCGGGGTTCGCCGGGCGCGCCAAGTAGGCCCGACGCTTCGCGCCAAGGTAGGCCCGACGCTTCGCGCCAAGGTAGGCCCGACCTTCAGGTCGGGCGAAGTAGAATCGTCTTCTATGCCCAAACTGACTGTCGAAGGCTTCAGCACCGTCGAGGTACCGGCCGGCAAGCGGCTGGTGAACGCGATCGAGCAGGACGCGAAAGTCGACGTCCTTCATGCGTGCGGCGGCAATGCGCGCTGCACGACCTGCCGTGTGGAATTCGTTTCAGGTGAGCCGTCGAAGATGACCGTCGCGGAGAAGAACGTCCTCGCCGCGAAAGGTCTGAGCGGCGTCCGGCTGTCGTGTCAGATTGCCTGCGAGAACGACATGACGGTGCGCGCGATCAGCCGTCTCGAAGGATCGGGCAGGCCCAACGCCGGTCCGCCTCCTGACGCGAACATCCAGCCGCCGCCGCAGTATTCGTAGCGCGAAGGCTTCAGCCGAGCGTCAGTGACTGCGCCCGTGGCGCGACATGAAGGTCTGCACGGCCGCCTGATCGGTGGCCGTGAAGAACATCCCCGCCCGATACCGGATCGGCCGTCCCGGCAGCGTCGGCTCGAGCCGCGACCAGACGATGCGGCCGCGGCAGAGGACCGGTGAGTCCGACGACGGCAGCAGCATCTTCACCGTCTTCTCGGGCTTGAGCGCCGCGCACGAGAGCACCTGCGCCCCGACCACGGACAAATCGACGAGGAGCGCGGCCTCGCCGTCGATCTGCACACCGAGCGCGCTCGTGAATGCCTGGCGATCGGCCTTGCGCTCAGGTCCGCTGAACGGGACCTTGACCTTCTTGCCCGCGGCGGCGGGCGCGCCGGCCTTCGGCGGCGCCGCCGGCGGAGTCGCGGCGGCTTTTTCGGCCTTCTCGCGCGCTTCCTTCAGCGACGTCTCGAGCTCGGCGAGCCCCGCGCGCAGCTGCGCGAGCTGCTGATCGCGATCGCGCGCGATGTCGTCGCGCTCGTGCACGAGCGTGTCGCGCTGCAGCACCATCGCGTCGTGCGTGCGGACGAAGTCGTTCCGCTCGGCGATGAGCTTGTCGCGCTCGGCGGCGATGGTGTCGCGCTGGGTCATCAGCGAGCTACGCTCGACAGTGAGCGCGTTCCGTTCGATGAGCAGGGCGTCGCGTTCGGCGACGAGCAGGTGATGATCGCCGTGCCGCGTGTCGCGCTCGAGCGCGAGCGCGTCTCTTTCCGCCGTGAGCGCGTCGCGCGCGGCGATCGCGGCTTCCCGCTCCGCGACGATGGTTTCGCGGCTGGCGGCGAGTGCGGTCCGTTCGGCCAGCAGGGAATCTCTCTCCGCGACGAGCGCGTCGGTCTCACTCGCGCGCGCGTGAAGGCTTCGCGCGATCTCGTCGCGATCGCGAATCGCGGCGTCGAGACGCGCGTTCGCGGCTGCCGCCGCGTCCTTCGCGGCCGCCGCGGCGTTCTTCCTGCCGGCCTCGATCGCGGCGGCAAGCTGCTCTTTCAAGGACGTGATTTCGGTGCGGAGCGCTTTCGTCTGTTTGCGCTCGTCATCCAGCTGCGTGTGCGCCGCCTGCGTCTGCGCGAGCGCATTGGCCAGCATGGCCTCGGCGCTGCGCTGCGCCCGCATCGCGGCGTCCTTCGCGGACGCCTCCGCTTCGTCTTCGACGGCGCGAAGCAGATCGAGCACGAGGACGTCGAGTGCGCCGGACGAATCCGGATCCGCGAGCCCCGTCTCGAGCGCGATGAGCCGCTCGTCGAATGTCCGCCGTGCGCTGCTGAGCTGATCGGTCAACGCTCGCTGAAGTGCAAGCAAAGCGCCAGCCTCGCGCACGCGTACAGGCCGGAAATCGCATGGTTCGCGGGATCACGTTCGCGGCTTTTGTAATCGGCGATTCGATTCTGTCAGCGCTTCGCCGGCCGGCGCCTCGTTTTGCCCGTCTGGACTGCGGCCCTGCTTTTGCAGTTTTCCGCGTGTTTCATGTCTGCATCGCCATCAGTCGTCGCCGCCGCAACGACGCTCGCCGAGTGGGCGCGCGGCCGTCGCCGTATCTGGAGCGACGCTCCGCTCGATGTCCCGGTGCGCATGCCTGCGCCGGCGCCCGTGCTGCTCCTTGAGACACCGGTTCCCGAAGTGATCGAAGAACTCGTCGAACCGATCATCGAGACGCCGATTGTTGAGCAGACGCTCGAGCCCGTTGCGCTCGTCGCTGAAGCTGTTGAACAGCCGGCAGTCGAACTGGAGCTCGTACTCATCGAGGTGCCGGCCGATCGCTGGGCTGGACTCAAGGCCGCTGCGAGCACCCTCGCACGCACTGGTCGCGCGGCAACGCGCCGACTCGGCGAGCTGTTCATCTCAGCGGTCGAACATCTCGCACCCGTCATCGACGCCGCCGGCCCGCTGCTGATTCGAGGCGCGGCGATGGTCTCGGTCGCGTCGATTGTGTTTGTGATCGGCCTCAATCGCGGCCGTCTGTTCGGCCGGTGGGATCACGTCGCGTCGATGGTCATCGCGGCCGCGAGCCGTCCGCCGATTCCGCCGCCCCCGCCGGTAAAGCCAATCCCCGCGGGGATGGGACGGCTCAACATCACCGCCGCGAACAGCGCGACGGTTATTTATATCGACGGCACGGTGCAGGGCGCGGCGCCGGTGACGCTCGACGTGCCGGCGGGCGCGCACCGCGTGCTCTACAAGAGTCCCGACGGCTCGGTCGAACGCACGGTAAGGGTGCAGGACGCCGAGCTCTCGTATCTCAATGAAGCCATCTATCCCGGCTGGGTCGCGCTGACGACGCCGATCGATCTGTCGCTCAGCGAGAGCGGACACGCGCTCAAGCGCGACGAACGCGGCTACGCGATCCTCTCACCGGGGGCGCACGACATCCGCCTCGACAACAACACCCTCGGCGTCCACGAAGTGCGCCGCGTCGTCGTCACGCCGGGCGAGACGACGCGCCTGTCGTTCGCGCCGCATACGTCGACGCTCAGCCTGACGACGAACGAGTTGTCGGACGTCTGGATCGACGGCACGCCGTACGGCCAGGCGCCGCTCGTCGATCAGCCGCTGTCGCTGGGCGTCCACGATGTCCGCGTGCGCAGCGCGGCGCACGAGCGATGGCTGCGCGTTCGCTCGACGGTCCAGCCGCTGACCATCAACGTCGATCTCACCGCGAACTAGACAAACTAAACTGGGGCGGTGCGCCGCCTCATTCCGATGGCCGTCGCCGTCGCTGCCGTTGTGTCCTGCGGACGCGCGCCGGTACCCGCTCGAACGATTTCGCTGATCGAGCGCACCCATCAGACGATGGGCACGGAGCTGAAGGTGACGGTGTCGACAGAGGACGCCGCCCGCGCCGACCTTGCGATCCAGTCCGTGTTCCGCGAGTTCGATCGGCTCGACGCGAAGCTGACCGTCTGGAACAAGGACAGCGACATCTGGCTGCTGAACGCGGCGGCCGGCGACCACAAGGTCGCGGTGTCCGCGGAGACGCGTGAAGTCCTGCAGATCGCGCATCAGATCAGCGAAGAGACCGGCGGCCGCTTCGACGTGACGTTCGCCGCGCTGTCCGGGCTCTGGAAGTTCGACTACCAGGACAAAGACAACTCGGTGCCCGATCCGAAGGAGATCGCGAAGCGGCTTCCGCTGATCAACTATCGCGACCTCGTCGTCGACGATGCGGCAGGGACGGCGTTTCTCAAACGCAAAGGGATGCGCGTCAACCTCGGCGGCATCGGCAAGGGATACGCGGTCGATCGCGCCGCCGACATTCTGAAACGCAGCGGCCTGCGTGATTTCATGATCCAGGCCGGGGGCGACATGTACGTCAGCGGCCGGCGCGGCGATCGGCCGTGGCGGCTCGGCATTCGCGATCCGCGCGGGCCGGCGGATCGGATCTTCGCGTCGCTGGATCTCACTGACGGCACGTTCAGCACGTCAGGCGACTACGAGCGCTTCTTCTTCAAGGACGGCATCCGTTACCACCACATCCTCGATCTGCGCACGGGACAGCCCGCCCGGCTGTCTCGCAGCGTGACGCTCGTGACCGAGCGCGCCGTTATCGCCGACGCGCTCGCGAAAGGCGTCTTCATCCTCGGCCCCGACGAGGGGATGGCGCTCATCGAGCGCACCCCCGGCGTCCAGGGCGTCATCGTCGGTGCAAAGAACGAAGTGCTGATTTCCTCGGGCCTGCGCGGCAAGCTGATGCTGCTCGCGCCGCCGACCGACGCGCCATAAAATACCCACCATGATCAAACGACTCCTGACGGCGCCCGTGATGCTTGCCGTGCTCGCGTGCGCATCCGCGGCGAGCGCGCAGTCCACCGACAAGAATCCGCTGGCGCAGGTGAAGGCGATGAAGTGCCGCTTCGTCGTCTACGCGAACGGCGCGTGGGCGAAGACGACGCAGGAGCCGTCGGCGCAGGTGAGGCAGCCGGAGACGCTGATGCTGGACATCGACGAGATCGACACGGACAGCGGAAGCGGCCGAGTGACCGGGACGGCGGGTCCCGCGGAAGTCACCGCGCTGCTGACGCTCAGCAGCCTGCACTTCATGGAGCGCAGCGTGACGGGCACGCTGAACATCACCACGGTGTTTTCTGGGGCGGAAGGGGCGAAGACATTCCGCGCGGTCCACACACGCCACGACTATCTGCCGCTCGCGCTTCCCGGCTACGTGTCGGATCCGTCAGTGTCCCAGCACTACGGGATCTGCGAAGCTACGAAGTAGCACGGGCAGCAGCTCGTTCATCTTCGAGAGATCGGGACGCGACGGCGTCAGCCCGCGTCGAAATCCCGCCGCAACGAGCGCATCGAGCACGTCGCGCCGGCTCGCGATCACGTGCACCGGCACGTCCCACGGCGCGCCCTCGCCGCTCACGAGCGCGGGCGGCTGGTGGTCGCCGAGCAGAATCATCACGAAGTCCCGTCCGGCGTTCGCGCGCAGATATCCGGTCAGCGTCGTGTACGTGTACGCCATCGCATCGACGTAGCTCGGCCCGAGATTCAACCAGTCGGCGGGCTCGTCGAACGCGCGATCGAGCTCCGCCTGGTCGAACGGCCGATCGGTGAGGACGCGGGTCCAGTCGGGTTGATACGGCGGCGTCGGCTTGAACGGCGTGTGCGTGCTGATCGTCGGGAAGAACATGAACAGCGGCGGCCGCGCCGTTTTCCCGGCCTCGAGCGCGTCGAACTTCGCCAGGGCGTATTGATCGGGGATGTCGAACCAGCCGAACTCCGGCCCGCTGTACGCCAGCCGCTCGCCGCCGTAGATTTCATCGAAACCGTAGAAGCGGCCTTCGGGCCACGCCTGCCACAACCCGGGCATCAGCGCGACGGTGCGATAGCGCTCGCGCGAGAAGTTGGTGACGATCGTCTCGCGCTTCTGCGCCATCAGCATCGCGTTGACGTCGGGATCGCGCACCTCGATCCCCGACATCAGGCTGATGTGCGCCAGCCACGAGTTGCCGCCGAACGTCGGCGACTCGACGAAGCTCGAGACGACGTCGCGGCCGGTCTCGTGAATCGCGCGGTCGAACGCCGCGCGCGGCGCAGCGAGGCCGCGCACGAACTCCGGGCGATCGAACGTCACCGCGCCGTACGACTCGAGAAAGATCAGATAGACGTCCGCGCCTCTCACACGCCCGAGATTCGACGTCATCGCCGGGCTCGGCGGCACCGCCGTCCTGCCTGCCATCGCGCGCGCGGCGACGCCGATCTGCCGCGCGTACGTCAGCGTCACGGGCCGCGCGATTCTTACGCCCGGCACAAGGACGAGCACGATGGCGAGTCCGGCGAGAAACACACGCTCGCGCCGATCGTGCGCGGCGACGGCCACGCGCCCGAGCGCCCATCGCAGGACGACGTACAGGATCGCGACGACGATTACGATCGCGGCGGCGACGCCGAGGGCAAGCCATGCGTGCGCGGCTTTCGCGAGCAGGGAAACGACATCGGGGATGAAGCGGAGATCCCAGTAGAGGTTGATGTCCCGGCCGAACAACGCGGTCGCCGTGACGTCGGCATACCGGCCGAGCACCAGAAAAATGCACACGATCGTGATGAGCTTGAGCGCGCGCGCAGAAAGAACATGCTTACGGCTGAGCACGATACTGATGAGCAAGTAAGCCGCGAGTTCAGCGGAGATTTCGCCTCGCCAGCTGATCGCTGGAGTCGGCCAGACGTTGTGGAAGGTGAGCGCGATGTCGAGCAACAGCAGTGCTGCGACGAGCGCAAACCAGTGCCGCCACCGGGTGCTCATATCGGGTAGGCTAGTAGCGTAAGCCTTTGAACATCATTCAGACAATTCGGGCACGGCTCCGGTCTGCCTTCGGCGTCTCCAACGTGCGCCAGGTGGCAACGGCGAAGCTGCCCACCGAGTTTGGCGACTTCGAGATCCACGCGTACGAGGATCTCGCCGGCGGCAAAGAGCACGTCGCGCTGGTCCTCGGCGCGATCGGCGACGGCCACGGCGTCCTGGCGCGCGTCCACTCGTCGTGCCTCACGGGCGACGTCTTCCACTCCGCGCGGTGCGACTGCGGTCCGCAGCTGCACACGGCGATGGAGCGCATTGCGCGTGAAGGACGCGGCGTCATCCTGTATCTCAATCAGGAAGGCCGCGGCATCGGCCTGGCGAACAAGATTCGCGCGTACGCGCTGCAGGACGAAGGCTACGACACGGTCGAAGCGAACGAGCGCCTGGGCTTCCTCGCCGATCAGCGCGAGTACGGGCTCGGCGTGCAGATTCTCTCGGACCTCGGCATCCAGTCGATCCGGCTGCTGACGAACAATCCGAAGAAGCGCGCGGGCGTCGAGACGCACGGGATGTCGGTGAGCGAGCTGCTGCCGATCGAAATCCCCGCGTCGGAGTTCACGCGGCGGTACCTGCAGACGAAGAAAGAAAAGCTAGGCCACCTGCTCAGTTCTGTGTAGTGCAGGCCTTCAGGCCTGCCGCATCAGCCACCACGTATCAATCGCAAACGACCACGCCAGCACCGCGAGCGCGAGCGCGGCGATGAGCGTGCTCGCCGGCGGCATTGCGATCCGCGACACGACGACGATTAATCCGACCACCTGAATCACGCAGACCGTCTGGCGACGGCGGCTGGGCTCGAGCGAGCGTTTCATCCACGGCCAGATCCAGCCGGCGGCAATAAAGATGTAGCGCAGCAGTCCCGACAGGATGACCCACGCCCCGGCCTTGCCCCAGTTCCACGCAAGCACCGACAACACCATGATCAGCGCCGCGTCGACTTCCATGTCGAAGCGCGCGCCAAACGCGCTCGTCTCCCCAAGCTTTCGCGCCAGCCACCCGTCGACGCCGTCCAGGACGGTGACGAGGATGGCCGCGCAGACGACGAACCAGTCGACCGAGTCGGCGGGGAACGTGCCGGCCGCCGCTGCCAGCGCCACCCATACCGCGCGTACCGTGGTGACGGCGTTGGCGGCTCCGAACCTCCTCGGCATGACAGAATGTTACCCGTGACCGACAACGCGCGCGCGTTCTGGATCGCCGAGCCCGGGCGCGGAGAAATCCGCGCCGAACCGCTCCCGCCGCCGTCGCGCGACGAGGTCGTGGTGCGGGCGCTGTACAGCGGAATCAGCCGCGGCACCGAGGCGCTCGTCTTTCAGGGGCGCGTCCCGCCGTCGGAGTATTCGCGGATGCGCGCGCCCTTCCAGGGCGGTGAGTTTCCCGCGCCAGTGAAGTACGGCTACGCGAGCGTCGGCGAGATCGAACAGGGCCCGCGCGATCTCGAAGGCCGCCGCGCGTTCGTTCTGTATCCGCATCAAACGCGCTACGTCGTCTCCGCCGAGGCCGTGCACATGCTGCCGGATTCCGTGCCGCCGCGGCGCGCGGTGCTGGCCGCGAACATGGAGACGGCGCTCAACGGCGTCTGGGACGCCGGCATCACGCCCGGCGACCGCGTCGTCGTCATCGGCGCGGGAACCGTCGGCTGCCTTGCCGCGTGGCTCGCCGGACAGATTCCCGGCTGCCGGGTGGAGCTCGTCGACGTCAACGCGAAGCGCGCGGACATCGCGCGCGTCCTCGGCGTCGGCTTCTCCGGGCCGATGGTCGCCGGCGAAGAAGCGGACGTCGTCATCCACTCGAGCGGATCGTCGGACGGTCTTGCGCTGGCGCTGCTCGTCGCGGGATTTGAATCGACCGTCGTCGAGTTGAGCTGGTACGGCGACAAGAACATTCCGATCGCCCTCGGCGGCAGCTTTCATGCGCGCCGGCTGACGCTCAAGTCCTCGCAGGTCGGACACGTCGCCAGGGCGCAGCGTCCGCGGTGGGACACGCGACGCCGGATGGCGCTGGCGCTGTCCCTGCTCGAACACGACGAGCTCGATGCGCTGATCACCGGCGAGAGCCCGTTCGACGAACTGCCACAGACGATGGCGGCGCTGGCGGGCGGATCCGTCGAGGCGATTTGCCATCGCATCAGGTACTGACCATGTACACCGTTCGCGTGCGCGACCACTTCATGATTGCCCACAGCTTCCGCGGCGACGTCTTCGGTCCCGCGCAGAAGCTGCACGGCGCCACCTACGTCGTCGACGTCGAGTTCCGCAGTCCCGAGCTGGATGCCGACGGCATCGTCGTCGACATCGGGCTGGCGACGGAGACGGTGCACAAGATTCTCGGCGAGCTGAATTACAGGAATCTCGACGACGAGGCGTCGTTGAAGGGCAGGAACACGACGACCGAGGTGCTGGCGCGGACGATTTTCGATCGGCTCGCCGCCGCGATCGGCCGCGGCGATCTCGGCCGGAGCGCGAAGGCGATCGAGAGCCTGCGCGTGACGCTGAACGAGTCGCATGTCGCGTCGGCGTCGTACGAGGGACGTGTGTAATTGATCGTCTTCGCGATCCCGGGAATTCTCGAGACGCCGACCGGCGGATACATCTACGATCGACGCATCATCGACGGTCTTCGCGCGTCGGGTCAGCAGATCGAGGTCACGCAGCTCTCGTCGCTCTTTCCGTTCCCCGATGCGACGGCGCTGTCCGAGGCGGGACGCGCGCTCGCTTTGATTCCCGACAACACGGTCGTCGTGCTCGACGGCCTCGCCGGCGGCGCGATGCCGTCCGAGGTCGAGCGTGAATCCCGCCGGCTGCGCATCGTCTCGCTCGTGCATCATCCGCTCGCGAGAGAAACCGGACTCGCGAGGGATCTTGCCGCCGAGCTCGAAGCCAGCGAGCGGCGGACGCTGACGCACGTCCGTCATGTCATCGTCACGAGCACGGCGACGGCGCAGCTGCTGTCGGCGGAATTCGGCGTGGCGCCCGATCGTCTGTCGGTGATCGAGCCGGGTACCGATCCCGGCAAGCGCGCCGGCGGTTCGAACGGCGGCCCGCTCGAGTTGCTCTGCGTCGCCTCGGTCACGCCGCGCAAGGGTCACGTCACGCTCATCCGCGCGCTCGCGGAAATCGCCGATCTGCCCTGGAGCCTGACGTGTATTGGCAGCATGCAGCGCGACCCGGTGACGCCGCTGAGAGTCTGGAAGGAAGTCGCGAAAGCGAAGCTGAACGATCGCGTCGTCTTCAAAGGCGAGCTGACCGACACGGCGGCGATCGCGCCGTTCTACGATCGCGCCGACATCTTCGTGCTGCCCACGGAGTACGAAGGCTACGGGATGGCCGTGGCCGAGGCGCTTGCGCACGGCATCCCGGTCGTCAGCACGCCGACCGGCGGCATCGACGGCCTCGTCGGCACCCAGGCGGGCATTCTTGTTCCGCCCGGCGACGTGAAGGCGCTGGCCGCCGCGCTGCGGCGATTGATCACGGACAGGACCGAACGCGACCGGCTGCGCGACGGCGCGTGGTCGATCGGATCGCGTCTTCCGACATGGGAGGACGCCGCGCGCCACTTCGGCGCGGCGCTCGCGCGCGTATGAGCGGCTTCAGCGCAGAGTGGCTGGCGCTTCGCGAGCCGGCGGACACGGCCGCGCGTTCGGCCGCGCTCGCGAAGTTCCTCTCGCGATCCGGCTCGATTCTCGACCTCGGGGCAGGCACGGGCTCGAACTTCCGGTATCTGTCGCCGAGGCTGCCGCCGTCCCAGCATTGGACGCTCGTCGATAACGATACGGCGTTGCTCTCGCGGGCGCCGGCGGACGTCGAGACACGACACGCCGATCTCAACGAGATCATCGGTGACGAGGGGTTGTTTCGCGACTGTGATGTCGTCACCGCTTCCGCGCTGCTCGACCTCGTGTCCGAGCAATGGCTCGCAAAGCTCGTCGCGCGTTGCGAGGCGGCGGGCGCGGCCGTGCTGTTCGCGCTCAGCTACGACGGCCGCATCACCTGTTCGCCTGAAGAGCCCGAAGACGAGCAGATCCGCCAGCTGGTCAACGCGCATCAGAAAACCGACAAAGGCTTTGGTCCTGCACTCGGTCCGGATGCGGCGCGGAAGGTTGTCGCGCTGCTGACGGCCGCGGGCTACACCACGCGTCAGGAACAGAGCGACTGGAAGCTGACCACCGACATGCGGCAGCTGCAGCGGGAGCTCGTCAACGGCTGGACCGCGGCAGCGGCAGAAATGGCGCCGCAGCAGGCGGCGACCATCGCGGCCTGGCAGGCGCGACGTGCCGCGCACATCGACGCCGGACGCTCACGCATCGTCGTCGGTCACCTGGACGTCGCGGGCATCCGCCGCGCGTAGACATCACCCGATCGCTGCTGCGCTTTTTCGCCGCGCAGCGACTCGAGCAGCTCCGGTCCTTCCAGCCACGACTCGCTCGCGAAACGATACGATTCGCCCGGAGACCAGTTGTAGACGTAGTGCCCGAGCGCGCGGAGCCGCGCTACGCAGGCGTCGACGCGATCGAGGGCTCGCGGCAGGTATTCGAACGCGACGGCCGGCACCGGCCGGCTGAGGCCGGCCAGGGCCGCCGGTTCGCTGCCTTCGACATCGAGCTTGATGAACGCCGGATCACCGTAGGCGGCCGCCAGCGCGTCGAGCGTCGTGACGTCGATCTCGAGCGTGCGATTCCAGCGGACGTCGGCGAAGTCGGCGTCCGACGCGCGCGCCTGGCGCCAGTCGGAGGCCAGGCTGGTGACGGTCGGCGTCCGCTCGCTGATGGAGAGGTGCGCGCGCCCGGGAGCGGCGCTGACGCCCTGCGCGAGGATGGTCACGTTCGCCGAGCGGCCGAACAGCAGCCGGAGGACGCGCGCGAAATCTGGCTGCGGCTCGATGGCGACCACGCGGCAGCCGATCGCCGACAGCGCGCGCACGTGGTTGCCGGCGTGCGCGCCGACGTCGATGACGAGATCGCCGGGGCGGACGAAGCTGCCGTAGAGCGCGCGCAGCCGCCGCTGGCGGAACGGGATCGCGTGGTAGATCGCGAGCGATCGCGCGAGGCCGAGAGCGCGGTCGAACATGCTATAAATTATGCCCGCGACTTCATGAAAACTCGTGGCGCCGTCTTTCTCATCACTCTGTCCGGGCTTGTCTTTGAAATCGGCCTGACGCGTATTTATTCGGCGACCATCTGGTATCACTTCGCGTTCGTCGCGATTTCGATGGCGCTGCTCGGCTGGGGACTCGGCGGCCTCATCGTCCATCTCCTGAAGAAATCGTGGCCGCCCTCCCTCGAGAAGGCGGCGTTCCTGACGATGCTCTACGGCCTGGCGATCCCGGGCTGCCTGTGGATCCTCGTCCGGTTCCCGTTCGAGCTCCAGCGGCTGCCCCTCTATTTCATCACGCCGCTGATGCCTTTCCTCGTTGGCGGCATGGCGCTGTCGATGATCTTCGATCTGAATCGCCAGGGATCCGGCTCGCTCTACTTCGCCGACCTCCTCGGTGCGTCCATCGGCGCCGTCTCGGTCACGCTGCTGCTGCAGTGGGTGGGCGGGGAAGTGTCGCTGCTGCTCGCCGCCGTCGCGCCGGTCGTCGCGGCGATGCTGCTGTCGCGGCGGTTCAGAATCGTCGGCGCCGTCGAAGCCGCCGTCATTCTTCTGCTCGCGGTCACCAACGGCAGCACCGGCCTCTTCCACGTCATCCCCGGCACGATCAAAGCGATGCGCCGGCAGATGGACGAGACGCCGGGCGCGCGCATCGCGCAGAGCGGCTGGAACGCGTATTCACGCATCGACGCCGTCGAGGGCATCGAGGCGCCGAAGTTCATCGCACGCCTCTACATCGACTCCGACGCGTGGACGAGCATCATGCCGTGGGACGGGAAGATCGACAGCGTCCACGAGATGCGCGACTCATATCGCGCGCTGCCGTTCCATTTCAATCCGGGCGGCGAAACGCTCATTATCGGTCCCGGCGGCGGCCCCGACGTCGTCGCCGCGCTCGCCTCCGGCAGCCGCAAGGTCACGGCGGTCGAGATGAATCCGCTGATGATTCAGTTCGTGCGGCACTACGGCGAGAAGGCCGGAAACCTGTACGACCGGCCCGACGTCGAGGTCGTGCAGAGCGAAGGCCGCAACTTCATCAGCCGGACGGATCGGAAGTTCGACACGATCTTCCTCGGCTTCGTCGACTCGTGGGCGTCGGTGGCGTCCGGCGGGCTCTCGCTGTCGGAAAACTATCTCTACACGACGCAGGCGTTCCGCGCCTACTTCGATCACCTGAAAGACAACGGCGTGCTCGTGATCCTGCGCTGGGACTCGGACATCCCGCGCCTCGTCGCCAACTCGGTCGCGCTGCTCGGCGCCGACGCCGCGTCGCAGCGAGTCGCGGCGATGCTCGAGAAGCGCAGCGGCAGGAAAGACGATCCGCCGCAGATGCTGTTCATGCTGCGGAAGCGGCCGTTCACGGCGGAGGAATCGCGGCAGCTGGCGACGTGGGAGCTCGGAAGCCCGCTTATCGTCCCCGGACGGCCCGCGCCGCAGCCGTACACGGATCTCCTGAACGGCAGGAAGACGATGGCGCAGTGGGAGGCGGAGTCGCCGACGCTGATTGGGGCGGTGTTCGACGACAGTCCGTTCTACTTCGCGATCGAGCGGCCGTGGGGCATGCCGACGCCGATTGCCCGCCGCCTGTTCGAGTGGCTGCTCGCGCCGAGTCTCGTCCTGCTCGCGGTCTTCGCGGCGTTCGGCAAGCCGAAGAACAAGCCCGCGGCGCCGTACGCCGCGTCGGTCGCGTACTTCGCCTGTCTCGGCTTCGGGTTCATCAGCGTGGAGCTGGCGCTGCTGCAGAACATGACGCTGCTGCTCGGCCATCCGATCTTCACGCTGGCGATCCTCCTGTTCACGCTGCTCGCCGCGGGAGGATTCGGCAGCGCGCTCAGCACGTTCATCCCGCCGCGTGGTGCGTGCCTTGTCGTCGCCGTCCTCGGCACGATCGAAGCGGTGGCGCTGCCGCGCCTCGTGCCGATGCTGCTGCCGCTTCCGCTCGCGGCACGGATCGCCATCGCCATGATTCTTGTGGCGCCGCTCGGATTCGTGATGGGCATGCCGTTCCCGCGCGGACTGCAGAGTACCGGACGCGGCTCGCTGCCGGCGCCGCCGTTCTACTGGGGCCTCAACGGCGTGATGTCGGTGATCGGCTCGGTCGCCACTGTCTTCGTCGCGCTGAAGTGGGGATTCCAGGCGGCGATGCTCATTGGCTGCATCGCGTACGTCTTCGCCGGATTGTCCTCGCGGCAGGCGCTTTCCATCGCCGAAGCGCCCGAAGGAAAAGCCTCAGTTCTGTAATCGCGGGCTAAATATTGACACGCGGGCATGTGAGAAATGTCCGTTCGTGTTCGCTGGAACTACGCCATGTCGTGCACGGCGGCTGGAATACCGCTTGCCCATGTAGGCGATCAGTGGACACGACTCCTTTCCCTCCCAAGCGCCAGATGGACGGCGCCATTTACAGCCTCGAATTCCCCGTCCAGTGCCCGCACTGCCACGTCGAAGTGCGGACATTCAAAGTCTTCCGGCTGCTGCGCCGCGAGGTGTCGTTCACGTCGACGCTGCCCCGCAAGGGCTACGTGATCGTGTGTCCTGAATGCGATCGCCCGATTTCCTCGGAGCTCTCGGGGCTGATCTGATGGATCCCAAAAAGAAGGATCTCAACGCACTCCAGGCGTGGGCGGCGACCGAAAGCGCGGAGCTCGCCGCGCGCTTCGTCGGCGTCGTCGGCGCGCAGACCGAGACGCTGCGGGCGGAGCTGCAGGAGACGCGCGCGTGGAACGAGGCGCTGCGCGCCGAGCTGCAGGAAGCGCGCGAGCGCGTCGAGGCCGCCGAAGTGGAGCTGTCGCAGCTGTCGGCGCAGTTCGAGCGGACGCTCGACGAGCTCCGCCACGAGCACGCGACGACGATTCGCGAGCAGGCGCTGTCCTGCATCACGCTGCCGCTCGACGAGCTGCTGACGGTCTTCAACGCGCTCGAGCGATCGACGACGCTGGCGGAGGCGCTGACGGCGCTGTTCGACGGGCTGGTCCGGGAGTTCTCGCGTGTGGCGCTGTTCGCGGTGCGCTCGGGCCGGCTCGAAGGCGTCCAGCAGTCAGGCTTCGACTTCGAGCAGGACATCTCGAAGGTCGTGATTCCGCTCTCCAGCGACACGCTGATCGGCCGGTGCGTGTCGTCGGCCCGCATCGAAGGCACGCTCGCCGGCGTCGGCAGCAGCACGACGGGCATGCCGTTCGGCGGCGAGCCCGGCTGCGCGGTCGCGCTGCCCATCGCCATCCAGGGCGTCGTCGCCGCCGTGGTCTATGCCGACGATTCGGATCGGCTGGAGTTCGCGTCGACGGCGCCGCAGGCGCTCGTGAAGTTCGCGGAGCTCCTGCTGATGCACGCGACGCTCGTGCTGTTCAGGATTTCTGCGGAGCAGCGCGTTCTGCGGCGCGAGGTCGGTTAGTCCCGCCTTACCACCGGACGCGCATGTAGCCGCCGAGCGTCACGCCGAAGCTGTTCGTGAACGTGCCGAACTGCGGCGTGCCGACGACGGCGATGACGTCGCGCGGGTTGAAGTGGCCGGTGATGTTGAAGAACTGCAGGCCGAGATCCCACTTGCGATTGAAGATGTCGAAGGTCTTGAACGTGGTGACGTCGAGCGAGAAGTACTGGGGAAACCGCTCGCCGTTGGGTTCGCCCGCGTAGTGGCGGTACACGTCGACGAACGAGTACGGAAAGCCCGTCCTCCATTCCACGGCGGGCGACACGACGATCTCGTGCGGAAACTGAAAGGTCGCCCAGCTGCGCAGGCGGTGTGGAGTGTCGGTGGTCGTCGGCGCCTGCCCGGCCGGCTCGAACAGCGGCGCGTCGAGATTCGAGATCAGCGTCCCGTAGTCGTTGACGTCGCCGACTGAGCTCGAGCGCACGTAGCTCACGAACAGCCCGCGGTCCGCGCTCCACGTCTGCCTGATCGACACGGCGAACTCGTTGTAGCGGCTCGTGCCGTTGCTGTTGAGCGTCGTCTGGCCGCCGCGCGGCGTCACGTTAATCGTCGGCAGATCGAAGCCCGACCGGTGGCGGAACGCCGCCTGGAATTCGAGCGTCGGCAGAATCTTGTGTTCGATCTCGATCGACTGCATATCGGATTTCGGCAGCGTCAGATCGCCGAGCGCCGGTCTGAAGGCGCGGAAGCCGTCGACGAGCGAGAACTCGACGCGCCCGCCAAGCTGGCCGAAGGCAATCGCCCCGAGCGGGAGGCGCCCGACGAAGCGGCCGACCGTGGCTTTGACGGTGGTCTGGGCCTTGTTGTCGAATGCGTAGCTCACCGCAAACCGTGGAGACATCGCCGCCGCGCCGAGCGAGGGGAAGTCGGCGCGCACGTTCAGGTCGACCTGCAGGTGAGCGGTGGGCGACCACAGATCGCGGACGCCGAACCCGATGATGGTGTCTGCGGCCTTCATCTGCGGCACCTGTGACGTCCGGATGAACCGCACGATGTCGCCGTTCGCGTCTTCGATGTTGATGGGGTGGGTCTCTATCGATCCGGCCAGCGAGCGATCACGCACGTCGATCGACGTGGACACGGTGTGCTCGCCGGCCGCCATCAGTCCCGTGCGATCGAGCGTCGCCGAGACCGCGCGTCGTACGCCCCGGTCGCGCACTTCGGCGAAGAAGTTGTTGTGCCAGCCGTCGGGCGCAAGCACCGCCGTGCCGCTGCCGTTCGACTCGACCTCCGTCTTATGCTCGCCGAGTCCGGCCCGCAGCGTCAGCAGCATCGACCGGCCGATCAGGATGTGATCGACGATGCCGCCGAACAGATCGCGGTTGAAGATCGTCGGGGCCGCCGCGACTTCGGTCAGCGGGCTGAGGCCGACGTTCGTCGCGTTCGCGGGCGCGACGATGCCTTCGAAGGTGAGGTTGTTGGTCGGCGACAGCGGGATGTCGACGCGGAAAAACGACGAGGTGCCGGTCAGGCCCGACGAAGGGCTGCCCGATCGATCGGTGACGCCGGGGACCGGCACGCGCTCGAAGTTGAATTCCGTCGAGCCGAAATAGTGCATCTGCTTCCACTTGCCGCCCGCGTACGCCCGCGGAAAGAACGCCTCGATCGTGCCGAGGCCGTAGTTGCTGCTCAGGCGCGGCCTGGGAATGAACCCCTGGACGCCCGCGGAGAACTTGTCGCCTCCGGGCGCGGTCTCAATCGAGGCGAGCGATCCGAGCGTGCCGCTGAACGTCGCGGCCGTCGGTTCGCGCAGGACCGCCATGCCCTTGACGCTTTCGTTCGGCAGATCGATCGCGGAGGTCAGCGTCACCGGATCGGTGACGTCGAAGCCGTCGACCCACAGCGACGACTCGTGCGGCCGTGTGCCGCCGATGCGCAGGAGGCCGTCGACGCCGCGGACGACCGACGGCAGCAGCGGCAACGACTGCAGAATTCGTGGACGCGGCTCGGGCAGGCGGTTCGCGAGCTGCGCCGTCATGCGGCTGCCGAGGTTTTCCATCGCCGCGCCGGACGACGTCAGCACCGAGGCGACGACCGTCGTCGACTCGTTGACCGTGGCGACCTCCAGCACGATCCGTGCGGCGCGGTTGACGGGCACGTGCGCCGGGTTGAACCCGTCGAGCGTCAGGTTGACAACATCGTCCGGTGTCACGGTGGCGACGCTGAAGGTGCCGTCCGCGCCGGAAACAGTTGAGGTGACGACGGTCGTTCCGCGTGTGACTTCGATCGACACGCCAGGCAGGGGAAGCCCCGTCTGATCCACCACGACGCCGCTCGTCGTCTGCGCGGAGGCGACAGTGGCGGCGCCGAGCAGGATCAGCGCGAGCAGTATTCGCCTGTGAAATATCACTCGTGCCGATGCTACACCGCGATCCGCGCCGTTGTACCTGTGAATTGTCGGTGGCAGCGGCGTTGAATCTGCCGTATCGAATGGCACAGAATCACTGCTGTGAGCGCTGATACACCGGCGCCGTGGGCGCCGCTGCTCGGCGCGCTCCGCGCCGACTCGCCGATCGCCGTGCTCGAGGCCGCCGAGGACGAATTGAAACAGGTCCTCACGCGCGAGCTCGCGCAGCCGCTCGACGGCCCGCGCATTCGCGCGCTCGCCGAATTTCAGCAGCGGTTGGGCTTCCTGCTCAAGTACAAGTCGTACGCGGTGAAGGCCGCGAGCCCGCTCGGCTATTCCGTGTTCCTGCAGCGGCCGGGCGAGGGCTTCAGCTTTCAGCAGCACGTCACGCACAAGACGGAAATCTTCTATATCCTCGACGTGCTGCCCGGCGGGTTCGTGTTCCTGTGCGACATCGCGGAGTGGAAGCAGATCTACTCGCCCGATACTTTTCTGGCATGGCTGAACGGCGCGCCCGACGAACGCTACGAGCGATTCCGCTTCACCCCGCGCGCCGGCGACGTCGTCGTCATCGATCGCCTGAGCGTCGTGCATTCGGTCGTCGGGTGCGTGCTGGCGGAGTTTGCGACGGTGTCGACGGACATGGTCGATCGCCTGCACGACCAGAACGCCGGACGGGCGATCCCGGCGGAGTTCACGCGCGGGTTTTCGGAACATCGCATCCGCGGTCAGCGCTGGCCGCAGACGTCGCATAAGGTGACGCTGACGGCGACGGGGTGGGCGCGCGCCGAGGTGCCGTCGCATCCGATTCGCGGGGGCCGCAAGACCACGCTCGGCGACGACGCGCGTTTTTCTGCAGCGCTGATTGCGGTCGATGCCGGCGGCCGGACGGACACGGTCAGCTCTCCCGACCGCGCGATCGCGATTCATGTCACCGCCGGATCGGGACGGCTGCTGCTCGGCACGGCGGCGGAGCTGCAGGAGCCCGCGCCTCCGTCGCTCGCCGTTTCTTCAGGAGATCTGCTGCTGGTCGCGCCCGGCGCGCACTATGCGTTCGTCAACGACGGCGGAGCCCCACTCGTCGTCGCCGAACATCGCATCGCTCCGGACGTCGCGTTCGTCTAGCAGTCGTTACACCAGCACCCGCTCCACTTGAACGACTTCGCCTGCACGACGCAGTACTGTGCCGCGAGCTTGCCTGCGTCGACGAAATCCTGCTTGTCGACGAGCGTGGCATGCCCCCGCTCCGAGGCCAGCTGCGCCGCGAAGAGTCCGTGAAGGACGGCGATTCGGAAGACGTTCTCGTATTCGTTGGGCCAGGGATTCTGTTTCGGATCCTCGGGGTGCCGGCCCAGGTGCTTCTCAGAAAAGTCGCCCCAGGCGTGCTTCCATTCGTCCACCGCGTTTTCGTCGGAAAAATGCGGCGCGAACGTCGCGGGTCCGTCGTTGGAGTTGTCCATGCCCAGCTTCACCCAGGCGACGACGCGCTGGGCCACCTCTTTCTTGTTCCTGGGAAGATCTCCCATCTGTGGTTCGTCTTGTCCTGCTTTGGCGCTAGACATGAAGGCCCTCCAGGGCGTCGAGTAGTTCGTCCGCGGTGTGCGGACGACGTTCAAATGGCATGTGGCGTTCGCCGGTCAGACATTCGCCGAGCACAATCGCCAGCGCCCACACGTCGAGCGATGGACCGGGCGCGGCACCTTGCTGAACGTCGATGGGCATGTACGCCGGAGTGCCTCCGCTGACCGCCGCAGCTCCTGCGATCGTTCGAGTCAGGCCGAAGTCGAGCAGCTTCGGCATGCCGTCGGCGGTGAATGCGATATTGCTCGGCTTGATGTCGCCGTGGTACATCCCGGCGCGATGCAGATGCTCCAGCGTCGAGGCCAATCCACGGACCAGAGAGACCGCGTCGGCAGGCGCCAGCGGCGACGTTCGGAGCCGCTCAGCGAGCGTGCCGCCGGACAGATATTCCATGACGAGCAGCGGCGTGTTCTTCCACGTCTCGACGCTGTAGAGCACGGCGACATTCACGTGTGAGATGCCGGCCATGGTCCTGGCTTCGGTCACAAGACGGTCCGCCGCGCTTTCGGAGAGGCCGGTGAGCGTCTTGATCGCGACGTCACGATGCAGCGCCACGTCCGTTGCGCGATACACGATGCCCATCCCGCCGGCACCGAGACGCCCGGTGACGACGAAGCGTCGAAGCAGATGCTGCGGGAGCGCCGCCCGCCGCCACGCACCGCCGCAGCTGCAGGCGTCCTGCGGCGACGTCCAGCCGGCGACGCGGCCGCAGCGCGCGCACTCGTTGGCGAGCTCGTCGCGTTCGGTGGCTGAGCCGGCCGTCACATGGTCCTCGGCCTCGAGCAGATCGGAGGCGAGACTCGCCGACGCCGACGCCGCACTCAGGAACCGCAGATCGTCCTGGGAGAACGCCATCGCATTGCGGCGCCCCTTGAGCGCGACGACGCCGGCGAGTCCGCCGCGTCCGCGGCTCGCCATCACCGGCACGAGGACGACGGTCTTTTCGGTCGTAATCCATTCGCGATCGCGACTCGTCAGGAGCCGGAAATACGATTGCCCGTGATCCGCCGAGACGACACAGGGGCCGCGCGCTCCTTCGAGCAGCACGGCGATCACGGAATCAGCTGGAAGCGGAACAGCGCCGGCGCGCACGGGGATGAGATGTCCGTCATGCGCGACATATCCTTCGGCCTGCGCCTGGAGCGCGCGTTCGGCGGCGGTCATCAGCGCCGCCACGACTTCGATGCGCGTACGAGTGTTCTTCAAGGACGCCGCCATCGTCGCCAGCATCGTCGAGCCGTCTTCCAGGCCGGGCAGGGCCCAGCGATCCAGCGCGCGGATCAGATGTTGCCGCAGCGCGAGCACCATCATCGCCACCCCGCCGGCCCAGACGAGCGGCCGCGCCTCCGTCGTAGACAGCGCTGCCGACAGCGGTTGATCGCGATGAACGTAGACATAGAACACCAGTCCGGCGAACGGCAGGGCCGCGCCCCAGGCGACGACCGTCTTCGCGAGCAGATAGCGGAGCCCGCGCTGTACCGCCACCTGCACTTCTAAAACGTTGTCGACGACCACGGCGTACGCGGTGACGATCGGAAGGGCGATCTGTAAGGGATAGATGATGAGGCTGCCGATCAGGCGTCCTGTCGGCCGGCGCATCATACGGCCATAGGACGGAAAGAAACCTTCGGCGAGCACTTCAACAATCAACGGCACGAACGCGACGACGATGGAATAGAGGAAGAGGCGGGCGCGGCGGCTTTCATGCCCGTGAGCCTTGCGCGCACGAAGGCCGATCGTCACGACCGCAGGAAACGCGAGAAGGAAGATCGCGTTCCAATACATCGGCCGCGCCAGCACGCCGTTGAACGCCTTTGTCGCGGCGGCAAACTTCGACGCAGGCGCGATCGCGATGCCGACATTGATCGCGAACAGCGCGAGGCCCACTGCCGTCGCGATGCGCCGCGCCGTGGAGCAGACGCGATCCAGACGGCTGAAGCGCGTGAGCACGGGGAATTCGCGCGCGAACTCCCAGAGTCCGGCGGCAAACAGGGTCTCGGGGCGGATGCCGGTCACGAGTCGCGGCCACACCGCGTCGCCGGCGTTCAGCATGAGCCATCGAAACGTCGACGCGGAGAACGACGCCGCGGCCATCCAGTAGCACGCGGCAAGCGCCCGTGCCCGGCGATCCCTGCCGCCGAGATCCAGGTAAAGCGCGGCGCCCGCAAACGCCGTCATCACGATGGCCACGACGACATGGCCGGTGCGGCCGAACATCGCCGTTCCGACGAGCTCGCCGAGCACCGCGGGGACCGCGGAGCAGATCGCGATCAGCCTGGCGAATTCGAGCGCAAGCGGAAGACGCCGATCGGGAGCGCGCGCGGCCGGCTCGGCGCGTGGCAACTCCGACAACATCCGCAGCGTTGTCGCAGCCTCGGGCGAAGGTCCGGCGGCTGTGACGGCGTGCAGCTCCTGCCAGTCAATCGCCTCGCCGTCGGTGACGGCGCCGGCGACGTCGGTGATGTGGCGGTTGGACAAGCTACGCGCCCGCCATCTGTTCGGCGAGCTTGATGACGGCGCGGCGGACGGCGAGACGCGCGGCTTCAGGCGTCGGGCGCCCGGAAATCAACGCGAGCTGATCGTAGTTGTACCCGAGCTCCAGGCGTCCGACGACGAGCTGGCGGTCTTCGTCCGTCAGCGTGCCGAGCGCCGCTTTGTATTTGCGATCGCGTTCCGCCGACGCCGCGGCGTCGAACGGCGACGGATCCGGCGACGGGAGATCGAGCGCCGCGTCGTCGAGCGCGTCGACCGGACGGCGTCCCACGCTGCGCATGACGTCGCGAATGCGGTTGTCGACGGCCTGGCGCAAGTACGCCTTGAGCGCGCCCTTGCCGCGATCCTCGAAGCGATCGATGTGGCGGATGGTCTGGAGCAGCGCGTCCTGCACGACGTCCGCCGTGTCGTGGATGGCGCGCGCCCATTGCGGCAGCCGTCCGCGCGCCCAGCGGCGCAGCCAGTGGCCGTGCCGCCGGAACAGCGTGTTGACCGCGCGTTCGTCGCCGTGTCTGGCGCGATCGAGCAGGCCCGCCGTGGAAATCGTCTGTCGTGAGTCCTGTTTTCCCGGGGGGCCGCCCATAAGCAACGAGTAAGGCCGCCTATTCTGTCACGCCCGTACGAAACGTTCACGGGCGGCGTTTTAGCTACCTGACAGGGGCCAGCCGGCCCCGCGCGCTTCCGTTTCAGAAAGGACACAGTCGTGACCAGGATCGCTACGTACTTACTGCTTGTCATCGCGCTCGCCGTGCCAGTGGCGGCTCAGCCTCCGTCCTACATCAACCAGACCAGCTGCGTCTCCGGCGCCTGCCTCACCGGCGGCGCACTGCAGACGCAGACCGTGAACTGCGACAGCGGCGCGAAGATCAGCGCCGCGCTCGCGGCGATTGCCGATCGCAACGGCCCGAATGTCATCAACGTCTCGGGCACGTGCAACGAGGCCGTCAACATCGTCGGCCACAACCGGCTGACGCTGACGGGGTCGGCGACCATCCTGCAGAGCGTCAACGTCACCGGATCGCGATCGATCGCCTTGACGGGCCTGACGATTCAGGGCGGGTTCGGGCTCAACCTGCAGGATTCCGGCGTGACGTGCACCAACATGACGATCCGCAACTCGAACGGCGTCGGCGTCGGCGTCGGCGGTGGAAGCAATCTGACGCTCAGCGGCACGGGCCTCGGCAACACCGTCACCGCGAACGCGGCGGACGGCATCAACGTCGGGCCGGGTTCGTCGATCGTCGTCGCCGGCAACGAGTCGATCACGAACAACGGCGGCGCTGGCATCTACGTGCACGACGGCGGGCAGGCGCTCCTCTCCGGCGGCAGCGTCAACGGGACGGTCGACATCTCGAACAACGGCGAAGCCGGCATCCTGGCTGAAATCCAGAGCAGCGTGCATCTCACCGCGGTTCCGGTCGGCAGCGGATCGCCGCTCGTGCACATTCACGGCAACCACGACAACGGACTGAACCTGATTACGAGCACGGGCGTGCTCGAAGGCAACGTCGTGATCGACGGCAACTCGCCCGCGGCGGGATCGCTGTTCGACGCGGGTGTCGGCGTCGCGGGCAGCACCGCCGTCTTCTCCGGCGGCGTGCAGGTGTCGAGTCCCAGCGGCGCGGGCGTTGCGGGAATCGCACAGAGCCGCGTCATCCTCGGCGACGATTCCTCGTCGACCGGCATGACGGTGAGCGGCGCGTCGTACGGGATTGTCCTGCAGAACGGATCGCTCGCGCTGGCGTTCGGGCCGAGCACGATCTCGTCGATGTCGTGTGACGCGACGTCGTGGACCTCGGGCACGCTCGGCGCGGTCGGCAGCACGGATTGCCACGACGGCGCGCCGGCCGGGACCGTTGGACCGCAAGGTCCCGCAGGCCCGCAGGGTCCCGCGGGCACGAATGGATCAAACGGCGCGGACGGTGCACCAGGCGCCCCCGGCGCAACGGGACCGGCGGGCCCCCAGGGTCCGGCGGGATCGTCCGCCAGCCAGACGTGGCTGACGTTCATCCGCCAGTTCGACGGCCCGTTCCGCGCGTCGGTGTTCACGCCCGACACGGCGATCACAGTGACGCGCGTGCAGCTGCAGATGGCGGAAGCGCCGAAGCGCTGCACCGCCGGCGCGCAGGTCCGCGTCAGCGACGGCGCGACCTCCACGGTGCTCGTCGTCGACAGCGCGTCGGAGGACAGCGGCGCGTTGTCGCTCAACTTTGCGGCGGGCGTGCCGATCGCGGTGGAAGTCGTCCGGCCGGCGAGGTGCGAGAACAAGCCGATCGACGCGAACGTGCTCGTGCAGTATCGCGCGCAGTAGCGCTACTTGAAGTGGGCGGAGTCCTGCTCGTTGTCCGTGCAGAAGTACTCGAGCAGGTCTCCGTCCGGCGTCAGCGTGTTGGGCTGCGTGAAGGTGATCGGGCGCGTGAATGTCTTCGGGTCGTCGATGGTGACGGTCACGTCCATGTGGCCGAGATCGCGGCGATGAAAGCGCTCGGTCACCTTCATCTCGTCGCTGTGCGTGTGGCCGGATCGATCCAGCCAGCTCTTGTCGTTGAACCCCGTCGACTCCACCACGAACGTATCGCCGTCCCAGCGGCCGACTGAATACCCCATATACGACGGGATCGACGTCTCGACGTGCGAGCGGCCGTCGGTGAAGATCTGCCGCCACGCGGTGTCCGCTTCGTTGAGGATGATCACGAGCCCCGGCGTCTGAACGATCTTGTACGGAATCGGCACGGTGTCGGACGCAGGCACGCCGACCGGATGACACATGCTCGTCGGGTCGCCCTTCTGGTTATCGACGTCGTTGCGGCGGAACGCGGCCGCGGCCTCCGGCGTCAGCAGCGCCTCGGCGTCTTTGATGTCCCAGGTGACACTGATGAAGTGGCTCGGCAATGGTTCGCCGTTCGTCCCTTTCACCCCTGGCGTGTTGTCCGGCAGCCAGACGCCTGAGAGATCAGGTTTGCCGTCACGCGTCCGCGGCGCCTTGGCCGTCAGGATCGGCTTGCCGTCTTTCGTACGCGGGATATTCTTCGCAGGATGATCGAGCCACTGCGCGAGCAAAAGAAGAAGAGCGAGCATCGGGTCACCTGATGGCGCTGGTGATCAAAAGTACTGCGACGACGGCGCCTGCCGCCTGCCACCAGAGCTCCGCACGTTCTTTCAATACGAAGGTGCCGAGACAAAGGATCACGCCGGCGAAGAAGAGGAACTGCCAGTAGAGCTCTTCGCGGCTTTCCTCGGACTCAGTCTCGAGGCTCGCGATCGCGCGCCGGCGCACGCTCTCGATGATCTGGAAGGCGACGTCCCTGTCGGCTTCGTGGCCGATCTCGAAGTACTCGCCGCCGCCGGCCGAGGCGATCTGCCGGAGGTTCTCGCGATCGAGAATCGCATGCACGCTTGGAGGAGGCGTCGTGCCGTCGGCGCGCGGCGGCTCGGGAATCAATCCGCCGCCGACAGTGCCGACGCCGACGACGTTGACGGGAATCTTGCGCCGCCGCGCATCGGCGAGCGCGGTGGCGACCGTGCCGCTCCAGTCCTGGCCGTCGGTGATGACGACGAAGCCTTTCGGGTTTTTCGATTTACCGAAGAGCTCGGCGTCCTTTTCGACGAGCTTCACGCCCCACTCGAGACCGGTCTCGATGTTTGTGTCCCACGTCGGCGTGTCCTCGAGCCGGAAAGGCGAGTGGTCGCCGAGGTGATCGAGGAAGAAGAAGAACGAGTTGGGATCTTTCGTGAGGCGCAGCTGGGGCGCGGCCGTGTGCGCGAAGATCGCGAGCGCGACGCGATCGCCTTTCCAGCTGAGCGCGTCGGCGAACGTGCGGAGAAACTGAATCGATCGGCGCCAGCGATCCGGCTTGACGTCCTTGACGTACATCGACGCCGACCCGTCCTGCAGGATCACGATGTCGGCGCCGGCCTTGCGGATGATCGTGACACGCGCCTGCGGCCGCGCGAGCGCGATGATGGTGAACGACGCCGCGAGAATCAGGCAGAGCCAGAACGCGAGGTCACCCGTCATCGTGAACTTCTCGCGCATCGGCACGACGCGCGTCGCCTGATACAGCTTCGCGTCCTTCCGCCGCCGCACGAGCTGGACGATCCAGAGGATCAGCAGCACGCCAGGGACGAGGAGCAGCCACAGAAACAGCGCATCCCCGAAGACGAGCGTGCTGAGATCAATGCCTGTGACCACTAACTAGTCCCCAGTCTCCAGTCTCCAGTCTCCAGTCTCCAGTCTCCAGTCCTAGCCCTTGCGCTTGCTTGGTGCGGCTTTTCCGGCGACGCCCTGATCCTGGCGCTCCTGTGATTCGAGCGGGATGTAGATCTTGAAGTCGCTCATCGTGCTGTCGATCTTCGGCGGCTCGCCGGCGGCGCCGTCGGGTCCCTTGAGCACCATCTCGGTCGGTCCCGGCTTGCGCTTGCCCTTGTCGATCTCGTCGCGCAGGCGCACGAGCAGCTCGAAGTTGTAGGCGGCGTCTTCGTTGCGCGGCGCGTTCTTGAGCACCGTAACGTAGGTCAGGATGCTCTGGTCGAGCGCGGCGATCGTCGACTCCTTGTCCTTCATCTTCGACTGGTTCTGCCGGTACACCGCGTTCGCGACGACGAGCTGCAGGTCCGGGTTGTCGGCCGGCACGGAGCCGACGGGATCGCTCTGCTGCGGGATCACGGCGGCGTAGTCTTTCTGCCAGTAGTGCAGCGTCCCGTGCTTGAGGCGAATCTCGTTCGCCGGCCCGGCGCCGATGCCGGGGATGTGACTGGCGTAGTCGTAGTACCGCTCCGCCGTTTCATACGCCGGCTCGACGTTGTCGTACTTCTGCGCGACGACGCGTTCCTGCGCGGCGGCAAGATCGCGATCGAGGCTGGCGGCCGTCATGAGGCCCGCGCCGAGCAGGCCGAGCGCGACGGCGAGAACGAGGTATGTCGTGATGCCCTTCATGGAAATGTCCTGAAAGTTTTGAATCCGAGTTTCATGATGCCTGCCGTGAGCCACAGCGCGATGGCCATGAGCGCGTACCCGTCGAAGCGCGGACGCTGCGCGGTGTATTCGCGGACGTCGATGCGTCCGGTCGCGAGCCGGTCGATGTCCGCTTCCGCCTTCAGGATCGCGTCCTCGCTGTCGGCGGCGTAGAACTTGCCCCCGGTCTGCTCGACGATCGGTTTCCACAGCCGGTCGGTCGGGATCTGGCCCTCGCGAAGATCGAATCCGGTCCGGATCATGTAGACCGGAATCTTGTACTTCTTCATCTCGTCGATCACGTTCTGGATCGGCTTCCCCTTGAGATCCTTCTCGTCGTCTCTGCCGTCGGTGAACATCACCATGGCGTTGCCGGCGGCGTTGACGAAGTCAAAGGCGCGGAACAGCTGCGTGGCCTGATTCAGGCCCTGCATGATCGTCGTGCCCCAGTCGTTGAAGCTGCCCCATTCCTTCGGGTTGCTGATCAGCCGGATGCTCAGCATGATGTTTTCGTAGTCCGTCGTGAACGGCGTGACCACGTACGCTTCGTTGCCGAACTGGATGAGCGCGATCAGGTCGTGATAGCGGCCGTTCATCCGCAGCTTCATGAAGTGCTCGGCGGCGGCGACGGCGGTGTAGAACGCGCGGTTCTCCGGTGTCTTCAGCGTCTTGGTCTCGAACTTCATGACCATGCTCGACGAGCCGTCGACGAGCAGCGCGATGCGGCGCCCCGGGTATGAGGTCTCTTCGCGCGTGAACGCCGTGTGCGGGTCGGCGAGCGCAATCGCGAAGAAGGGAACGCCGATCAGGAACACGAGAAAGGCGCCGTGCCGCAGGAGGGAGAAGCGCGAGCCGCGCATCACCGGCAGCAGCGCCGGCAGCGCGACGTGCGTGCGGCCGGCCTTCTGGCTGAACAGCCCGCGCGCAAGCAGCATCAGCCCGGCGATCGCGATCAACACGACGAGCACGAGCATGGCGACCCACGTCTGATCGAAATGGACGTCGCCCGCGCGCAGGGACATCCACTGGTCGAACGTGTCGCGAACGGCGTAGAGCAGTTCTCTTACCGGGACCATCCGATTTCCATCGCCTGGTTCGTGATCGACTTCACCGTCCGCATCGGCCACATCGCGGCCGTGCGCAGCTGCTTCAGGACGCTGATGCCGTTATCCAGCGCGGCATTGAGCCTGCCGCTTTCGAGTTTGCCGTCGCGGCTGTAGCGCGCGGCGCTCAGGACAGCCAGCGACTCCTCGAGCTCCTTCAGCATCGCTTCCGTCTTTGCATTGATGGGCCGTCCATTGCCGGCCTTCAGCGACTTCGCAATCGTCCCCGGCGTCGTCGCATTCGAGACGAGCGCCCGGCGCTTGCCGAGCAGGCCCTTTCGCAGCGAGAGCTGTCCGTCGTGCGCCGTGACGTGGTTGGCGACGATCGACTGCGCGACCGGTTTCCCCAGCGCGACCGCGGCGCCGATGCGGAGCACCGTCAGCGCGCGCTGCGCCAGCTCCGGCGTCCAGCCGCCGTCGGCCTCCGATCGGATGCGCCCGGCTTCGCGCAGACAACCGCGCAGAACAGCCGGGAGTGCCAGCGGACGGTCCGCCGCCGGCGTCCGCACGCGGTAGCGGCCGGCAACGCGGACGGCCGCGAGACCGAGCAGGACGAGGGCGAAGCCGAAGGCGATCATCGCGGCGACGTACTCGCCGGTCGAACGCACACGCCGGTTCTCGACCTCGGCAAACGTATTCATCGGCACGTCACGGATCTCGGTCGCCTTCTGCGGCACGGTCGAGGAGATGTGCATCGGAATCGGCGGGAGCTGGTAGCTCTGATCGCGGCCGGTCGAGCCGCCGCCGACCGACGACTGGATGTGGTACGTCAGCTTCACGGCCGGGATGTTGATGTCCTTGTCGAAGAGGCCTTCGGCGATCGTCCGGACGGTGTACTCGTACTGGATGTAGCGCCACGGCGCATCCTTGATGTCCTCGTGGCGCACGCCTTTGATCACTTCGAACGGCTGCAGGCCGATCGTCGACGCTTCGAGCTGGTTGTAGTCCGGAACCGCCTTGATCTTGTCCGTGTCGATGATGCCGCACGTCAGGACGAGGGTGAAGCGCTCGCCGACGATGATGGCGCTGCGATCCGTTTTCCAGAAGCACTTGATCGGATCGGTTTCAACGTCGCCCGGCTGGCGGACCTGCTCGAACGCCTTCGGCGCCGACGATTTCGGCGCGGCCGGCTTGGCGGGCGCCTGCGCAGCGTAGAGCGGCCCTTTCAGGGCCGCGGTCATCACAAGAGCAATCAGCACTTTTCTCATTGGAATTTTCTGAGCCTTCGCTCGCGGGCGAATTCAATCAGCGTCGTTTCCATTTCCCAGCGATCCAGGCCGACGCGTACGAGATCCAGGCCGTTGTCGCGCGCCAGGGCGGCGACGTGTGCGTGCCACTGTTCGATGCGCTCGCCCATGCGGGCGAACTCGCGGCGCGAGACCACGCGCGTGCCGCCGGTCTCGACGTCGAAGGTCTCGATCCATCCCGCCGACGCGGACGGCAGCTGATACGCGAACCGCGTGTCGGCCATCATCAGAAACACGTCGTGCATGCCGTGGAGCAGCGCCAGTTCCTTGATGACCCGCTCGACGTCCGGCAGCAGGAAGTCGGAGATCACCGGCACCATCGACGTCTTGCGCAGGTGCGCTTCGATCGTCTCGGTGACGCTCTGCGCCTCGGTCGTCAGGTCGACGGTCCGGGGATGCTGATACAGGTCGATGCAGTAGATGACGTGCGGCTTGCCGATGCGCGGCCGCGCGGCGGCGACCTGGCGGAACTGATCGTCGAACGTGATCAGGCCGAACTGATCCTGGAAAAACACGGCGGACAGGCCGACGGCGGCGACCGATCGCGCGATCGCGGCGGCAATCGGCACGCCGTGGACGCCGCAGCGCGTCGAGAGCGACGCGTCGGCGACGGCGACGATCGTCGCGTTGCTGTCCTGCTCGAACTCGCGCGTGATGAGCGGGCTGAAGTTGTTGAGCGAGCTCTGCGCCCAGTCGATCGACGACACGCGGTCGCCCGGCTGCCAGTCGCGCACGCCGACGAAGTTGAAGCCCGCGCCCTTGAACAGGCTCGCGTGATCGCCGAGCGTGAACTCCTTCATCCGTTTGAGGATGAAGAGCTCGATTTCGGCAATCTCGGAGAGGTTGACGAGCGGTTCTGTTGCGACCTCAGCCATGAATCAAGGGACCGGAACCTTGTCGATGATGTCGTCGATCACCATCTCGGTGGTGACGCCGTGGCTGGCGGCGTGCGGGCCGAGCCACACGCGGTGGCCGAGAATGTAGCGTGCGAGATCCTGCACGTCTTCCGGATAGACCTCCGAGCGCTCACCCTTGAGCAGCGCCCAGACTTTCACGAGACGGCCCCAGCAGATCGTCGCGCGCGGCGACGCGCCGAGGTCCACGCACTTTTCGACGAGCTCGGAAGGCGAGCGATGCGTCCACTCCGTCTCCGCGTTGTAGGGCCGCGTCGCGCCGACCAGGCGCCGGATGTACTTCGCGAGCGCCTCGTGCAGGAAGACTTCCTGCGTGATCACCGACCGCAGCTCGATGATGCGTTCCTTCGACATCAGGCCCTTGAGCTTCACCTGCTTGAAGTCGAAGCTCACGAGCTTCTGTTCTTCTTCGGGCGGCAGGTACGCGATGTTCACGAGAATCGCGAACCGGTCCGTCGCCGCTTCCGACAGCGGAAACGTGCCCTGTCCCAGCTCCACCGGGTTCATCGTCGCGATCGCGAAGTTGAACGCCGGGAGATCGTAGGTCGTCTTGCCGACGGTGACCGTGCGGTCCTGCAGGCCTTCGAGAAACGCGCTCTGCGATTTGAGCGGGATGCGGTTGATCTCGTCGAGCAGGATGACTTCCGCCGACGCGAGCGGGCCGAACTCCGTCATGAACTGGCCCGTCGCCGGGTTGATCATCTGGAAGCCTACGACTTCGGTCGGCTGCAGGTCCGCGCGTCCCTGGATGCGCGCGAACTTCGCGCCGGAGATTGCCGCGAGGATCACGCCGAAGAACGTCTTGCCGACGCCGGGCACGCCGCGCAGCAGCAGGTTGCCCGCGTTGACCTGGCGCTTCTCGTCCTTGTCGTAAGTCGTCGGAATTTCAGAGAGCAGGACGACGTTCGCGAGCGTTTTCTCGTTCTCGTAGCCGATGAGCGCGTTGCCGGCTTCGGCGACGATGGCTTTGTGAAGATCGAGGGCTTCGGTCAGCTCTGGATGCATTGGATGCCTTGAGGCCGTCGGAATGAGACGTGCATCATACTAAAATCGGTCATATGGTGAGGCTGGTGGAGGAATCGGCCGGGGACGGCGAACTGCTGCTGAAAAGCCGGGCGCTCGGACCGGTCCACTATCAGATAAAAGTGTTCCAGGGCATGTTCGAAAACGGCATGCCGAACCCCACCGCGCGTACCGTCGAGGGATCGATCGACGGCGGCGATCTCGCGGGCCTCATCGGCCTCAACCTCACGCTGCAGCTTCAGGACGGCCGGAAGATCGGCATCACCGTCTCGGACGAAAGCGGCACGATCCACACGCGTCCCGCGTGCACGACCGGCTGCACCTGCTGTTAGCGGCCCTTGACGACGATGCTGGCGTGCCCCGTGTGCGGAGAGGCACTGGCCCTCGGCGTCCGTGCGGCCACCTGCTCGAAGGGGCATGCCTTCGATCGCGCGCGCAGCGGGTACCTCAACCTCCTTCTCGCCAGACAGTCGGCCGAACCCGGCGACAGCGTTGCGATGCTCCAGAGCCGGCGTGCGTTTCTTCAGGCAGGTTTCTACGATCGGATCTCCGCGGCCACCAACGACGCCGTGGTCCATCTCCTCGGCGGCCGGACAGGCGCGCAGGTGGCGGACATCGGATGCGGCGAGGGTTTCTACGTCGCGCGGCTGAAGAAGTCGCTGGCGGCTCCGGTCGTATACGGCGTGGACATCTCGCGTCCAGGCATCCGGATGGCGGCGGCGTACGACCGTGACATTCAGTGGATCGTGGCGAGTCTGCATCGCACGCCGTTTCTGCCGCGATCGCTCGACGTGGCGCTCTGCATGTTCGCGCCGATCGACCCGGCCGACATGCGGCGAGTAGTTCACGATGACGGCGCGCTCGTGACCGTGACGCCCGGCCCCGATCATCTCGACGGTCTGCGCGCGATTCTGTACCGCAAGGTCCAGCCGCATCCGTCGACACCCGCGTTGATGGCCGGCGACGCGCGATTCGAAGCACCGGAGCCCACTCGCGTTCGCTATCCGGTTGTGGTGGATTCGTCCGCGCAGATCATGAATCTGATGGCGATGACGCCGTATTACTGGAACATCAGCATCGAGACGCGGGAGAGAGTCGAAGCGCTCGCGCGGCTCGAAGTCACCGTCGACGCATACATCAACGTGTATCGTCCGCGGCCCGAAAGGCCCGTTCGACGGACCTAGGCCGGCATGAACTCTGTTAGCAGGTCGTGAATTTCATGCCGCGCGTGGCCAGCACGTTCACGCAGCCGTTCATCATGTTGATGGCAGGTCCGCCGCCTTCGACGGCGCGCATCCAGATGCCGTCAGTGACATCGGGCCGCTTGAGCAGGAGCGCCCCGCCTTCGGTGGGACTCGCGTACGCCTGTACGGTCGCCTGACCGTTTCCCGTTCCCAATTTCAGATAGCCCCCGTCGCCTGCTTCGCCGCCGCCGAGAATCGCGACCGCCCGTCCCGCGTTGTTTGCGAGCCGCAATATCCCGCCCTCGTCATCCACGCCGAGCGACACGACGAGCCGGCCGTCCTTGACGATTTCAAATGACTTCGCGCGGACCACATCCGGCGTCGATGTCTGAGCCGCCGCCGGAACGACCAGGCGCGGAACCGTCAGCACCGCCAGCATCGCGACGGCGATCTTCAACTGACGGTTGGCGCGCTCGAGCGCCTCGATTCTCTTTTCCATCTCGCACCTCGTTTAAGCGCCTTCGAACGTCGGACGGTTCTTTCCGATACTCAGCAGCCCCGTCAGCGCATCGCGCGTCGAAAAGATCTCGCGGACGTGCGACAGCTCCATGCGCAGGCCTTCGTCGAGCGGAACCTTCGCGCCGTCGTCGATCAGCCGCGCGGCGAGCCGCAGTGCGAGCGGCGCCTTGTGCGCGACGGCTTTCATCGCCTTCTCGAGGCGCTCGTCGCCGCCGGTGTTCGCGCGCCCGGTGCGAATCGTCTCGACGTCGTTGCTGTTGAAGAAGTCCGCGATCGCCTGATAGCTCGCGGATGGCGTCGCCGGCCGCCGCTCTTTCACCGGTCCGCCCGCAAGCAGCTTCACCGCCGCATCGTCAATCTCATCGCGCGACGCGATCGCGTCGATGAGGCCGGTCGCGAGCGCTTCTTCCGCCGTGATGATCTGTCCGGTCAGAACGAGCCACTTCGCGAGGCCTGTGCCGACTCTGCGCGTCGTCCGCTGCGTGCCGCCGAGTCCGGGAAAGATCCCGATGCCCGTCTCCGGAAATCCGAGCGTCGCGTTCGGCGTGGCGACGATGTAGTCGCAGGCGAGTGCGAGCTCGACGCCGCCGCCGAGCGCGAGGCCGTGAACTCGGGCGACGACGGGCTTTCGGCTGTCGTCGATCGCGCGAAGCTGAGCCTGCAGGTTCGCCGTCAGCTGCTCGATGCGTCCGACGTCGCCGGTCTCGATGCCTTTGATGAAGAAGCGGATGTCGGCGCCGGCGACAAACGATCGTCCCGATCCCGCGAGCACGATCCCGGTCGTCGTCGGATCGTCGGCCGCGCGCTTGAACAGCACGTCCATCTGGTCCGCGACGGTCTCGTCGAGCGCGTTCATCGCGTCCGGACGGTTGATCGTGATCGTGGCGACGCCGTGCTCCGTCCGCGACTTCACGAGCTGAATCGGATACGAGGCGCCGCGTCGGTTCATCATCTCGAACGGACCGAGGCGCCACCGCAGGCCGACGCGCGCGCCGATGTCGACGTCCTCGATCGTGCCGACGCCTTCGTCGACGAGCGCCTTGGCCGCCGTGAACACGCCGTTCATCAGGCGCTCCGACACCACCTGCTGCGCCTCAGGATGAATGGTGCCGCCGAGCGACCACGGCGCGCCGAGCTCGACCTGCTTGCGCAGCAGTTCCGGCGGCGCGTAGAGCGGGCCGTACGCGTTGCCGATCGACGTCGACGCGTGGAGCGCGATCGGCACGCCGCTGACGTTCATCAGCTCGAACGGGCCCATGCCGACGCCGAACGTGCGCTTGGCGATCTCGTCGATGGTGATCGCATTGGCGACGCGCTCCTCCAGCATGCGGATCGCTTCCATCAGCCACACGACGAAGAAGCGATTGACGACGAAGCCGCTCGCGTCCGCCGACGCGATCGGGATCTTGCCGAGCTGTTCCTGAAGCGCCCACGCGCGGCGGAAGACATCGGCGTCGGTCTGCGTGCCGGACACGACCTCGACGAGGCGGTTCTTCGCGGGATGAAAGAAGTAGTGGAGGCCGAGGACGCGCTGCGGTGTCTTCACCGCCGACGCGATGTCGGTCACGAGGTACGACGAGGTGTTCGTCGCGAGAATCGCGTCCGGCCGGCAGATGCCTTCCAGCCGGCGGAAGACATCCTGCTTGAGCGCCAGGTCTTCGAACACCGCCTCCACGACGACGTCGGCGTCGCGAAGGTCCTCGAAGCGCGACGTCCCGCGGACGCGATCGCGAATTGACGCGATTTTGTCGGGACGCATGATGCCGCGCTCGACGGCTTCCTTCAGCGTCTGCTCGATGATCCCGGCGCCTCGGGCGACTTTCTCATCGTCGACGTCGACGAGGACGACGTCGAAGCCTTCGGTGGCCATTTTCTGCGCGATGCCGCTGCCCATGTTGCCCGCGCCGACGACCGCCAGCGTGCGAAATGTTTTCAAAAGCTCCACCACTGAGGAAATGAGGACACGGAGGATTATGATCCGTATTTCATGCAGACGCGAGCCGTCCCGCTGGGACCGCTGCCGGCGACGCTGACCCGTCGCCCCGACGGCACGATGATCGTCCGCACCACGGCGGCGCTGCCAGCGTACCCCACACGCTCGACGGACCGGTTCGCACACTGGGCGATCAAGAAACCGTCAACGGCGCTGCTCGCCTGGCGCGGTGCATCCGGCGCATGGGAAACGCTGAGGTACGGCGACGCGTTCGCGGCAGTCCGGCGAATCGGGCAGGCGCTGCTGGATCGGAAGCTCTCGGCCGAGCGGCCGGTCGCGATCCTGTCCGGAAACGATCGCGAGCATCTCCTGCTGTCGCTCGCGGCCCAGCACGTCGGCATTACCGTCGCGCCCGTGTCGCCCGCGTACTCGACGCTGTCGAAAGACTTCGCGATGCTCAAGCACGCGATGGGCCTGCTCACGCCCGGGCTGGTGTTTGCGGCGCGAGGAGACGCGTTCGACAAGAGCATCGCCGGCGCGGTGCCGCCGGGTGTCGAAGTCATCCGGAACCTCGACGAGCTTCTCGCGACAACGCCGACGGCGGCGGTGGAGCAGGCGCACGACGCGATTCAGCCGGACTCGATCGCGAAGATCCTGCTGACGTCAGGCTCGACGGCCGTGCCGAAGGGCGTCATCAACACGCACCGGATGCTCGGCAGCAACCAGGAGATGATCGCGCACATCCTGCCGTTCCTGCGCGAGGAGCCGCCGGTGCTCGTCGACTGGCTGCCGTGGCATCACACGTTCGGCGGCAACCACAACATCGGCGTCGTGCTTCACCACGGGGGGACCTTATATATAGATGATGGCCGGCCCGTTCCCGGCCTCTTCGGCCCGTCGGTCAGAAACCTCCGGGAAATCCCGACCAACATCTATCTGAACGTCCCGCGCGGGTACGAGGAGCTCGTGAAAGCGATGCGCGGCGACGAGGTGCTGCGGAAGACGTTTTTCAGCCGCATGCGCGTCCTCTTTTATGCGGCGGCCGCGCTCGCGCAGCACGTGCAGGACGAGCTCGACGAGCTCGCGTTCCAGACCATCGGCGAACGCCTGATCATGGTGACCGGTCTCGGCGCGACCGAAACGGCGCCGATGGCGATCTGCCGGACGTGGGACTCGCGTCTGTCGACGGCGATCGGCGTCCCCGTCCCCGGCGTCGAGGCGAAGCTGGTCCCGCACGGCGACAAGCTCGAAATCCGCGTCAAAGGACCGAACGTCACGCCGGGCTACTGGCGCCAGGAGGAACTGACGCGGAAGGCCTTTGACGAGGAAGGGTTTTACAGCTTCGGCGACTGCGTGCGGTTCCTCGATCCGAACGACGTGAATGCGGGCTTCGCGTTCGACGGACGGCTTGCCGAGGATTTCAAGATGTCCTCGGGGACGTGGGTCAACGTCGGCCCGCTGCGCGCGCGCGTGATCGGGCACTTCGCGCCGCTCGTGCGCGATGCGGTCATCACCGGCGAGGGCCGCGACGCGCTCGGGATGCTCGCGGTGCCGGACATCGACGCCTGTCGGGCGTTGTGTCAGGATCTCCCGTCGGACGCGCCGATCGCCGCCGTGCTGACGCATCCGGCGGTGGCGTCGTGGATGGCGGAGCGGCTGTCGGCCTTCGCCGCTGCGGCCGCGGGTTCCAGCAAGCACATCGCGCGGGCGATGTTTCTCGAAGACCCGCCGTCGCTCGACGCCATGGAAGTCACCGACAAGGGATCGCTCAACCAGCGCGCGATGCTGAAACGCCGCGCTTCACTCGTCGACGAGCTGTATCGCGGCTCACCGCGCGTTATCGCTCAGTTTTCGCCCGCCTCCGGCGGGCAGGGGAAAGTTTCGTGAGCACACCGCCCTTTCGCGCAGAACACGTCGGCAGCCTCCTGCGGCCGGCGAATCTGCTGCAGGCCAGGACCGAAGCCGAAGGCGATCAGTATCGACAGGTCAGCGGCCCGCTGAAGTTCGAACAGCTCAGACAGCTCGAAGACGCCGCCATCGCCGAGGCCGTGAAGCTGCAGGAGAGCGTCGGCCTGCAGGTCGTGACCGACGGCGAGTTCCGCCGCCGCTCGTGGTTCCAGGATTTTCTGCTGTCGCTCTCCGGCACCGGCATCCAGTGGGTCGACGCGGAGAAAACCATCTCCGCCGCATTGCCGTTTCAGAACGACACCACCGTCGAAAAACTTCCCGGCCACATCGTCCGCGTCACGGGCAAGATCAAACGCACGAAAGGCATCTTCACCGACGCGTTCGCGTTCCTGAAGAAGCAGACGAGCCGGACGCCGAAGATCAGCATCCCGTCGCCGACGATGCTGCACTTCTGGGGCGGGCGCGACGCGATCGATCACGCCGTGTATCCCGATCTCGACGAGTTCTGGAACGACGCCGTGACGGCGTGGACCGCGGAGATCGCCGAGCTCGCGTCGCTCGGCTGCACCTACATCCAGATCGACGACGTGACGTTTCCCCTGGTCTGCGATCCGCACGCGCAGGACGCGCTCAAGGCGCGCGGCGAGGATCCGCAGAAGCTCGTTGAAACGTACGCCAGCGTGCTCAACCGCATCGTGGCCGGCACGCCGAAAGGCGTCACGCTCGGCATGCACATGTGCCGCGGCAACAACCGCGGCAAGTGGATGGGCAGCGGCGGATACGAGTACGTCAGCGAGGTCGTGCTGCGCAACGTCGACATCCCGAACTACTTCATGGAGTACGACACCGACCGCGCCGGCGACTTCTCGCCGCTGCGGCACGTGCCGAAGGGAAAACACGTGATTCTCGGGTTGATCTCAACCAAGACGCCGGTGCTCGAGTCCAAGGATGTGGTGAAGCGGCGTATCGGCGAAGCGGCGAAGGTCCTGCCGCTCGATCAGCTGTGCCTCTCGCCGCAGTGCGGCTTCGCCAGCAACTTCATGGGCAACCCGGTCACCGTCGAGGACGAGAAGAGGAAACTCTCGCTCGTCGTCGAAATTGCGAAAGACGTCTGGGGATAACCGGCAGGCAACTTCGGACGTAATACCTTCGTCCAAGAGCAGGTCGAAGGAGGCCGAATGCTGGTCAAGACGCTTGCCGTTGCCGTTTTCGCCTTAGGGTGCGCGTCGCTTGCCGGCGCCGCCACCAAGACTATCGACCGTACGGTGCCGCTGAGCGCGACCGGCACCCTGTCCCTCGACGCCCACAACGGCTGGATTCGGGTCCGCACCTGGGATCGCCCCGAGGTTCAGGTGCGCGTGTCGATCGAATGGCTCGGCCTCTCTTCGTCGTCGTACCGCTATCGCGAGACCACAGTCGACGTGAACGGTTCCGGTGATCACGTCTACGTCACCTGGAAGCCTGCCGACACGTTCGGCTGGAGCTTCTGGTCGCTGCTGCAGGACGGCGCGATGTCGATCGGCCCCGAGGTACACTACGACATCACGGCGCCGAAGACAGCGCATCTGGAAATCCACAGCCACAACGCCAGCACCGACATCCGCGACTTCGCCGGCCCGCTCGACTTGGGCATGCACAACGGCCTCGCCCACGTCGAGTACGCGTCCTTCACGCACGCCACTCGCGTGTCGATGCACAACGGGTCGGTGGACTTCACGCTACCCTCGAATAGCCGCTTCAACTTCGATTCACGCGGTCATCACGCGACCGTCCGCTCGGATTTCCCGCCGACGACGCGCGCGACGCTTCACGGCTGGGGCAGTGACAACAACGTCGGCGGCGCGGTGAACGGTGGAGGCCCTGATCTTCGAGTGATCTCGCACAACGGCAGCGTGCGGATACACTCAAAGGGATGAAGATCACGGTTTACCAGAAGCCCACCTGCACGACCTGCCGCCAGGTATACAACGCGCTCAAGGAGAGCGGCGTCGATTTCGACGCCGTCGACTACTACACCGATCCGATTCCGAAGACGAAGCTGAAAGAGCTGCTGAAAAAAGCGGGCATGAGCGCCCGCGATCTGCTTCGGACGAAGGAAGACGTCTACAAGAAGCTGAAGCTCGGCGAGCGTGAGCTCAGTGAATCAGAACTCGTCGACCTGATGGTCGAACATCCCGATCTCATCCAGCGGCCAATCGTCGAAAAGGGGAACCGCGCGATTCTGGCGCGGCCTGCCGAGCGGCTGAAAGAAATCCTTTAACGCCCGCCGCCGCGTTCTGCGATTAGCCGCATCGCGGCCTCGTTCACGAATTCGCGATCATGGAAGCGCGCGCCCCACGCGAGCGGCGTGACGTCGCAGTACTCGTGGACCGATTCGTCCACCGTAAACCGGAGGGCCTTGCGCAACGACGCGCGGGCGTTCGGGTTGGCGCCACGTTCGAGCAGTAAACGCGCCAGACGATCGTCGCGGCAGCTGCCTGGAGCGGCGACAACGGTACCGAATAGCGCCGTGTGACCTCCGAAACCGTCAGCCGCGGCGGCGGCCTTGGCGTCGACCGGTGCGCCGCGATCGAGCAGCCATCGCGTGATATCGAGCTCGTCATAGTCGACGGCCATGTGCAGCAGCGTCGCACCAGCGAGCGGCGTCCCGTGACAGGCCAGGGCTTGGTCGGCGTGGCATCCGAGCGACGGCGGATAGATCTCCTGATGGGAGAAGGTCCGAGTCAGCAGATCCGGGGTGCGCCGTAGATGCTCGTCGAGCAAATCGATTCGTCCGCGGTGCAGCGCCATCGGCGGCGTATCGGGAAGGTCGACGCCGTGCTTCGCGAGCAGCTCGAGGCATCCGTGCTTGCCTTCCGGGAAGCGAGAATACGTCTCGAGCACCATCGCGACCGCAGCGAACGGATGGTGTTCGTCGCCGACTGCAGCGCCATGTTCGAGCGCGTGTGCCATCCCGCGATCGTTGAGCGCTTCGGCGCACCATACCGCAGCTTCCCGCGGAGCCTGCGCCCCCAGCCGCTCGAGCAGCTGCGCGCTCTCGACATGACCCTGGAGCAACGCGCGCCCGAGCGCGTGCGTGAGATCCTTCGCGCCCAGGTTGTAGAGCATTTCGATGATCTCGTTGCGGCCGACGTTCGCCGCGTACGCCATCGGCGCTCCCCAGTTGCAGCCCTTTGTGACCCGCGCAGGCTCGTGGAGCACCGCCGGATGCTTCGTCACGATCTTTCGAACGATCTCCGGCCTGTTCTCCCAGATTGCGTCGATCAGCTCGCACGCGAGCACAAGGCGCGGCCAGCTCGGGACGCCGTAGCTGCGGGCAAGGGCGAACTGCGCGTCGGCGAGCTTCGCACCCGCGCGTTCGCGCTTCATCGTCTTCAGAAGATCTTTGGCCTGGTGCTTGAGTTGAGTGAGATTCGGACGAATGGGCAGACGACGATCGGACATGGCGGACCTCCTTAGTCGAACTGCCCGGTGTCCGCTTGCGTCGGGCGAAAAGGAGGTTCGTGGAACGAACCCTCTCGCAGCAAAGCTCAGGTGGACTCAGTCCTTCCCGCGGACGGGAGGCGCCCTGCGCGCCATTCAAAGGATAGCCTAAGATAAGACGCAATTTCATGGCGCTCGACTCGCTCGGCTACTTCGGCGTGCGCACGCGCAGCCTCGACGACTGGTCGAGGTTCGGCGAGAAGTTTCTCGGCCTGCAGCTCGTCGATCGATCCAGCAAGACGCTGACGTTCCGCATGGACGATCGCCGCCAGCGCATCGTCGTCCACGAGGACGCGGCGTCCACCGGCGAGCGGGCGGCGTTCATGGGATGGGAAGTCGGCGGCGCCGCGGACCTCGATGAGCTCGCCGCGCGGCTCGAAGCCGCGAAGATCAAGGTTGAGCGCGCGCCCAGGGCGACGGCGGAAGAGCGGCGCGTCAAAGAGCTGATCGCGTTCGAGGATCCCGCCGGCAATCGCCTCGAGGTCTTTCACGGCGCGGAGATCTCGACGGAGGCGTTCAGGCCGGGACGCGCGATTTCAGGATTCCGCACAGGTCCGCTCGGCATGGGCCACGTCGTGCTCAACGTCGAGAGCATCGATCGCCTGCTGCCGTTCTACACGGACACGCTCGGTTTCCATCTGAGCGACTTCACGCTGCGTCCGTTCAAGGCGTACTTCCTCCACCTGAATCCGCGTCATCACAGCTTCGCGATGGTCGAGACCGGCAAGAACAGCATCCATCACCTGATGATGGAGCTCTACATGCTCGACGACGTCGGGCAGGCGTACGATCTTGCGCAAGGCGAGGACGGCCGGATCGCGACGACGCTCGGGAGACACTCGAACGACTTCATGACGTCGTTCTACGCGAACACGCCGTCGGGATTTTTTGTGGAGTACGGCTGGGGCGGGCGGTCGATCGATCCGGCCAGCTGGACGCCTGTCGAAATGCAGTGCGGCCCGAGCCTGTGGGGCCACGATCGCAACTGGCTGACCGCGGAGGGCCGCGCGCAGGCGCGCGCGCTGCGGCTGAAGGCCGCGGAAGACGGGCTTCGGGAACCTGTGCAGGTGCTCGAAGGCAACTATACGCTCGCGCCCGGCACCTGCCTGTGGTGGGACGCCGCGCGAAAGGGGTAAAGGGTGGCTGCACCGAACACGATCAACATCACCGAGACGATCGACAACAGCGAGGTCCGCTCCTTTCAGATCGGCGTCTTCGTGTTGTGCGGGCTGTGCCTGATCATGGACGGCTTCGACGTCCAGTCGTGGGGATTCGTCGCCCCGTCGCTCTTCACCGAGTGGGGCATCGCCAGCGCGGCCGGCCGCGTGGCCAGCGTCACGCTCATCGGCGTGATGATCGGGTCCCTCCTGTTCAGCATGCTCGCCGACAAGATCGGACGGCGGCCCGTGCTTCTCGGCGCAACGCTCTACTTCTCCGCGCTGACGCTGATGACCACGCTCGTGAAGACGCTCGATCAGCTGCTGATCATCCGGTTCATTGCCGGCCTCGGCCTCGGCGCCATCATGCCGAACGCCGTCGCGCTTGTCGGCGAGTACAGCCCGAGGCGATCGCGGGTGACGGCGATGCTGGTCGTGTCGAACGGCTTCACGATCGGCGCGGCCGTCGCCGGCTTCATCGCGACGTACCTGATTCCGCGTTTCGGCTGGCGCTCGGTGTTTTATTTCGGCGGCACGGTTCCGCTCGTCATCGGCCTGCTGATGTTCTTCACGCTGCCGGAGTCGCTGCAGTTCCTCACGCTCCGAAAGCGCGGCGCGGACGCGATTGGCAAGTGGCTGCGCCGCGTTGATCCCGCGGTCCCGCTGCCTCCGGGCACGCAGTTCGTCGTGAACGAGGAGAAGAAGGGCGGCGTCCCGATCTTCACGCTGTTCCACGAAGGCCGGGCGACGGGCACCGTCCTGCTGTGGACGATGCAGTTCATGAACCTCGTCAATCTCTACATGCTGTCGACGTGGCTGCCGACGATCGCGCGCGGGATGGGCCTCACGGCGACGGCGGCGCTGATGATCGGGACGATGTTCCAGACGGGCGGCGCCGTCGGCTCGATTGCGATCGCGCGGCCGATTGACAAGTGGGGATTCTACGGCGTGCTGACCGCGTGCTTTGCCGGCGCGGGTGTGATGATTGCCCTCATCGGCCAGCCCGGCTTGTCGGTGGCGATGCTCTTCGTCGTCGTCTTTATGGCGGGATTCGGGATCTTCAGCGGCCAGGCGGGCAACAACGCGCTGGCCGCGACGTACTATCCGACGATGCTGCGCTCAACGGGCGTCGGCGCTGCGCTCGGGATCGGCCGCATCGGATCGATCATCGGGCCGTACGTCGCCGAGTACATGCGCCCGCGCTACAGCACGCATCAGCTGTTTCTGGTGTTCGCCGTGCCGGCGCTGCTGTCGGCGATTGCCGTCGTGTTGTTCCGCGTCGTGAACAAGCCCGCGACAGCAACGAACGCGGCGAACGCCACGACCATCCCGTAGGCCAGCGGTTTCACCGGCGCCAGGCGATCCGGAAGGAACTGCAGCAGGATCGCGTGCGTGATCACACACGCAATCGCCGCGGCCACTCCCCGGACAGTGTCGAGCGGCCCTTTCAGGGCCGCGGACGCCGCCGCGAATACGGACACCGACCCAGACCGCGACCCTAAAAGGGTCGCTCTACACAGGGTGGCGTCGGCGGCACGGATCAAAACGCTTTCGCGCAGCACCTGCGCGGCGTCGGCGAATTCTTTTTCCCGCTCGTTCATCGCGATCCACCCGGCGAGACGTCGACGATCGTGCCGCTGGCGATGTATCCGTCGGTCGTCAGCGTGAACGGCGCGCCGGGCTTGAGCTCGCGCCCGCGATAGCGCCAGCCATCTCTCGCGGCATCCGCGCCGAGCTTCAGCGTCGCGTCGACGCCTGGGCTGACGACGACCGCGGCGCGCTCGTCGAGCAGGTTGTCGCGATCGCCGGCCTTCATCTTTCCCGCGATGTCGCGGCTTGCCTCGAATCGCACGCGGACAGTGGCGGACGCGGGCGCGGCGTCGGGCAGCACTTCACGGACGGCGAGGTTCATCGGCACCGGCCCGGCGATCAGCACCGTCGGCGGCGGAAGCGTCGACAGCGCGCGTCCGCCGACCGCGCAGTTGTCGGCGCTGGTCTCCGCGTCGCACGAGACGCTCACGACCACGTCACGCGCCCAGCTCCCGGCGACGGTGAGATCGATGTCGCTGTCGCCGACCGACAGCCGCCGGCGATCGGGCTGAACGGCGCCGAGTTGAACGACGACCGCCGCCGACGGACCCGGCGCCGGATACGACGCGCCGACATGCAGCGCGTCCGCGGTCGCGCGATCGAGCGAGATGAGGCTGCCGACGAGCCGCAGCCGAATCGCCTCGACCGCCTGCGTCGTCACCGCTTTCTTCGCGCGCGCGACTTCCTGGACGCCGTCCCACAGCACGAGATCGTGCGCGCCGGCCGGCACGGCGCCGACGAGGACGTCGGCGGACTTCGGGGTCTCGAACACGAATCCCAGCGCGGGCGTGTCGTCGATCGTCGCGCGCAGCAGCGGGCGCAGGCCGGATCCCTGAACTTTCAGCTTCGCGGTCAGCGTGGGCCCGCCGACCCGCCGTTCTTCTTTCGTAATCGGCACGGGCTTCACCGAGCCGATTACCGGCTGCGGCGCCCGGAACAGGCGGTACGTGCCGTACGCGATGGGGATCAGCACGATCACGAACGCCGCGATCGCGGCGTCAAACAAGTTGAGGCGGCGCGCGCCCCCGGACGTCGTCATGATTCGCTAGTCCTCACAGCCAGCCGCTGGAGCGCGGCGCAGAAACCCACGGCGCCCAGCCAGAGCAGATAGGGGATGACGATGCCGCGAAGGCGCAGCAGGGTCCCGACGTTTCCGTTCGTCAGCGCGAGCGCCGCGGCGGTTGGCAGCGTGTAGCCGGCGAAGAGCGCGGCCGCACCCGGATTGCGCCGCCACGCGGCAACGAGGCCGAACGGCAGCAGCACGATCATCACGTACCAGACGAGCTGCTCAGGCAGATACGCGAGCTCGCGCGTCGCGGCCAGTTGCCACGGCGCCGGGACGGCGAGAAAGCTGACGCCCGCGCGGATGACATAGCGCGCAGCCTCGCCCACAGTCAGCGTCAGCCTCGACGAGGCGGCCGGCGCCGGACTGAAATAAAAGCCGTCGTCGAGCAGCCGGTACGAGTGGCCGACCGTGAAGACGTGGCCCGCGTGTGTCTTCGCGGCCGACTCGAGCGCCGGAATGATGCGCTGCTGCGCGGCAGGCCGCGACACGACGGTGAAGAACAGGATCGATCCGGCGACGGCAAGCCAGAGCTGCGTCCTGGGCCGCAACGAAAAGAACAGCAGGAGCGCGATGCCGGCGCCGATGCCGAGCAGCGCCAGCGGTACGGCGCCAGGACGCAAATCGCGGACGATCGCGAGACCCGCGAGGACGACGAGCGCGCGAAGGAACCGCCCGCGCCAATCCGGAGCCGTCGACATGCCGATGGCGCCGGCCAGGATCATCGAGCCGCCGAGCAGGTAGATCGGCTCCTTGAGCAGCGAGATCGACCAGTAGAAGAGCGTCGGCAGAAACAGCATCGCCGTCAGGCCGACAAAGGCCGGCAGCGAACCGAATGCGGAGTGCGCTGTTCGGAACAGCAGCACCGCGGCCGTCATGAAGATCAGGATGTTGAGGAGACGCATGCTGTACGGCGTCGGTCCGAACAGCAGCTGCAGCGCCGTCAGGAACGTCATGTAGCTGTTGCGGCCGTACTCGTCGCTCGACACGAAGTAGTCGTACGAGGTCACCGGCGCATTCGTCATCACATCGCGCGTGCGGAGCGCGCGGCTCAGGCCGTACGCTTCGTCGCCGGTCAGCATGCCGACCGATTCGGTGTCGTGCATCGGCGTGTTGATGACGACGAGCGCGCCGATCGCGGCGAGGCGGATGACGAGCGCCGTCGCGAGCAGCACGGTGAGCGTCCGGCGATCGCCGGCGGAAAGGCCCCGGCCGGCGAACGAAAACAGCACTGCCGCAAGCGGCACGCACCACGCCGCCAGCGGCGACACGGTGTAGAGGGCGCCCGCGATCACGCCGAGGACAATCGCCTGGAACACGTGGTGTCAGTATGCCACTACAATCGCGGGATGACGTCATCGGATCAGTGGCCCGCGTTCGATCACCCCGCGTGGCCGGACACGTACGCGACGCTGCACATGTGGACGCAGATCGTCGGCAAGATCAAGTTGAAGCTGGCGCCGCCCGTGAATCACTTCTGGGGCGCCGCGCTGCAGCTCTCGGCGCGCGGCCTGACGACGCTCGCGATGCCGTACGAGGGCTCGCATTTCGAGATGGTGTTCGACTTCTGCGCCCACGAGCTGCAGATCCGCATGAACGACACGCGTGTGAAGGTCGTGACGCTGCAGCCGAAATCCGTCGCCGACTTCCATAAAGAGGTGATGGACGCGCTCGCCGGGCTCGGAATCTCCGTGAAGATCTGGACGATGCCCGTCGAGGTGCCGTCGCCGATCCGGTTCACCGAGGATCGCCAGCACCAGCAGTACAACGCCGCGGCCGCCAGCATCTGGTGGCGCGCCATGTCGCGCAGCGCCGCGGTGATGAACGAGTTCCGCGCCGGGTTCGTCGGCAAGTCGAGCCCGGTGCATTTCTGGTGGGGCGCGTTCGACATGGCGGTGACGCGCTTCAACGGGAGGCGCGCGCCCGAGCGCGCCGGCGCCGACGCGATGACGAAGGAAGCGTACTCGCATGAAGTGATCAGCGCCGGCTTCTGGCCGGGCAGCGGCACGCTCGCCGAGCCGGCGTACTACGCGTACGCGGCGCCGGAGCCCGGCGGCTTCGCGACCGCGCGCGTCCGTCCGGCGCAGGCGTACTACGGCAACGCGGGCGCTGGCGGCGAGTTCTTTCTGAAGTACGAGGACGTGCGCACCGCGCCGTCGCCGAGACAGGCGCTGATGGATTTCCTGCAGTCGACCTACGAGGCCGGCGCGACGCTGGCGAAATGGGACAGGAAGGAGCTCGAACGATGAGTGACAGCGGCGCATGCGCGCACATCGAAGCGATCGAAGACGTCAAGACGGCGAAGAAGCGCGTGTGCGATGAGTGCGTGAAGATCGGCGGCACGTGGGTGCATCTGCGCACGTGCCAGGAATGCGGCGGGACGCACTGCTGCGACAACTCGCCGAACCGTCACGCGACAAAGCACGCGACGGCGACGAAGCATCCCGTCATCGCTTCGGCTGAGCCGGGAGAGCGCTGGCTGTACTGTTATCCGGATGACGCCTTTGCTGAGTGCTGAAACTGTATTAACGTTCAAAGGATATGGACAACGAAGCGAAATGCCCCGTTGCCGGTGGCCCGCATCTTCTTAAAGAAGGTCCGCGCAACCGCGACTGGTGGCCGAATGCACTGGAACTGAAGATCCTCCAGCAGGATCATCCGGGCGCGAGCCCGATGGGCGAGTCGTTCGACTACGCCGCCGAATTCAAGACGCTCGACCTCAACGCGCTCAAGAAGGACGTCGTCGCCGTGATGACGACATCGCAGGACTGGTGGCCCGCGGACTACGGCCACTACGGTCCGCTCTTCATCCGCATGGCCTGGCACAGCGCGGGCACGTACCGCATCAGCGACGGCCGCGGCGGCGGCGGCGCCGGCATGCAGCGGTTCGCGCCGCTCAACAGCTGGCCCGACAACGCCAACCTCGACAAGGCGCGGCGGATCCTCTGGCCCGTGAAGCAGAAGTACGGCCGCAAGATCTCGTGGGCCGACCTGATGATCTTCGCCGGCAACTGCGCGCTCGAGTCGATGGGCTTCAAGACGTTCGGCTTCGCCGGCGGGCGCGCCGATGTCTGGGAGCCCGACGAGACGTACTGGGGCACCGAGCGCGAGTGGCTCGGCGACAAGCGCTACAGCGGCGACCGCGACCTCGCGCATCCGCTCGGCGCGGTGCAGATGGGCCTGATTTACGTCAACCCCGAAGGCCCCAACGGCCAGCCTGATCCCGTCGCCGCGGCTCGCGACATCCGCGAGACCTTCCGCCGCATGGCGATGAACGACGAAGAAACCGTCGCGCTCATCGCCGGTGGACACACATTCGGCAAGACGCACGGCGCGTCGGCGCCGACCAACGTCGGTCCCGAGCCCGAAGCGGCGGCGATCGAGATGCAGGGCCTCGGCTGGCAGAACAGCTATCTCACGGGCAAAGGCGGCCACGCGATCACGAGCGGCCTCGAAGGCGCGTGGACGACGAAGCCGACCAGGTGGAATCACGACTTCTTCACGCACCTCTTCCGCTACGACTGGGAGCTGACGACGAGCCCGGCGGGCGCGAAGCAGTGGGTTCCGAAAAACGGCGGCGGCGCGGGCACGGTGCCGGATGCGCACGAGAACGGCAAGCGTCATCAGCCGGTGATGCTCACGACCGACCTGGCGCTGCGCATGGATCCGGCGTACGAAAAGATCTCGCGCCGCTTCTACGAGCATCCCGACGAGTTCGCGACGGCCTTCGCGAAGGCATGGTTCAAGCTCACGCACCGCGACATGGGGCCGATCTCGCGCTATCTCGGAAAGCAGGTGCCGAAGGAGCCGCAGATCTGGCAGGACCCTGTGCCGAAGCCGGCGCACAAGCCGATCAGCTCAGGCGACGCGGAGAAGCTGAAGAAGATTCTCGCGTCGAAGATCCCGGTGGCGCAGCTGGTGTCGACGGCGTGGGCGTCCGCATCCACGTTCCGCGGCACCGACAAGCGCGGCGGCGCCAACGGCGCGCGCATCCGGCTCGCGCCGCAGAAGGACTGGGCCGTCAACAACCCGCCGGAGCTCGCGAAGGTCCTCGACACGCTCGAGAAGATCCGCAGGGACTTCAAGAAGCCGATCTCGATGGCCGATCTGATCGTGCTCGGCGGCTGCGCCGGCATCGAGAAGGCGGCGAAGAAGGCCGGCTACGACATCCGCGTGCCCTTCGCACCCGGACGGACCGACGCGACGCAGGATCAGACCGACGTCGAGTCGTTCGCCGTGCTCGAGCCGAAAGCGGACGGATTCCGCAATTACAACGCCCACGGCCCGCACTGTCCGGCCGAGCACCTGCTGCTCGACAAGGCGCGGCTGCTCGGCGTCACCGCGCCGGAGATGACCGCGCTCATCGGCGGCCTGCGCGTCCTCGGCGCGAACTACAGGCAGTCGCCTGTCGGCGCGCTGACGAAGCGGCCGGGCATGCTGACCAACGACTTCTTCGTCAACCTGCTCGACATGAACTCCGTGTGGACGGCGACGTCGCCGACCGGTGAGCTGTTCGAGGGCAAGGACATCAAGAGCGGCGCGGTGAAGTGGACGGGGAGCCGCGCGGATCTCGTGTTCGGTTCCAACTCGCAGCTGCGCGCGATCGCGGAGGTTTACGCCTGCAAGGACGCGCAGAAGAAGTTCGTCGTCGACTTCATCACCGCCTGGGTCAAGGTGATGAACGCAGACCGGTTCGATCTCCACTCGTAGTCGCGTGCTCGCGGGGCGGTCCTTCCAGGGCCGCCCCTTTGACCAACTCATCCATTTCTGTTAAACACTGCGCGCATGACTAACATCCGCGCGTGTCTCGCCGAGTTCATCGGCACGTTCTTCCTGTGTTTCGCCGGCATCGCCGCCATCCTCTGCACGACACCCGCTGTCGGCAACGGCGGCGGCATCGTCGCGATCGCGCTGGCGCACGGCCTCGCGCTGTCGGTCGCGGTCAACGCGTTCGGCGGAATTTCCGGCGCGCACTTCAACCCGGCGGTGACGAGCGGGTTCCTGGTGACCGGACGAATCAAGCCCGGGCTGGCGTTCGCCTATGTGATTACGCAGCTGCTGGCCGCGACGACAGCCGCCGGATTCTGCCGCGTGATCTTTCCGGCGGCGGCGGTCACGCAGGCGAACCTCGGCATCCCGCTGCCCGCGCCGTGGGTCACGACCGGCGTGCTGCTGACGACGGAGTTCATCCTGACGTTCCTGCTGATGACGGCGATCTTCGGCACGGCCGTCGACGACCGCGGAGCCGCGGTGAAGATCGGCGGCTTCGGCATCGGCCTGACCGTCGCGTTCGACATCCTCGCCGGCGGCGCCGTCACGGGCGCGTCGATGAATCCCGCGCGGTCATTCGGTCCCGCGCTCGAAATGAACTACTGGAACTGGCACTGGGCGTACTGGGTCGCGCCGATCGCCGGCGCGGTCGTCGCGGCGCTCGTCTACGACAAGATCCTGCTGAAGGTGGAGCCTCACATCGAAGCGAGAGGCTAGCGACTGGAGACTGGAGACTGGAGACTAGATCCGGGTGAGGTAGTCGCCGAACGTCAGCGCCAGCAGAATAAACAGCCAGAGCAGCCCGCCGAACGCGATCAGCAGGATCAATCGCGGGCTGCTTCTGGCGTGCATGAAGAACCACACCACCAGCACCGCCTTCAGCCCCGCAATCGACAGCGCCACGACCGTATTCAGCCTGCCGAGATCGAAGTACGCGACCTGCCAGGTCAGATATGTACACACGAGCAGCGCCGCAAAGATCACGTAGTAGGTCTTCGTCGCGTGCGGCGCGGTGTGTGTGTCAGTGGACATGGCGCCCAATCAGGTAGAGAAGCGGGAACAGAAAGATCCAGACGATGTCGACGAAGTGCCAGTAGAGGCCGCTGACCTCGATCGGATTGAAATACTCGGGCGTGATCTTTCCGCGCCATGACATCCACACCATCGCAGACATGATGCCGAGGCCGATGATCATGTGGAGCGCGTGCAGGCCCGTCATCACGAAGTAGAGCGAGAAGAACAGCTGTGCCTGCTGGAAGTACGGTTTTTCGAACTCGAACCCCGAACCTGGAACGTGGTGCTCCAGGAACTCTGTTCGATACTCATACGCCTTCACGCCCAGAAACACACACCCCAGCGCCATCGTCACGAGCAGCAGGAGGATCAGCGCGCGGCGATTGCCGACTTCCGCCGCATGGACGGCGAGCGCCATCGTGAGGCTGCTCGTGATCAGGACGACGGTGTTCAGCGTGCCGGCCCAGACGATCAGCTCGTGCGACGCCGCAGCCCACGCGCCGGGATACCAGCTGCGATAGATCGAGTACACGAGGAACAGCCCGCCGAAAAAGAGAATTTCCGTGACCAGGAACAGCCACATGCCGAGCGAGGCGACCTCGCGCTGCTGCTCGAGGTTCTCGAACTGGTGCGCGAGCGCGTGGGGGTGGTGTTTAGACAACCCGCGGCTCCGCGCCCTGGACGGACGGATAGTCGTACGGCTCCCAGTCGACGTGCGGCACTTCCTCGAAATTCTCCGTCGGCGGCGGCGAGGACGTCGTCCACTCGAGACCGACGGCGCCCCACGGATTCGATCCCGCGAGACGTCCGTAGCGGAGCGACCACATCAGATAAATCATCGGAATCAGGTAGCCGATGCCGAGGATCGACGCGCCCGCCGACGACAGCACGTTCAACACCTGGAAGTCCGGCGGATACGCGTGATAGCGGCGCGGCATGCCGAGGTAGCCGAGGATGAACTGCGGAAAGAACGTCAGGTTGAAGCCGATGAAGATGATGCCGGCGCTCAGCTTCGCGAGCGCTTCGTTGTACAGACGTCCGCTGATCTTCGGCCACCAGAAGTGCAGGCCGCCGAGGTAGCCCATGATCGTGCCGCCGACCATGATGTAGTGGAAGTGCGCGATGATGAAGTACGTGTCGGTGACGTGGACGTCGACGCCGACCGCCGCAAGAAACAGTCCCGTCAGTCCGCCGATCGTGAACAGCCCGATGAATCCGTACGCGTAGAGCATCGGCGTCTCCCACGACACCGACCCGCGGTACATCGTCGCCGTCCAGTTGAAGACTTTGACGGCGGAGGGGATCGCGACGAGGAAGCTCAGGATCGAGAAGATCATCGCCGCGTAGACCGACTCGCCGGCGACGAACATGTGATGGCCCCACACAAGGAACCCGAGGACGGCGATCGCGAGCGACGCGAACGCGACGAACTTATAGCCGAACACGCGCTTGCGGCATCCGGCCGCGACGAGCTCGCTGACGACCCCCATCGCCGGCAGCACCATGATGTAGACCGCCGGATGCGAGTAGAACCAGAAGAGATGCTGGAAGAGCACCGGGTCGCCGCCCAGCTTCGGATCGAAGAACCCGAAGTGGAAGATGCGCTCGATGCCGACGAGCGCGACGGTGATCGCGATGACGGGCGTGCCGAGCACGTTGATGATCGACGTCGCATACGTCGACCAGAGGAACAGCGGCATGCGGAACCACGTCATCCCCGGCGCGCGCATCTTGTGCATCGTCACGATGAAGTTCAGGCCGGTGAGGATGGACGAGAAGCCGGTGATGAAGATCCCGAGCGCCGTCGGTATGACGTTGGTGGTCGATGAGACCGTGCTGAACGGCGTGTAGAACGTCCATCCGGTGTCGACGCCGCCGTTGACGAGCGCCCACAGCGTGAACAGCCCGCCGAGCATGTAGATGTACCAGCTCGCGAGATTCAGTTTCGGAAATGCGAGATCCTTCGCGCCGATCATGATCGGGACGAGGAAGTTGCCGAGCACGGCCGGAATCGCGGGGATGAGGAAGAAGAACACCATCATCACGCCGTGCATGGTGAAGAGCTTGTTGTACGTGTCGTCGGACACGAGATCGCCGGCGGGTGTGGCGAGCTCGAGCCGGATGAGCACGGCGAACGCGCCGCCGACGAAGAAGAAGAACGTGACGCCGGCAAGGTACAGCAGCGCGATGCGCTTGTGATCGCGTGTCAACAGCCACGATTTGATGCCGTAGCCGTCGTTCAGATAGTGGCGCGCGGGCGCCGCGGACGTGTGGGGCGTGTGTTGCGCAGACATGGTTACGACCCCGGCTTTGGCGCAGGCTTCGGCAGCGACTTCACGTACTCGACGAGCGCGAGCAGTTGTTCTTCGCTGACCTGGCCCTGGAATGTCGGCATGATGGGCTGATACCCCGCGACGATCTTCGCCGCCGGGTTGAGGATCGACTCGCGGACGTACGCTTCATCCGCCATCACCTTCTGGCCGTTCATGAGCGTGACCGCCGTGCCGAAGACGCCTTCGAGCACCGGTCCGCGTCCCTGCAGATCGGATCGATGACACGTGATGCAGGCGAGATCCGAGAAGAGCTGCTGGCCTTCTTCCGTCAGCGTCTGCTGCGACGCGCCGCCGCTCAGCCACGCCTGATACTGCGGTGCGTCCATCACGATGACCTCGCCGGTCATGCCGGAATGTTTCGTGCCGCAGTACTCCGCGCAGAAGAGGCGGTAGCGGCCGGGCTTAGTCGCGTGAAACCAGATCGTCACGTAGCGGCCGGGAATCACGTCGGCCTTCACGCGGAAGTCGGGAACGAAGAAATCGTGGATGACGTCTTCCGACGTCGCGATCAGCTTCACGTCGCGGCCCGCCGGCACGTGCAGCTCGTTGATCTCGCGCTGGCCGTCGAGGTGCTGGAACTTCCACATCCACTGCTTGCCGACAACGTAGATGTTCAGCGTTTCCGCCGGAGGCGTAGACATCGCGAAGAAGATCTTCGCGCCCCACACGAAGATCACCATCGTGATCATCAGCGGGATGACCGTCCACGTAATCTCGAGCAGGTTGCTCTCGTGGATGTTCCGCCCGATCTCGCGCGGCGATCGGCGCCGGTACTTGATGGCGAAGAAGATGATCAGACCGGCAATCAGGATCGAAAAGAACGCGGCCAGGCCGACAAGCGACAGGTACAGCGCGTCGACCTTCGGCGCGATCGTCGATGCGGCTTCAGGAAAGAGCGGGGTCGTGGACCACATCGCTATGGCACCTGCCGCTGCTTCTCGCGTCGAAGCATGACGAAGACGAACGCGCCGATCAGGAGCACCGTAGACGCGCCGGCGACCCGGAGCGTGCGCATGATCGCGACGCCGTACCGGCCCGTCATCGGATCGTAGTGATAGCAGTAGAGCAGCAGCGTGTCGACCGCGCTGCCGACTTTTCCTTCCGACGCCTCGACGAGCGCCAGCCGCAGATCGCGCGGGCCGTATTCGATGCCGAAGAGATACCGCGCCATGCGGCCGTCAGGAGTCAGCACGATGACGCCTGTCGGATGCGCGAACTGCTCCGTCTGCTTGTCCCAGACGTAGCGGAATCCCGCGGCCTGCGTCAGGCGCTCGATCGCCGGCTCGCTCGCCGTCACGAAATGCGTCGCGGCCTCGGCGCCGGCAGCGGTGTAGTGATCGAGGTAGAGCGCCTTCTTCGTTCGCGACGTCTCGGGCGTGTCGCGCGGATCGAAGCTGACGACGAGGACGTCGAAGTCGTGGCCGGGTTTCAGCGACAGCACGCCGACGGCGCTCGCGAGGCCGTTGATCACCTGCGTGCAGAGCATCGGGCAGCTGTAGTACGCAAACAGCAGAATCACCGGCCGCTGGCCGAAGTAGCTGCCGACACGCACCGTATGTCCGCCCTCATCGACGACTTCCGTGTCGAGCGGCAATTGCCGGCCGATGTTCTGATCGAAGCCAATCTCGCGCAGCGGCGCCGGCATCGTCTGCGCCGCCATGCCCGGCTCGCGCTTGTAGCCCGCCGCTGTTGTCCCGCCCATCTGCGCGAACGCGTTCGCAGCCAGCGACAGGGCTGCCACGAAAACCGCAGAGCACGCTGCGCCCGCAGACATCTTCCTCATCGCGTTGGAAGCCCTCGTTCGACAGTCAGCTTCATCGCTTGATCAATGGGGATGCGGACGACGCCGGCGTTCTTGTCGACCCACCCGTACGTCGTCAACGCCTCCGCCTGGTTCTGCCGGAGGTTGGCGAGGTCGTCGCGCGGATCGGTCTGGAGCCTGGGCTCCGGCGGAAGCCGGCGCATCGACGCCGTCGCCAGCGGGAATTCCGCGGCGACCGGACGCGCCGCTTCGCGGCGGTAGTACGAGTAGAGGAACCACACCAGCACGTGAATCACCACGCCCGCGACGACGAGGAAGACGACGAAGCGGACGACGCCGCCGAGGTCGACGTCGCTCGTCTCGCGATGGACCGGATGTTCCGGGTGCACGGTGGGCTGCGGTTCGTTGGGGTTCACGGCTCGAGCCTGTTCGGGTTCAGGGGCAGGCCGCCGGCGCGATCGACCAGCGGGCCGACGGTCTCGTCGTATTCAGGATCGTAGACAGGGAAGATCGCGCGGCTGCGCAGCTGCCAGACGAAGCAGCCGAGCCACAGCGAGAACATCGACAGCGGCAGCAGGACGTCGAGCCAGCTGACCGACACCGCCTGCGGGTGAAACTCCGGCGCGATCAGCCAGAACAGATCGACCACGCGCATGACGAGAATCGCGACCGCGACGCGCGCGAGCGTCGTCGCCTGCTGTTTCACCCTGCGCGAGAGTAAGACGAGGAACGGCACCGCGAAATGGAAGACAACGAGCAGGACGCCGACAGCGCGCCAGCCGGTCTGCAGCCGGTGCTGATACCAGACGATTTCCTTCGGCAGGTTGCCGGCCCAGATGATCAGGTACTGCGAGAACGCGAAGTACGCCCACAGCATGACGAACGCGAGCGTGAGGTTGCCGGCGTCGTGGAAGTGGTCGGAGACGATGATCTCGTCGAGCGGCGCGCGCCGGCTGAGCCAGGCGATCGTCAGGATGAGAAACGCCAGCGCGGCGAGTCCCTGTCCGCCGATGATCAGGACGCCGTAGATCGTCGAATACCAGTCGGGCTCGAGCGACATCATCCAGTCGAACGACGCGAACGTGATCCCGAGGCCGTAGACGAGCAGGCCGACCGCGCTCAGCCGCTGCATCCGCCGCGCAATGCGCGGATCGCCCGTCCGGTCCTGCTCGCGCGAGTAGCGGTTCAGCGTGAACGTGATCACGTTCCACAGGAAGAAGTAGACGGCCGCGCGAATCACGAAGAACGGCGTGTTGAGATACGGCTGCTTGTGCCGCAGCAGCTCGTCGTTCGCGACGATGTCCGCGTGCGTCCATGGATACAGCTGGTGCATCCCGAACAGAATCGGCACGAACATCACCGTCAGGATCGGCAGCACGCGCGTCGCGGCGCCGATAGGCCGCCGGAGCACGACGCCCCACGCGCCACCAGAAAGCTGATGCACCATGCCGAGCGCGAGACAGCCGAGCGTGATCCCGAGGCAGAACATGTACGCCATCAGGTACGACTGGAAGAACTGCGTCGCGCCGTTCGCGGACACAAAGCTCCCGGCCGCGCCGATCGCCAGGCCGGCGATGCCCGTCAGGATCAGCGGCGCCTGATAGCGCTTGAGCTCCGGAATCAGCTCGCCCGCGGTCTGCTGCACCACCATTACTGCAGCTTCGCTCTCTCGTCCGCCGGGACGTCCGCCAGTGTCGCGCGCTCGCTCAGCTGCAGCGCGCGGATGTACGCCGCGATTGCCCAGCGATCGCGTGCGTCGACCTGCTGCCGGTAGTCGGCCATCGCGCCGAATCCGTTCGTCATGACGTCGACGAAGTGTCCGACCGGCGCCGTCCGCAGCCGCTCGTCGTGGTACGACGGCGGACGCCGGAAGCCGCGCCGCACGATCATCCCGTCGCCCTGGCCGGTCTGGCCGTGGCAGGGCGAGCAGTAAATGTCGTACCGCTCGCGTCCGCGCTCCATCACCGCCGCGTCCACGCGAAACGGGAAGACCGTCGCGTCGTCTTTACCGACTTTGCCGGTCTCGAGCAGCGTGTCCTCGTGCAGGTGTCCGCGCGCGACGGTTCCCGGCACGAGCGGCCGCGCGGAGCGTTCGTCGCCGAAAAACGTGGACTCGCGCACTTTCCAGCACATTGGGATCCTAAGCTTAGAATTCCACGTGGACAAGTTGTCGC
>JADMIO011485833.1_pt1 | contig 64009 bp, 52 predicted proteins | sample 8958161 | NCBI WGS metagenome assembly JADMIO01 (sample SAMN16585339, study PRJNA669376) | soil metagenome | isolation source: Crop rotation soil | place: USA: Cullars Rotation, Alabama | collected 2011
CCGCGACTTCAAGTCACGTGAATTCCAAGCTTCGGATCCCACTGTGCTGGAAAGTTCAATGATCTTCAGCAACGCCTGCTGCACACCTTCGCCGGAGACATCGCGCGTGATCGACGGGTTGTCGCCCTTGCGCGAGATCTTGTCGATCTCGTCGATGTAGACGATACCGCGCTGTGCCTTCTCGACGTCGTAGTCGGCATTCTGCAGCAGACTCAGGATGATGTTCTCGACGTCTTCACCGACGTAGCCGGCTTCGGTGAGGCTGGTAGCGTCGGCGATCGTGAACGGCACCTGCAGAAAGCGCGCGAGCGTCTGCGCGAGCAACGTCTTTCCGGATCCGGTCGGGCCGATCAGCAGGATGTTGGACTTCTGCAACTCGACTTCGCCGGTCACCAGCTGCGTGTCGATGCGCTTGTAGTGATTGTGGACGGCGACCGCGAGAACCTTCTTGGCGCGTTCCTGGCCGATGACGTATTGATCGAGCACCTTCTTGATGTCCGCCGGCTTCGGCACGGTGGATGTCGACGCCAGGCCTTCTTCCTGATCACACTCCTCCGCGATGATGTCGTTGCACAGGTCGATGCACTCGTCACAGATGTAAACCGTAGGGCCCGCAATCAGTTTGCGCACCTCATCCTGGCTTTTGCCGCAAAAAGAACAGACGAGATTGCCGCTGCGGTCGTCTCCGTGCTTCGCCATAACGCCCCTCACAATTTCTTCGTCGGCCGCGCGGTGATCACCTCATCCACCAGCCCATACTCCACCGCCTGTTTGCCGGTCATGAACAGGTCGCGGTCGGTGTCCTTCTCGATCTTTTTCAGGCTTTGTCCCGTGTGCTTCACCAGGATGTTGTTGAGTTGCTCACGCACGCGCAGGATCTCACGCGCATGGATATCGATGTCGGACGCCTGGCCCTGCATGCCGCCCATCAGCAGCGGCTGATGAATCATGATGCGGGCGTGTGGCAGCGCGTACCGCTTGCCCGGCGCGCCCGCCGCGAGCAGCCATGCGCCCATGCTGGCAGCCTGCCCGAGACAGAGAGTCGACACCTGCGGTTTGATGTACTGCATGGTGTCGTAGATCGCCAAGCCGGCGGTGATCGAGCCGCCAGGCGAGTTGATGTAGAAATGAATGTCGCGCTCGGGGTCTTCCGATTCGAGGAAAAGGAACTGCGCCGTGATCAGATTCGAAATGTCGTCAGTAACGGGAGAGCCGAGAAAGACGATGCGGTCCTTCAACAGTCGCGAATAGATGTCGTACGCACGTTCACCTCGGCCTGTTTGCTCAACTACGATGGGGACTAGACTCATGGCACCCCTGCAATCTTCTGCATCCCGGCTTGGATTCTAACCATTTTCCGAAACCTCAGCAACGTTCGTCGCGCGCATGACCGTGCGAATAGCGGCGCGATTGACCACGGCATCGACAGCGCGTGCCTGCAACATACGCAAGCGCAGCTGCTGGCGCGCTTCGGGCTCTTGATACAAGGCACGCACGCGCTCTGCGGCGCCGCCCGCGGCGGTGGCCAGGGCGCTGATGCGTTCGTCGACCTCGCGCTCCTCCACCGACAGCTGTTCCTGTCGCGCGATCGCTTCCAGCATCAACGCGATCTGCACCTGTTCCGTCGCGCGCGGCTCGAGCTCCTTGCGCAATCGCTCGACCGCCTGTGTTTCGTCTTTGGGCCGGATGCGCTGCTGCTGCCACTCGTGCAGCACATCCTCAATCAGCGCGTCGGTACGGCGTTGCACCATGGCGGGCGGCACCGGGATGTCGTAGCGTTTCGCCAGTTGCGACACCAGTTCGCGACGTACAGTTTCGTCAGCGCGCCGGCCGGCCTCTTCTTCGAGTTGCCGCCGCACGCGCTGGCGCAATTCTTCTAAGGTAGAACATTCGCCGTGATCCTTGGCGAACTCGTCATCCAGGGCGGGGACTTCCTTGTGAGACAGCGAGCGCAGCTGCACTGCGAACGTCACGGTGCGGCCAGCCAGCTCCCCTGCCGCAGCATCGACTGGATATGTGGTTGCGAACTCGATGCGCGTACCCACGTCTGCGCCGACGAGATGTGCATCGAACTCGGGCGGAAAGCGGTTTGCACCGAGCTCAACTGTGCGATTCTCGCCGCGGCTCACGACGCGCCCTTCTGCACGCGCCTCGTAATCAATAGTGGCCACATCGCTGCGCTCGGCGCGCGTGCGATCGGCGATCGGGCTCAACGTCGCCAACGATTGCCGTAGCGTCTCGATGTAATTGTCCACATCAGCGTCGAGCACGGGCTCAACCACGCGCTCGGCTTCTACGCCGGCGTAGTTCTCAATGACCAACTCCGGCTTGACCTCGACGGTCGCGTGGTAGCGCAGCGCGGCACCGGCCTCGGTCTGATCAGTAACGATCTCCGGACGGCTCACGGGCTCAATGTGACGGGACTCGATCGCTTCGGCATAGGAGTCCTGAATCAGCTTGCCGAACACCTCCGCCCTCACGCGATCACCGAACAGGCGCTCGAGCACCGCACGCGGCGCGCGACCAGGACGAAAACCCGGCACCTTCGCGGCGCGACTCAAATCGGCATAGGCGCGCTCGAGCTCGGTGTGTACGACATCGGCGGGCACCTCGATCGCCAAGCGGCGTCGAAGGGCGTCGACGGTCTCCACATCCACTTTACAGGCCATGATCCAGAGCCGACCTACCTTTCGACCTAATCACAGGGATTTCGCTGATTCAAGGAAGATTTCCGCACGCATGCGATGCAGCACGTGCGAGAGGGGGGACTCGAACCCCCACGGTGTCCCACTAGATCCTAAGTCTAGCGCGTCTGCCAGTTCCGCCACTCTCGCCCACCGTGCGTGAGATGTAGCAGGTCGCTCGCAAACGCCGCAAGGTTACTCCGTCGCACGGTCGTGCGGCGCATCGACGACTTCGATGCCGAGACGTCCGATGATCTCCATCATCGCCCACTGATCGTCGCTGGCGCCGACGACGAATTTGATGTGCGTCGCATCGGCGGGAAACTGATGCAGCGCGGGATCGATCGACACCCATCGATTGAGCCACACCTCACACCAGGCGTGATAGAAGAACGCGCCGTCTAGATAGACGGCGCCGGCGACGACACGCGCCGGCAGGCCGACCGCGCGGCTCAAGGCGGCGAGCAGCACCGCGTGCTCGTTGCAATCGCCTTCGCGCATTTCGAGCACCTGCAGCGCGTTGGGGATGCTGATGGTCGGCACCTTGCGCAGCGACGCGTATACCCAATCATTGAGCCGCTGAGCCGCGCGTTTGGCATCGCGCTCATCGCCGAGTGCCGCCCGCGCCGCGGCTTGCACGCGCGGGTGATCGCTTTGCAGAAATGCGGTCGCAGCCAACTCGTCCCGGTGTTCGGCGCTCTCGTCGGGCAGCGTGTATGTTCCCACCTCGGCCAGGCGATGGCGCCGAATGGTCACCTCCGATCCGTCCAGCGTCTGTTCGTCATCGCGCGGAAAATTGGCGAGTGAAATTCCGCTGACGCGCACGCGCAAGAACCGCCGATCGCGCGGCGCGTCGATCGGCGTGGCGACCGGCACCGCAGCGTTGGCGACGATGTCCAGCGCCGTGTCTGCGTCCCAATCGGCGCGCAGCGCTTGCTCGGCTGATTGCCGGATCAACACCATCCCCATCGGCCCCTCTTCACGGAGCACCGCACCGCTGGCATCGAGCCACGCCGTCGTCGTAATGCCGTGGAATTCCTCCCGCACGCGAAAGCCGCGCACCTCCGGCTGCTCCGGCACTGCCTCTTCCGCCTCAATGGTGAGGTGCGCGCGGTCGTGATGCAGGGTCGTCGGATCAAAGACCGACGCTTCCAGCCGCTGTCCCGGCTGCACGTGTCCATTGCGCAATGAGGCGCGCAGGGTCGAGGAAAGAAAGATGGGCTCCTGCAACGGCATCAGCTGCTCAGAGGCTTCGACGCCGGTTTGCAACTTCACACGCAACCCTTCCGCAGTGACCGCTGCGGTCGCCAACAAATGTCCCACCCCGCTGCTGAGCTCGAACTCTGCATCGCGCAAGGCGTAGTTCGGTGCGGCGTGACCTTGCAGGCGCGTGCGCACGGTTTGCGGCTGCTCCATGACCGTTAGCCGCAAAAGCGAGTCCTCCTGAAACGCAAACCCATCTGCTTCTGGGGTAAAGGCCTGATGCGTGTATCCGATCTTCTGATGCTGATGATACACCGCAAGCCATTCGTCGCCGGCCGCCACAGCGTTCGCGGCGTCAAGCGGCGGCGGTTCTGCCGTCGTCTCGCGCGCCGTCGGCCAGGTGCGGCGGACGAGGATCATCATCATCCCGACCCACACAACCACAACGACAATCGACACCACGCGACGCACAGGTTGCTCCCACCAACGACTGGCGACTATTCTAGCGTTACAGCAGCATGAATCAGCAACGATTTGCAGTCGACAAGATGCTCGGGCGACTGGCGCTGTGGCTGCGCCTGATCGGTCAGGATGCGATCTACGGCTCTCATCTCGGCGGCCGCGGATTGCTGCGCCACGCTCGCAACGAAGGTCGCGCGATCCTGACGCGTGACCGCCGCCTGCTGCGCGAACGCGACGTGAGCCTGCTGTACATCGAAAGCGATGACTTTCGCGAGCAGCTGCGGCAAGTGATCGCAGCGTTTCAGCTCGATCCCTTCGCCGCCATGCTGACGCGTTGCGCGCGCTGCAACGAACCGGTGGTCGCGGTCCACAAGGACGCCGTCGCCACGAGGGTACCGCCATACGTGCTGGCCACGCAGGAGACGTTCGTACGCTGCCCGCGCTGCGGTCGGATCTATTGGCCCGGCACCCATCACGGACGCGTCACGCGCGAGTTGCAGGAGCTCGCGCAGCGATAGATCGCTCGGTGGTGTTGGCCGAGAGAGTCGAGTAGACTGCTGGCGTCGTGGAACCCTCCCTGTCACCACGCCCCAGCGCATCGCCGCCGGCATCCACCGGCAGCGCATCACCACAACCGTACGCGGCGCGCCTGCACTTCATCCCGCGCGCAATCCGCCCGGTGCAATCGACACTGGTTCGGCTGCTGCGCCGCTATTTCGAACATGCGCCGGGATGGGTGCTCTTGACGACCACGGGACGCAAGACCGGATTGGCGCGCGAGGTGCTGTTGCCGTGCGAGCGCACGCGCGATTTCATGATTGTCATCTCAACGTACGGCCGGCGTTCGGATTGGATTCGCAACGTCGCGCGCAACGCCGCGGTGTCGGTTACCTGTGCCGGTTGGGTGCTCGCCGCACACGCGGAGATCATCGACGATCTCGACGTCAAGCGCGCGCTGGTCAGCGCGCACCCGTTTTTTGTTCCCGCGCCGTTCGGTCCCCTCAACGCGCTGCACCGGACCGTGTTGCGCCCACTCTTCGTCCCGTTCCTGCGCTGGTGGGTGACGCGGCGGCCGCTCGTCGTCATTCGACCCAACAGCTCACCACTCACTACCTCCCCGTGAACTTCGGTGCCCTGCGCTCCATGAACGCCAGCATGCCTTCGCGCGTGTCCTCGGACTGCGTCACCATGGTTTGCGCCATGGCCTCCTCTTCGAGTGCGGTCTCGAAGGATGACTCGAGGGAGCGGTTGAGCAAGCGCTTCGACATGCCGATGGCGAAGGTCGGGCCCTGCGCCAGACGCTCTGCCCATTCGCGTGCCGTCGCCAGCAGCTGATCGTCAGCGACGACGCGGCTGACGAGTCCGCACTTGGCACCGTCTTCGGCAGTGAGATCGTCGCCGAAGAAGATCATCTCTTTGGCCTTCGACAGTCCGACGAGGCGCGGCAGCAAGAACGCCCCAGCCGCATCGACGGCAATCCCCCGGCGTACGAATACTTCAATGAAGCGCGCGCTCGCCGCGGCGATGACGAAGTCGCTCGCCCATGCCAGATGCGAACCGAGTCCTGCGGCGACACCGTTGACCGCCGCCACGACCGGTTTCTCGAGCTCCCACAGAGCTCGCATCAGTTGCTGCGAGCTGCCCTTCATCACCTCACGCGTGGCACCCGGTCCGCTGGGACCCTGGCCGCGCGGGCCGGAGAGATCAGCGCCGGTGCAGAAGCCCTTGCCGGCGCCGGTCAGCACCAGCGACCGAATGCCGGCATCGGTGCGTGCGCTGCTGAAGACGCGCAGCAGCTCGTCGCGCATCTGCGCGTTGACGGCATTGCGCTGTTCGGGACGATTGAGAGTGATCCAGGCGACGTTGTTCTCGATGCTCACGAGAATGGTGCTGTAGTCAGACATACGTTCTCCACGGTTAGCCGCGGACCGATCCGAGGGATCGGTCCGATCGGTCACAGAGTCGTCTAGCTTAGCCGCGTGCGCCGGCTTGAGCCGCGAGTTGAATCCGCTGTTCAGCGCGCTCCACCGCGAAACGCGGCCGCAGCAAGGACACCAGCGCCGGGATGAATACCAGCGCGCCGATGGCGTGGAAGATCATCAACATCATGAGCAGGAATGCCATCTCCGCTTCGAACTTGAGCGGGTGGAACAGCCAGAACATCACGCTGACCACCAGCGTCGTGCAGGTGAAGATGATCGCTTTGCCGGTGGTCGCGATGGCGCGCACGTTGGCTTCGTTGAAATCCTGGACGACCTCGTACTCCTCCACGATACGGCTGAGCACGTAGTAGCCGTAGTCGATGCCGATGCCGATACCGATCGCGGCGACGGGGAGCGAGTTGATGTTGAAATCGATGCCCATCAGGTACATTACCGCCTCCGAGAGCGGTTGCGCCACCAGCGAGGGAATCATCACGATCAAGGCCGCGACCGCCGAGCGGTAGGTCAGGAAGCTGAGGATGAACACCGCGAAGAAGATCAGCGGCACGTTCACACGGTACGACCACTCGACCTCTTCGTTGGCCGCGGCGAGGATGCCGAACAGTCCACCCGCGAGCAGATAGCGGACCTTGTCGTCCGGCTGTGCGTGCGCCGCGATATACGACTTGGCGCGGTCGATGGCACCATGAATCACGTCGTTGTTGTAGTTGCGATAGAAGATGGTGATGGTCGCATTCGTATAATCGGGGCTGAAGAAGCGATCCATTTCGCCGCGGCTCGTACCCGAGGTGAGCAGAAAGAACAGCTGCCCGACGTGATCGTCGCGCGTCGGCAGCATCTCCCACTTCGGATCGCCTTCGCGGAAGGTGCGGAAGATCTTCTTCAACAACGATGTCGCCGTCAGCGAACCGCCGGCGCCTTCGCCCTCCTCCATGTAGCGCTGGAAGAGATCGAGTTGGTTGAGCACATGCGCGTCCTTGACGGCTTCGGGCTTCTTGCCTTCGGCGATGATGACCAGGTTGCTGGCGCCGACGAACAAGTCGTTCATTTTGCGGAAGGCAACGTTGTACGGATGGTTCGCATACAGCAGCGCCGCACCCGGTTCCGCATCGCCGGTCTTCAATTTGTGCCCGAAGTGCAACCCGAAGATCATCGCGAGGGCAAAGATGCCGACGACGGCCCAGCGCCGCGTGCCGCTACCGAGGGCAATGAGCCCGCGCGTGATGCTGTTGTAGAAGGCGTCGGACAGACGGCCGGCGTGCAGCTCGTGCTGAGGCGGACGAATCCACGACAAGATGATCGGGTGCAGGGTCACCACACTCAGGAAGATCGAAATGATCCAGAAGCTGGCGACAAAGGCGAGCTTCTGCATGAGCGGGATGCTGGCGACGGCGATGGTCAGCGTCGCTGCGCCATCGGCGGCGATCGACACCATCGCCGGGCTGTACAAGCTGACGTATGAATTGACGATCGCCTGACGCTTGTCGCGGGTGCGGAAATACTCTTCGTGATAGCGCTCCATCGATTGCACGGAGTGGCTGAGCGCACGCGCGGTGATGAGCACGAAGACGACCAGGACCAGCGGATCCAGGCTGAACCCACACAATCCCGCAAATCCCAGTCCCCAGATCGCGCTCATCAGTCCTGAGAAGGTCGGGATCACCACGCCCTGCAAGGTGCGGAAGTAGAACCACAGCAAACCGATCACGGCGATGCCGGTGGCCAGCAACACGTAGCCCATGCTGGTGAGCGCTTCATTGAAATAGGCGTACAGGATCGGCGGACCCGCGACGTAGATCTTCACCTTGCCGTCGGCTTCCTCGCGCTTGACGATCTCCTGCACCTTGTTCCACATCCCGGCGAGGTCGAAATATTCTTCCCAGAAGCCGGCGGTGATCAGCGTCGCCTTGTCGTCTTCGGAGACGAACAACCCACGCACGCCCTCGGTCGTGTAGATCTTCTGGCGCAGGAACTCGAGATCTTCCTGATCGCGCGGAATGCGCGGATAGCTCAAGGGCACGACCTTGATTCCCGACCCCGACGTGAGCGTCGTCTTCAGTTTCGGATGGGTGATGGAGATGACCTGCTCGCCATTCACACCGGGCACGTTGTGCAACAGGTCCAGGGTGATGCGATCGACCTTTTGCACCACTTCGGGGTCGGTGAATAGCGTGCCGTTGCGTGCCTCGACCGCCATGAGCAGGACGTTGGACGTCCCGAACATGCTGCGGTACTTGGTGTACATCTGAATGTACGGGTGGCGCGGCGGATAGAGATCAAAGAAGTTGGTGAAGATCGTCAAGCGCGTCGCGGTGAACCACACGAAGAAGAGCGTCCCGATGCCGATGGCGATCGAGATGCCGACCCGGCGCCGCAGCAAGAAGTGGAGATAGCGCTCAATGAGCCATCGCGGCAGCATGCTGCTCTTCCTCCGGTACGCTGAGCTGATCGCCGGCGACGCGCACGGCCAAGCCGTTGGCGCCGACGAATACCCCGTGGGTCCCCGTCACCAACGACACCGCACGCAGCCACCGTAGGTTGACGGTCGCCGGCATCTCTTTGCGATGCCACGTCTCACCACCGTCGTCGGTGGCAAACACACTGCCGCCCTCACCGACCGCGTAGCCCAACTTACCGGCGAGCGCGATGTCATAAAGAGTGGGGTTGTCTAACGCTTCCTTGAAACCAACCTGTTCGAGGGCACTCACGGTGATATCGCCATGCTGCACCTGCCAGCTCTGGCCGCCGTCGACGGTGCGCAGGATGATACCGTCGAGTCCCGAGATCCAGCCATGCTGGGCATCGGTAAAACAGACGCCGAAGAACGTCTTCTCGACACCGCTGGTCTGCTCGGTCCAGGTCTGCCCGCCGTCGTTGGTCGCCAGCACGGCGCCGCCTTCGCCCACCACCCACCCGTGTTGCGCATCCGGCCAGGACTCCGAGTTCAATATGATGTCACGCGTGAGCGAATGGTTCTCCCACGTCGCGCCGCCATCGCGCGTCGCCAGGATGGTGCCCCAGTCGCCCACAACCCAGGCACGCTGCGCATCGATCGCTCTCACCTGAAACAAATGATTGTCGTTCTTGGGCTGCTGCTGCTCCCAGGCGTCACCGCCATTCACGGTGTGTAGGATCAAACCGGAGCGGCCGACGATCCAGCCGTGCTGCGCGTCGGCGAAACTGACGCCGTACAGATGCTCATCCGTATGCGACACCTGCGGCCGCCACGAGGCGCCGCCGTCGCGCGTGCGAAAAATCGAACCGAACGCACCGACGGTCCAGCCGTTATCGGCATCGACGAAGTACGTTCCATACAAATGCACGGTGAGGCGGTTCGGATCGGGCACGGCGAGTGCACTCCGCGGCCAGACGCCCGCAGCCATCGCGAGCAGTACTCCGGCGATGGCCAGGCGCCGCGCCTGGGCGCTCGCATCGACGCATCTGTTTTTCACTGGTCTAACTCGTGCTCAGAAAAATCTTGCATTTTATATGGCAAGCCGTCGATTTCTGTCAACGTCGCAAATGCTTCGTACAGTCAGCGAATCACCCAGCACAACACGCCGGCGCGTGCGCCCGGGCGCCCTATGCGATACACACACCCGATGCGCTGGCCGCTCACTACGACCTGCCGGGTTCCCGAAGACCTGGAGTCCGTCACTGCAATCCGGCGTGCGGCGGAAGTGCCACCGCATACGCTCGATGTTCCGCCTGGCGCCGTCGACCGCATCTGGAAGGCGGTGGAGCGTCTCTATGCCAGCGGCACCCATCCCGCGATCCAGCTGTGCGTCCGCTACCGCGGGCAGGTTTTGCTCGACCGGGCCATCGGTCACACTGCCGGCAATGGCCCCGACGATCCCCCAAATGCGCCGAAGACTGCCGTTACGCCGGAGACGCCCTTCAACATCTTCTCGGCCTCGAAGGCGATTACCGCAATGCTCGTACATCTCCTCGATCAGCGTGGACTCATCCGGCTCGACGATCGGGTTTGCGAATACATTCCCGAGTTCGGCGTGCGCAACAAGCAGTGGATCACCATTCGCCATGTGCTGACGCACCGCGCCGGTTTGCCGAATCTCCCGCCGGCCGCCACCGATCTCGACAATCTGGCGGATCCGGAAAAGATCCTCCAGATCATGTGCGACGCGGAGCCGGTATCGCGTGCGGGGCGACAGCTCGCGTATCACGCGATGAGCGGCGGCTTTATCTTGGCGGAGGTGGTCCGCCGTGTGACGGGCAGGCAGATCGGCACGGTGCTGGCGGAGGAGATCGCGCGGCCGTTAGGATTTCGCTGGATGCGCTACGGCGTCCGGCGCCGTGACTTGAAACGTGTCGCGCTGAATTACTTCACCGGGCCGCCGCCGCTGCCACCGCTGTCGACGATCCTTGGACGCGCCCTCGGCGTCCCCTTTCGCGACGCGGCGACGTGGGCCAACGATCCGCGATTTCTGCTCGGTGTCGTGCCCTCGGGCAATCTGGTGGCGACGGCGGATGAGGTCAGTCGCTTCTATCAACTCCTGCTCAACGGCGGCGAGCTCGGCGGGGTCCGCATCTTCGACCCGCGCACGATTCACCGGGCGACCTCGGAGCAATCATATTTGGAGATCGACCTGAATCTGGGATTGCCGTTCCGCTACGCCATGGGCTTCATGCTGGGCAGCAAGTACCTGAGCGTCTACGGTCCCGACACGGAGTACGCCTTCGGGCATATCGGTTTCACCAACATCGTAAATTGGGCCGACCCCGAGCGTCACGTGGCCGCCGCGCTGTTAACCAGCGGCAAGCCGCTGGTCTATCCGGAGATCTACTACGTATGGGACATCGCGCGGCAGATCGGCGCCGCGTGCGCGAAGAGCTGATTCTGAGTACGGCGAACGGTGAACGGAACAGACCAGTCGCCGTTCACCATTCGCCGTTCGCTGCTCAATCCCAGATTCGATGGTGTGCTTTGCGCTGCGCCAGCACCGGCGCTTCTTCACGTTGCGCCACTGCCGGACCGCGGAAGCGTCGTGTGCGCTGCTTGCGGATCACGCGGTGGCCGCGGGCTTTGCGGTGGCTGCTCCGCACGACCCGGGGTGGCGTATAGTTGGCGTAGGCGACCTGAAAAATCTCTTTGCTGCCCTTCGGCAAGCGAACGGAATAACCCTGCGGCGGAACGACGCCGCGATGCAGCGCCGGGTTGAGCTCGCGGATGGTGTCGGTGGACGAGCCACACAGCTGTGCCACGGTCGACAGCGGCAGAGGCTTGCCGACGTGCACGAGATCGTAGCGGACGGGTTCCTCGTAGGGACGGTCGAAGCCATACTCTTCAGGAGCATTGGCGATTTGCAGGGCAGCAAGAAAGCGTGGGACGTAGTTGGCGGTCTCCCGGCACAGATAGCCGCGCTCGCTGATTTCCCAGTAGTCGGCGGCGTTGCTGCGGTCGAGGATGCGGCTGATGTTTTGCTCGCCGGTATTGTAGGCCGCCAGCGACAGGTGCCAGTCGCCGAACATCGAATGCAGATCGCGCAGATAGCGGGCGGCGGCTTCAGTGGACTTCACCGGATCCCGGCGCTCGTCGACATACTCGTCGATGCGCAACCCGTAACGGCGGCCGGTATCCGGGATGAACTGCCACGGTCCCACCGCACCGGCCGGCGACACTGCCTGGGTGCGATAGCCGCTCTCGATCAAAGGCAGATAGGCAAGCTGTTGAGGTAGGCCTTGACGTTGCAGAATGGACGACATCCGCGGCACATAACGGCCGCTACGCGACAGTGCCTCCGAGAAGAATCCGCGCAAGCTGGTCTGAAATCGGGTGACCGCGCTCTCGACGCGCGGATGTGAAAACGCAAACTCATCGGGCGCACAGGGTGCCGTTGGATGCGCTGGCGCCTGCGAGCCTACCGAGTAGTCGTGTTCGAGATAGGGGGTTTGCCACGCTGTCGTGGGACTCTGTTGCTGCCATGACAGTTCGTTTTGACTGGTATGTCGTGTGGCGGCGCATCCAGTCATGCCCGAAAGAAGTGCCGCAAATCCAAACACCGCAAATGTTCGGAGCCGCATGGTCCTCCCTCCTTTCCTCTGCTGGTTGTCCGGGTGGGGAAGAGCCTGAGGCGCCCTCGGACAACGTCGGTTTTCTACACGCCCTCTCTCCTCGGCATCGCGTCGCACTTCATCATCATTAGATACGACTTCTCAATTCCATCGTTGTTGCGATGCCAACTTTTCTCACGCTGCTGTGTTGCCCGGATGATATTACCGCCTGCTCACGAGCAGGCGACGGAACGTCCGGTCGCCCCAGCCGCACCACCTACCCTGCCGCTGATACCGCCCGCAGGCGGACCAGCACCGAAGCGCCTTGGAGCTATCACACTCCGGAGTTGTCCTGCAACCCTTTATCCGCAATTTTTGAGTTTGTGCGCGACGCGCTTGGTCGCGCGTTCCGCATGCTGCAACTCGAGGGCGCGGTACAGCAGCATCAAAACAATCGGTCCCACGCTTCACTGAGTGACGCGACGCCGATGAGCTCGACGCCCGGCATCGCCGGCAACTGACGGCGGGACGACTCCGGCAGCACGCAACGGGTGAAGCCCAACTTCGCCGCTTCACGCACGCGCGTGTCGGCCTGGCTCACCGCCCGCACTTCGCCCGCCAAGCCGATCTCGCCGATCAACAGCGTGCGCGCATCCACCGGCTTGTCGAGGAAACTCGAAGCGACCGCCGCGATCACTCCGAGATCCGCGGCTGGCTCATCGATGCGCACGCCGCCGGCGATGTTGACGAACACGTCGTGACCGAGCAGATGCAGGCCCATCTTCTTCTCCAAGACGGCTACCAAGAGCGCGACGCGATTCGGGTCGAACCCTAACGTCGTGCGCCGCGGGGTGCCGAAGGATGTCGGCGAGACCAGCGCCTGCACTTCGACCAGAATCGGGCGCGTCCCTTCGATGCTGGCGATCACCACCGAACCGGGGACTTCTTCGGGGCGCTCTGCGAGAAAGAGCGCCGACGGATTGGCGACCGGCTGCAAGCCATTCTCCTTCATCTCGAAGACGCCGATCTCGTTGGTCGAACCGAAGCGGTTCTTCACGGCCCGCAGGATGCGGAAGGAATGGCCGCGGTCGCCCTCGAAATACAGCACGGTATCCACCATGTGCTCGAGCACGCGCGGGCCGGCGAACGCCCCTTCTTTGGTCACGTGGCCGACGAGAATGAGAGCGCGATTCGCCGTCTTCGCATGCATGACGAGCTGCGCGGCGCTCTCGCGCACCTGCGCGATGCTGCCGGGCGCCGAGTTGAGATGTTCGGTGAACACCGTCTGAATCGAATCGACCGCCAAGACGGCGGGTGCGATCTTCTTGGTCTGCGCAATGATGCGCTCCAACGAGGTCTCGGCCAACACCAACAGCTGGTCGACGCCAATCGCCAAACGATCGGCGCGCATCTTTACCTGTTGCGGGGATTCCTCTCCGGAGACGTACAAGGTCGTGCCGCCGCCCGCCAATGCAGCCAGCGCTTGCAGCACCAGCGTTGACTTGCCGATCCCCGGATCGCCGCCGATGAGAATGACCGAGCCCGGCACGACCCCGCCGCCGAGGACGCGATCGAGCTCACCGATGCCGGAAAGACTCCGGTCGGCTGCCGTGGCGTGCAACGCGGTGATCGGCTGGGCCTCCGACACACCCGCCCCTGCGCTGTAGCGCGAGGTCTCGGCTTGCGGTTCTTCGCGTTCTTCGACGAACGAGTTCCACGACTGACAATCGGGACAGCGTCCCAGCCACCGTGGCGATTGGAACCCGCAGCTCTGACAGCTGAACACGGTACGCGCCTTCGGCATACGTGGCGTATATCACGCGCGTCGGACAAGGGCGCGGGCGACGACCGCCGCTGGACTCCGCGGTATCCGCGTGCGATCAGTTGCTCATCGCAATGGATTTCGCTTTCTCCGAAGAGCAGGAGCTGTTTCGCGATGCGGTGCGCAAGTTCGCCGAACGCGAGCTGGCACCCGACTACCAGCGGCACGATCGCGACAAAAGTTTCCCGGAACGGCAACTGAAGGCCTGCGCTGAACTGGGTCTGCTCGGATTGCGCATCCCGGAAGCGTTCGGGGGCACGCCGCATTCCTATCTGGTGAGCGGCATCGCGGCGGAGGAATGTGGCCGCGCCGATTTCAACGTCGCCTATTTCCCGCTGATGTTCGGGCTCATCGGCGAGCTCCTGGCGCGCTACGCGAGCCCGCAGCTGCAGCAGACCTGGCTGCCGAGGATGGCTGCCGGCGAGGTGGTCGCCGGCCTGGCGCTCACCGAACCGGGTGCCGGCTCGGACGCCGCCGGCCTGGCATGCAAGGCGGAGCGCGACGGCGACCACTACATCCTCAGCGGTGAGAAATCCTCCATCAGCTTCTGCACGCGCGCCGACATGATCGTGGTCTTCGCGCGCACGCAAGCCGGCGCCGGCGCCAAGGGCATCTCGGTGTTCTGCGTCCCGATGGATGCGGCCGGCGTGAGCCGCACGGCCTACCACAGCATGGGATCGAAGTGTCTGGGCCGCGGATCATTGTTTCTCGACAACGTGCGCGTGCCGGTCAGCGCGCGCGTCGGCGAGGAAAACACCGGCTTCCAAATGGTAATGGCGACCTTCGACTACAGCCGTGCCGTCATCGGCTTGATGTGCCTGGGCAGCGCTGCGGCGGCACTGGCGCGCACCTGTGAGCACGTCAAACAGCGCAAAGCCTTCGGCCGGCCGCTCGCCACGTTCGAGGGTGTCTCGTTCCCAATCGCCGAGCACTTGACGTACGTCGAGGCGGCACGCCTGCTCTGCTTCAAGACACTGTGGCTGCGCGATCAGGAACGCCCGCACACGGCAGAAGCGGCGATGGCCAAATGGTGGGCACCCAAAGTGGCGGTCGACGCGCTGCATGACTGCCTGTTGCTGCATGGTCACTACGGCTACACCGACGAATATCCCATCGAACAGCAACTGCGCGACGTGATGGGGCTGGAGATCGGCGACGGCACCGCACAGATCTCCAAGATCGTCATCAGCCGGGAAGTCTTCGGGCGCGAATTCAAACCGTACTGACCGCACAACAATGGCTGCTCTCGAGCTGCGCACGATCCAACCCGAGGAGCGCTCGGCCGTCCTCGACCTGCTGGCCCACTGGTTCGGCGAGCCGAGCGCCGAGATGCGCGCCTTCTTTGCGCGCTACTTCGAATACGATCCGACCTTCCGCGACGACTTGTGTTTCGTCGCCACGGACGCGGGGCGCATCGTCAGCACGTTACAAGTATTCGGCAAGGCGGTGCGCCTCAATGACACCGTCGTGCAGGTCGGCGGTATCGGCAACGTCTTTACCTTGCCGGCATATCGGGAAACGGGCGTGGCGTCGCAGCTGCTCAAAATGGCAGTCGCCGCGATGGAGGCGCACGCCTTCGATTTGTCGCTGCTGTTTGCGACGCGCTTGCCGTTCTACACGCGGCTCGGATGGCAGAGTCATGTGCGCCACCTTGTCTTCATCGAGGGCAGCGCCGCGCCGACACCGCGCACCGCCGCAATCGAACCCTTCGCGAGCGCCGATCTCGATGCTGTCCGCGAGATCTACGAGGCCTACAATGCAGCGCTCAGCGGCTCGACGCTGCGTGATGAAGCCTACTGGCGCGGCCAGCTGCGCTACGCCGGCAACCCGCAGGAAGATTTCCGCGTCGCCCGCCGCGCCGGGCGCGTGGTGGCCTATGCGCGGGCGACGTCGCTGTACGGCTTTCATGTCATCATGGAGTACGCGCACTTGCCGGGGCAGGAAGATGCCGCGGCGGACGTGCTGTGCGCTCTACATGCGGTCGCCGACCCGACACTGCCCGGCAGCATTGCGCAGCTGGCGATCGCACCCCTACTGCAAGAGCGCATGCGCAGCCGCGGCCTCCGCCTGCAGACCATCGAGGACGTCTTCTGGATGTGGCGCATCCTCTCGCCGGCTCGCCTCGCCAAAGCGCTCGCTGTCGACCCCGCCACGCTCGACGACGAGAACGTATTCTTCCGGCTCTTCCCACCGGATCGTTCGGTGTATTGGATCGCCGATCGCTTTTAGATCGGCCGCTCGCTCGCGATTGGCTGCGGCTGTTAGCCGTCCCCTGGCGTCGCACACCGGCAACGCGGCGTTGCGCCCTCGCAACGGTCTTTAAGCCGCGTTTCGGCGAAATGATTCGCGGTGCATCGTGCGCCCGTGCGGCACGCGCCGTGGATTGCGCCATATCAAAATCGCAGCCGGGGCAAACCGGCGAGCCCAAGGAGGGTAAGATGAACAAGACACAGATCGGTCTCGGTGTGGTGCTTCTCGATTTCTCAATCTTCACTGCCTACGTGGTGTACCAGTACGGCTACGTCAGCTTCTTCCAACAAGCGCTGGCCAATGCCGTGAGCGCGCAGATCTTCATCGATCTGTGCATCGCCCTGACTATGGTGATCGCGTGGATGTGGCGCGACGCGCGCGCCCGCGGCATCTCGCCGATTCCGTTCGTCGTGCTGACGCTCACGCTCGGGAGCATCGGGCCGCTGGCGTATCTGGTGCGTCGCGCCAGCACCAGCGCCGCCGCCACGCTACCGCTGACGCCGGCGCGCTTCGCCGATGCGTCGTGAGCCGTGAATCGAGAGTCGTGCTCGTGAGGACGCACCAGCACGACTCTCGATTCGGCTACGCTTCCACCTTCACGCCGTGCCAGAACGCAATGTAGTCTTTGATTTGTCGCGCTGCCGGTTTGGGATCGGCGTAATACCACGCCGCATCTGGATTGCGCTCGCCGTCGACGACGACGTCGTAGTAGCTGGCCGTGCCCTTCCACGAGCACACCGTCTGCATCGCACTTGGCGCCAGAAACTCGCGCTTGACGGCATCCGGAGGAAAGTACTGATTGCCTTCGACCACCTCACAGCGATCGCTGTCGGCGAGAACGACGCCCTTCCAGATTGCTTTGGGCATGCTGTGCTCCTCGTATCAAAACCAAGATGCGCAATGCGCGACTATTGATGCACGCTGCAGTGCACCTCATGATCGACGATGGTGTAGCGACCACCCTGTGGACACGACGGAATATGAATGCCGCCGGATTGTAACGCCCTGATGGTCGGCTGCTCACCAGGATGATCGACGCTCCACAGCTGGATCGAGCGCTCGATGTTCTGACGATTGGTGCGGCACGCCACCGCCTTGCTGTTGTCGAGCGCCACCACCGGCCCGGCGCGTTCGCCGCCGACGTTCGGCAACTTGAAGTAACCAAAGTACAGGGCCGCCAAGATCAACATGGCGACGAGCACCGTGACGAAACTCATGCCGCGTTGGTTACCCATGCCATCAGGGTGACCGGAACTGGCGGTGCACGCAAGCGCGGAAGCGCCGCCGCCTGCACCACACATTTTGCCGCCGTCAGAGCCGAGACGGCTCTGCCACTCTCACAGCAATTGCTATCGCCGCCTTGCCACGCGAGCCGCGCAACCAGTAAGCTGTTCATCACCGAGGAGGAGCCGATGGACGAGCGCGGAGCGCGATCGTTGCACGATGCACATTCCTGTCCTCACAGCAGGGTCACGCGCCGCCAGCTCTTGCGTGGCGGGATTGCCCTGGGCGCAGCCGCGACCATCCCCTTCCCTGCGCTGCGTCCGGCCCGCGCCGCGCTGCCGCCGTTGGCTACGCGACCCGCCATGCCCGTCGCCGTCGTCGGTGTGCCGCGCGAGAGCGGCGCCGCCGTGCTGCGCAGCGCCATCCGCGACGCCGCATCTGCCGCAACCGATTTCAGCTGGCTCTCGCGCGGCGATCGCGTGTTGCTCAAGGTGATGTGCAACTCGCCCAATCCGTACCCGGCGACAACGCATCCACTCGCTGTCACAGCGATGGCCGAGCTGCTGCGCGAGCGTGGCGCCACCGTGTTCGCCGGTGATCAGTCAGGGGTGCAGTTCGTCCATCACACGCGCCAGCAGCAGCGCGGCTCGACACGCGACAACTTCCGCAACAACGGACTCGAGCGTGGGATGCGCGCCGGCGAGGCCACACCGGTAGGCTTCGAGGAGGCCGGTTACGACGCCTACTTCATAGCCGAGCCGCCGGCCGGCAGTCACTTCAAGGGACCAATCTTCCTCCCCAACCTCGTCCGCGAAGTCGAGCACATCATCTATCTGCCACGCGTCAGCAAGCATGTGCTCGCCGGCTCGACGCTCGGCCTCAAGGGCGCCGTCGGCTGGTTGCGCGAAGACAGCCGCCTCGAGCTGCACCGCGATGGTGCGACGTTCTTGGAGAAGTGTGCGGACATCAACGGCTGCAGGGAGATCCGCGATCGGCTGCGCTTGGTGCTGTCCGTCGGCACACAGGTGCAGACGTCCTTTGGACCGGACAGCGGACACGTCGCCACGCCCGACGTTGGCTTGGTGATCGCCTCCGAGAGCCTGGTCGATCACGATCTCGCCAGCTGTGCGTATCTCCTGGAAGCGAGCGCCCAGGACACGCCGTGGCGTGCGCGTCTGACAGATCCGTACCCGCGCTTTTCGAGCTTCATGAACCGCTCCTTCGTCTCGTACGTGTGGGGCGCAAGTGAATTCGTCGAGGTGCAATCATACGACGCTCCCCTTCTCGAGTCGCCGTGGTCGTGTCGCGTGCTCACGCGCGGCTGTGAGATCTTCGGAGGCCGCCCCGAGCAGCTGGCAGTACTGCGTGTGAATGACTCCGCACCCGCGCCGCTGCTGCAGGCCATTCAGCGGCGCACCGCATATCCGGCATAACGCGCACAGAGAGCGACGATGCTATCCGGCAGCTGCCTGTGCGGCGGAGTGCAATACGAGATCGACGGCGAGCTGGGATCGATCGCCATGTGTCACTGCAGCATGTGCCGCAAGGCCAGCGGCAGCGCCTTTGCCACGAATGCCTCGGTGGAACGGCGCGCCTTCCGCCTGCTCAGCGGTGCCGACCTCATCCAGAAGTACCAATCTTCTCCGAACCGACAGCGCTGCTTCTGCCGCGTCTGCGGTTCACCGGTGTACGCCGATGTCGTCGGCATGCCCGATCACATTCGCATTCGCCTCGGTCTGCTCGACGACGATCCCGGCGTTCGCCCGCGCTACAACTACGCGGTGAATTTCAAAGCGCCGTGGTTTGAGATCTGCGATCATCTGCCGCAGATTGATCACCAATCGTAACCGATTCACGCGCGTCGGCGCGCGCGGCCGTGCGCTCTTACGCGCGGACCTCCACAGGAACGCGCCCGATCTGACGGTCATTGCCGCAAGCCCGCATGGATGATAGCCGTCCGCCATTCGCGAAGGGGCAATTCGATGGATCTCTCGTATACCGCAGAGCAGGAAGCCTTCCGCCGTCGCGTGCGCGGTTGGATCAAGACGCACATGCCGAAGCGCGAGCGCGATGCTCCGGCGATGGAATTCGGCGACCCGGCACGCATGCGCGCGCTGAAGGAGTGGCAGCGCACGCTCTATGATGCCGGCTACGTCGCCATGGGCTGGCCGAAGGAATACGGCGGCCAGGCGGCCGATGTGGTCGAGCAGACGATCGTCAACGAGGAGCTGCTGCTGGCGCGGGCACCAGGCCTCATCGGCATGATGGGCATTCAAATGGTCGGCCCCACCCTGATCCAATTCGGCACTGACGAACAGAAGCAACGCTATCTGCCAAAGATTCTCACCGCCGATGAAATCTGGTGCCAGGGATATTCGGAGCCCGGCTCGGGATCGGATCTCGCCTCATTGAAGACGCGCGCCGAGCTGGTCGGCGACGAGTTCATCGTGAACGGACAGAAAGTCTGGACCTCGAACGCCCAGTTTGCCGATTGGATGTTCTGCCTCGTGCGCACCGACGCCGATGCACCCAAGCATCGCGGCATTTCCTACATTCTCATCGATATGAAATCCCCGGGCATCACCGTCCGCCCACTGATTCAAATGACCGGTGACGCGGGGTTCAATGAAGTGTTCTTCGAAGACGTGCGCGTGCCGCGGCGCAATCTGATCGGCGAGCTCAATCAAGGATGGCTGGTCGCCAATGCGACGCTGGCACACGAGCGCAACATGCTCGGCTCGACGACGCGCACTCAACAGATGCTCAGCGGGCTGGTGCGGCTGGCGCAGAGCCGCGAGCGGCACGGACGTCCGGCATCGCAGGATCCGCTGATTCGCCAGCGCCTGGCCGACCTGACGATTCGCGTCGAGGCGATGAAGTACCACGCGTTCCGCCAACTCACCGACAACATCAAGAAGCGACCGCCGGGCATCGGCGCCTCGATCAACAAGCTCGTGTCGACCGAGCTGAACCACGACATTGCCGCGACCGCGATGGATATCATGGGCTCGTACGGAACGCTGGCACGCAAGTCGCCGCATGTCATCGACCGCGGCGTCTGGCCGGTAGAGTTCATGTTCACCCTCGGCCTGATCATCGGCGGCGGCACCTCGCAGATTCAGAAGAACATCATCAGCGAGCGCGGGCTCGGGATGCCGCGACACTGATGGTGAAGAAGCTTCAAGCTCCAAGTTTCACGCTGCAAGCCAGAATCGTTGTCGCTTGCAGTTTTGTCTGGCTTGTAGCTTGAGGCTTGCAGCTTAGAGCTGAATTTATGGATGCTGAAGAAGCTTCAAGCTCCAAGTTTCAAGCTGCAAGCCAGAATCGTTGTCGCTTGCAGTCTTGTCTGGCTTGTAGCTTGAGGCTTGCAGCTTGGAGCTGAATTTATGGATGCTGAAGAAGCTTCAAGCTCCAAGTTTCAAGCTGCAAGCCAGAATCGTTGTCGCTTGCAGTCCTGTCTGGCTTGTAACTTGAGGCTTGCAGCTGGGAGCTGAATTGCATGGACTTCGGTCTTTCAGAAGAACAGGAGCTGTTACAGCAGAGCGCGCGTGATTTTCTGGCGCGCGAGTGCCCGCCGGCGTTTGTGCGACAGGTGGCGCAGGATGGCGATGGCTTCTCGCGCACCTTGCACACCAAGATGGCCGAGATGGGGTGGACGGGACTGATCGTTCCGGAGCGCTTCGGTGGACTCGGCCTGCGCATGCTCGACCTGGCGGTGCTGGCGGAGGAGATGGGTCGCGCGGTGGTGCCGGGGCCGTTCTTCTCGTCGTCGGTGTTGGCGGCACTCGCCGTGATGTCGGCGGGAACACCGGCACAGAAGCGCGAGTGGCTGCCGCGCATTGCCACCGGCGAGAGCCTCGGCACGCTGGCGCTCCTCGAGGCAAGCGATCGGCTCGATGCGGCGGGCATCACGGCACGCGCCGTTGCCAGCCGTGCCGGCTACCGCCTGAGCGGCACCAAGATGTTCGTCACCGATGCACACCTCGCCGACTTCATCGTCGGCGCCTTCCGCATCGGGCGCGGCTCCGGCGAGAGCGGCGTGGCCTTGTTTCTCATTCCGCGCGGCGCCGCGGGCCTCAGCATTACGGCGCTGGAGAGCATCGATCAGACGCGGCGCCCGTGTGAGGTGGTCTTGCGCGACGTCGAGGTGCCGAAGACGGCGCTCATGACCGACGCGTCGAAAGGGTGGAAGGTGATCAATCGGCTCCTCGATGCCGCCGCAGTCGCGTTGGCCGCCGACGGCCTCGGCGGCGCGCAGCGCGCGCTCGAGATGAGCGTCGAGTACGCCAAAGTGCGCGAACAGTTCGGCCGCGCCATCGGCTCGTTCCAGGCGGTGAAGCACATCCTCGCCGAGATGGTCAGTGAGATCGAGCCGGCACGATCGCTCGTCTGGTATGCGGCCTATACCTTCGATCAACAACCGAGTGATGCGGCGCGGGCGGCGTCGATGGCGAAGGCGCGGCTGAACGACGTCTACAGCCGCACTACCAATCGCGCCGTACAGATCCACGGGGGTATCGGCTTCACCTGGGAGCACGACCTGCACCTCTGGTTCAAGCGCGCGAAATGGAACGAGGTCGCCTTCGGCGACGCCGCCTTCCACCGCGAGCGCATCGCGCGGCTGGCCGAATTCTAAACTGCCGTACGCTCGGCTCGATCGAGCGCGCGCGCCACCGGAGCCACCGCGGCGGCGGAAATGCATGTGAAGGCCAATACGATCGATCCGAGGCCTGCATATCCGTAAGTCTGCACCACCGGTCCAACTATTCCCGGGCCGAGCGCCGCCCCGATGGTCGCCGCACCGATGGTCGCGGCAGCCCAGCGGCCTTGCCGGTCGAGCGCCGCGGCCGTGCCGAATACGTAGGGCACCATGAACAGGTAGGCGATGCCGTTCAGCGTCAGGATAGCCACATAGGCGCGTGGCGTGTTGACGTGTACCAAAGCGACCAGTGTCAAACCGGTCGTGAGCACACCGACCAGCAGGGGAAGCGTACGTCCCGCCTGCGTTCCGACTCGGGCCGCCAGTCCCGCCCCCAGCAGCCCAGCGAACGTCGAAAAGGACAGGGCAAAGCCGATTTGCTCATGATCCAAGTGTGCGAGAACTGCCAGCCGTTCAGAGAATGCCCAAACGCCACTCTGATTGAAGAAGAGCAATGCCGCGCTGAGCAGCGTCGCCGCGCCCAGTACCGCCTGGCTCATCGGCGCATCGCCGTGCACCTCGGCAGCGGGCGGCAGATCCGGTATCCACGCGAACAGGGGCAGTAGCAGCAGACACAGCACGGCCATACCGATGTAGCCGCCACGATACGCGAAGCGCGTGATGAGCAGAGGTAACAGCGCGAGGACAATGGTGATGAGAACAGTGCCCGCCAATGTCATCCGCGCAAAAACGCGGTCCGGGTGGCGGCAGGCGGAGACCGTCGCGTTGCCAACCGCCAAGACGACTCCGGCGCCGGCACCGGCCAGCACCCGCAAGGGAATGAACGCCGCAAACGACTGTGGCAGCGCCGAGGCCCCGTATGCTGCCGCGGCTGCGGCCGCGCCGAGCAGGATCAACGATCGGCGCGGAACGCGGCCGATACGCGGGGCAACGATGAACGATGCCGTGGCGACCGCGGCCAGTTCGATCGAACCGAGTAGACCGGCGCGGCTCGCATCCATGTGCAGCGAGTCGATGAGCGCGCCGATGAGCAGCGGCTGCAGATTGCCGCCGAGGACGCCGATGGTATACGCGGCGGTGACCGCCGCGAGGAGAGCGGCCGAATCCGTCTCATCGCGCATGGTGGACGGAGCCGAGCCATGCGGCCACGCGGCACGGTCGTCCACCGTGCTGCGTGGCCGCGTCGATGCTCAGCGCGCGTACTCGCTGGCGCGGGTTTCGCGGATGACGGTGACCTTGATCTGGCCCGGGTACGTCATCTCGTTCTCGATCTTGCGGGCGACTTCCTGTGCCAGGTTGACGGCCTGGTCGTCGGTGATGTTGCGCGGTTCGACGATGATGCGGATCTCGCGTCCGGCTTGCACCGCGAAGGACTTCTCCACACCCTTGAACGAGTTGCTGATGCGTTCGAGGTCCTCGAGGCGTTTGACGTAACTCTCCAGCATTTCGCGGCGCGCCCCGGGACGTGCGCCCGATAAGGCATCGGCGGCATCGACCAGCGGCGCCAGGATGGTCTCGGCTTTGACCTCCTCGTGGTGTGCCGCAATGGCGTTGACGATCTTCGCCGACTCACCGTACTTGCGGGCAATGTCGGCGCCGATGATGGCGTGCGAGCCTTCGACTTCGTGTGTCAGCGCCTTGCCGATGTCGTGCAGCAGGCCGGCACGGCGCGCTTGTTTCTCGTTGAGCCCCAGCTCCGCCGCCATCGCGCCGGCGATGAAGGCGCATTCCAGCGAATGCATCAGGACGTTCTGCGCGTAGCTGTAGCGGTACTTCAGCATCCCGACGAGCTTGACCAACTCCGGATGCACGCCGTGAATGCCGACCTCGAAGATGGCCTTCTGGCCGGCATCGCGGACGCTTTCCTCGACTTCCTGCTCGGCCTTGCGCACCACCTCTTCGACGCGTCCGGGATGAATGCGCCCGTCGGAGATCAAGCGCTCCAGAGCGATGCGGGCGATCTCGCGGCGAATCGGGTTGTGACAGGAGACGATCACCGCTTCCGGCGTATCGTCGACGATCAGGTCGACGCCGGTGGCGGCTTCGATGGCACGGATATTCCGCCCTTCACGGCCGATGATCCGGCCCTTCATGTCGTCGCTTGGCAAGTGCACGGTCGCCACCGTACGTTCGGCAATGAACTCGCCCGCGAGGCGCTCGATGGCGACGGTGACGATTTTTTTGGCGCGTCGGTCGGCTTCGGCGCGCGCTTCTTCCTCCACCATGCGGATGCGTTTTGCGGCCTCGTGCCGGGCTTCATCCGCCATCTGTTCGATCAGCGCGCGCTTGGCCTCATCGCGCGTTAATTCGGCGACGCGTTCGAGCTGCTGGCGCACCTCTTCCACGGATCGCGTCGCTTGTTGTTCGCGTTCCTCGACCACCTTCTCCCGCTGCCGCAGCGCTGACTCGAGCTTTCCGGTGTCGGCTTCGCGCTTTTCGATTTGTTCGGCGCGCTTTTCGATGCTCTCCTCACGTCCTCCCAGTCGACGCTCCAACTGCTGCAACTCGCGACGGCGTTCGCGCGACTCCTTTTCCGCTTCTGCCTTGGCCTGAAGTATTGTCTCCTTCGCTTTGATGTCGGCTTCTTTGTGCACGGCATCGGCTTCGGCGCGTGCTTCGCTCAGCACGCGCTGCGCGGTCTCTTCCACGTCCCGCGCTTGTTGTTGTGTCTGTCGTTGGCGCACGCGGTCGACCACGAACGCGATGACCGCCGCCACCACCACCACTGCAACGGAAGTAATGATGTAATTCATGACAGCTGTAGCCCTCCTTTCCCGAGCAGCGCGGCCCCATCAACGTCCTGACCGCAACGCAGCAGGCGCTGCTCCGTAATGATGTAGTGCATCGGCACATCCCACGGGTCCCGTGGGAGATGTGGAATGTACTGCAATTCGTAGGCGAGCCCGACGCGGATTGTGTCGGGCGCCAGTGTATTCAACAGACGGTCGTAGAACCCGCCGCCGCGACCGAGACGCGTGCCGTCGAGATCCCAAGCGACCAGCGGAACGAAGACAATCGCCGGTGACTCGAGGCGAACCGGCTGATCATTGACGGGAAGTGCGATACCGCCCGAACCGATCTCGACCGGGTCCCCGGGCCGCCAGCGGACGGGCACCGGACCGGTCGACGTCATGCGCGGCACGGCAACGAGGCGCGATCGGCGCAGGCTGTCCTCAACCAGCGGTGTTGTCGCGACCTCGTTTTCGGCTGGAATGTAGGTGAGCACCGAACGCGCCTGCTGATAGGCACGAAAGCCGGCGAGTTGCCGGAGCACGGACCATCCCGCCGCAAAGGCCACGGAGGGGGAGAGTTCGCGGCGGTGCGCGCGCACCGTCCGCCGAATTTCGCGCTTCTCGGCAGTCATGATCCGGTCACAATCGACCGGGGCGAACGGGCGGCGATGGAGCTCGAAAAGGGTGGTTCGCTATCGACTGCTCTGCGAGGGCCCCGAAATGCTTGGTATCCTACGCGACATCACTGCGGTTGTCCCAGACCACGTACGGCTGTTCTCGACAACACTTGCTTGCATCAATGAACGAAAGACCCCCAGGGATCTCGAGGACCGAATTCAACACAACCCGTTTCAAGATTCTGTCTGCCACAGCAACCCCTGCACCCCATTAGGCGACGGTTCCCGCGGCCGCAGATACTTCGCCGGCACCGCCTCTCATCGGCACCTGGCAACCGCCAGGCCGCCCGAATGCGGCGATGGCGATAGGCTGACCGCGGTGAGAACCTAACGCTTGACGATATCGTCTCCTTTCCGAACGGCTGGCGGCAGCGACTCCAGACGTGTGACGACGCGCTGCGCCAACCGGTTGATCGTTTGACAGAGTTCCTCCTGCTGATGCCGCAGTTTCCAATATTCGCTGGCAATATTCAACGCCGCGGCCAGTGCCGCATGCAGGCTCGGGGCCGTCCGGCTGTCGCTGACCTGCCGGATTTGCTCGTCGACGTAGCCGGCCATCTCGCGAATGTGCGCTTCGTCCTCGTCGCTTTTGACGGTGAGCCGCTGTCCCATGATTTCGACTTCGAGCGGCTGCGCCATGGCCTTACGAGAGGTCCAAGCCTGCGAGGCGGCTGAGAATGCGCTCGAGCCGCGCTCGGATCTCGGCGCGTTCTTGTTCGTACTGCTTCACTTGCGCGGCGAGCTCCGTCAGCCGCTGTTCCTGTTCAGCCAGGCGCCGCAACAGCGCCGCCTGCTGCCCGCGCACCTGCTCGTGCTGACCCACGAACTGATCGATTTTGCTTTCGAGAATTTTGAGGCTTTCCAACTCCATAGACGCAACGAAATGAAGGAGCGCTGCACCATAGGAGAGGGCGGCCGGAGCTGTCAAGCGAGAAGTGACGCGAATTGAAGTGCCCAACCAAGCCTGCACGCACACCGCACGACATCACCGGCCGGGCCTGGACGAAGAAACCGGCGGCCGTTCAGCGCGCACAGCTTGTCGACCAAGCTGTCGAGCCCGAGCGGCTGCAATCAAGGCAGGCTGATGCGGTGTTAGCGACTGACGCAGTCAGGGAGAGGAAGGAACTCACCCCGCCCCGCGCAGGCCTTCACGGCGCTGGATTTGCCGCCGGCGCCGAGGTCGTCCCGCCCTGCCGCGCATGCTGCTTGGTGGAGCGCTTCAGCTGGCGGCATTCGGCACGACTTTTCTCATCGCCAGCCTTGCACGCCTCCTTCGCGGCACGCGCGCCGTGCCGGGCATCGCGGCGCTCGTCGCGGCGTTCCATCCCTTGCGTCTGGGCAAACGCCGGGACGGCATTGAGCAACATCACGACCGTGGCCAACGCGGCCGCGGCTTTAGCGAGAGAAATCCGCATGATCATTCTCCTCTTCACTCTGAATTGATCGCTCCTCGACGGGTTGCCAGAGTTGCGCTGAGGACATCCGGGACCTTCACCGGAACTCACTACCACTTGTTGTCCCGGCTCGCCACAAGATCTGACCGCCGCGGGTGGTCTGGATGAGGTAGTATCGGGCTACGACATTACCCGCCCCGATAAGCGGGGAATTGACATGAGTGCCAGGTATCGGACAGCCTGCTCGCAGCGATAGGTGCCCGAATCCCAGTGCACCCCGTCTACACGCAGAGGAGGAACCATGGCAGGAGCGCTCGATCGGTACCGGGAAAAGCTGCGCACCGCGGATGAGGCGGTGGCGATGATTCCGGACGGCGCATTCGTCGTGCAGGGGAATGCGGTCGGTGAGCCTCCGGCTTTGCTCGCGGCTACAGCGAACCGCGCCCGCGCAGGAAAATTCACGCGACTGACGATGACCTCACTACTGCCCTTGAGTACCACGGCGCGCACCATCCTGGCGCCCGAGGTGCGCGATGTCATCCGCTGGCAGTCGATCTTCGCTAGCGGCGCCGACCGTCCCCTCATCGCCTCCGGCGATGCGCTGTATGCGCCGGCGTTCTTTCATCAGGTGCCGCGACTCTACCGCGAGTTCATGAAGATCGATGTGGCGTTGATCTGCGTCTCGCGCGTCGATGACCGCGGCTATATGAGTCTCGGGACGAACGTCGACACCAACCGCGCCGCCGTTGAAGCCGCCGATCTGGTGCTCGCCGAGGTCAACGAACGCATGCCGCGCGTGCACGGCGATTCGTGGGTGCATGTGTCCGAAGTCGACGCCATCGTCGAGCATACCACCGCGCTCACCGAAGTCCCGGCGCCGCCCGCTCGTCCCGAGGATGTGGCGATGGGAAAGATCATCTCCGAGATGATCCCCGACGGCGCCACCATCCAACTCGGCATCGGCGGCGTGCCCAACGCGGTGGCGCGCTCGCTGACGGGGCACAAGGATCTCGGTATCCACACCGAGATGTTCGTCGATGCCATGGTCGACCTGATGGAGACCGGTGTCGTCAATGGCCGCTGCAAGAGTTTCCATCCCGGCAAGGCGCTCTACGCCTTCGCGGCCGGATCGAAGCACATGTACGAGTTCCTGGACGACAATCCTGCCATCGAAGCCCATCCGGTTTCGTATACGAACTTTCCGCCCAACATCGCGCGCAACGACAATCTCATCTCGGTGAACTCGACCCTCGAGATCGATTTGACGGGGCAATGCTGCTCTGAATCGATGGGAACGGAGCAGTGGAGCGGCACCGGCGGCCAGCACGACTTTGCACGCGGCGCGTTCGATTCGAAAGGCGGCAAGTCGATCATCGCCTTCTATTCCACCGCCAAAAACGGGGAGGTGTCGCGCGTGGTCCCGACACTCAAGTCAGGGGCGATTGTCACCACGCCGCGCACGGAAGTGCACTGGGTCGTGTCCGAGCACGGCGCCGCGTGCCTCAAGGGCAAGACGACGGGCGAGCGTGCCCGCGCCTTGATTGGCCTCGCCGATCCGAAGTTCCGCGATCAGCTCGCCGCCGAGGCGAAACGTCTGCGCTACCTCTGAAACTGCGCAAGCAGCACCGGGGTGCGCGCTGGACGATTGCTGCCACGGCGCCGCTGTCGAGACCGGAGCCCACTTGGTGCGCTGTCGTCTACATCGAACGTGAACACCGTGCGTGCCGCTGTTAGATCGGCGCGCATGCCGACGGTCCGGCTCGCCGGCGACTACGTCCGGTGGACGTGGCTGCGAGCGTTCCTGCACCGCGGCTGGTGGCTGGTGACCAGCGTGTACCTCGTCGTCGACGCCCGCCTGTCGCCGGCGCAACTCGTGACCATCGGTGTCGCCCAGGGCGTGGTGGGGCTGCTGGGTGAGGTGCCTGCGGGTGTCCTGGCCGACACGCTGTCGCGCCGGTGGTCGCTCGTGGTCTCGCACCTGCTGATGGGCACGGCGATGGTGTGCACCGGGCTGGTCGCGTCCTTCGCGGCGCTGGTCGCGACACAGATGCTGTGGGGGCTGGCGTGGACGTTCGCCAGCGGTGCCGACGTCGCCCTCGTGACGGACGAGCTCGACGACCCGTTGGCCGTGCCGGCCGTGCTGGTCCGGGCTGCCCGCGCCCAGCTGACGGGAGCCGCTTCGGGCATCGTCACGCTCGGCGCCGCGGCCTGGTGGGTCGGGCGGCCGGAAACGATGGTGACGGCCGGGCTCGCGATGCTTCTGCTGATCGGATACGTCGCGATCCGGTTCCGCGAGCGGCGCTTCGTGCCGACGCAGCGGCGCCGTTGGTCGCGTTCGGCTTCGATCTTCCGCGGCGGGCTGGCCGTGGTGCGTCGCAGCCGCGAGGTCCTCGTCGTGCTCGTGGCGACATTCCTTGTCAACGGTGCGGCGGACGCGTCCGGGCGGCTGCTGCCGAAGAGGCTCGTCGACATCGGTCTGCCCGCGTCGATCGACCCCGTCGTGTGGCTGGCCGGGCTCGGCGTAACCACGCTCGGGCTGGGCGCCGTCGCGCTCCGGCTTGCCGAGGCGCGGCTCGCCAACGTCGCCGTGGCGCGTCCGGCGTACGCCATCGCCTGCGGCGTTGGGGCGGTCGGGCTGCTGTTGTTCACCGTAGCCCCGGACCAGGTGACGGCGAGCGCGGCGATCCTGCTGTTCCGCGGTCTCGCCGAGCCGTTCAGCCGCACAATCGCCACCCTCTGGGTCAATGCCAGGACGTCCGCTGACGTCCGCGCCACGGTGCACTCGTTCCTCGCTCAGGCGGAGTACCTTGGCGAGATCACGTGCGGTCTCGGGCTCGCGGTGCTGGCGGGTGCCGCGGGACTGTCGGCCGTGCTGGCGTGCTGTGCTGTCCTCTACGCCGTGGCGGCCGTCGGGGTCGCAACCTCGGCCGCCGACCGGGAGGCAAAGGCCGTCCGGTCGAGTGCCGCTCGCTAGGGTGGTGGATAGTACGGACAACGCATCATCGATATCTGCGGGCTGCACCCTGTCGATTGCAGAACGTCATCGTGGAGGTGTTGAGGTGAGGATTGGAGATTTCCCGCTATCGAGTCGAGAGACAATGACATGCTTCGAAAGGCACGACATCTTCTTGGCCGGAACTTCACAAGCGTGAGCTTCACAACCAGGCATGCGGACGCAGCCCCGCCCTACTTTCGACTGTGACCTCTCGACTCTCAACTTGCTCGGTATTTTTGGGTCGCCGCACCAGCAGCGGCAGTTGATGGGCGCATTCGACGCAAGTATCGTTGCGCCTCCGAGCCGGCGCGGCTCGGCGAATGGAGGTGCAAGAATGCGAACGCGACCCGTGCTCGGTCGGACGATGTCGGAATCGGTGCCGGCCTTCGACCCGCTCCCGCAACCGCCGGCAGGCGCGCCGCACGTCGTCGTGATCGTGCTCGACGATCTCGGGTTCGCACAGCTCGGCTGCTTCGGCTCGCCCATCGAAACGCCGGCGATTGACCAACTCGCCGCGGGCGGGCTGCGATTCAATCGGTTTCATGTGACCGCACTGTGCTCGCCGACGCGCGCCTGTGTACTTACCGGCCGCAATCATCACGCCGTCGGCATGGGTTTCCTCACCGACGTGCCCATCGGGCTACCCGGGTACACGGCGCGCATTCCGCGAACCGCCGCCACGCTGCCGCGCGTGCTGCGCGACGCCGGGTACAGCACCTTCGCGGTCGGCAAGTGGCACCTTGCACCGCGTTGGGAGCAGTCGGCCTCCGGTCCGTTCGATCGCTGGCCGCTCGGCCTGGGCTTCGAGCGCTTCTACGGGTTCCTGAACGGCGACACGAATCAGTGGACGCCGGAGTTGGTGCGCGACAACGGCTTCATCGATGCGCCGCGCACGCCGGATGCCGGCTATCACCTCTCCGAAGATCTCGCCGATCAGGCGATCCGCCTGATTCAGGACCAGCAGCAGGCGACGCCGTCGAAACCGTTCTTCCTCTACTTTGCCACCGGTGCCACGCACGCGCCGCATCATGCGCCGCGGCCGTGGATCGCGCGCTACGACGGCCGCTTCGCCGACGGATGGGAGCGCTGCCGCGAGCAGATCTTCGCGCGACAACGCGACCTGCACATCGTGCCGCCGGGCACCGCGCTAACGGAACGACCCGAGTGGATTCCCGCATGGGCCGACCTGCCCGCCGCCCAGCGGCGATTGTTCGCGCGTGGCATGGAAGCCTTCGCCGGCTTCCTCTCACACACCGACGCGCAGATCGGGCGCCTGTTGGATTTTCTGCAGACGATCGGCGCCCTCGACAACACGATCATCATCCTGCTGTCGGACAACGGCGCGAGCGCCGAAGGCGGGCCCATCGGCTCGTTCAACGAGCACCGCTTCCTCTACAACCGCCTCGACAATGTCGACGAGACGTTGGCCCACATCGACGATATCGGCGGCTTCCGCGCCTACAACCATTACGCCTGGGGTTGGGCGTGGGCCGGCAATACGCCGCTGCGGCTGTGGAAGCGCTATACCTGGCTCGGTGGCGTGCGCACGCCGTTGATCGTGCGCTGGCCGAACCGCCTCGCCGATGCGGGCGCTGTGCGCTCACAGTTCTGCCACGCGATCGACGTCATGCCGACGATTCTCGACGCGGTGGGTATCGAGGCACCGGCGGGCGTCGATGGCATTGGGCAACAGCCGTTCGACGGGAGCTCGCTGGTGTCGCTCTTCGGCGACGCGAATGCGCCGGCGCCGCGCAAGACGCAATACTTCGAGATGCTCGGCAGCCGCGCGATCTATCACGACGGCTGGAAGGCGACGACGGATCACATCGGCCCGCAGCTTACCGTCGAGGTCGAGCAAATCCCGGGCAGTCACGATCTCGAGACGGATCATTGGGCGCTGTTCAACCTCGACGAGGATTTCGGCGAGGCGCACGACATCGGCGCGCAGCACCCTGAACGTCTGCGGGCGTTGACGGAGCTGTGGTGGATGGAAGCGGCCCGCAACAATGTCCTGCCGATCATGGATTCCTTCCTCGGTCGCGTGACGGCCCTCGAACCATCACCTTGGGGACCACGCTGGCGCGCCGTGTTGCGTCCGGGCGGTGGTCCGGTGTCGGAAGATGCGCTGCCGCCGCTCACCGGTGGCTTTCGCCTGCGCGGCGATGTCGAGGTGGGCGCGCAGGCGTCCGGCGTGCTGTGCGCGCTCGGCGATTGGAGCAACGGGTGGGCCTGGTATGTGCTGGACGGCAAGCCCGTGGTGGTCTTCAACCTGCTCGGCGAAGTGTTCCGCTATGCCGGCGAGCGCCCGCTCGCGCCCGGACGGCGCATCGTCGCCGTGGAGTACGAATGGGCGGGGAAGCAGAGCCGCATCCGCATGGCCGTTGATGGTGAGCTGGCCGCTGAGGGACCGTTACCGCGGCGTCTGCCGTTTCGCTGGCAGATCGGCGGCGCCGGCCTGCTGGTCGGCCGCGATCGTGGCTTTCCGGTGTGCGACGACTACCGCCCGCCGTTTCCGTTCGCCGGCACCATCGACCGCCTCGTCCTCGAGGTCCCGGCCCTGGCCCCAGGCGACGCCGTGCAAGAGACCGCCGCTGCGCTACACAGAGAGTGAGCGGTCGGCGACCACCGCACATTCAGGTGACGCTGCGCAAGCAGGACTTGTGCTGCCGACTCAGTCGGCCGCCAGGAGCGCGTCCACGAACGCGTGCGGATCGAATGGCGCCAGATCTTCCGGCTTCTCGCCCAGTCCGACGTAACGGATGGGAATGCCCAGCTCAGCCCGCACCGCAAAGACGGCACCGCCTTTGGCCGTACCGTCGAGCTTGGTCAGGATAATGCCGGTGATTTGTAGCGCTTCTTGAAACACCCGCGCCTGGTTGATCGCGTTCTGCCCAGTGGTCGCATCGATGATCAACAGCATCTCGTGCGGCGCCCCAGGCAATTGCCGGCCGATGACGCGCACCACCTTCTTCAATTCCTCGATCAGATGCTGCTTCACGTGTAAGCGGCCGGCCGTGTCAATGATGACGACGTCGACACCGCGGGCGACGGCCGCGGCGATCCCATCATGCGCGACGGCGGCGGGATCCGAACCGCTCTGGTGATGGATGCAGTCGACACCGACGCGCTCCGCCCAGCGCTGTAGTTGCTCGATGGCCGCCGCGCGGAAGGTATCGGCCGCAACCAGCAGCACTTTCTGCCCCTGCTGCCGATAGGAGTAGGCAAGCTTGCCGATCGTCGTCGTCTTGCCGACGCCGTTGACGCCGGCGACGAGAATGACCAGGGGCTTCGCCGGCGCTGCCGGCGGGGTTCCGTCACCGAGGACTTCGCGCATCTGCACAGCCAAGGCGCCGCGCAGTGCATCGCTGCTGTCGAGCTCGCGGGCCTGGGGCCGCAGCTGGGCCAGCAGTTGCTGCGTCGCCTTCACGCCGATGTCGGCGCCGATGAGGATTTCTTCGAGCTCGGCGAGCCGGGCTTCGGCATCTTTGTCGGTGCTCCACACGTCGCGCAGCCGCGTCAGCAACCCCTGCCGGGTGCGCGTCAAGCTCGTCTGGAGTGTGGCGCGCTCTGCAGCCGCAGGTGTGGTGACCTTGGCCGGAGCTCGCCGCGCACGCCGGCGGCGCCAGATGAGCGTGATTGCGATCAGCAACAGCAGCAGTGCTGCCGCAGCAACCAACGCGATCGTGAGTTCCGGTGTGAGTTGGATGCGTTCCAGGATTGCTGCCTTCGTGCTGGTATACCGTCACCCTGACCCTCTGCGCGAGGCAGAGGGGACCCATGATGGGAGCGGTGATAGATGACGGGTCAGAAAAATGTGCTGCAGCCGCAGCCGCATTCTTTTGCTGTGAACTGTCGACTGGCGACTGTCAATCGCCCTTAATGCATCGCGACCGAGATGATCTTCGAGATGCCGGGCTCTTCCATGGTAACGCCGTACAAGACGTCGGCGGCCTGCATCGTCCGCTTGTTGTGGGTGATGACGATGAACTGCGAGTGCTGCGCCATCTCGCGGACCAGGTTAGTGAAGCGGCCGATGTTGGCGTCGTCGAGCGGCGCATCGACCTCGTCGAGAAAGCAGAAGGGCGTCGGGTTAATGAGAAAGAGCGAGAAGATCAGGCTGACGGCGACGAGGGCCTTCTCGCCGCCGGAAAGCAGCGTGACCGTGTCGAGACGCTTGCCCGGCGGGCGCACGATGATTTCGACGCCGGTCTCAAGCAAGTTGTGCTCATCGGTGAGCACCAGGCGCGCCTCGCCTCCGCGGAACAGACGCGGCAGCACCTGCTGAAACTTTTCGTTCACGGCCGCGAAGGTTTCAGCGAACTTGGTGCGTGAGGCGCGATTGAGCCGCTGGATGGTGCGTTCCAGATCGGCCAACGAACGCTCGAGGTCTTCCTTTTGCGTGCGCAAGAAGACGGCGCGCTCTTCCAATTCGCGCAGCTCGTCGATGGCGCCGACGTTCACCTCCCCGATGCGGCTGAGCTTCTCGCGCCAGCTTTCCAGGCGGGCGAGCGCCTGCTCTTCGTCCTCGAACTGCGCAGTGGCAGCATCACCGCCGCCTTCAACATCCGCTACCGACGCATCTATAGAAATGCTCGGATCCGCCGGTGGCGCATGCGCGGCAATGTCGGCGCCGTACTTTTCGCGCATGTTCTCCGCCAGGTGTTCCAAGCGCAACCGCTTCTCTGCCAGGGCAATCTCGCACTGCGTGCAGGTGGCGCGCACCGCATCGAGCTGCTCGCGCATGTCGTGCAGAGCACGATCGTGCGCGCCCATGGCCGCAGTGGCGCTCTCGAGGGCAGCGCGCGCCAGCGCAATGTCACCTTCGACAGCTTGGCGGCGCGCCTCCTGAGCGGCGCAGTGCTCACTCGCTTCGGCGGCCGATTGCACCAGCGTGTGATGCTCGGCCTGAGTACTCTCGCGCTCATGCGCGATCGCCGTGGCACGCGTGTGCATCTCTTCGCGCTGAGCCGTGAGGCGTGTCAGCGCTGCCACCGCCGCCTGCTGCCGTTCGCGGCGCTCCGCGACGCGCACTTTGATGCTCGTCAACTCACTACCGAGCGCATCAACCGCAGCGGCCGCCGCGGCGACGCGCTCCTGCGCCTCTGCGAGCACCGCCTCGGCGCCGGCGCGCTCGCCGGCAAGTGTCGCCAGCAGTTGTTCGGAGCGCTGCAGCTCGATGGTGCTCTCGACCTCCTCCGCCGAAGCTCCCGTCGATTCGAAGCGAGCGATCTCGAGCCGGTCGAGCCAGCGCGGACGCTCGCCCTCGAGGCGTTCCAGATCCTTCTCCGCTGCGACCAGATCGAGGGTCAGCGCGTGCGTGTCGCGATCCAGGCCCTTGAGTGCCTGCTCCTCGGCTTGCATCGTGGCATCGACGCGCTCCGCTTCGGCATGCGCGCGCTGCAGGCGCGCTTCCGCGGCTTCGACCTCCGCCGTGAGCTCGGCTCCGACCCGCCGCCGCGCCACGATCTCCTCTTCGACCGGGCGTTCGCTGCCCCCGGTGATGACGCCATTGGCATCGATGACGTCGCCATCCGGCGTTACCATGGTCACGTGCACGCCGTTCTTGCGCCACAGCGCCAAACCGGATGACAGGTCGGGCACGACGACGACTTCACCCAGCAGGGTCTCGGCAACGCAACGATAGGGTTCATCGACCTGGACGAGATCGAGCAGGCGCCGCGTGTTGCCGTTGAGGCTGCTGGCGCCGTGTCCGTTCAAGTCGATGCGGCGCGGCGCCAGCGGAATGAAGCTGCCGCGTCCGGATTCCTCACTGCGCAAGGTAGCGACCGCACCCATGCCGTCATCGGACTCGCGCACAATGACGTACTGCAGACGATCGCCGAGCGCCGCGGCCAGGGCGCGCTCGTATTGTTCGGGGACATCGATGACATCCGCCACGACGCCGAGAACGCCGCCCCCCGGCTCGGCACCGAGCAGAATTGAGCGCACCCCGCGCTGGTAACCGTCATAGTTGCGTTGCAGCTGCTGCAGCGAATCGAGCCGTGAGTGCAGCTGCACCGTCAGACGCTGCGCCTCGCTGATCTCGCGTTCCCATCCCCGGCGCTCTTCCGCGAGCACGCGTACGCGTTCGGCGCGCTGCTCCTTTTCTCCTTCGGCGGCGTGCAGGCGCTGGCGCAGGGCCGCCAGATCGTCGCGCCGCGTTGCCAGCTCCGCTTCGAGTTTCGCCAGGCGTTCGGCCGATTCCGCCTGCTCGGCAGCGAGCTTGTGCAGACGCCGCTGCGCCTCTTCGCGGCGCCGCGTCTGGCTAGCCACGGCATTGCGGCACTCCGCTTCGCGCGCCGCCAAGCTGACCAGCGCGTCCTTCGCGTCTTCGAGCGCGCGGTTGGCGGCGACGACGCACTCCCGGGCGCTGCCCAGATCGTTTTCCTTTTGCGTCAGCTCACCTTCGTCGAAGAGGACGAGCTGAGCATACTCGGCGCGTTCGTGCTCATGGTGATGCAGCGCCCGTTGCAGCTCGCCCTGCTGCGCTTCGAGTGTAGCCGCCTCCGCGTCGAAACGAGCGACGCGGCGCTCGCGTTCGCCGGCCTCACGGGTCAGCAGTGCGATGCGTTCGCGCAGGCTGTGGCACTCGGTCTCCAACACTGCGGCCGTTTCGCGCCGCCGCGCCAGCTCTTCTTCGGCCGCAGTGACGGTCGCACGGCATTGGTGTCGCTCGCGTTCGAGACCATCGAGGGTGTCGACGGTGCGCTGCTCGGCGGCGCGCGCGTCTTGGAGCTCGGACTCGACCTGGGCGCTGTCGGCGGTCAATCGCCGCCACTGCGCGCCGCACAATGCCAGGTCCAATTCACGAATCTGCGTCTGCAAAGCGCGATACTGCTCGGCCTTCTTGGCCATGCGATGCAGGTATTGGATCTGCCGCTCGAGCTCGTGCAGGACGTCTTTGACGCGCAAGAGATTCTCGCGGGTGCGTTCCATCTTGCGTTCCGCGGCAAGCTTGCGGCTGCGGTATAGCGTCGTGCCGGCGGCCTCCTCAATGAACAGGCGGCGGTCTTCGGGCTTGGAATTGATCAACTGCTCGACACGGCCTTGCTCGATGATGGCGTAGGCCTTGGTGCCAATGCCGGTGCCGAGAAACAGCTCGGTGATGTCCTTCAGACGGCACGGCGTCTTATTGATGAAGTATTCCGATTCGCCGGAACGGAAGTAACGTCGAGTGACTTGGATCTCCGTCAGTTCGCGAAAGTGCGCCGGAACGGTGGAGACGTCGAGATCGAGCTCACTCAATGAATGCGCGGTCGGATCATTCTCGAAGGTGAGCGATACTTGCGCCATGCCCGTGGGCGCGACGCGCTCATTCCCCTTGAACACGACATCTTCCATCGAGTCGCCGCGTAGGTGCTTCGGGCTCTGCTCGCCGAGCACCCAACGGATGGCGTCGACCACGTTGGACTTGCCGCAGCCGTTCGGCCCTACCACAGCGGTAATCCCCGCCGGGAAGTCCAACACGGTCCGATGGACGAAGGATTTAAAGCCGAGGAGCTCTAATTGCTTGATCCGCATACCACACCACCACCCAACTAGCGGGGGAGTATTTCATAGGCAATTCCGATGTGTCAATCGACCCACTGTCCCTGGCCCCAACCATTGCAGAAGAAGCTGTGGCCTACGGCGTTGCGGCGCCACGGCTACCATTCGGTGCGGTGGAGCGGACCCATTCGCTGATAGTCGGCGCCAGATATTCAGCGATCACGCGGTTACCATTGACGTTCAGATGCCAGTCCAGGTTCCAGAAGAGCGCCCGGCCATCGCGCTCGAATGCCGCGCGTAGCGGCGGAAACAGATCGACCACATGCGGCGTGTGTCGCTGCGCGGTGGCGAGCATGCGTTCACGGATGTGCGCATCGAAACCGGCGGCATCGTATCGCAGGCCGAGGGATGTGATGGTCGCGCTGATGGGGTCCACCACCGCGTTGCCTTCGACCTCTACCTTGGTCGGAATGACCGCAATCAGCAGTGGCGCGTGCAAGCGATCGGATTCAACCAGGCATTGCTCCACGAGATAGTCGAGTTTGGCAAAGGCCTCGTCGAACTGCGCCGGCTCGGTATGCGCGATGTACGCTTGCGCCACACTCTGCGTGCACCCGAAGCACTGCCGCACAATGTGCGCGAGCGGCGCATCGGTCGGCTCCGGAGGCCGCGCGAGCACGCGATGGAGCATCGCATACAGGCGGAAATCTGTCGTCAAGAGCCAATCGGCGCGCCCGAGAACGCCGCGGTCGTATCCCGGTTTGATCACCTGCCAGCCTTGGCCGCTGCGCTGCAGGAATGGAATTTTGAACGCCGGTCCGAAGCCGGCGAAGTCCGTGTGCTGCATGAGCAGTTCGGCGACATCGTTCCCGGCATACAATGCCAGTAGGATGCGATCCGGCTGCAACTGCGCCCCGCGGTGCAGCAGCCACACATATTCGAGCAGCGGGGAGTAGCCGCTCACCGCGCCATTGAGCACCTCGATTTCAGGCGGCGTCGCAGCGCGCAGCGCCGCATCGGAGCGCAACAGACGCTCGAGCTGGGTACTATAGGTGTCGGCATTTGGAACGAGACCTTCGCTCTGCGAGTCGCCGACTACCAGCAGTCGCCAGTGGCCATTCGGCTTGTCGCGGGAAATGTCCGTATCGCGCCGCAGCCCGAGATTGTTGGTCCGGGTCACCAGCCCGGTGTCGCTGTATTCCGGGATCGGCACCACGCGTTCGAAATGCGCTGTCAGCACGTATCCGGTGTCGGCATCGTACTGCGCGAACTGGCGGTGATACCCCGAAATGCGCAGGGTGAATTCCAGAATGCAGGCCGCAATCAGCACACCGGCGCAGCCGAACAACAGCCGCATACCGAGTTCACTGGCCCGGCGGCGCGGCGTCCGGGTCACCATGGGGCGCGAGGTACTCCCGGCTTGATAGCGACCCTCTCTGTAAGGCCAGTCGTAGCCACTCGCCGATGATCTGAAACCGGCGATTGCGTCGTCGAGACGTGTGAATGATGCAGGACAGCCGCTCGGCTCGGCCGTCCTCTCAACGCGTTACTCCAGCAGCTCGGTATTCCAATACGACACGTCGATCGTCGACAGGAACGGGCCCCACTCCTTGTAGCGGCGCAGGCTGAAGGTCTGCAGCATGAACGGCGTCCATTCCGGCCGCCGCGGCGGATGCAGCAGTTTCATCCCCGCCTGCTCGGGTGTCCGGCCGCCTTTGCGGCGGTTGCACGCGTGGCAGGAGCAGACGACGTTCTCCCAGCGGGACAGCCCGCCCTGCGAACGCGGGATCACATGGTCGAGATTCAGCTCATGCCGCAAGAACTTGCCGCCGCAGTACTGACAGGTGTTGCGGTCGCGGCTGTAGATGTTGAAGCGGCTGAAGCGCACCTGGCGGCGCGGTACGCGGTCATAGGCCAACAGCAGAATCACCCGCGGCACGCGCACCACGCGGTCAACGAGACCGACGGTGTCATCGTGGACGGACACCGAGAGATCAGCCCAGCTGTCAAAATCGAAGGTGCGATACTCGGCGTCGACGGCGCGCGCAATACCCTGATAGAGCAGCGAAAAAGCCCGCCGAGCGGAGGTGATATGAACCGGGAGATAGGACCGGTTCAGCACCAGAACCTTGGTATTCAGCACTGCGACGCCAGCTGACATCCTCGAACCATGCGAAAACGAGCTGAAAACGTGGGCCAAAGCTACATGGCAGGTGCGCCGAAGTCAAACACCCCCAACACCTAGGGGTATGAAGCGCGACCAACACTCAGCATATTGGGGCAGAAACGCAGCTGTAGGCCGCAAGCGTCAAGCTCCAAGCTTGAAAAACCGGCTCTCTGCCTGGCAGCTTGAGACTTGCAGCTTGCAGCTTCCCTTCTTTTGTAGTCGCCTTGCCCTTTAGGGACCGGCCCCATATGATGCCCGATCTGAGATGCCCATGCAGATCGCGCCCTCAACGTACGAATCTTTGCTCGCGCGCGTTGAGAAGCCCGGGCGCTATCTCGGCAACGAACGCGGCATGGTCCGCAAAGACCCGGCCACCGTTGCCTTGCGGTTCGCGTTAGCCTTCCCCGACGTCTACGAGATTGCACAATCGCATCCCGGCCTGCAGCTGCTCTACGATATCCTCAATCGCCGCTCCGATGTCTTCGCCGAGCGCGTTTACGCGCCATGGTTCGACATGGAGCGCGAGCTGCGCACCGCTGGGTTGCCTCTCGCATCACTCGAAACGTTCACGGAACTGTGCGACTTCGACATTGTCGGCTTCACGCTGCAATACGAGCTCACCTACACCAACATCCTTTCGATGCTCGATCTCGGCGGCATTCCGTTGCGCGCCGCGGAACGCGGTCCGAGCGATCCGCTGGTCATCGCCGGTGGACCGTGCGCCTTCAATGCGGAACCGATCGCCGACTTCATGGACGCAGTCGTTCTCGGCGACGGCGAGCAGGTCGTTTACGACATCTGCGATGCCGTTCTCAGCTGGGATGGACAGGACCGCAGCACATTGCTGGCGCGATTGGCCGGCATTCGCGGCATATATGTCCCCGCGTTCTTCGAACCGCGCTACCGACCGTCGGGCACGGTGCGGGACGTCACACCATTCCGCCCGGACTACGGGCATGTAGATAAGGCGATCGTCGCAGACCTGAACGCCGCCCCTCTGCAGGAACGCTTCATCGTCCCCACACTGCCGATTGTCCACGATCGCCCCAGCCTCGAGGTCATGCGCGGCTGCGTCAAAGGCTGCCGTTTCTGTCAGGCCGGATATATCTATCGGCCGCTGCGCGAACGCGATCCGCGCCGCGTGCTCGAGCAGGCCGAGCGCGCGGTCGAACAAACCGGGCACGACGAGGTGTCTCTGCTCAGCCTGAGTACCGGCGACTACAGCTGCGTGAACCCGTTGCTCACAGAGCTGATGAATCGCCTCGCGGCGAAGAAGGTCGCCGTCTCGCTGCCGTCGACACGCGTAGATGCGCTGGCGCCGTCACTGCTCGAGCAGATCAAACGGGTGCGCAAGACCGGCTTCACTCTCGCACCGGAAGCCGGCACCCAGCGGATGCGCGACATCATTCAGAAGGAGTACCAGGAAGAGGAGCTGATCGAGGCGGCCAAGCAGATCTTCGCGCTGGGATGGCGCCATCTGAAGCTGTACTTCATGTTGGGCCTGCCGAGCGAAACCGAAGACGACCTGATGGGCATCGTCGACCTGTCGGCGAAGGTCGCAGCCGTAGCCAAGGGACGCGCGCAGGTGACGGCCAGTGTCTCGAGCTTCGTCCCCAAGCCGCACACACCATTCCAATGGGCGCCGCAAATTCCGATCGCCGAAATCGAGGCGCGCCAGCGCTTGCTGCGCCGCGAGCTCGGCAAGCGGCGCATCGCCTTTCGCTGGCACGATGCGCGGCTATCGTATCTCGAAGGCATCATTTCGCGCGGCGATCGCCGCATCGGCGCGCTGCTGCTGCGTGCCTACGAGTTGGGCTGCCGTTTCGATGGTTGGAATGAAGCGTGCCGCTTCGACCTCTGGGAACAGGCGCTGCGCGACACCGGGCTCTCTGGCGAATTCTATCTGCGCCGGCGCATGCTCGATGAAGTGCTGCCGTGGGATCATTTGCACAGTGGGGTGACCAAAGATTTCCTGCGCGCCGAACTGGCGCATGCCTTCGCACGGACGCTGACGCCCGATTGCAGCGTGGCGCGCTGCACCTACTGTGGCGCCTGCGATTTCACCGCAATCCGCAATGTCGACTATCACGTCGCCGGTGCCAAAGGCAGCGAGCATCGCGGTGAGGTAGTCGACCATTGGGCTCGCGACATCCTGCCGGATGAGGACACGCCCGGCGCGTGGGAGCCGCGCGGGTGGCAGAAGATTCGCGCGACATTGGCGGAAGAGCGCCGGCCGCGAGGGCAGAGCCAGGTCATCGTCGCCGGCGCGGCGAAAGCAACGGTTGCCGGCGAAGCCGCACCGCTGCCCGGATTGGGCAACGCCGAAGAGTGGCTGTCCGCCGGCGGAGAAGCGCTGGCGCCGCCGGTGGATCCGGCTGCCGCGCGCGCCCAGCAGCGCGTTCGGCTGCGCTACGCCAAATTGGGACGCGCCCGCTTCATCGGCAATCTGGAGCTCACCACGCTCTTCTACCGCGCCGCGCGCCGCGCCGGTTTGCCGTTGGCCTTTTCACAAGGCCATCACCCGTTGCCGCGCTTCGCCTTCGGGCCGGCGCTGCCGGTCGGCGTGGAGAGCTCGTGCGAATTTCTCGATGTCGATCTGACCGCACCGACGGATCCGAACACCGTGCGCGCTGTGCTCGATCGCGAGCTGCCCGGCGGCATGACGATACTCGAAGCGAAAGAGGTGTCGCTGCGCAGCCCAAGCATCACCGCCGGGATTGCGGCGTTCCGCTATCGGGCCGACGTTGGGGCGCTTCTCGCCGACGGCGACGACAGCGGCCTACGTGAACGCCTTGCCGCATTTCACGCCGCCGTCGATGTGCCGCTGATGAAACACGCCAAAGGCAAAGGGCGCACAGTCAATGCCCGCGGCTTCGTTGCCGACATGGAACTGTGCGACTCGACAATCGAGACCACCATTCTCTTTGGTGATGCCGGCACACTGAAGCCTACCGATCTGCTCGCGGCCGTCTTCGCACTGGAAACGACCGCCGCACGGCAATTGCCCATTCGCAAGATCGCTACGGTGTTCCGCCAGCCGCCGGCATCCGAAGCCACCGCGGTGGCGACAGGTGCACCGCAATGAGAAAAAACTCTCACCGCAAAGGACACAAAGAACACGCACACGCAGTTGGATCTCTGATTGCCATCTCCCCGATGCTCGTGCCCTGCGTGGTGAATGGCTTTGCATGCGAAGGGTAGTGCTGTGGCGCGTGAAATCATCATCAACTCGGCTCCGTACGAAACGCGTGTCGCGCTGCTCGAGAAGCGCCGGCTGATCGAGATCTTCATCGAGCGTAGCCGTGACCGCGGCGTCGCCGGCAACATCTACAAAGGCCGCGTGACCCGGGTGCTGCCCGGCATGCAAGCCGCCTTCATCGATATCGGTCTCGAAAAGGCGGCCTTCCTGCACGCCTCCGATTTCGACGCCGAGCTCGATGACGAGTTCCTCGCCGAAGAAGGGGTCGCCGCCGGCGACTTGGCCGGCGGTGAACGCGCGGCGCCGGCCAAGGCCGCGGCGCGCCGGATCCCCATCGAAGAACGCCTCACCAAGGGTCAGGAGATTCTCATCCAGGTCGCCAAACAGCCGATCGGCAGCAAGGGCGCGCGCGTCACCGGTGTGATCTCGCTTCCGGGCCGCCACCTCGTCTTCATGCCGGCGTCCAATCACGTCGGCGTATCGCGCCGCATCGAAGACGAAGCCGAGCGCCTGCGCCTGAAAGAGATCGTGGCGTCGGAACGTCCGCCTGAGGGTGGCTTCATCGTCCGCACCGCCTGTGAAGGATTGTCCAAACGCGAAGTCCAGGGCGACATCCGCTTTCTGCTCAAGCTGTGGAACCGCATTCTCTACAAGAGCGAACGCGTCGGCGCTCCCGCCTTGCTGCACTACGATATGGACCTGGTACTGCGCACCGTGCGCGATCTGTTCACCGCCGAGACGCAACGGCTGGTCGTCGACAATCCGCGCGATCATCAGCGCATCCTCGACTTTCTCGACACGGTGATGCCGCGCCTCAAGACCCGCGTCGAACTCTATGAAGGGCCCGAGCCGATTGCCGACTACTTCGGTATTGAGTCGCAAATCACCAAAGGGCTCGAACGCAAGGTGTGGCTCAAATCCGGCGGCTATATCGTCATCGATCACACCGAAGCGCTGACGGTAATCGACGTGAACACCGGCCGCTTCGTCGGCAAGAAGACGCAGGAGGACACCGTCCTGCGTACCAATATCGAGGCGGCCCAGACGATTGTGCAGCAGCTGCGCCTGCGCAACATCGGCGGACTCATCGTTATCGACTTCATCGACATGGAAGATCGCACCAATCAGCGCGAAGTGTTCGAGACCCTCACCGAAGCGCTGAAGAAGGATAAGGCGCGTTCCAAGGTGCTGCGCATCTCGGAGCTCGGGCTCATCGAAATGACCCGCAAGCGCACCCGCGAGAGTCTCATGCAGCTGCTCTGTGCCCCCTGCCCGACATGCACCGGCCGCGGTTATACGAAGTCGACGGCGACCATCGGCTACGAGGTGCTGCGCCGCATTCAACGCGAAGCCGCGATGAATCCAACGCTGGCGCAGATCACCGTGCAGGCGCATCCGGCGGTAGCGCAATTTCTCTTGCATGATGAAGATCGGACGTTGCACAGTCTGGAGAGCCGGCTCAATAAGAAGATCGTCATCAAAGCGGCGCCCGATCTGCACGAAGACAAGTACGAGATCACCGGCGTCGAAGCCGCCGCATGAACAGCGGCCCGCATGGCGGGACGGTGAGGCCACGACGGGCACAGTGGTCGAGCAATGCAGGCAACGACATCACAACAACGCAGCCTGGAGCGCTTCTTCCCCGGCGCCAGCGAGATGGCGCAGCGCATGCGGGAGTTCGACTGGTCGACGACCGACCTCGGCCCGCCCGCCGAGTGGCCGGATGATCTGCGCACCGCGGTGAGCATCTGCCTGACGTCGCGCTTTCCCATCGTGCTCTGGTGGGGTCCGAATCTGACGCTGCTGTACAACGACGCCTATATCCCGATGCTCGGCCCCGGGAAGCATCCGCAGTCGCTCGGCGAGCCAGGCAGCGAGTGCTGGAGCGACATCTGGGAGACCGTCGGGCCGATGCTCGAGGGCGTGATGCGCAGCGGTCAAGCCACCTGGTCCGAAGAGCTACAGCTCTTCCTCAACCGCCATCTGGCGCGCGAAGAGGACTACTTCACCTTTTCCTACAGTCCGATCCTCACCGGCGATGCCGCCAAGGTGGGGGGCATCTTTTGCGCGGTCACGGAGACCACCGACTACGTCATCAGTCGCCGTCGCCTGGCCACCCTGCGCGAGTTGGGGCACCGCACGGCAAAGATTCAGAGCGCCGAGGCGGTGTGCGCACGCGCCGGCGAAGTGCTCACGGAGAACGCCTACGACGTGCCGTTTGCAGCCTTCTACCTGATCGATGCCGCGATGAACCAAGGCCGTCTCGTCGCTTCGGTCCGCCTGGGCAACAGCGAACGGTTCCCCTCGCTCGTTCACCTGGATGCAGCGGCGCCGTCGGCGTGGCCGATTCGTGAGGTGTGGGAGGGACGCCGGCCGCAAGACCTGCCACTGCCGCAGGCGTGGAGCGATTTGTCCGGCGGGGCATGGCCGGAGCCCGCAGCGCACGCGCTGGTTCTCCCCATCGTGGCGCCGGGCGTCGAAGCGCTGGGCGGTGTACTCATCGCCGGTGTGAGTCCCCGGCGCGTGCTCGATGTCGCCTATCGCGACTTCTTTCACTCGATTGCCACCCAGGTCGGCGCCGCTCTGGCGGAAGCGCACGCCTACGAAACGGAGCGCCAGCGCGCCGAAGCGCTGGCGGCCCTCGATCGCGCCAAGACGGCTTTTTTCTCGAACGTCAGCCACGAGTTTCGCACCCCGTTGACGCTGATGCTCGGGCCGCTCGAAGAAGCGCTACGCGACGCCTCGGCCGCCAACATGCCGGCATGGCGCGAACGTCTCGAGCTCATGCGCCGCAATGGCCTGCGACTGCAGAAGCTGGTGAACACGTTACTGGACTTCTCGCGCATCGAAGCGGGCCGGATCGAAGCGAATTTCGAAGAGACCGATCTCGCCAGTTTCACCGCGCAGCTCGCCAGCATGTTCGCGTCGGCGGTCAAGCGCGCCGGCATTCGGCTGGTCGTCGACTGCCCACCAACGACGCAGATGGCCTACGTCGATCGCGACATGTGGGAGAAGATCGTGCTGAATCTTCTCTCCAATGCGTTCAAGTTCACCCTCGAGGGCGAGATCGGCGTCGCGCTGCGGCAGACCGCCAACGCCTTCGAGCTGGTGGTACGCGACACCGGAGTCGGCATTCCTGCCGAGGAGATGCCGCAACTCTTCGACCGCTTCCATCGTGTCCGGCATGCCCGCGCGCGCACGCATGAAGGGACCGGCATTGGGCTGGCCTTCGTGCAAGAGCTCGTCGGCTTGCACGCAGGAACGGTGGAAGCCGCCAGCGAGGTCGGGCGCGGAACCCGGTTTACCGTGCGCATCCCGCAGGGCAAAACGCACCTGCCGGCGGACCGGATCAACGTCGCGCCAACGCTAACATCGACGGCACTAGGGGGTGCGCCCTTCGTTGAGGAGGCTCTTCGGTGGCTTCCCGACAGCGGCAAATCGGCACCGTCCTCACCTTGGCTCGTCGACGCCACGACCACGGCAATGACCGCACCGGTTCGCACCGTGGCGTGCGCGGGCGCGCACATCATTGTTGCCGACGATAATGCCGACATGCGCGACTATCTACGCGGGCTGCTCGGGCAGTATTGGTCGGTCGAGACCGTTGCCGACGGCCGCGCGGCCCTGCGCCTCGCGCAGGAAGGGCAGCCTGAGTTGATCGTGAGCGATGTGATGATGCCCGGCCTCGACGGCTTCGAGCTGTTGCGGGCGCTGCGCAGCGAGGAGCGCACCCAAGGTGTGCCGGTGATTCTTCTCTCTGCACGCGCCGGCGAAGAGGCGGCGGTAGAGGCCCTCGCCGCCGGCGCCGATGCCTACCTGGTCAAACCGTTTTCGGCGCGCGAGCTGGTCGCCTATGTCGCCGGCCACTTGCAACTGCACCGCCTGCGACGCGAAGCGGATGCCGCCCTGCGCGCCTCGGAAGAGAAATTTGCGAGCGCCTTCGGCCAAAGCCCGCTGGCACTCACCATTACGTCGCTGGCGGATGGACGACTGGTCGAGGTCAACGATTGCTTCGTGCAGCTTTGCGGCTACAGCCGCGAGCAGGCGCTGGGACGCACCATCGACGAATTGCAGTTGTGGGTCGAGCCCGAACGCCGCGCCCAAGGCCTGAGCCGGTTGCGGGCGGGCGAGCGCATTTCCAACGCCGAGGTCCGCTATCGCACGCGCTCGGGTGAGGAACGCGTCGGCATGATCGGCTCGACCGTGATCCACATCGATGGGCGGCCGCACGTGCTCAGTTCCATCGCGGATATCACCGAGCGCAAGCGCGCCGAGGAAGGCATGCGCGACGCGCGTGAGCAACTCGCCGCCGCGAATGAAGCGCTCAAAGACGCCGATCGCCGCAAAGATGAATTTCTCGCCATGCTCGGGCATGAGCTGCGCAACCCGCTGGCGGCAGTCCGCAACGCCGTGGCGACGGCGAGTTTGGACGCCGCGCACCAGACGCATGCGCTGGAAATCGCCAGACGGCAGACAGATCAGCTCGGACGTCTGATCGACGACTTGCTCGACGTGACGCGCATCACTCAGGGGCGGATCTCACTGCACAAGGAACGCGTCCATCTGGCCGAGGTTCTCGAACGGGCCATCGACAGCACGCGTCCATTGATCGAATCGCGCCGTGTGCGTCTCACAGTTTCGATGCCGCCTACGCCGATCGCGATGGATGCCGATCCCGCGAGACTGGAGCAAGTGTTTGTGAACCTGCTCTCGAACGCGGCGAAATACACAGACCCCGGCGGCACGATCACCGTAACGGCGTACATCAGTTCCGGCACGGTCACGGTGCGTATCCGCGATTCGGGAATCGGCATCGCGTCGGAGATGCTTTCGCGGATTTGGGACCTGTTCACGCAGGGCGCACGTGCCCTCGACCGCAGCCAAGGCGGCCTGGGTATCGGCTTGACCGTCGCGCGCCGGGTTATTGAGCTGCACGGTGGACGCATCGAGGCGCACAGTGACGGTCCCGGGAAAGGCTCTGAATTCGTGGTGACATTGCAGGCGCTGGAGGACACGGTTGAAACGGCGCTTCCCGCACCGGCCAGCCGGCAGGCGGAGCAACGCAGCGCGCGGGTGCTTCTGGTCGAGGACAATCCGGATGCGGCCGATAGTCTGACCATGCTGCTCGAGTTGCTCGGCCATTGCGTGCGCGCGGTCCACGACGGCCTTGCGGCGCTCGAGGCGGCACGCGCCAACCCGCCCGAGGTGATGCTCGTCGATATTGGATTGCCGGGGATCGATGGTTACGAGGTGGCGCGCCGCGTGCGGCGCGATCCGGCTCTCCGCCACATCGTCCTGGTCGCCCTGACTGGCTATGGTCGCGACGAAGACAAACAGCAGGCGATGGCCGCCGGGTTCGATTACCATCTCGCCAAGCCGGTCAACCCCGATGCGCTCAGCGGCCTGGTCGCTCGGCTCGGCAACGAGAGCTCCAAGAAGCCGTCCACGGTTCACTGAGGTACGCGAGCAGAGACCGGCCAGGTCATCTCACGGCTTGCGACAGACCGCACGCACTGTGGAGAAACCACCTCAGCTGACCCTTGAGGCTGGGACTCTGCCCGGCACAACGCCCCGAACGAGGGCACGGTGTTACGCCCGCGAGGGCTTTGCCTCGCGAAGGAGTGTTGACGAATTGCGCAGGCAAAGGCTCGCACATGCGACGCCAGACCTCGTTCGCAACCGTTTGGCGGCCCTGAGGTCCGCCCGCAACCGCGTGGATTTGCCGATCGTTGCCGCGAGACACCGCATCGGTGTAGAGCGGGGATGGATGATCTCCGCTCGCAGAAAGCGCGCGCCCAAGACGGCGCATAGCGAACGGCGAACGGAACCGACCATTGGTCGTTCGCAGCCTCGTCGCAATCTCCCCATTGACCGCGCGCCGAAGGCCAAAACGTTGATGATAGCGGTCGCGGAGCCGGCATTCGTTCTGGCACTGTCCGTCGCCACGTTGTGGCCGTCGATTGAGCAAACCAAATTTCATGGAGACGAAAGTCAGTGGATCGCGACGAGCCGCTACTTCGAGTCGTTCGTGCGCGGCGATATGAGTGCGAGTACGTGGGAAACTTCGTATTGGACGCTGACGCAACCGCCGGTAACGCGTTACCTCATCGGCATCGGCAGACGGCTGGGCGGCCTGCAACTCGCCGACTTGAACGTACCGTGGCGCTGGGGCACCAGCGATAAGGAGAACGAAGCCCTCGGCGCCATGCCCTCACCGCGGCTGCTCTGGTGGTCGCGGGCACCGATGATGGTGCTCGGCGCGTTGGCGGCGTTGCTGCTCTTTTCGATCGCGCGCGATTGTGCGGGCCGTATCGGCGCGTATGTTTTTCTCGGGCTCTTTCTCGGCAACAACCTCATCGTACAGTCTGTTTCACGGGCAATGGGAGAGGCGCCGTTGTTGGCAGCATTGGCCGCGGCATTCTGGGCCGCGTTGCAGGCACTGCGCAGTTGGTCGCGCCCAATGACGCGGAGTTCGCTGCGCCGGGTACGGCTGTGGTTTTTGCTGTCGGGTGTCCTGGTCGGCATTGCCGGTTCCGCGAAGCTCAATGGTCTTGCCGCGCTCGGCTCTGTTGCGGCGCTCGCAACCGTGGCAGCGTCTGCCCGCCGGGCGGATCTATCGCAATTGACGGCCTGGAAGTTCGCGGCGTGGACCTCGGCTCTCGCGTGCATTGCCGGGTTGGGTGTTTTCTTCGCATTGAATCCGTTTCTCTATCGTGCGCCGTCGCACCTCGCGTTGATGGCTGCGCACCGCGTCGACGAGATGCACAGGCAAGAAGGCGCATGGCCCCAGTTTCACATTGTGGGCATCGGTTCGCGCATGCGGATACTCCCGGCGCATCTTCTGTACGACTACTCCGCCCTGAAATTTCCGGGCGCGCCGGTGCTGTATCTCGCTTGCGCACTGTTGGGAGTGTGGGTCCTGTGGCAAGGCGCAACCAGCTGGTGGCGTTCAACGCAGCCCCGCGCCGGTCCGCTCGTCGTACTGATATTTGCCGTAACCACCGCCGGGCCGGCACTGCTCACTCCATTGGATTGGGGCCGCTATTTCCTCCTGCCGGTGGTGTTCGTGATGCTGTGTAGCGCAACGGGTGTGGCAGCGGCAGTCACCTGGTTGTACAGCGCCACAGCGCTACGGTTTTGGACCGAAAGTCGCAGCCCGCACCCTGCAAGACGCCGCCAGAAGAAGGGCGGCTCCTCAGGTGAGCGGTCGGCCTCCGTCTTTCGGTGATTATTCGTCGCCGTAGCGCAGAGCGCACCGGCAGGCCGCATCCAAAATGCTGGCGGCAGGAAGATCATTTGGTTACGCTACGTGCTGTGTCCGCAACCCTGCCTTCAGCTCTCCGGCGCCTGCGCGCGCAAGTGACCGCCCTCTTTTTTGCGCATTTCTGGAACGTGCTCCTGATTGCCGTCAGCGCGTCGCAGTGGGCAACGGTGTGGTGGGTGGTCAGCGCAGCCAGGCGCCTGCCGCCTGCGGTGCATGTGATCGGCTGCGTTGCGCTGTACGCGTTGAATCGCTTTCTCGCGGTGCGCACGTACCGGCGGCGGCGCGAACGCCGCCTCGGTGTCGTTGGTCGCCTCTACTACGCGGCGGCGTTCACCAGTTTGTTTTGCGCCCTGTTCTTGATTGCGATCGGGCTTCTGTGGACTGGCACGCAGCTCTTTCTGCAGGCACTTACCGTCGAGGCGCGCACCGTTCAGGCGGGCACCATCGGCGTTGCACTCCTCGACACGCCTTTTCGCTGGCTCGCCAACATCGGGGTCGCGGTGATCGGCTTGTCATTCACCTACGGGTACACCATCGGACAGAGGCGGCTGCGCATCCGCCGGTTGCAGCTGCCGCTGCGCGCTTGCGCCGCCGGCACTGCGGGGCTGCGCATCGGGCAGATCAGCGACATCCACATCGGTTCCAATCTCAGCATCCCGCAACTGCAGCGCTTCGTGGGACGCGTCAATGCTCTCGCGTTAGATCTGGTGTGTATCACTGGAGACATCTCTGATGGGCCGGGTGCCGATCTGGATACCTTCTTGCCGATCCTCGCGCAGCTGCAGGCGCGCTACGGCGTGTTCGCTATTCTCGGCAACCATGATCACTACAGCGGCGCCGATCGGGTCGCCGCCGCGCTACGACGACTCACACCATTCACGGTGCTGCGCGACGAATGCACGGCGGTCAATATCGCCGGCCAGCGGCTGCATATCGTCGGACTCGACGATCACGGCCGCGACTGGGCCCGCGGCAAGAAACACGTCGGATATCTGAACGAGGCGCTGCGTGGCATTCCGCGCGATGAGCCGGTCTTGCTGCTTTGTCATCGTCCCGACGTGTTCCCCCAAGCGGCGGCCGCCGGGATCGGCCTGACGCTGGCAGGGCACACTCACGGCGGGCAGATCGGTATTCCGTGGTTCAACGGCCGCGTGCGCAACCTCGCCGAATTCGTCACCCGCTTCGATCGCGGCCTGTATGAACGCGGTGGCAGCTACCTGTACGTTAACTGCGGTCTCGGCGTCACCGGACAGCGCATCCGCCTGAGCACGCCGCGTGAGATCACTGTGATCGAAACCGTGGCAGCGCCAGCTGACCTATCGTGCGGGTGAGCGCTGTGGCAGTCGCAGCCGTCGATCCAGGATTGTGCGCCCGCTGCCGCCACGTTCAGCGCGTCGACAGTCGCCGCGGCTCGACATTCTTCCTGTGTCGACGGGCAGAGTCTGATGACCGACTCACACGCTATCCGCGACTACCCGTGCTGTCCTGCGTCGGCTTCGATGCAGCGCCGGATGCGGATCGGCAAGGTCGGAATCAAAAGGGAGGTGCCGCTGGCGCCTCGGAGTCAGATTCCTGAACGCTCGCAGCCGGTCGTGCGGCCGTCAGCGGCGCCGTCAGGCGTGCGCCTCTTCCTCGATGCGCGCCGCGTTCTCGACCAGTGAATCGGGGCAGAGGTACAGGAATCCCTTGCCGGCGAGAATCGCAATCACCACATCGTCGACCAGGCCCGGAAGGACCGGGTCATCCGGCAACAGGTCGAAGGGCACCAGCCAATAGAGGAGCGCCACCGCGAGCAGCGTACGCGCCAGGTTGGGCGTCTCGCGGTCGGCGACAATGCGGAAGAAGGTGCGAATACCGTGGCCGAAATACCGCGAGGCTGCGCCGCGTTTCTCGTGGCGAAAATCGAGCATGCGCAGATCGACGACCGAGGACACCGCGGCAATGGCGAAGAACGCCACCACCGAGCCGATCAGCCACACCCACACCAATCCGACGGTGCCGAGTAAGCGCACGAAGCGCGTCGCGCTGTGCTCGGTACGCATCGCGACGCGATGGATGAGCTTCGGGACATCCGGCAACTCCGCCACAGTGGTTATCCGGCCGCCCGAGAGCGGGCTCCTGCCGCCTTCGAAGTTCGGCAGCGCAACCGCCGCGGCACGCTGCGCGCAGCCCAACATGGAGGCAACTACCGCGACCAACAGCAGCTGGCGGATTCGGTTGTAATGCTCACTCATGGAAACGTCTCTGCCCGACAGCGCGGTGGTCACTCCGGCCAATCGCAACTCGCTGTTCGTCGAGCCCAATGGCCGACGTGCGCACTGCCGGCGCGTTTGCTTTTCGATGTAACATTACGCGCTGTGAAAAGTAAACTCGATTGCACCGTGGGCCGGAAGATCGTAAGCACCCTGAATCATCCGCCCGTAGCGCACGTCACATCGCACAGAAAGGACATTCTATGCGCAGCGCCAACACTCTCGCGATCCTGTTTCTCTGTGGCATCCTGTCCAGCCGGGCGGCAACTGCCGACGAACCGAGCGTGGACCAGCGCCGCACCATCTCGGTCAGCGGTCAAGCCGAGGTGAGCGCCGCTCCCGATCTGGCGATCGTCTCTTTGGCGGTGGAGACTACCGCGCCCAAGGCCGCCGACGCTGCCGGTGAGAACGCCAAGCGCGCGGCTGCCGTGGCGACTGCGGTCAAAGCGTTGCTCGGCAAAGACGATAAAGTCACCACCACCCGGTACTCGCTGGAGCCGCGCTACCAAGCGGGCAAGCCGGGCGAACCGACAGAACCGCGCATCACCGGTTATGTGGCCCACAACGAAGTGCAGATTGAGACACACAAGGTCGACGGCGTCGGCGGGCTGATCGATGCCGCCAACGCCGCGGGCGCCAATCGCATCAGCGGCCTGCAGTTCACCCTCTCCGATCGCAACCAGCAACTGCGCAGCGCTCTGGCTACGGCGGGCGCAGAGGCGCGCGCGCAAGCGGAAAGCGTCGCCAGCGCCCTCGGCGTCAAACTCAAGAATGTGATCTCCGCCACCACCTCCATGAATCCTTCGCCGATGCCGCGCCACTTCGATACGCGCAGCATGGCCGCGCTGGAAGCCCGCGCGCCGACGACGATCGAGCCCGGATCGGTGTCCGTATCGGCGACACTACAGGTCACCTACGAGATCGAATGAAGTGCCATGCGATGACGCATCGGCATCATTGCAAATGGTCCGGAAGGCAGTCATCGTGAGCGCATGCGCCGTCCGATCTTCCGGTTGGCTGTGCCACTCCTGTCGGGCGTCATCATGTCGCTGCCGTGCGCAGGCGGCTTGTGCGCGCCACACACAGCGTCGGCGCAAGTCAACGCACCGGCAGGAAGACCGCCGCATGGTGGCGGCCCGTCCGGGGGTAACCCATCGGGCGGCGGCGGACCGCGGCACCCCGACGGAGGGCATTCCGGTAGCACCATCGTCGGAGGACCTGCGGTAATCGACGTCAACCGGCCGCTCTCACCATTCGATTGCGAGCTGCCGAACGGCATCGACTGGTACGGATCGGAAGCGCGCTGTCTCGCCTATCTGTGCGCCGGGCACAACGTGTACAACGAGTACATCTTCGACCGGGACAACCGCCGGCGTCGCAATCCCTGCTACGGGCAGAGCCCGACAGATTTTCCGGAGTAGCTGGCGATCACATCTCGCGGCGGCCTTCGAGGGCTTTGCCGAGCGTCATCGTGTCCGCGTACTCGACGTCGGCGCCCATCGGCAGGCCGTGGGCGATGCGCGTGACGCGCACGCCGCTGGGTTTGATCAACCGCGACAAGTACAACGCCGTCGCCTCGCCTTCGACCGTTGGATTGGTGGCGATGATCACTTCGTGGATGGTTCCGTCTTCCAATCGCCGCAGCAGCTCGGCGATACGCAGGTCTTCGGGCCCGACGCCGTCGAGCGGCGCCAGACTGCCGTGCAGCACATGATAGCGCCCGCGAAATTGCCCCGAGCGTTCCAGGGCAATCAGATCTGCAGGGCGCTCGACGACGCAGATCGCGTCGGGGACGCGCTGCGGATCGCTACACAGCGGGCACGGGTCGGCAGCGGTGAGGCCGAGACACACAGAGCACAACTTGACCTCGTCGCGCATGGCGATGAGGGCTTCGGCGAGGAGCTCGATGTTGCGCCGTTCGGTCCGCAGCAGATGGAATGCCAGCCGCGCGGCGGTCTTCTCGCCGACGCCGGGGAGTTTCACCAGCTCCTGAATCAAGCGCGCCAACGGCGCCGGAAGCGCAGACATCTCGAGACCAGGGGAAGCCGGGAGTTCACGTGAGGCCCGGGATCTGCAGACCGCCGGTGACCTTCTTCATCTCGTCGGCGACCATTGCCTGGGCGGAACGAATGGCGGAGTTCACCGCGGCGATGACGAGATCTTGCAGCATTTCCCGATCGCCGCCTTTGAACACTTCCGCATCGACGCGCAGCTGCACCAGCTCGAGGCGGCCGTTGACGACGGCGCTTACCATGCCGCCGCCGGCACTTGCCTCGACGGTCTTGGCCGCCACCTCCTCCTGGATCTTGCCCAGGCGTTCCTGTAGCTCCTGCGCTTGCTTGACGATGTTGCCGAACTGACCGAGTCCCTTGCTCATGATGTTCCTTTTCCGCGCCGTGCCCGCGATTTCACCTCTTGCACCTCACCGCCGAGAATCTCCACGGCGGCGCGCACGGTGGGATCGCCGAGGGCGGCGGCATGCAGCGCCGCGCCGTTTTCCGACGGCGGCGGCGCCGGTGCTTCGGCGGCGTCCGTCGGCGTCACGGTGACGCGCAGCGGCCGCCCGAAGAATCGCGACGCCAACTGCTCCACTGCCTGCGTGTTGTCGCGTTGCACCAGGTAGTCGTGAAAGTGCCCACGCGGCACGGCGAGCGCGAGCACCGCGCCATCCACCGCGGGCGGCACGCTGCTTTTGAGAAATTCCAACAGCATGATCTTCTCTTTGCCGACAAACTCCAAGAAACCCGTCCAACCACCGTCGCCACCAGACGCGACCGGAGCAGATGTCGGCGCATTCGTGCTGCGCGCATTGAATGATGCAGCCGGTTCGCGACGCGGTGCCGGCGGCGGTCCGGCGGAGCGATCGGTCGGCGCTGGCGCACTCTGCCTCGGTGCCTCGGTACCGGAACGCTGCTGCAACTCCGCGATGGAATCGAGGATGTCGTTGATCGGTACGACCGGCGTAAGCGTGGCGATCTTGATGATGACCATTTCCAACACCAGCTTCGGATAGGTCACGCGGCTGATCTCGTTCTCCGCCTCCAGCAGTAGCAGGAAGGCACGATCGAGATCTTCTGTCGTCGCGCGTTCGGCCTGCCGTCGCAGCTCGGCACGTTCCTCGTCGGGTAACTCCGTGAGCGCCTCGTTGTCGTCGAGCAGGCGCGCCACCGACAGATTGCGCACATGCTCGAGCAACTCGCGCACGAAGCGGCGCAGATCGTAGCCGTAGAGATGCAGCTCGTTGATCAACTCGAGCGCGCGGCCCGGCTGCCGATCGATGAGCGCGGCGGCCACGTCGTAGAGCAGCTTGCGATCGGCGACGCCGAGTGCGGCGGCAACGTCGGCGTCACTGACGCGCGTGCCGGCAAAGGCGATCACCTGATCGAGCAGCGATTGCGCGTCGCGCATGCTGCCCTCACCTTCGCGGGCGATGAGGAAGCGGGCGCGATCGCTGATCTCGACGCCTTCGCTGGCGGCGATCTGGCCGAGGCGATCGGCGATGACTTTGAACGGCAGCCGCTTGAAGTCGTAGCGTTGACAGCGGGAGTGAATCGTGTGCGGGACCTTGTGCGGATCGGTGGTGGCGAAGATGAACTTCACGTGCGGCGGCGGCTCTTCGAGCGTCTTCAGCAGCGCGTTGAAGGCGCTGGTCGACAGCATGTGCACTTCGTCGATGATGTAGATCTTGAAGCGGCTCTTGGCGGGATGGTAGCGCACGTTCTCGATGATTTCGCGCACGTCATCGACGCCGGTATTCGAAGCGCCGTCGATCTCCAGCACATCGACGGCATTGCCGGCGGTGATTTCCTGGCAATTGACGCAGGCGTTACAGGGCGTGGGCGTGGGGCCGTCGACGCAGTTCAGCGCCTTGGCAAGCACGCGGGCAGCGGTAGTCTTGCCGACGCCGCGCACGCCGGTGAACAGGAAGGCGTGGGCGACGCGATCGGCGCGGATGGCGTTCATCAGCGTGCGGCTGACGTGTTCCTGGCCGATGATGTCTTCGAAGCGCTGCGGGCGCCATTTGCGCGCCAGAACCAGATATCCCATGCGATTGTGTGCTTTTCGTATTTCGGGCGTTGGCCGCGGTGGCGGCCACCAGTGATAGCTAGGTTTCCCCGCGGCACAGAGCAGCAATCGGTACCGCTGCTTCCTTCCGGACCTGACGGAGTTCGCGACGCGCTCTTGCGCGGGACCTAGCTATCACCGCTGACCACCACCTCGAGCAACGCTTCAAAATCTCGCACGTCCGAGCCCGGAGGTCTAGTGGCTGGCGCGACGCCGTGCGGAATAGAATGAAAAACCGGAAACAGGAGACCGGAAATCAGAAACAGGACAATGCCCCGAGCAGAACAACCCATCGGCTTCCGGTCTCCGGTCTTTCATTTCCTGTTTTTCATTTCTTTCTCCGACCGGGCTTGCCTTGGCGTTTGTCAGTTGCAGCAGAAGTTGGAGCGGAGAGGGTGGGATTCGAACCCACGGTACCTTGTGGGTACACACGCTCTCCAGGCGTGCACCTTCGTCCACTCGGTCACCTCTCCGTGCGGAGAATAGAAGCAGGTGCCGGCACCTGCCGTCAACCGGGTGGATTCGCGATCACCAGCACCTGACACCCCCCAAGCGCATTATCCACGGCGCCGACCAGCTCATCGACGGCGACCTGGAAGTCGGCATCCCGATCGAACGACGGGCAGCGATAAACCTCGGCATTGCCGAGCGCGATGTTGACGCCCTGGACGAGATCGTCCACGGTCACCATGCCGTCGTCCCCGCAGTCACCCGAGCACGCGAACTGTGTTTCGACAGCCTCTGCGCCTTGGCGTCCAGGGTCATCGGCAGTGCATGGCTGTCCGTCCGCACCCTGGTCTGCGTGACCCGGTTCGCATCCTGAGGAGACGCCCCACGTCTGCAGAGTAAGGTCCGCGCGCAATGTATTTGGTGCATCGGCACACCCGATCTTCCCGATGCCGACGTTGCCAGGACCGTAGCGCAAAGCGTTCTCAACGCCCATGACGCACAGACAGACGCCATTCGGCAGCACGAGCGGTGCGGGGGTGAAGCTGCGGATCGAAACGGGGCGGCAAGGCGGGGGCGGTGGTCGCCATGGTTTGCCATCTACATAGGTGATCGCGCCGCTGAGTTGGTACGGCGAACGGGGAAACACGACGGGATACGACACCGAAAGAAAAGTAGTGGAGACCGTGCGTTCAAAGCTACAATTCTCAGCGCACTCATCCCCCCCACGTGGCTGGCAGTAGCCTCCGTTGCATGTACCAAACGTGCAGGCACGTCCCGCGTCTGTGCCGCCCAGGCATGTCCCGCCGTCATCGCAGTCTTCGTCACCATCGCGAACGCCGTTGCCGCAAAAGTCGCATTCAAAGACCTCGCAGACGCACATGTTGCCGCGCTGATAGGTACAGTATGCCAGTCCGGAGATGGTCCCGAAGAACCACCGCAGCCCACACGGCAGTGACCCGCAGTCGCTGCCGTCGCAGCTGTCGGCGCAAGTGTGATTCGGTGTCGGTGTTGTGGGGGCGGCGGTGGATAAAGGAGAGCTTGGAATCGGGGTCAGCTGAGCCGCGGTCGTGCGTGGCGCCCCGCAGGACGCGATGTACGCCAACAGGCTAAAGACGACTGCGCGCTTCATGTGTGTCCGCCACATTCCACACAGCTCGGTGCGGCAGATCGCTAGTGCTGAGTGCCCGAGCCGCGTGGTTCCCCGATCTCCTGCGGGGCGTATACCTGCTCCACCGGGATGCATCGCCCGTTCGCGATCCAAACTGAGGTGTCCAAGACGCTCTCGCGCGGTTGAGGCGCTACTGCGGGGGTAAGCGGACCTGTCATCAGAAGAGCGAGGAGTTCGTCGGTGCTCGGCTCCCGATCGGTTCTCGTGCTGTCGTTAGGCGTCGCTCGCCCAGCACTGGGTCGCTTGGCGGTGCGCTCTTGTTTGCCGACCACCTTTTCCCGTTCTGCATGCAGGCGGTGCAGTCGGGTGATGAACTCGCTGCGTAGCGCCTCACACTCACGGGCGCTATCAAAAGCTCGAAGCTGCACCCACCCGGTCATGGGTGCATGGATGTCCGGGCGCTCGTCCTTGCCCGGCGGGATCATCAACAGCCAGCCGCCATAGAGCACCGCGGCAGCGAGTTGGCGTCGGTGCAGGCACATGCGGAGGCGACGTGTAGTGCCGGCGGGGGTGGTGGTCAATGTCTGCCGCTCACAAACATGCGGGTTCATCAGGGTGCAGCATGCGGCGTCACTTCTGAAGGGTCGACAACGATCTGCCCATCGGTGGCAGTGGCGTGCAGGTGTTCGAACCCGTGGGCGACGAGTAGTCCCGTCGAGGCAATCGAATACGCGCCTGGTTCTGCGGATGTCTCAATGTGCACCGCACACGTGCAGACTTGCACGATGGGCGTGTTTGAAAATGGGGCGACGACGACTACGCGGGCATTCGTCGAGGCGATCTTCGTATCAGTCGAGTAGGGTTCGGCGCGATTGCAGTCGCACCCAACCATCTCGAATGATGAATACGGCAACATCATCTCGATCTCGACTCCGCTCACTTCCATGCCATGCGGTTCCATCGTCAACGGAATCGTAACGGAATCACCGGGGCGACCACGGGCTGAGCCGATGTGAACCTGAACCTCCGTGGGCATTGGCATAGGCAGTGAGGTTTGCCCAGACTCTTCGATGCACAAATGGCTTTCTCGGCGTGTCATCACCCACGCTTCGATGCCGGGGTTGTACTCGAAACCTTCGACCTCTAGGACGTCGTTGCCGTGATCGCCACAGTGAAATTCATGGAGAATCGTCGATGACGCTATGCGCTCCGGATGTGGGAACAGATTGTCGTACCAGTACTGAGTAACCCGTCCGGTGATCACCGGGCACACGATCGCCCGGCGTTGCTTGGCGCTGTATCCGGCGAGCAATGTAGGCGCGTGACCGCAGACGTCGCCTCCATGCATGAGCCGAAACTCCCAAGCATGCCCGTCGCCGTTGAAGTCGGCGAGCTTGAGCAGCTTCGTGGGCTCCACGTCCTCGAATCCGGGGGCGCCGTATTCGATTCGGGCACCCTGACCCCATCCCCAATAGTTCACCCACCGAAAGTTGCGAAGCGGAAATGCAAATGTCGGGTTGGTGGTGGGCGGATCGGAGGACGGGATGGTTACCTCGTTGATAATGTGCCGTCCAACCACGAGGGCGATGTGGTATGTCCCCACAAGAGCGATGCCGGCGTCCATAGATCCGCAGCTAGCCATGGGATCGAGTTGTTCGCTGTCTGCGGGTTCCTTCGCACCCGTGACAAACAGGACGAGAAACGCGTGCTCCCCACGCTCTGTCACAAACGGCGCGAAGTCGCGTACCCGCTTCTCGGGGCTGAACAACTTCTGAAGCCCTCGGCGCGTCGCGGTGTCGGTATCCTCCGAATGCGGCGAAGCAGTTCGGGTCCGCAGTCCCGGCGATCCGTGCGCGCCAACGACTGCACTCGCACCGCCATTGAGCGTCACAGCAATGATGACCGCAAGAGCGCGCCAGGTGAGCATGTAGGAGGACGTGCCCCGCATTGTGAGCCGCGCGTCCGTCAACGCATTGAGCCCCTGCCCAACTTCGTCCCCGCGGCGGCGAGCCCCTCGTTGAGCAGGGCGGTGACGACAGCCGTCCTCGTCGCGCCGAGGCGCCGGGCGAGCCTTGCGATGTCACGGTGGATCGACAGTGGTAGCGCGAATGTGAGCCATGCCGCGCCTTGGCGGTCCCGTTGCTTCAGGTCGGTGATCCGGAGCTTAGCACGCGGCGGATTCCGTCGGGTCATATCGACCTCTTTGACCGACCGAGCCGACAGCTGTCTATACGTACACATACGGAGCGGCGCCGGCGTTCACGATCTGGTGAATGGACGATGTTTCTCCCCCGCGAAGAGGGCGCGTGCATGGAATGCGTTCCTTGCGCCGATCTCCTCAGCACCCTCAATTGCGGAGATGACAGCTTCGAGACGACCGTCCTGTTGAAGTCGGCGATCGACGCTCCGATAGCACCCGACAAGCTCCGCTCGATACCGATCGAGGAGTGAGCCCGCTGTGTGTTGAGCTTTACCAGCTCGGGCTTTTCGAATACTAGCGGCATGGGCAGTCACCACACGACATGACGCAGGCGACACCCGCCGAACCCTTCGAACCCGGACGCCACGTCGGGCAATACGAAATTATGCGTGAGCTAGGACGTGGTGGCATGGGTCGCGTTTACCTTGCCAGGGACACCGCAGTCGGCGGGCGAACTGTTGCGCTGAAGGTGATCCTTGCCGCCGATCGCGACGAGGGTCAGCAGGCGCACCTCCGATTCTTCCGCGAGATTAACAACCTCGGACGCCTGGACCACGCGAACATCGTCACGGTCTTCACTGCAGGCAATCACGAGGGCTACCCGTACTTCGTCATGCGGTACGTGCCGGGACGCGATCTGTCGCGCTATCTCGAAGAATGCTCGATGCTCGGTGAGCGCGAACGCATCGAGAAAATTGTGAAGGTCATCGCCAAGGTCGCTCGTGCACTTCACCACGCTCACATGAAGAGCATTGTGCACCGGGATCTCAAGCCGGCGAACATCGTCATCAACGAAGACGCAGATGAGCCGGTCATCCTCGATTTCGGCATCGCCAAGTATCTCGCCGAGACGAGTCTCACTAAGGGTCCCGAGAGTCCGGGCACGCCTGCGTACCGCGCGCCGGAGCAGGTCGATGTCAGGCTGAAGGTGCGCGACGAACTGGTGGACGTCTGGGCGCTCGGGGTGATCTTATATCGAGCACTGACGGGAACACACCCGTTCAAGGGCACGGACGCGCTCTCAATCTCGATGCAGATCCTCCATCACACGCCACCGCACCCGCGGGCGCTCAATCCGCAGATTCCAGAAGCGCTGGAGAAGATCGTGATGCGTTGCCTGGAGAAGGAGCCCACCCAACGACCTGAGAGCGCCTCAGCGGTCGCGGAGAGGGTTGAGCAGGCAATTGCTTCCGGCTGGGGCGCCAACGACGTCGTAGCGAAGGAAGTATTCGCAGCCGACGAAACTCGATTCACCGAACCTGTGCAACCCGATACGGACTCGCAATCGCAGGGACCACCACGGGTCTCATCTCTTTTCAATCGTCGAACCGCGCTCGGATTGAGTGCTGTCGTATTAGCGTTCTTAGTGGGTCTCGTTCTCAGGTTACTGCTGAGGTGAGCCTGGTACTGCCGATCCAGCGCGCACGCTCAATCTAGTGAGCGCCCACAGCGTGGCGAGCCCCTCATTGAGCGTGCGATGACGGTCGGCTGCTTGCGCCGCTATCGCCGTAGCTCTCGCACGTTGATGAACTCATCGGCGCGGCGGTATCCTGCCGCGCGATGCGCGCTGCCCGGCTGATCCTATTGAGCATTGGGGTCGCTTCTCTTGCCGCGACGGTTGGCGGCTGCGTTATCCTGCCGCTGCCGCACCGCGTGCGAGTGCAGCCTGAGGTGAAGGGGCGCGTGCTCGATACGGCGGGCAATCCCGTCTCAGGGGTACCCCTTTACCTGCGTTCAGTTGGTCCTGAGCGCGGAGTAACCTCCGATGCCGACGGCTACTTCGAGATACCTGCCGAGTGGCGATGGCACCTATGGGGATTTGTCTTGTTCGGTCTTCCACTCGATGTGGCTTGTCACGACGATCTAGTCGTGAACGGCAAGGGACCGGAAGGGACGCACCAGAATCCCGACTACGACACCGAGAAGGAGGTCCTGAGGAATTGCGGGTCGACTCGACTGATGAATGCGGTGAACTGGGGACCGGACAGCCACGTTGAGGAGATCATCTTGGCACCCGTTGCGAGTCCCTAGCCGCTGAGAAGCTCCGAGCGATACCGCCGGAGTGAACGCGCCGGCGCACCGGCCCTCCAGACGTAAATTGCACACGGGCGCAGGCGCCGCTTCGAATCTCAGATTCTGTCGATCTCCGGGGCGGATATGGGCAGGATCTTACAAGCGCCGGCGACGTCGAGGACCAAGCAGCACTGCGTAGTAATCACCGAGACGGTGTCGAATGTGGCGTGCGCCGCATCCAACGCCTTCCGCAACTCGGGTCGAAGCCGCTCCAATGCCGGATCGAGGTCTACGGCGACGGTGTCCATATCGGCATAGATGAGGAGGTGTTGCCGAGGCGCGCTCTGGTAGTTCGCCGCACCCGACAGCGCGACGAGCCACAACGGCGCTGTCATCGCAATACGAGATGCGGCACGGAGTGCCGGACTCACCGCACTTAGCGTCAGGTCACGACAATTCGGTGCTGCGCAAGTCAGTCGGTTCGCGGGCAATCGGCGGTCGTGGTAGTCATCGATGATCATGATGACCGGCTGGCGCACTGCCTATGCTGGCATTCTGTCGATGATTGCGGGACTTGTCCTCGCAACCAGCTGCACTCGACACGTCGTCGTCACCGATGTGAACCAGCGATTCGAGCATGGGATGACGATGCTGATGCAAGCCGCAACGGGGAATACGGAGATGACGCGAGACACCTGCTCGCGGCTGGTGCCGATGCGAACTTGCAGAATGAGGGGGGATACACGGCGCTGCTGTTTGCAGCTACTCAAGAGCATGTCGAAACAGCAAAGGTCCTCCTTACAGCCGGTGCAGATCCGAACGTAAGCGAACCGCAAGATGGGCGGCATCCTCCTCGACCTCGCGCACGTAACCGCCGGGGCGCCGGCGCTGCTCCGGAGCCGCGGCGTTGCCGACCGTTGCCAGATCGTCAACGGCGACTTCTTCGCGTCCGTTCCCGAGGGGGGCGATGCTTACATCATGAAGCACATCATCCACGACTGGGATGACGAGCGAGCAGCCCAGATCCTTCGAAACTGCCACCGTGCGCTGCGGCCCGGCGGCAAAGTGTTAATCGTCGACGCGGTGATTCCGCCGGGTAACGGGGCGCACTTCGGAAAGCTGCTCGATCTCGAGATGCTGGTCCTAACGCCACGCGGCCGGGAACGTACCAAGGCGGAATTTTACGATCTGCTGAAGCGCTCGGGATTCCGGCCGCGTCGCGTCGTCCCCACCAAAACCCACCTTTCGGTGGTCGAAGGCGTGCGGATTTGAACGTGCGCTGGCCCACTCCGGGGGGAGCAGACGTACTGTTCACCTGCTGCGCGGCAGAGTCTGAGACTTCCCCACATTCAACCAGCTCGGGGCAACCGCGCCGGCATAGTGGCGACGAAGTGCGGCCTCACGCCGGTCGGCACTTCGACGATCCCGTTGCCGAGCGGCTCTGAGATCAATCCGACATTGCACAACCAGCTAACGACACATTTCGGCCCGAACCCCGTCGACGACCTCATTGCCGCGGTGGACATCGCGCTGGCGCGCGTCAGCTCTGGACCTGCGCGTCAATTGATTCCAATCACGATGGCAGCGTGTCGGTCGATGAGATTATCCGTCGCTGTCGATTACGCACTGAGTTGACGATGTGACCAGCGGTTTCTTGCTCAACCACTGCCAATCGACCAATCGTGTCACACTTTCCAGCACATTGGGATCCTAAGCTTAGAATTCCACGTGGACAAGTTGTCGCG
>JADMIO010001086.1_pt1 | contig 63999 bp, 51 predicted proteins | sample 8958161 | NCBI WGS metagenome assembly JADMIO01 (sample SAMN16585339, study PRJNA669376) | soil metagenome | isolation source: Crop rotation soil | place: USA: Cullars Rotation, Alabama | collected 2011
CGGATCAAGACCGACTGGCGCGAATCGCCGCCGGTCGAGCTTTGGCGGCGCGCCGTAGGGCCAGGTTGGTCATCGTTCGCCGTCGGCGGCGGATTGCTCTATACCCAGGAGCAGCGCGGCGACGTCGAAGTCGTTGCCTGTTACGACGAAAGTAGCGGGAAGCCGGTGTGGACGCACCGGGATAACGCGAGATTCTGGGACTCCGAAGGCGGCCCCGGACCGCGCGGAACTCCGACGCTCGACGGCGGCCGCCTCTTCTCGATGGGCGCGACCGGAATCGTCAATGCCTTGGACGCCGCGACTGGCGCGGTGTTGTGGACCCATAATGCGGCCACAGATACGGGCGCGCCAACGCCGGGCTGGGGATTTTCCGGCTCGCCCATTATTGTTCGAGATGTTGGCGGAGATTTGCTGATCGTTGCCGCGTCCGGTCGTCTCGCCGCATACGACGCCGCGACCGGCAAGCTGCGATGGAAGTACAAGACCGGCAGCGGCACCTATGCCTCGCCGCAATTGGTGACGATCGACGGAGTCCCCCAGGTCGTCTTGCTAAACGGCGACGGGGCCATCAGCGTTCTGCCTGCGGACGGAAGCGTATTGTGGAAGCACTCTTGGCCCGGCGCCACCATCCTGCAACCTGTACCGACCGTCAACGGAGGCCTGCTGATCACAACCGGCGGCATGTCCGGAGGACTGGGAACCCGGCGCCTCTCGATTACGCATGGCTCGAACACCTGGAAGGCGGATGAGGTGTGGACGTCGGCTGGTCTGAAGCCTTGGTTCAACGACATGGTCATTCACGAGGGATTTGCTTATGGATTCGATGGCAGCATTCTCTCGTGCATTGACCTAAAGGACGGAAGTCGAAAGTGGAAGGGCGGACGCTACGGCCACGGACAGATGTTGGTCCTGCGCGACCAAAGTCTGCTCCTGATTCTTTCGGAAGACGGCGAGCTGGCGCTGGTCCCCGCGGTTCCAAGTCAGTTCTCTGAACTGGCCCGCTTCCGCGCGATGGAGGGAAAGACCTGGAACCATCCGGTGCTGACGCGCCAGGGAATATTGGTCCGCAATAGCGAAGAGATGGTTGCTTTCCGGTTCTAGCGAATGGCGGGTCATTTCCGATCGGGCGTCTCGAGTATCGGTGCCGGTCATTTGCGACTCGCGTTGGCACTCGCAAATTATCCGGAGGCACGGATATCGCCCAAACGTAGAACTTATCGAACCGCCGCCTGGATGAATCTGACCCGTTCCACCACAGTTCCTGGTTCGACCGAGACGAGTTCGAAACCGAAGTCGCGATAGGTTTCTTCGTGGATTTTCTCAAAGCGAACCGTCTCCTCGAAGCTGATGCGGCGCGCCTCTGTTGGCGTAACGAAGCCAAGATTGCGAATGAAAAAGACGCGGTTTTCGTAGATTGCTGCCGTCCTGATACGATCGAGCTCGCCCGTTAGAAACGGCGAAACAGCGTATCCGAGGTAGACTGCCAACGCCGCGGTACACACCGCGCAACGGTCGTGAAACTGGATATCATCCGGTTGATGAGACGCCCGGATCTGGCGGTCTTTTTGAAGACGGGCGACCGTATCGATGAATGACGGATCGGTCCAGGGATCAGGAGTCCCTTGCGCTTGCGCCGCGGCGATGACGTCCGTAGCCGCTTCTTCAACGACGCCGAATCCGTCGAGCTCCAACTGACGGATGATCGCGCTCTTGCCTGCGCCGGGCGCGCCGGTGATGATGAACCTTTTCATGTTTCACCGACTCAGAATGCTAGCGCCACTCGCTCCATGGCACGATTCCTCGATCGGGCGCGGGTGCTTCGTCGAGCATCGCCAAAAACTCGAGTAGGTTTCCGTCCGGATCCCGGAAGTAGATCGACGCCGCAGGCATCCACGCGAGTACCACCGGTTCGCGCGCCGGATTCAGGTCGAAATCGAGCGGCGCGATTCCTTTGTCGACGAGCGCTGCGACCGACTTCAACAAATCGTCGAGCGTAACCTTGAACGCGACGTGCAGGCTCAGGCGCTGCGGAGCCGAGCCAGCTTCCCAGATTCCCAACATGGTTTCGCCGCTTCCCCCAAGCCAATAGAACGCGATCCGGCGCCCGGGGAATACGGACGCAAGCTCGAGGCCCAGGACGCCACCGTAGAACAGCATGGCGCGGTCGAGGTCCGCGACGGTGAGGTGGGCTTCAAAGAGCGCCCCGATCGGAATCATCGGCGTTTCGTTCATTGGTTAGCTTTCGGAGCCATATCCCAGAAGACAGTACAATCCGCGAACTCGGCTTTCTGGCGGTATAACTCCGGCAGCCCGAGCTTTGTGGTCTTTTCCTCATCCTTGCACGTCTCGACCGTTGCGAAATCGCCGCGCTTGATCCGCGCGTCAACCTCCGCTTGCGGCATGACATGGATCCGCGCTTCGAGATCCGCCGGAATCTTCTTGTCCAGCTTGCGAGCGTCCGAATGCTCCATGCCAGGCTTCGGCGGAAACTGCGAAAGGAAGTGGATGATCTCTTCCGCTGCGACGGCGCCGCCTGGCGGAGTTACTTCCTTAACCTTCTGCGCAATCTCTTCGTACGTCTTCCACGAGGCGTCATCGCGCGCATCATAGAGCCGCCGCACCATTCCGAGGATCATAAGCGCGATGAGAAACGCAGCGAGCGAGCGGGTCCGCGAGAGGCGTGTTGCGACGGAATAAAGTCCCAGCGCGCCGAGCATCGCGAGAAACGGAACGCACAGAATGTAGTAGCGTTCGAAGGTCGGCGTCGCGCGCGAGATGTGAACTACCAACGCAAGGGTCAGCCAGCCGCAGACGTAGAACTCGGTCCGGGGCGCGCGTTCCCATCCGCTGCGGAAACGCACGAACCATAGGCCACAAGCACCGAGAATCCCGGCGATCAGCGCCTGCGGCGACCAGAGCCATGACGTCAGCACTTGCAAGTTCTGCGCCCACGCTCCGGACCACTCGAGTTCGCGGTAGCGGAGGTGGTAATCGATCAGGTTGAACCATACCTCGCGCGGAGCCTGCGAGTAAAGCCAGAGGATCGGCGAGAGTGAAATAGCGGCTCCAGCGGCGAATGCCGCGAGCTTGATCCAGCGGCTTCCGGCGCGATTTGCGAACAGGATCCACGCCGCGAGAACGGGCGCGAATGGCGCGGAAAGGAGCGAGCATCCGGCGGCGAGAGCACTCAAGAATCCAGCGAGCATTGCCCAGACGACGTTGCGCGATCCAATTCCTGACACCACGCAGCGGAAAGCCGCGACGCCGAGGAATGTGCAGATTCCGTAGCCTTGTCCGATGGTCCCGTATTCGACGGAGATCGCATTCGATCCCACCAGGAACGCGGCGGTGAGCGCGGCGGCCAGCCTCCACCGCGGAGCAGGGCAGCGGAAATAAACGAAGTCCGCCGTGAGCATCGCGGCTGCGGACGTCATCAGCGCCGCGCTCACGTGGGGAGCACGCCAACTCTCGCCGAAGAGCTTCATCAAGGTTGCATTCCAATATGCGTTTAACGGAGTCTGCGGAAAAAAGAAGTCGATGTAGGGGCGTTTTCCGGCCTTGATCAATTGGGCCGTCAGCAGGTGGAAGCCTTCGTCATAGGCGAAGGCCATGGTCTGCGAGTACACGATCAAGGCCGCGGCGATAGCCGAAACAGCGCCGCACAGAATCAGATAATTTCGGTCTGTGCGGCCGGGAGGAAGGGATTCGTCGATCAACACGTAAGCTGTATTATCCGCACAGTCGTATGCCTCTTTGCGGATCCAGCACTAGCGGAACCACAGGATATCCGGGCGTATGCCATTATTCGATTCCGAGCAGGGGCCGCATTGCAGTTTGTAATCCGCACGCGCGCCGAAGATCGCATCCTTGATCAGCTTCGGATCTTCGGGCCGATGATACGCCGCGACCGAGATGCGAGGCTTGTATTTCTTGATCGTTTCGACAGCGCCGCGAAGCGCGTTCGATTCCGCGCCCTCGATATCGAGCTTGATGTAGTCGACTTGGTCAACGTGCAGGTCCGCGACGATCTTGTCGATAGTGGTAAGCGCGACCTTGATGGTTCCTTCGGAGCCGCTGGGCTTCAGGACAAAACTGTCCGCCGCGGAATTCTTCGGGTCGACATTCAGCGTCAGCGTATCTTCCTTGTCCCAGACTCCTTTCGGAATCAGGATGATTTGGCCGGAGTCGATTTGGCCGCCAAAATTCCGCCGGTAACATTCGAGATTCTCGGGGGCGGGCTCAATGGCGATGATCCGCTTCGCGCCCGCCTTGAGCGCGACGGCGGTGAAGAGTCCGATATTCGCTCCGCAATCGAAGACGACGTCGCCTTCTTTAACCACCTGTTCACCCGTGCCGTAGATGTTCCGGATCTGTTCCGCCAGGTTGTAATGCAGCGTGTAGTCGCTGCCCGCCGGGATCCAGAAATCGCCCTGCGCTGTGTGCCACTGGTTGAAGCCCTTCGGATCCTTGTAGAGCACCCGGCTCTCGTTGACTAACTTGTCCTTGATGGCGATCTGGCGCTCCAGCTCTTTCGGAGCTTCCAAAGCGCGCGCCATCGTGCAGTCTGGGCTGCGTCCGATGAGAACCAACAGACCGGTCCGGAACGCCGCGAAATAGTTGTAGCTGATGGCTCCGACGATCAGCAAAAGAAGGATCCAGCGAACGGGATGTTTCATCGCAGATGTCTCGTGGCGGGTGTTAGATCGGGGAAGTTTGGAATAGCAGCGCTCATTGAGCCTCAGGCCGGTACTCCACTCGTGCGTGGGTGTCTCAATCGGTGAGACGTGCACCTTCAAAGGCTGATAGTAACATTTGGCAGGACTGGTACGCGTTTCCCAATTGTGTCGGACGCTTTCGTCGGGTCTGGCGCCGACCTACTTGGGTTCGTGTTTGGCGGTGCCGAGCAGGAGTAGCGTGGACGCTAAGATCCCAATCGACGCGGCCCATAACATCGTTCGCGCATCGTGGCGCGCCGCCAGGACGCCGCCGATCAGGCTGCCGATCGGCCAGACGCCTCGCGAGAGAAGCTGCATTGCTCCGTTGACGCGGCCGAGCAAGCGGTCTGGCACGACGGCTTGCCGGACGCTGGTTTCATGCACCGAGTACACCACCCATGCTGCGTCGCCAAAAAGCTGTGACCCCATCATGCAGACCAGGATCCGCGCGTGGCTGCCGCCCGCGAGCGGTATTAGGCAGGTCGTCAGAGCGTGAATCATTCCCGCCGTAAAGAACACGCTGCCGAGTTTCAGGCGGTCGGACAGCAGCGCTCCGAAGAGATTTCCGATTCCTCCCATCGCGACCGTCAGCCCGAACAGCAGCGGCGTCATACCCAGGTCCCGGATCGCGTAGATCGTGTAGAGCGTTCCGATGATGCCGTAGCAGAAGTTGGCCCCGAGCGACCGGATCGCAAGCGCCATCAGGACGGGATTCTCACGAATTGCGGCGATGCCTTCCTTTACTTCGCGCCAGAAATTGGGGTTCTCTGTTGACTTTTCGGGTTCGGGCTCGGGCTTTGAAATCCAGATGAGGCTCAGCGCTGAAACAAGAAACGAAAGCGCGTCGACCAGAATCGCGATCGGTGCCGTGAAGGCCTGCACCAGAATTCCGGTAAGACCGGGTCCGAGGATCTCGGCGGTCGCATTCGAGATGCTGATCTTGCTGTTTGCATCGAGGACCAGCTTTTTCGAGACGAGCGTGGGAATGTAAGCCTGGTAGGCGACGACGAACAGGACGCTCAGCACGCCGCTGAGCGCGGCGACCGCGTACAACAATTCGATGCGAAGAGCGCCAGTCACAGCCGCGATCGGGACGGCGGCGAGCAGCAGGGCTCGCGCGAAGTCGCTGAGGATCATTACGGGCCGGCGGCGTACGCGATCGGCCCAGACGCCCGCATACATTCCGAACAGGAGTACCGAGATTCCGCTGAGTGCGGTGAGCAGGCCCATTTCGGTGGTGGTCGCACCGAGCAGGAGAACAGCCGCCATCGGCAGGCCGTCGCGCGTAACGCGAGAGCCTACTTCAGAAATCGTCTGCCCAAACCAGAGTTTGCGGAAATCAGCATCGGCCCATACACCCGGGGCCTTCAATGTGTGCGGCAATTCACAAGTCTAGCGGAGCAAGCAGGTCAGGTCACCGGAGGTGACCGGACGCTACTTCGCCTTGATGTCGTAACTCGTCAGGTTGTCCTGATCGCGCAAGTACAGCTTACCGTCCGAAATCACCAGCGGAGTCCAGGCCGGCAGTTTGCCCTTCTGGATTTCGAACCGCGAAATCTCCTTGAATGCTTCCGGAGTCGCATGCACCAGCGCTACGGTTCCATCCTCGCCAAGGACATAGAGATTGCCGTCGGCATAGGAGACGGTTCCTTTGGCGATGTTCCGGGTCCGCCAAGCGACCTCGCCCGTTTCGAACTTCATCGCCGTGAGGATCGCGTCGTTGTAGCCGTAGAGATACCCGCCGACGAGCACGCTCGACGAGTAGTGGTTTTTCATTTCCTTACTGAAGAACACTTCGGTCGCTTTGCCTCCGTCGCCGAACTTGAGCAACGCACACCCCGTACCGTAGGCGGAGGAGACGAACAGGAATCCGTCCGAATAGATCGGTGTCGCGATGTTCGCCGTCCGGTTGGCGACTTTGTCATAACGCCAGAGCAGCTCCCCGGTTTTTCCGAACAGGCCCATCACGCCGTTCGCGGTAAACACGATGACCTGATGCGATCCCTTGACATCGACCGCGATTGGCGAGGAGTATCCCGCGCCGTCGTTCTGCGATTTCCAGATCACTTTACCGGTGTTCTTGTCGAGTGCGACAACGGATGCGCCACGGCCTCCGGGCGTGACGATCAACAGATTGCCGTCGACCAACGGGGATTCACTGTAGCCCCAGTGCGGAATGTTTCCGCCGAAGTCCTTGGTGAAACTGACTTTCCAGATCACCTTGCCATTCGCCTGATCGAGGCATAGCAATTCGCCGTCGCCCGATTCGGCATAGAGTCGGTTGCCGTCGAGCGTGGGCGTTCCACGCGGACCGTTTCCGCGATCCTGCGGATAGTCCCCGCTGCTCGCCGTTTCCCAGAGTTTCTTGCCCTCAGCGACATCGAACGCCATGACGTACTGCTTGTCGCCGCGCTGACCCTGGGTAAAGAGCTTGCCCTTGGAGATCGCGAATGCGGAGTAACCTTCGCCGAGTCCCGTGGTCTTCCAGACGACCTTCGGCCCGCCCGCGGGCCACTGCTTTAGCAGTCCGGTTTCGGTCGACAGCCCGTCGCGCTTCTCCCCTCGCCACTGCGGCCAGTCGACCGCGCCCAGAGTCCCCGCCGCGAGCAGCGCCGCCGCCGTCAGTATCGTGGTTTTGGCGATTGTTGTCTTACCCATACAAGATGCAATCCGCGTCATCCGTGTCATCATCCGCATGAAAGGGGGGCTCTCCTTAAACTTTTCTGAATCCTAGCATGGCTCCATGTCGATTTCGTGGCCGTTCGTTCGTTAATCCACAAGGAGACTCAATATGAAGACGCTTCTGACCCTGATTCTGTTTTCGTCCACTTGGGCCCCGGCTTGGGGAGCTGATGAGAAACCGCCGGCTCGCCCGGACTTGTCGTGGCTCGCCGGAAGCTGGCGCGCCGAACTGTGGGGCGGAGTCGTTGAGGAAATGTACTCTCCACAGAACGAAGCGGGTGTCTTCGGTTCCTTCCGTTTCTCGAAGGGCGGCAAAGTCGAGCTGTATGAAATGTTTGTGATCGAGCACCACCGTGAGGGCACCATCCTACGTCTGAAGCACTTCCATTTCGGCCTCAAGGGCTGGGAGGAAAAGAACGACTACATCGAGAACAAGCTCGTCGAATCCGCGCCGGGTTCCCTCGTTTTCTTCGGGATGGTTGGGATCAAAAAGATGTGGCAGAAGTTTAGGTTTGTGGATCGTGATTCGTTCGAGATACGGCTGATCCGCGAGACACCAGACAAGGACGCTCCGGAGCGTGCGGACTTGGTCAAGAAAAGCGAGGAAGTATTCCGCTATCAGCGAATTCGGTCGGTACTGACTAACTAAGGGCGGACCCGAAAAACGCTGTAATCAAGTCCGCGCCGAGTGAACCGAGATGATTGGTGGCCGCGCGGTCGGGCACTTCAACACAGAATTCATTGCGATCTCGGCGAAGTCGCGAATCACGGTCGCTACCGGGAGCGATCCGTCTTTGCGATACCAGCGCGGCAGCCAATTCAGCATCGCGAGAAGATTGAAAGCCGCGACGCTGAGGTTCACATCCCGAAGTTTTCCGCACGCCGCGAGCTCGCCCAGCGTATTGCGGATCAATTCAAAATACTCGCGCTTCCGGCTTTTGACGACTTCCTGGTGAGCTGGAGTCAGTTCGGATACCTCTTCGATCAGGATCGTGATCGGGCCGCCATCCAAGTTGAGCATACTGCTCGCATGCTCGACGACGATCGAGAACAGCCGCTCCTCCGGGTCGCTCACCTGTGTCAGATGCTGAATTCTGACGCCGAGCCTCTCCATCGAGAAGGTCATGATCTTATACAGCAGTTCTTCTTTACTCGAAATATGGTGATAAAGTCCCGGCTTGGTGAGACCCATCGCGGCCGCGATTTCATCCATTGATGTGGACGCATATCCCTTCCGGCAAATCACTTCCGCCGCCGCCTTGTACATCCGGGAAATGCGTTCCGGACGTGTTTGAGTACCACGTTCGCGCCGCCCGGCGGAATACGCCTGCATCCCCGCCGGCGGCTTCGTGGAATCCCTGTGCCCTTTATCTGGCCCGGAACTATGGCGTGGAGCTCCAAGCTTCTGAATACGATCAATTACGTATCTTGCCGTGCGAGCATTCACTCCCAACTCGCGCTTTAGCAAAGAGGATCGGGGCTTCTCCGTTTGATCGATGAGGGCCAGGGCCGCGAACCACTTCGACAGGGGCAGATGACTCTTATGGAATAGCGTTCCCGCCGTTGCCGTGAATTGATGTCCACATTCGAGGCACTGATACAGCGTTCGCGGTGGCACGGGCCGCACGTCGCGTGTTCCCGTCTTTTGATCGACGATCCGGCGCGACGTCTTCGCGGCCCGGAATTTAGAGACTTTCTTCGAATCGCACGCGGTGCAGCAAACCCCTTCCGGCCAGCGCAAACGTTCGAGATGCGCCAGGCAATCTTCCTCGTTGCCAAGAATCGCCGGAGGCACCTGACTCAGCTGATCAAGAAACTGGTAAATCTGTGTCATATGCTCGCCTGTGTCAATTACTCTTCTCACCAAAAGCTGGGCAGAAGTATATCAGAAGCCTCCTGAGAATCTAGCGTTCTGATAGCTACACCTCGTATATCCGCTTTCCTCGGAATCTCGTTTCTCATTCAGCGTGCCTGCTGGCTGGCGGCTCTGTGTCAGATGCCGTCCTGTGGCAAATGTGCGTAATAGAGTAAAACGATCTGACAATATTGTCGCTGAAAGTGTTAATTATCCACTTTCTCATTGACAGCATTTTCAGGCCGGACTAGACTTGACCACTGAGTAAAGTTCCGTTTGACGGAACTCCGGAATTGTGATCCTGCGCTTCTTTCAATCGCGAGGCGCGCGGCCATGTCGATCGTCAGGGAGAACAGATGTTCCGCGTCTCGTCAGCCTCGAATCGTTGTCAGCGAGTATCTCTCGCGTCGCAAACCTGCGCCGGCTCTCTTTCTCTGACACGCCTGGGTCCTTTTCTCTTAGCCGGTTCTTCCGCAGAAACTCATGAGCGGGAATCATGCCGGAGTCCGGTCGTAAGTCATTCGTAAGTGCCGCGAGGGGATCGCGTCGGGGCAGCGAGTCGTAACGGTGAGAGAGCTTCAAAAAGGGGAGTAACTCAAAAATGGAAACGAAGTCTCGTAAGGCCGGAGTGTGCGTATTACTCGTTTTAGCGGCCCTGTTGTCTCCAGCGCCTGTCTGGGGGCAGGCGTCGACCGGAACGATTCGCGGAACAATCACCGATCAATCCGGCGGCGTGTTGCCCGCGGCGGTTGTCACGGTTAGAAATCTCGAAACGAATATCGACCGCAAAGTCACCACCAATCCGGAGGGCCTGTTCAACGCTGATAGCTTGCCGCCGGGCGAATACGAAGTCGTTATCGAGGCGCCGGGATTTAAGAAAATGACGCAGCGGGTGACGGTGCAGACCGGAAATACGCACACCGTCAGCTTGTCGCTATCTGTCGGCAGTAATGCCGAATCGGTAGTCGTTGCGGCCGAAGCCAGCCAGATCAATTATTCGGATCATAAGATTGACGGCGTGATCACGCGCGAACGGATCAACATGCTGCCCCTCAACGGGCGCAACTTCCTGGAACTCGCGCAACTCGTGCCTGGCGTCACCGTTTCCACGACCAACAATCCCGGCGCGGCGGCGAACAGCTTCACCCAGGTGTCGATCGGAGGAATCTCCGGACTGCTGACGCAGATCAACGTAGATGGAGCGAACGTCAACGATCGTGTGACGGGCGGTTCCGCAACGAACTTCTCGCAGGAAATGGTACAGGAATTCCAAATCTCGACGTTCAATTTCGATCTTTCAAACGACACCACTTCGATCGGTTCAGTCAATGTCGTCTCGCGAACCGGCACGAATGCGCTGCACGGAAGCGGATTCTTCTATTTCCGCGATCACAATATGTCCGCGTATCCCAATCTGGTTCGAAGCAGCGCGAGTCCAGATCCGTTCTTCGCGCGCCGGCAATCCGGATTCTCTCTAGGCGGTCCGGCAGTCAAAGACAAATTGTTTTGGTTTACCAATTTCGAGTATTCGAACCTCGTCGTTGTGCGTGAAATCGCGTTCTCGCAGACGGTCGGGGACGGCGGCAATTTTGCACGGACCTTCAATCACATCGGTTCGGGTCCCCTGCAACAGAAGCTCTTCAACGTCAGTATGGACGCGAGGATTAATCCGAAGAACAACGCATTCATGAGATACAGCCAGGATCTGAACCACTCCGTCCAGATCAACACCAATAACGAATCGACGGGCGTCACCGGACTCAACCAGGCATACAACGCCGTCGCCGGACTAACAACAGTGTTGACTCCAACGTTGGTGAACGATTTGCGAGTGAACTACAACCTGCTGACGTCGGCACTGGCCGCACTGAGTCCCGAAGATTGCGGACACACCGTCGGCTGCCTCAATCTGGCGGGCCCGAACATCGCGATCGGCGGAATCCTGTCAGGTGGCGGAACTTCCTTCGCGCTCGGCACAGCGAGCGGAGTGCCGACAGACCGCGCGAACCGGACGTATCAACTTTCGGACGGCTTCAGTTGGCAGAAAGGCTCGCACCGCCTGCGGTTCGGAGGTGAGTATCAGCGGTATGTCCGTTTCGGATCGACCGCCACTTCGGATACCGGAACATTGACGGTATTCGGACCCGATCAGGTCCGGACCCTTTCGCCTTCGCTTTACGCGGCCTTGCCCGCAAGGTTGAAGTCGGCGGCGGCGGGGCCGGTCACCTTTGAGGACATGCTCGCGCTGCCGCTCAATACCTTCGCTATTGGCGTCGGAGATTACAGTTCGCCCGCTCCCTTCAATCGCGAAGACGCGCGCCGCTCGAACCGTTATCGGCTCTATGTTCAGGATGGATGGCAGATCACTCCGGCTTTCACGTTGAATTACGGCGTCGCCTGGTCACTCGATTCGAACATCCGGAATTACGATCTTCCTCGTCCGAAGTACCTTTCACCGATTCTGGGCGGCAATCTCGCGGTTCCGCCGCACGAGTACAAACAGTTCTCGCCCGCCCTCGGCTTTGCCTGGGCGCTGGGCAAGAACAGAAAGACCGTGATTCGCGCGGGCTCGGGACTTTACTGGGATTCCGACACCGGCGCCAGCCGTATCGCGGAGCGGCGGATTCTTGGCCCTGCCGGTAATGGGCGCGTCGTGATCGACGGAACAGGTATTCTGAATCCGCTCGCAAGCCAGGCAGGGCAACCGGTGACGCTAAGCCCAGGCGCTGCCGGCGTTCCGAGTGCGCTGACGCTCGGTCAGGCGCTGTCCATTCTCCCGGGCGTGAAGGCCGCGGAAGAGGCTCGCTTCGGACGCCTGGGTGACTTGACGGTACAGAACATCGCGTTGCTGAAATCGAATGCGACTCAGCCGATCTTCTCGCCGGACACGCGCACGCCGTACTCGATTCACGTCACCGCCGGGGTTCAGCGCGAGATCAAGCGGGATCTGACTTTGTCCGCCGATTTCACGATGCGGCGCGGCGTTGCGTTTGGCGGAGTGTTTAGTACCTTCGCCGCGGACCTGAACCGCTTCAATGCTGTTCGTGTCCTTTCGACAGATCCGGTGACGCAGGTTCCGACAACTGTCAGCGATCGCGTCATTCCGGTTTGCCAGGGAGCCACGACGGCGGCTACCGTCGCGCTTCGCAACGATCCGAACGCGCAATGTTCCGTTGGCGCGCTGAGCGTGTATCAGTCGGCGTCGAACAATCGCTATATGGGGTTGAGTGTCGTTTTGGATAAGCGATTTGCGCAGGGTTACGGCTTCACCGTTTCCTACGCGCTGTCGCGATACACCTCCTGGAACGACCCGGTGATCAATCTGAATAACTGGCAGGAGAGCTACGGAATCAGCGATAACGACCGCCCGCATCGCATCAATGTCAGTGGGTTCTACCAGGTGCCCGGTTATCAGGGCGACCAGAGGATTGTTCGGGCTCTTACCAAGGGCTGGCAGCTTTCGAGCATTACCGCGTTCGCGAGCGCCCCGCCGCTGAATCCGAATCTTTCAACCATCGACATCGACGGCGACGGAATCAGTTTCACGCGGCTCCCTGGGATCGAGTGGAACGGCTTCGGCCGTGGAGCGAGCGCCGATGACATTCGCAAGGCAGTCGACAAGTGGAACGCGGATGTCGTTGCGCGTACGATTCCGCTGCCCGCGAGTCCAACAGCCGCGCAGACCGCCGCGTGCACCTTTACGCTTCCAAACGGGCAAAGGGGATGCGCACCGCGCACGCCTCGCAATCAGGTCTATCCCCTGCTGACCCTGCCCACAAACTTCTCGAACGGAGATACGCTGTTCAGCACCGACGTCCGCCTGGCCCGGACGATCGCATTTCGGGAAAGGGTCCGGCTGATGCTGACCGCGGAAGGATTCAACATCCTGAATATTTCGAATCTCGGCGGGTACTCGAACAACCTGCAGTCGGCGAGCTTCGGCGTACCGACGACCCGCCTGAATCAAGTATTCGGTTCCGCGGGTCCGCGCGCATTCCAGGTGGCTGCGCGCTTGTCTTTCTAAACCGGCTCATCGAAAGAAGCCGAGATCGAACACCCGGGACTCGTCGGTCACGGCGCCGGAGCATCGACGCGGTTCGGATGCTCCGCGTGCTCGCGGGTGAAGAAATCGAGGAAGTCCATCTCGACCTTCAGGCTGTCGACCGCGAGCCGCGCCTCCGTGATCAACAGTAGCGATCCGTATAAAAGGAAGCAGGCTCCGACCACACCGAGGACGACCGGCAGCCAGTAAACCGGCAGTTGAAAGATTGCGACTACGCCAATGAAAACACTGGTCAATACAAACATCGAGGCAGCGAGGTAGAGCGCCGTCAGGCTGCGCTGCAGTTTCGTCGCCCGCTCGCGTAGCCGCGCCAGCTGATCGGTCAGCATTGCTCGCCGACGTTCCAGTAGCAGCTTCGGAGCCTCGGGCGCCATCAGCTCCTCCATCTTGTCCGAGATCCGCCGCGCGCGATCGACCACGCGTCCGAGCCGGGTCGAAGTCGACAGAATGAACGTTCCCGAAGCCGAGATCAACAAAGCCGGAGTGATCATCGCTGCTAGCACCGCAAGCGCGGCGTTGAGCGATTGCACTTGAAGGAAAGGCAGGAACGGCAGCACGTCCTATATTGTAGGGGAGCGTCCGGCAGATCAAGCCGCGAAGCCCGGCTGCATTCGCAGATAGGTGCACTTCGCAGGGGCGCATCGTTCCCGAGCGCAACCGTAAGGCCCCCGCGTTTAGGTGCCTACGATACAGCGCCATCGACTCGCGGCGCCATCCAACTCACCGCGATCGCCATCAGCACGAACGCTGCCGCGATATGGTCGATCAAGCCTGACAGGCCAACCGGCTGGATCGCGAACTTCACGATCGCGACCGCGACACAGCCCCACGTCAAAAGATTCAGCATTCGCTGCGGATTCTCCGACCATCGATAGACCGCGTACGCGAAGACCACCGCCGCCACGATCGCCAGCGCATACGCCGGCTCGGGCGTCCCGCGTTTGTAGGCGCCGCTCCAGTGCCGCGCCAAATCGAGAACAGTGGCCGTAAAGGTCACCGAGTACGCGAGGTGCTTCGACAGCCAGCGCCACTGCGTCACCAGCACGAGCATCAGGCCGCCCACCACGAGGAACGTGAAGCGCAATGGAATCTTTCGCTCGAGCCAATACATCGCGGAGTTGATCGCGACCGCCGCCAACAATTCCATCCAAAGAGGCCGCGCCCGTTCCGTCTCCGTCTCATTTGGCTCTTCTGACGGTTTCGAACGCGCCATCGTCCAGGCCATAGCCAACGCGAGTGCCCAACCGAACAGCAGGCCGAAGAAGAACTCCATGTACTTCCACCAATGGAGATTCAGGTCCGGCGCAAAAATCTTCCCCAGCCCTTGAATTGCGCCTCCGCCGCCGAATCCAATCGCGCCGCCTACAAACCCGACGAGGGCGAAACGTAGGGCGGGCTGCGCATGTCCCTGCCAGGCCAGGTATGCGACCAGAGCGATGGCGGCTAGCGCGAACCCGGCCCAGATTTCAGCGCGAGGCTTGTCCAGCCGGTTCGAGAAGTAGATAAGCTTGGGTTCGTTGATGAGTTTCCAGCCGATTTCGGTCGCTGCCGCCATCACGACCACCGCACCGAGCACCAGGCGCGTCGGCTTCGAGATCGACAGCGCCGTGAGTCCCAGCCCGATCACCCCGCCGCCGACCGCTCCCCAGATCGCGCCCTTCAGCGATAACCCGAGCAAACCCCACCAGAAGGTTTCAGCCTTGACGATGAATCCGATTGTCTGGCCGTAGGTTTCGTCCCCGACGATACCGACGCCGATCGCTCCGAACGCGGCTAAGGTCGCCACGTCGCGTCGCGGATACAAGAGACACAGGGTCAGGACGACCATCGCCCCAGGAATCATGGCTCCCAAAGGGCCTCCGCCAATAAACCCCCGGAGCCCCCATCCGAGCATCATCGCCACAGCTGGCAGTAAGTAAGAGAATCGAGAAGACCCGCGAATCACCGCGGAAGGATACCACGCGGTCCCTCCGAATTGCGGCAGAAATCTCGCCGAGGCTTCCTTTTACGACAGGCGACCATTGAGCTACTGCATGGCAGCGGCGGCGGCGACGGGACCACGAGTGATGCTTGTCAGATCTTCCATGACTTCAAACTTTGCAATGCGCACGTTCCGTATCGCGGGATGACTCTTCAACTTACCCACAAACGGACCGGCGACGTAGTCGTTCATTTCCTGTTCCGTGGCGAAAAGATAGATCCCTCCGGCTTCCCGCTCCTGCTCGTTCAACACCCAGACCTTCCAGCGAAGACCCGAGACACCCGCAATCAGCGGCGCCACGGACCGGCACAAGTTCTCATACTCACTCAACGAAAGGTCGAACGTAAATTTGATTTGAAGGATTGGCATCGAATTTCCTGGCTTCTATCTGTAACTGCGCAAGTCGGGCCCGTTTTTGACAAGTACCGATGAGCGCGATCAGGATGCCAGGATTGATTTCCGAAACCGCTGATACGAAATGGCTTCCGAACCCAGGACGAGCACTTCGACCTGATTGCCGGCTTTATTCACGCGGGTTGACCGCGGAATCCGCGCCGCTCGCTATGTCGCGATCCGAGGCGTCGTCTCACCCTTGAGGACAGAGACTTCGTGCCCCCCGCCCGCTCGAACCGCATCGCGTGACTCCGAACGTGCCGCCAAGCTACTGCGGCATCAGCACTACGTCGATCCGGTTCGACTGCCGCGGCAGCACGCGGACCATCGGACGGAATCCGGTGCACCAGAACACCAGCGCCGCCTCCGGGCTCCGGACCCGGAATTCGCCTTGCGCGTTTGTCTCTGCGTAGTTCAGGTCGACGCCCATGACAAGGACGCCTTCAATGGGCGACCCATCGACGCCCGTGACCACTCCGACGACTTCTTCCACGTTAGCTGGCAAAGGCCCCTCGGCTGACGTTGCCGACGATCATGGAAAACAGGTTCCAGGCCACGATGAAGGCAAACATCCAGTTCATCCTCGTCAGGACTCTCTCTCGTCCCTGGTGCCAGCAATACAAGCCAAGGCAGATCGCGGCGATCTTCACTAACAGAAGGCCGCCGAGCGGGTTCGGAGCATACGAGATCGCAAGCCGCACCAGCGGATTGCCCTCGCGGACTCCCTGCAATAGGAACGCGACCGTCGTCAGAAAGTCGAGGACCTGCAGGTAGGAGTATTGCAGTAGGAGTTGATTCACAGGCCGTATCGCTTGTGCTTCGATCTCTTGTGCTGGCATCTAGGGTTTTTCCCTCACGCCACTCTATCCGGTAGCTTACCGGACGGTAAATGGGAAAGTGGAGGCAGTACGGTCCTAAGTCGGCAACCAGTACTATTCCGCAGTGTAGGTCCACGCTAGTAGCTAAGGCGTTCCGAACAAGCGACTAAGGCTTCCCCTGCATCTCAATTCTGGTCCCGATAGACGAACTTATAGAGAAGAAGTGTTTTACGAGGTGGACGTGTCGGATAAGATTCCTGATTTCGGAAGCGAACTGCAGCACGTAGCCGTTCGGTCGTTCCTGTCGACGGTCGTGGCGATCTCGGAGTGCCTTGCTGAAATTTGTCCCGAGGTCGGGCTCGCGTTTCGTAATCGCTGGCGGCGGTTGCCCCAGCGTCTTGCATTCGACTTGTCCGCCAAGGAACTGGAGATCAGCCGTCAGGCGTTTGAAAAGGACATCCAGATCTTCGGTCGTTTCACGCAGCAGTATTTGAACGACGGTCTTCCGTTGATCGCCTCCGTCGCAGCGACGGGCAGTTCGGTCTTGGAGACAGTGCTCGAGCGCACCGCGTCCTACACTGTTTTGCTCGAGACACTCGCGGATTCGATGGAGTCGTCCGCCGACCTCGAGTGTCCGGCGGAGTTGCGCCAGTCACTCGAACATCAGGCCGCGGGACTGCGGACCTGCGCGCGGCAGGCCGAAACCGAATTGCTTCCCCTCGTCACTCGCGTCCGTGACCTCGTGCGCGATTGTGAGAAGATCCTCGCGAAGACGCAAGAAGCCGTCGTCGTCGATACCGAAACCGGATTCCTGAATGCCGCCGGGTACCTCGAACACCTCGGAGCGGAATTGGGCGAAGGACAGCGCAGGTGCTGCGTCCTGCTGATCGAATGCAATGTGCTCACCGCCACCGGCGAACCGTGTTCCGACGTGGAATTCGCGACGATCGCCTCTCCGCTTTCGGCGCGCATCGCCGAGCAATTCCGTCCGACGGATTCGATCGGGCGTCACGGGCGCAAGTTCGCCGTCCTGTTCGCGGGAAAGCTGGCGCAGGCTCAAGGCCGTCTGGACCAGATCAAGCGGTCGATTTCCGGTAGCTACGCCTCCTCGCTCCGCAAGGTCGCCGTCAAGGCGGAAATCCAGGTCTCAGAGTGCGAATCGGTAGGTTTGGTCGAGGAATTCTTCGGTGTTGCGCCGAAACGCATCACGGCTCCGCCAGCCGTTCTCGAGGAGCCCATTTCGGTCGAAGTGGCCCAGGAAATTGCCGAGGCGCAGCCTGAGGTTCCGGCGGAAGACAGCACGACGCCGGTCGAAGTGTAATTTTCCTTATTACACCAGCAGAATACACAAGTCCAATCATTATAGGGATTTATCTCTGCGACAAGGCTTTTCTTCGCGGGGGAATCACGCTCGTATCCGAAAAATTCACCATCCCGTGTGCGTCCGGCAATCATTTTGTAACATAAGAACAGTTACAGTCATGTCGGATATGAAAAAGATCGTATTGATTGAAGACGACGCGGACCTCTTCGCGCTCCTCAAGTACAACCTTGAGAAAGAGGGCTTCCAAATGTCCGGATCGCAGACCGGCAAGGGAGCGCTCGAGTTGTGCCGCCGGGAGCGGCCCGACCTCATCATCCTCGACATCATGCTCCCGGATTCGGATGGCCTCGACATCTGCAAAGGCATCCGCGCGAGCGCGGAGCTCTCGCACGTGCCGGTGATCTTCCTGACCGCGCGCGCATCGGAGACCGATCGCATCGTCGGCCTCGAGCTTGGCGCGAACGACTACATTGTGAAGCCGTTCTTCGTCCGCGAACTCGTCGCGCGCATCAAGATCCATTTCCGCGGCCAGCCTGCCCCGGCGAATGTCTTGAAAGCCGGGCAACTCGAACTAGATCGGTCGAGCTGCCGCGTGCATCTCTCTGGCTTGGAGCTTTCACTAACGGCGACCGAGTTCCGTCTGCTCGAATTCCTGATGTCGCGTCCCGGAGTGGTCTTCAGCCGCGAGCAGCTCCTCGACGCGGTCTGGGGACACGATCGCGCCGTCACGGATCGCACGGTCGACGTCTACATCCTGCGCCTGCGCCAGAAGATCGAAACCGAAGAAGATTCGCCGAGCTATATCCGTAGCGTGCGCGGATTCGGATACAGCTTTCATTTTGAATCTGTAACGCAGGCGGCCACCGCTGTCTAGGCGCTTCCGCCGGACCGTCGGTTTTCAAAAGCAAAAGGCCGGGGCTCTGGTTCCCCGGCCTCTGTTCCTCCACTCCGTCCTCTAAAAAACCTTTGAGGTTCCGTGTGAATCGGCTGTCACGCTATCACGGCGCAACCGCGGGCGCAAGGGGCTTCCGGAACCGCCGCGGGGCTTGCTAAAGAAAAAGACGCGATGTGTTCCGGCACATGCCTGATTTACTTCGGTTTCCCGCCCTCGCCCCTGCTTGACTTCACCTTGCGAAATCTAAGTAGTTAAAGTACGCTCAGTACCATTGGAAATCGTCTCGATTTGGGCTCTTAGGAATCCCGAACCTGTCGATCCGCATATTAGGGGATTATCCGTCTGTTGCGCCCGCTCAGATCCATCATGCCGGCCGTGCTCGCGCTGTCGATCACGGTGCTGGGCAGCTTTGTGCTGTTGGCCTGGATAAGCGGCATGGATCGGTGGGCGGCGATGGTGCCGGACCTCGGCCGCATGCGCGCCAATTCCGCCTTCGGACTTGTGCTCGGCGGCCTGAGTGTTCTGTTCGCACGAAAGGCCGGCGCGTTGCGAGCAGCCGCGATCGCGAGCCGCACGGCGGCGGTACTGCTGCTCTTGCTCGGCGCGGCGACCGCGATCGAAAACCTCTGGAGCGTCGACCTGAGCATCGACGGACTTTTCGTGCGTGCGGGCACAGCCGCAGCTGGTGCGGTCAGCGGCCGGATGGGTACAACCGCGTCGTTCTGCGCGATCTTGGCTGGCTTCGCACTGGTGCTGGCTTTAATCGGCCGCCGGTGGTCGATCGTCGCGTCGCAGTGCATCGCGGTGGGTGCCGAAATCTGCGTCCTTCCCGCAATGCTCGTGTGGGCTTATGGCCTCACGATTGACGGCGGCGCTGTTGCTCGCGCGCAGATGGCTCCGCACACCGCGATCGGCTATTGCGCGCTGGGCATCGCTATTCTCGGATTGCGTACGGATACGGGTCCGGTTGGCATTCTGCTGAGCAAGGGACAAGTTGGGGCGAACAGCCGCCAGTTGCTTGCGACTGTCGTCCTGCTGATTCCCGCGGTCGGATGGCTAATCCTGCGGATGGGGACGTTGTGGAACTGGGATCTGGACTTCACGGTTGCGACGCTCGCGCTGGCGTCTTTGCTCGCGCTGACCGTCGTCATTGTCATCACCACGTTCCGGTCGGCGAAACTGGCCGAGCGCAGCCATCTGGCGGAGCTTGATCGCGAGCGTTTGCTCGAACGCATCCAGCTTCAGAACAGCGGACTGGAGCAAACCATTGCGGCCCGCACCGCCGCGCTCCGGGAAACGAACGACGAACTCCGGCGCGTCGCCGAGGAAGCGCAGCGGCTGGCGATGGTAGCGAGCCGGACCACCAACGAAGTCGTGATGCTGGACGCCCGCGGCTCTATCGAATGGGTGAATGACAGCTTCACCCGCAATACCGGCTACAAACCTGCCGAAGTTGTTGGCCGCAGGCCAGGAGATTTGCTGTTTGGCCCGGGGTCCGACGCGGCGACCACCGCCCAGATCCGCGAGGCGATTGCCGCCGGTCGGGGAATTGGCTGCGAGCTTCTGATCTATACCAAGGACCGGCGGCCCTACTGGGTGCGCGTCGATATCCAGCCGGTTCGATCGGAAGACGGGACGCTCCAGCGGTTCAGTGTCATCCAGTCCGACATCACCGAAATCGTGGAGCGGCGCGATGCGCTGCATTTGAGCGAGGAGCGCCTGCAGCTCGCTACACAGGCTCTGGACGTCGGCGTCTGGGACTGGCAGGCGGATGGCACCATCCTCTGGGACGACGGAATGCTGCGGCTTTTCGGTGTCTCGCGCGAAGAATTCGATGCCGAGCCGATTCATTGGCGCGAGTACCTTCACCCGGATGATCGCGACTACGTCGTCGAACGAATCCGAATCCTGCGCCAGACCGGCATTCGGGACGACATTCAGTACCGCATTGTCAGGCCCGACGGCGAAGTCCGGCACCTGCGCACCGGCATGGTTGCCGTCGATACCGGCAGCGGCCAGTCGCGAATGATCGGTATCAACCTCGACATCACCGCGGAGCGGCGTTCGGCGGCTGAGCTGCGCGAAGCAAAAGAGGCGGCCGAGCTGGCGAGCCGCGCCAAGACCGAGTTCGTCGCGCTGATGAGCCACGAGATCCGTACGCCGATGAACGGCGTCCTTGGATTCACCGAATTGCTGCGCGATTCGCCGCTGTCGCAGCATCAGCTCGACTGGGTCGAAACGATTCGCACCAGCGGCGAGGCGCTCCTGTCGATCATCAACGACATTCTCGATTTCTCGAAGATCGAGTCGGGTCACCTCGATGTGCATGTGGAGGCGATATCGCTGAAGCGCCTGGTTGACGACATCATGGCGATCGTGTCGCGCGCAGCGGCGTTGAAGAACATCGCGATTACGAGTGAAATCGAGGACGGAATTCCGTTCTGGGTTCGCACGGACGGCAACCGCCTGCGGCAGATTCTGCTGAACGTCGTATCGAACGCCGTGAAGTTCACGGACGCGGGCAGCGTCAGCGTTCGCGTATCGGCTGCTAGCGACGCCCGCCAGCAGCCGCTGCTCGAATTCCTTGTCACCGATACCGGTCCCGGGATCCCGGGCGATCGCGCTCCCGAAGTCTTCGAGCCGTTCCGGCAACTCGACTTGTCGGCAGCCCGCCGCCACGGCGGCACAGGACTTGGCCTCGCAATTTCACGGAGGTTGTGCCGGCTGCTCGGCGGCGATATCGAAATCGGGTCAACCTCACCGGCAGGAACGACGTTTCGCTTCTACGTTCCACTGGATGCTTGTGAGGCGCCCACTGCGGAACTCGCCTCGGGCAAGAACCCGTTTCACCGGGTCGCGGCTCCAGGGAATGCCGCGCGGGTCCTGGTGGCGGAAGACAATCTTGTCAACCAGAGGCTGGTCTCGCTGATGCTCGAGCGGGCCGGATACTCCGCCACGATTGTTTCGGACGGTCACCAGTGTTTAGCGGCGCTGCGAGACGCCCCGTTCGACGTGATCCTGATGGACTGCCACATGCCGTCGCTCGACGGTTACGAAACGACGCGGCGGATCCGCACTGGGGAAGCGGGAAGCGGCGTCCAATCGATTCCGGTTATCGCGCTGACCGCCTCCGTCATGGAAGACGATCGCATTCGCTGTCTGGCTGCCGGGATGGACAGCTTCCTGAGCAAGCCCGTTCACTCGGGCGATCTGCTCGCGGCGCTCGATCGTATCTGTCCGGGTGTTCCAGTTTCCTGAACGCGCTTGTACGGGCTGGCTGAGGAACTCGCCGAGGCGCTTAGCCGCGGGCTTAAACTAAAGACTTGCGCGGCTTCTTCACCCGGCGTCAACCCGACTTCGAACGCATCCTGCTGATCGAGAGCGGCGGCCGGAATCTCCTCAACGATTACATTCCGCATATCGTCCGCACCTACGGCGGCGCGGTGACCACCGACCTGGTCACCTGCTTCGCCGGCCTCCCAGAGGGTTATGGAGCATCGCCCGGAACCGTGTACCGCGTAGGCCACTACCCGGATGCGGCGGCGCGCCAACGACTGGTCGCGGAACTCAAGATGAATCGGTATAGCGCGGTCGGCATGATCTGCTCAGGTGACCCGATCATGACCAAATGGAAGTGGATGCTCGCCGCCCGGCTCCCTGCCAAGGTTTTCGTGATCAACGAAAACGGGGACATGTTTTGGCTGGACTTCGGCCACGCTGCGATCATCCGCCACTTCATCCTCTATCGCGCCGGACTCACCGGAGCCGGAGCCGTCCCTACGCTCGTCCGTCTTCTGTTTTTTCCAGTGACGCTCGCCTTTCTGATCACTTATGCGGCGTGGGAGCATCTCAAAAGGCAAGTCCGGCTAAGGAGCACCTGACACTTCAATGAACACCACCATGAATGCGGTCTTTGTCGAGCAGGCCGGCGGAGCGGAAGCGCTTCGCTACGCAAGTCAACCGAAACCCGCACCCGGCGACGGCCAGGCCCTGGTAAAGGTCGCCGCCTCGGGCGTCAACTTCATCGACGTCTACTTCCGGACCGGCCTCTACAAAGCTCCGCTGCCGGCCATCCTCGGAATGGAGGGTGCGGGCGTCGTCGAATCCATCGGACCGAATGTCACCGGAATTCAGCCGGGAGAGCGCGTGGCGTGGGCGATGTCGAGAGGATCGTACGCCGAGTATGCCGTCGTGCCCTCGTGGCAGTTGGTCAAAATCCCGGAAGGCGTCGATTTCGAACTTGCGGCTGCCGCGATGCTTCAGGGCATGACCGCGCATTACCTGACGCACTCCACGTTTCCACTGAAGCAGAACCACGTTGCGCTGGTGCACGCCGCCGCCGGCGGAGCCGGATTGCTGGTAGTGCAAATGGCTAAGAAACTGGGTGCGCGGGTCATCGGAACCTGTTCCACCGTCGCAAAGGCCGACCAGGCGCGCGCTGCGGGAGCGGACGAAATGATTCTCTATACGGAGCAGGATTTCGTAGCGGAAACCAAGCGCCTCGCCGGAGCGGTCGACGTCGTCTACGATTCGGTCGGCGCGACCACGTTCCTCAAGAGCTTGGACTGCTTGAAGCCTCGCGGAATGATGGTGTCATACGGACAGTCGAGCGGAGCCGTGTCCGCGATTGAGCCGCTGCTCCTCAACCAGAAAGGCTCCCTATTCCTAACGCGTCCCTCGTTGGCGGCCTATGCCGCGACGCGCGACGAGTTGGAGCATCGCGCCGGAGACGTCCTTGGTTGGATAGCCGACGGCAGCCTCAAGATACATATTGGCGGGCGCTACTCGCTCGCTGAAGCCGCGAAAGCGCATTCCGACCTCGAGGGGCGCAAGACTACTGGAAAGTTAGTATTGACGGTCTGACCCTGCCTTTCCGCCGAGTAGGTAGATGAGCGAGCATTGCTAGCAGCATGCGGCGAGCCCTGGTGCAATGAGTACGCATGTCTTGCAGACGGTGCCAGCCACTTGCAACTGTGCGAAGTCGGTTAAGACTCTCTCCGCCCGGTTTAGATGGATTTTCAAATCTCTTCTTTCTATCCGAAAAAGAGCGGGTTAGTCGCAGCCGGAACAACTCTGGAAGTCAGACGACCCCAAAGATCGTACCGAATCCTTTTTCTGCCGGATCTGGCAAGAGCTTTGGACGCCGTGGTTAGGCCTTTGGCCGCAATCAGATATGGGCGTGATTCGGCTTTGCCGGACCACATATCGCCCGTTGGCATCGACCGCATTGTTATAATAAAAGTGCCCGCCCTGACCCATGCCCGAATTCGAAAAACGCCGAGACGCTCTTACCGCCCGGCTTTCCGAACATAAGATAGACGCGCTGCTGGTCACTCACGGGCCAAACGTACGCTATCTGACCGGATTTACGGGCTCAAACGGCATTCTGCTGATCAAATCGGACGGCGCAGTTTTCTTCACCGACCCTCGCTATACGGTTCAGTCCGGCCTTGAAGTCGACTGCAAAACCGAGATCGTCAAGAAGGGCCGGCTTACGGAATCGGCGGCAAAGCTTGCCAAACGTTGGAAGATCAAGCGGTTAGGCTTCGGCAGCAGCCACCTCACTGTCGACGTCTTCGATCATCTCAAATCCGAATTGGCCCTCGGCGTCACCCTCAAACCTGTCTCTGGCCTTATCGAAGCGCTCCGGCTGATCAAGTCGAACGAGGAAGTTGCCGCCATACGACGCGCGGTCGAGGCGAATTCGAAGGCTTTCGATCACACGGTTCCGCTGATCCGTCCCGGTCCACGGGAATCGGATGTGGCCGCCGAACTCGAATTCCAGATGCGCCGCAGCGGCGCCGAAAAGCCTTCGTTTGAAACGATCGTCGCCGCCGGAGTCCGTACCGCGCTTCCGCACGCGCATCCCACCGCGCATCGAATCGCGAACAATGAACTATTATTAATTGACATGGGTGCGACCCTCGACGGATATTGCAGCGACATGACCCGTGTCGCTTACCTCGGAACGCCGCCGCAAAAGGTCAAACGCATGTATCGGGCCGTGCTAGAAGCGCAGAAGGCCGCGCTTTCGATTCTTAAGGAAGGTGTCACCGCGGGCCAGGTCGACAAGGCCGCGCGCGATGTCCTCAAGAAGCATGGGCTCGAGAAAAACTTCCTCCATTCGACCGGGCATGGCCTGGGCCTCGAAATCCACGAAGCGCCGAGAATCGCGGCCGGAGAGAAGACCAAACTCGAAGCCGGCATGGTGATCACGATCGAGCCCGGAGCCTATGAAGACGGCTTCGGCGGTATCCGGATCGAAGACACTGTTCTCATAACCCGCTATAGTCGCGAAGTGCTGACGCCGACGCCCAAGGAGCTGATCAACCTCTAATGACGATCGAAGAGATCAAAGAACTCCTGCACGTGTTCAACGAAAGCGGAGTCGCTGAGCTCGAAGTACAGCGCGGCGACAATCGCGTGCGGATCCGCCGTTCGGGTGGAGGCGGCATGCAGGACTTCGCCGCTCCTGTAAGTTCGCCCGTTATGATCCCGATTCCTCCCGCAGTGCCGATGCCTCCGCCGGCCGGGAATCCGGTTACGATGACGCCGGTTCCGCCCGCGACACCCGCGCCGAAGTCGGTCGAAGCCGACGCGTATCTCGTGAAGTCGCCAATCGTCGGAACCTACTACGACGCGCCGAAGCCGGGCGATCCGGTCTTCGTCAAAGTCGGCGACACGGTCGAAGTCGGCCAGGTACTCTGCATCATCGAATCGATGAAGCTGATGAACGAAATCGAAGCGGAAGTAGCCGGCACTGTGGTCGGCAAGCTGGTCGAAAACGGCCGCCCCGTCGAATACGGCGAGGCGCTTTTTTCGATCCGCCAGCGCTAACGCGCCTGCCGATTCCGCCATGTTCAAAAAAATTCTTATTGCCAATCGCGGCGAGATCGCGTTGCGCGTCATTTGCGCGTGCAAAGACCTCGGTATTCAAACCGTCGCCGTGTATTCCGAAGCTGACCGCTACGGTCTGCACGCCCGCTTCGCCGACGAAGCGATCTGTATCGGACCCGCGAAAAGCGCGCGCAGCTACCTCGATATTCCGAGCGTCATTAGCGCCGCCGAAATTACCAACGTCGACGCCATCCATCCCGGCTACGGTTTCCTGAGCGAGAACGCGGACTTTGCCGAAGTCTGCGAAACATCGGGGCTGAAGTTTATTGGTCCGCGGCCGGATGTCATCCGCCGCATGGGCTTGAAGCAGATCGCGCGCTCGGTGATGGAAGAAGCCGGCGTGCCGATCCTCCCCGGCTCGAAGGGCGTCCTGCAGACGATGGAAGAAGCCGAGGAACTGGCCGAACAGATCGGCTACCCGGTGATCCTCAAAGCGTCCGCCGGCGGCGGAGGACGCGGCATGCGCATCGTGCGCGAGCGCAGCGAACTCCACAACTTTCTTCCGGCCGCGCAGGCCGAAGCGGCCGCCGCGTTTAACAACGGCGACGTCTACATGGAGAAGCTGGTCGAGGCGCCGCGCCACATCGAATTCCAGGTCCTCGCGGACCAGCATGGTAACGTCGAGGTCCTCGGCGAGCGCGAGTGCTCCATTCAGCGCCGTCACCAGAAGCTGATCGAAGAGGCTCCGTCGCCCGCGGTTTCCCTGGAACTCAGGAACCGGATTTCAGAATCACTGCGCGTGGCGATGAAGGCGATCGGCTACACCAACGCAGGCACCGTCGAATTCCTGATGGATCAGAAGGGCAGCCTGTACTTCATCGAGGTCAACGCCCGGATCCAAGTGGAGCATCCGGTCACCGAAGCAATCACCGGAACCGACCTCGTCAAAGCCCAGATCCTGATTGCCTCCGGATCACGTCTCGAAGACGTCATTCCGCAGCCGATAACCATTCGCGGCCACGCCATTGAGTGCCGCATCAACGCCGAGCATCCGGAAACGTTCGTCCCCTCACCGGGCCGCATCACCGGAATGAACCTGCCGGGTGGAATCGGAGTCCGCGTCGATACAGCCGCCTATCACGATCATGTGATCCCGCCCTACTACGACTCGCTGGTCGCGAAGCTCATTACCTCAGGAAAAGATCGCACCGAAGCCATCGCGCGCATGGAGCGAGCCCTCGACATGTTCGTCGTCGAAGGCATCTACACGTCGATTCCGCTGCACCAGAAGATCCTGAAGCACCCCGATTTCGTAAGCGGAAATCTCGACACCAGCTTCCTGATCCGAACCGGGCTCGCGACCGGACATAAATAAGACTCCGGACCGGAGTCTTTAATTCTTGGACCCTCAACCAGGCTTGAACGCCGGGACCTTTTCGCCGCGGAAGACTTCGACGCCGCTGAGACGCCCCAGCTCCTCGAGGCCGGTTTTGTCGAATCCGTCGCTCGCGCGCGAGATGACCCGATCCCTTTCGATCAGGAACAGCGAGGGCACATGCGAGATGCCGAAGGCATTGCTCATCGGGTACCCCGCCGCGCCCGGATCGAGAATGGTGTCGAAGGTGACTCCGAAACGGACCTTGAAGGCGTTGGTGAGGTCTGCGGAGTCTTGCGATACGCCGATGACTTTGAGCGTGCCTTTGCTAATGCGATCGAGGAAGGGAAACGCGAGCTGACAGGTCGGGCAACTGACTTTGAAAAACGCGAGCAGGACGGGTCCGTTAGCGAGAATTCCGTTCAGCGGATCAAGCGCGGGCGCCCGGGCGCCCGCCGCCAACATGTGCATGCTTCTATTTTAGTTCGCCGGCGTCGGAGAGCCCCGTCCGCCGAAACCGAAGAGCGACAGCTCACCAAGCCGCGGCGGAGCGGTAGCCGTATGGATCGGCACCCGCTTCGAGTGTGCCATTCGGCAGCAGCCGGATCATCACGGGAGCCGCTCCGGAATTCCATCGCGAACGAGTTCCTGTATGATGCCCGCGTTCGGCGAGTTCAGCCATCGTCGCCGGCGGAATCCTTTCGTCGAGAAGTAAGTCGCCGCGATTCCAGGCGTGATTATCGAAGCTCGAAACCAAATGGCGGGTCTGATAACGCGGCGCCTCAAGCGCGGCTTCGGCGTTCAGCCCGTAATCGACGACGTTGATCAGAAGCTGCAGCAGACTCTGATCCTGATTGTCGCCGCCAGGAGTTGACAGCGCGAGGTACGCTTTTCCGTCCGGACCGGTAACGATCGTCGGCGAAAGCGTGACTCTTGGCCGTTTCCCGCCCGCGAGCTCATTCGGATGCCCGGGAATCAGCACGAAGCTTTGTGCGCGCTCGGTCAGCGGAATACCCGTGTCTCCGGCAATCACGCTTGGAAGCCACGCACCCGACGGAGTCGCGGAAAACACGAGGCCCTCTTTGTCGATGGCGTCGACGCAAGTTGTGTCGTGCGCCATCAACTCGTCGTCGATCTTGATGTGGACCGCGGATCCGTCAACATCGGTCGGATGCTTGCCCGTCTTGCCATTAATCGCTCCGGGAAGAAACTCGAGCGACGCGGTCCGGCCGATCAGCTTGCGGCGCTGGATCCCATATTCCTTCGAGAGCAGTACGTCGCCGGGCACGGTCGAGAATTTCGGATCACCATAATATGTGTCGCGATCGGCATACGCGAGCTTCAATGCTTCCACTTGACGATGGATCGCTTCCGCTGAATTGATCGGCGCGCGATCGAAGCCTTCAAGCACGTTCAACGTCTCGATCATCGCCGGACCCTGGCTCCAGAAGCCGGGCTTGTAGACCGTGTAGCCGTGATAGGTCGTCGACACCGGCTCCTCGAGCGCCAGCTTGAACGCGGCCATGTCTTCGTAGCGCAGCAATCCGTTATTGGCTTTGCTGAACGCGTCGATCTTCTTCGCGACTTCCCCGCGATAAAAATGATCGCGGACCGCGTCGATCGCTGCTTCGCGCTTCGCGCCGCCCTTTAGCGCCTTGTGCTCGGCTTCCGCCATGCCGCGGAGCGTACGCGCCAGATCCGGTTGGCGGAAGATTTCGCCCGGGGCGGGCACCTGCCCGTTCGGCACAAAGTGATCGCGAGACGACGGCCATAAATTGAAGAACTGGCGCGAACGCGCAATCGAGCCGGATCGCATCTCGTCAATCGGATACCCATCCGCCAATTCGATCGCCGCCTGGATGGATTCGGAGAACGACTTGGTGCCGAACTCGCGGAGTGCGAGCAAACCCGCATCCACCATTCCCGGTACCAGCGCCGGCATCAGCCCAGCTACCGGAACCATACCCTTCAACCCTCCCGGATCGGTCTGCATTACTTCGCCCGCTTGCAGGCGGCGCGTGCGGAAGAATTCGGCGGTCGCGAGCTTCGGCATCGTTCCCACGCCGGCAATCGCGTAGACCTTGCCTTGCTTGGTGCGGATCAGGATCGGCGCTTCGCCGCCCCAGCCGAAGTGTGAGTACTCAACGACGGCGGCCGCGAACATCGTGGCGACTCCGGCATCGACCGCATTGCCGCCCTTGTGATACGTCCGCATGCCTGCCTCGACAGCGTATTCGCTGCCGGCAGCCACCGCTCCCCGCGTTCCGCGAGAGGGATTCTTGAGGGCTCGCTCCGATTCGCCTCCACGGCGTTGCGCGATCACCAGGGTCGTCAGGCCCAGTAAGAGGGCCGAGGCAAAAAGGAAGGCGCTGCCAGCGCCGGAATTACGCATGATGACCGTCATTATAATGTGGACGTGGACGACGCGCCCGAGGTATCGGCGAAAGCGGAAAAGCTGCAAGAATCTTCGACCGGGGCGGGCGAAGCCGAGCCCAGGAAAGCAGAAGAGCCTCACCGCAAAAAAGAAGACGAGCCGATGCTCTTCTGCCCGGTGTGCAGCAAGCGCCTCAGCGAGCTCAAGTGCAAGCTGTTCTGCGAACAGTGCGGGTATTATATGAGCTGCGCGGACTACTACTAGTCGTAGGAGGCACCATGCCGGATTCCAGTTCGTCCCTCCGAAGCTCGAAGCAGCAGTTTCTTATTCTGTGCCTGAGTGTGATGTGCCAGATGCTCGCCGCACAGGATCCACTTCCCGCGATTCAGTTCGGAGTTCCTTACCGGTGCGCCAATGGAACGGTCTACGTGTTCGACCGCTGCGAGCAGCGGGGACGCGCCGAAGTGTGTTTCTACCATCTCGATCAGAATGGGCAGAACGTCAAGGACATCGTGAACGTCCGCTCGCAGTTAACGGGTATTATCAATACCTGTCCCGCACCGGCGCCCAAAGCCTCACAGACATCGCAGCCGGCGCAGAGGCCTGCCGCCCAAGCTCCGCCGCTTCCCCAAGGAATTCCGAATCGGCCCACGGACCCGCCCTATCTCCGAGAGATGCCGCCGCCCGAGCGCGTTCTTCGCGAGATTCAGGGCGCGAACCCCACCGATACGATTGCGCGGCAGATCGCCGTCTTCGGACTCCTGGAGCGCTCGGTCGAGCGCATCATGGACCCCAAGCGATATCGCAAGACTCCGGACGAGGACCAGGTCCGCTACACCTACTCGTACGCAGCCTGGAAGCTCGGACAGGATTTTGCGAAGAGTCACACTCCGGAAGAGGCAGCGGCGATGACGACGTTGCAGGGCCGTTACGACATGGACGGCGCGCTATTTCAAGAGACGCTCGCGAAGTTCTATACGCCCAACATTCGAGCCCAACACGCGAAAGTGGACGCCGCCTTCGAGGCGAAGTACAAGGCGCGCGTCGAGGAGTCGAAGCGCGAGCAGGCCGCCATGCAGCAGCCACAGGCAGCACCCTCGCCGTTTGTCCGGAACGATCCTGGAACACTCGCCGCGCGCCGCTGCATCGAGTTGGGCGGTAGCGAACTGGGGTGCGTCGGTAAGGGCCTGATGACCGGATTCTTCGGCGAAGAGTTATCCAACGTGATCGCGGGCAAGGATACCTCGCATGCGGGCCTGACGATGACGGGGCGTTATGGCGCACCAGGGAATGTTGGCGTCTGGTTCGGTGACGAGTCAATGGGGCTCGGCGATTGCGGAAAGCTTATTGTGGCCTCACACGCGTATAGTGTGGCCAAGAACGGCAATCGATTCGCGATTTCCGTACAAGCGGAACCCAAGCCCTTCGTAATGAATCTCGCGGCCGACGGCAGCCTCACCGGTCCGGGTCCGATCGATATCAAGGGACAAATCATCACCGGCTATCGCAAAGTATGGATGCAGGCTTATGCAAACGGCCAACCGGTGGTCGGCGCCAACTGCGGTGGAGCTTGCGGTTACTATGCTGATGAGCCGATCTACGCGACCAAAACCGAGCGTTGTACCGCCGGCGCGCTTCGACCGCAAGGTCCCACAGGGACGTTCGGGAGCGGTCTCAACATGATCGTGGATTTCGCTTCCGGCGAGCCCGCGGAGCAGGCCGCGCGCGATGCGCAGAAGGACCTGCCCGCTCCGGGAGTCCGCATGATCGGAACCTACGGTACACCCGGCGGAATCGCGCTCGAATTTCGTGACGACGCCGTCGTCCTCGATTGCGCCGACGCGCATGTCGCCAGGCCGTATGCCGTCGAGAACACGCCGAATCAAGTCGTGATCCACGTGAAGAACGCGAACTCTCCGTTCACGCTCGCGCTGCAGCCGAATGGTGCCCTGGCCGGTTCCGGAATGGTGGATGTCGTCGGTCGCGTTGTCACCGGATCGACTCCCGGTGGAATCGCGTATGGCCAGCGCAACGGACGCTGTGCGCTCGGCACTCTACCGCCGAAAGGCGCGTCGCCAGGTGCGCCGGGTATGATTTCCGGAGTCCTACCGTCCAGCCAGCCGTCCAGTCCCGCACCGGGCGGAGGCGCCGCGATACTTTCGGTCTCCTCGGGGCTTCCATCGAAGCCCGGATATCCGAATCCTCTTGCGAGCATCTCGATGTACCTGCTGAAGGAAAGCTTCGCGTCCGTCGCAGCGAAAAACGGAGTCCAGCCTGCCGCCGGCCAGAACGCGATTCAAGCGTGGGGGGCCGCCTGCGAGCACCAGGCTCCGGAATGCAGGCAGGCGATGACCGCCGCAAAAACGCTGATCGCGAGCCGCCTGAAATTTGATCTCGACGGCCACGCCAGTTTTTCCGGCGTGCCGGCCGGCAAGTATCACCTGTTCGGCTTCGTCCTCTACGAAGGCCATCACCTGGTGTGGGATCTTCCGCTCGAAGTCAAAAATGGCCCGAACGCCGCGGTCCTCGATCAGCGCAACGCTTATTCAATGAAGTAGCTCTTTTGAATAGAGAGGAAAGAAATCCCTTTGAGCGAAATCAAGGATTTGCTAGACCGCTTCCGCCGGGGCGGAGACGTTTTGGACGCCGCCGCGGCGAGCGTGAAGGACTTCGACAGAGCGCCAAACGGCAAATGGACACCGCGCCAGATCATCGCGCACGTCGCCGACGCCGAAGTCGTGTGGGCGATGCGCTTCCGCCAGTTGATCGCGGAAGACCATCCGACGATGCCCGGCTGGGATCAGGAGAAATGGACCGCGAAGCTCGACTACCAGCGACGCGATCCCTCGCAATCGCTCGCGACGTTTCGCCAGCTACGGGCAGAAAACGCCACACTCCTTGACGGTTTGAACGAAGAAGATTTCGCCAGGTCCGGGACGCACACGACTCGTGGAACGACGACGATCGAGGGATTCTTGAAGCTGGCAACCGATCACGCGGAGAGTCACGCGCGCCAGATTCGGGAGATGAACGGCTCCGTCTAGAACGAACTGCTAGACGATCTGCGCCAACTGCCCATCGAGGAACCGCATCGCTTCTTCGAGCTGAGCCCGATAGCGCGGGTTGCATGCCGACTGCAGATCGTTCTGCACCCGCTGCTTTTGGAGTTCAATGCTGGAGCGTTTCTGCTCCTTGTCGCGAACCTCGGCGTCGGCTGCCAGCCGGAGCTTCTCCGAAGCCCGGTCGGCCTGCTTCAGCTCAAGCTGCGATTCGACATCTTTGCTTTCCCATCCGCGTGCCATGCATCCACTGTAGCTGGATTCACGGAAAAGCGAAAGTCGCAACTGCGTGCCTGAAGTAGCGAAGTTCGCAAGTCCTTGATAAGGAGTTAGTTAGGGAAGGGAAGCGCTTGCGCGGATTCTCAGCCCTCGGGCCGGTTTTCTCGCCAAACCCAATGGCGATCCTGGAATTGCCTCGGATCTTCACACCGCAAGCGCAACCGCCGGCATCCGCTTCCATTTTGGTTTTACGGTGTAAACCACACCGGAACGCTCACCGCTGCCGCATCGCCAACCTTGATATCCACTGATTTGAGAGCAGTGGGCAGCGCGTTCGGCAACACATCCGGCAGGCGGACGTTCACCTGCGCAAAGCCCTGCACCGCGGCCGGAGCGTCACCCGCGTACGCGATCTCTAGCGGAATCACACTCTGTGTTCCCGTGACAAACGCGCGAAGCGTAGCCGACACGCTCGCGGCAATTCGTGTGTTGCCTTTCCCGATCGAGCCCGTTTCGGCGACCGGCTGCATCAAGCCGACTCCGGTCAGGAAGACCGCCAGCGTGGATCCCTTCGGCGCGGGATGATCCGGATCGTTGATCGTGCCGTCCGGATTGACGATCGCGAACACGCCGGGCGTCGCTGCCGCCGCCGTCGCCCGAATGGTGTTCAACGCCGTAGCGTCCTTCACAACCTGAATCGACAGTTCGGTCGATGCCGCGGCTTCAAACGGAATCACGGCGTTGATCTGCGAGGGCGACGCATAGAGCACAGGCGCCGCCTGTCCATTCACGCGAACCGTTACTCCGCCGAGCGTGGTCGCAACCTTTCCGGTGCTATCGAGTTCGGCGGTTCGCGGCGTCTGAGGGCCGATGCCCGATCCGAGGATGCTTACGATCTCGCCCGGTGCAATCGTATTCTCCGAATACGTGGCGCCGTTCGCGACGCAGGTGACGGTGCCCGAAGGCTGTGCGGCGAGGGCGGTTTTTTCGAAGAATCGATTCGAGTCCGCGCTCAGGACATAGACGGAATCCGGCGTCATCGCGTACGCACCCCGGGCATACGTTGCATACGCGGCCGTACCTCCCGCAGCATCCAATTCAAGCACGTAGCTTTGATCGAACGGAGCCGGATTGGCATTCGGCGCGGCTAGACAGGGTTGAAAAGCTCCGGGAGTCGTGTGCAGCGGAGCGCGGCTCTCGTGCTTAAAGATGAGATGATCGCCGCGGAGCGATAGCTGAAAAAGATTCGGAGCATCTGAGTTTGTCTTTCCGGGAAGCGCCGTGCCATACAAAAGATTGGCGAAATCCGCGCTGAGCTTCAAGGCAAACCCGTAATTGACGCCGATCGTCCCAGCGGATAGGAAATTCGAAGACCCCGTCGTTCCGCCGACGTAAACGTCCCGCTTGCTGTCGATCGCAATTGCGTATCCGACGTCGACTGACGGTCCACCGATAACCGTGGACGCCACCAGCCGGGAGCCGTCCGGACTCACCTTCGCGACAAAAACATGCGACCCAGGAGTGCGGCGGGAAAACACGCCGTCCGTGACCGGAAAGCCGGGTGCTCCGGGAGCATTCTCACTCATTAGAGTGGTTCCCGTGACATATGCATTGCCATCGGTGTCGACCGCGACGGCAAAACCCCAATCGGGGAGTCCGCTGCCGAGGAACGTGCTATATACGGCCGTTTGCAGGCTTGGATTCAGCTTCAGCACGAAGGCGTCGATGTCGCCCGGCGATGTGGGTTGGATCGCGCCCTGTGTCGCTGTGAACGGATTGCCAAGAGTGGTGGTGCCCGCGACGTAGGCGTTACCGGCGGAGTCGACCGCGATGGCGGAGGGCTCCGCCCCGCGGAGGTAGGTGGATCCGAGGAGTGCTGACCCATCTGCATTCAGCTTGGTAAGAAAGCCCTCAGATGGTCTGCGCTCGTAGGCTGCGGGCGTCAGAGGGAAATCGGCGGAATACGTCGTGCCCGTGATATACGCATTGCCCGAGGAATCCACGGCGATTCCGGCCACCCGTTCGCTCCCCGTCGAGCCTCCGAGATATGTCGCGTAAAGAATCCTGGACCCGTCGGCGCTGATTTTGACGGCGAAGGCGTGCGAGCAGATCCCACCGGTTCCCGGCGACTGCGGACACGCTCCGCTTGCCAGTTTCGGTTGAAATGCATTCGCCGTAACCGGTATGACGTCCTTCGCTGTATCCCCGGCGAGATAAACGTTGCCCGAACTATCTACGGCGGAGGCCCGAACTCCGGACGGCGATACGAGCGAGAACAGCGTCCGCCGCTCCGTTGCCGACTGGGCAAACAGATTCATGGATACACACAAGATCAGAGTGAGTTTGCAGGAAGGCTTCATAGGACTTGGAAATGAGACACCCTTAGGTGCGTAAGCGGAATTACACAACAAAGTCTAGCAAAAGGCCGATTAGCAATAACCACCGATTGGTATCGAGGCAGCTCGTCTGTTAGGGACGCAACGAAATAAGCGCACATTCGTGTTGCATCCGGCAACCCGCGTCTTCATGAAGCCGGAAAAACATGCCGTCGAAAAGCGAAGGCGCCCGTGGTTTCCCACAGGCGCCTTGCCATTCGCTAGAACAATCCCGAGATGAGCCTAGTTCGACGGACGCCGCTTCAGCGTCGGCCGATCGTCGTCTCCGCTGGTCTTATCCTTGCCGTCGCCATCCGACGGACCCGAACCCGGAGCCTTACGCAGCCGCGGTTTGTTGTCGTCCTTGGCATCCGGCTTCCGGCGGTTGTGGAGCGCTAACAGCCGCGACTTCACGTCGTTGAATTCGGACGTCGTCACAACATATTCAGGCTTCGCAACCAGCAGTTCCTGGATGTTCTTCTGCGCGGCCGAAATGCGATCTTCGGTCAGCGGATGGGTCGAGAAGACCTTGTTCATCGTGCCCGGCTTCTTCTTCTCGAGCGATTGCAGCTTTTCGAAGAAGTCTACGAACGCGACCGGATCGTAGCCTGACTTATACAGATACTGCAAACCGAGCATGTCGGCTTCGGATTCGAATCCGCGAGAGAACGACAGGAAGCCGACCGGGATCAGCACCTGCGCCGCCTGCCGGATGCCGTAGCCGGTCCAGCCGCCCATGAAGATCAGCGGAATCGAAGCCAGGTTCACCACCTGGCCGCGCGTCGCCTGACGCGTACCGTGCCGAGCCGCTACATGCGCGATCTCGTGGGCCATGACGCCCGCGAGTTCCGCTTCGTTCTCGGCCTTCATGATGAGGCCCGAGTTTACGAAGAAAAATCCGCCCGGCAGCGCGAACGCGTTGACGTCCTCGGAATCCACAACTTTGATCGTGAACGGAACCTTCGCGTCGGAATTGCGGACAAGATTCTGCCCGATCCGATTCACGTACTCGGCGATCACCGGATCGTCGATGATCTTCGCCTGGCGCTCCACGTCCTGCGCGAGCTGTTTGCCGAGCGCGATCTCCTTCTCGAGAGAGTAGAAGTTCATGCCCTTGCCGACATCGCGATTCCCGATTTCGTCAGGGTCTTTCTTTTTGTCTTTGCCCGCCGCGAATAACGCGAGCGGGAGAGTCAGCGCGAACGTTAGGGTTAGAATCCGCCGCATGTGTATCTCCCGGAGAACCTGCACTCCGCTAACACCGAGTATATACCCGGCGGGCCAAGCGATTTCCGGGGAGAAGAAAGGACACTTCGGGCCCTGTCCGTCGCTGACCGCGTCTTAAATAATTAACGCGCCCCGCGCAAAACGGGTTACGAGTTCTTCATCATGACCGCCGGTGGCGCAGGCCGCCAGACCTGCGTTCAAAACACAGTCAGGCCTCCGTGCTTCGCATCACCCGCCCAAGCGATCAGCACCCAAATCGCACGCGAAGCAAGCGATTTCAGGCGCACTCCCATAGCCCCGGCCGTCAGCCGCGGGAGTGCGATCCTCTTACGACCAGTCCTCAAACCAATCGAAATTTGGGAACACCGCGACGCCTGTGTTAATCTGAAATTTCTGCAGGCAAGTCGGCAGCGAGCAGCTTTGCGCGGGAGCCGACGGTTTGGAGAACGACTTGAGACTTGGTGCGGTTTTCCTCACTAGTCCTTCATTGTGCGCTTGTAGCTCAGTTGGTTAGAGTACTACCTTGACACGGTAGGGGTCAGAGGTTCGAATCCTCTCAAGCGCACCATCTACCTCCCTGAAATCCGCGCTTTCTTCCTGCGAAACTGGTTCGCATGACTTTGTCCGGTCCAGCGGTTTCGAAGCGCCTCTCAGTCCTCGCACTTGTTCTCGCTTTCGCTTGCTCGTCGATCGCAGCCGACTCCAAGGGTTCCGATCATTGGGTCGGAACCTGGATCGCCAGCCCCTCCGCAAGGGTTCAAGGCCGGGCGCCCACGATCAACAATCACACCATTCGCGCGATCGTCCATTCGAGCATCGGCGGAAGCCGAGCGCGCATCCGCCTCTCGAACGCATTCGGAACGCGGCCTCTCGACATCGGCGCGGCAAGCATCGGTTTACAGGAAACGGGCGCTCAAATCAAGACCGGCACTCTCCATCCACTGACCTTCGGAGGTCGTCCGGCCGCGACGATTCCGCCAGGAGCTCTTCTACTCAGCGATCCGGTGGATTTGAAGGTACCCGCGCTATCGAACGTCGCCGTCAGCCTGTACTTTCCCGGCGAGCCCGACGTCGCCGCGATCCACTATGGCGCCGTGCAGAACTCCTTCATCATGCCTGCCAACGGGACCGCTGGACTGCAGTACACGCAGGAGCCTGCGAAGATCACTTCCTGGCCGTTCCTGGTCGGACTCGAAGTAACTGCGCCGCTGGACACGGAGGCGATCGTCGCCTTCGGCGACTCGATCACCGACGGCTCAAGGTCGACCGCCGACGCGAATCATCGCTGGCCGAACATCCTCGCGGAACGCCTGGCCGCCAGAAAGAAGGGAACGAAGTTCGCTGTCCTGAACGCCGGAATCGGCGGCAACCGGATTCTCCACGATGGAACTGGAGGGAACGGAGGAACCTCCGGCGTGAGCGCACTCGCCCGCTTCGATCGCGATGTCCTCGCACAATCCGGTGTCAGGTACGTCGTTGTGCTGGAAGGGATCAACGATATCGGACAGCCCGGAATGACAAACGTTCCGGCTACCGAAGCAGTCACCGCCGAGGACGTCATCGCCGGGCTCCGCCAGTTGATCGACCGCGCCCACGCCAAGGGCCTCAAAATCTTCGGTGGAACGCTGACGCCGTTTGAAGGCACGACGATTCCTGGCTACTACTCGGCGGAAAAGGAAGTGGTGCGCGTCGCCGTGAACAAATGGATTCGATCGAGCAACGCTTTCGACGGAGTGATCGATTTCGAAAAAGCGATCGCCGATCCGGCGCATCCGACGAAGATGCTCGCGGCGTACGACAGCGGCGATCATTTACATCCAGGCGACGCGGGCTACAAAGCAATGGCCGAAGCCGTGAGTCTGGCGCTGTTCAAGTAGCCGGGCCAACAAGCATCGACCAGCGATCGTAAGGGACGGGAGTTCCGCTATCCATCACGCCCGTGCGGCTGAACACGCCGCGCTCGTCTTCTGCACGCAGTGCTTCGACCACTCCTTCGTCACATAGAAACTGTGATCCCCAATCGTCAGCACGTCGTAAATCAATCCGCTCCGGATCACTGCCGAACCCGCCAGTACCATCGCTTGCGGACGGAACCAGCGCCGCGAAACAAAACGGTAACCGCCCCCATCCGCAGCCAGGTAACCCTTACGCATTCGATGAAACAAACTGCCGTTCCGTCGATAACACCGGATCGCATCTCTCGAGGTCGCCCAATCCGGCAAGCTCTCGGGACTCGCATCCGAGAACCAGGAATGCACCCGTCCGATCAATCCTGCCAGTGTGAATCGCAGAATCCGGAACAGCAGCGGCGCGATCACGATGATCGCCGCCGTCAGCAAGAACAGAACCGGTAGCGCGATCAGCGGGTATTTGTAAGCGAGCAGCAGCAGTGTGACGACGCCAAAGTCCTCCGCGGCCGAAATCACCGAATGCGTCGTCGGTTCCGGAGTCGCATGCGCCAGCAGGCGCACGCCCGCTTTGGTCGAGTGAGTCCCTAGCGCAACCGATCCGCCAATCAGCGCGGCCGCCACTTTCGCCATCGGACTCAGGTCGGCAGCGGATTGCAGCGCAAGCAGAGCCGCGCCAATCGGCCGGATGAAGGTGTGGACCCCATCCCAGATCGGCGTCAGAAACGGAATCTTGTCCGCGAAGAATTCAAGAAGGTAGAATAGCCCGGCTGTGATCAGCACAGCCGGGTGCGAAAGGACCCGCATCGATTCGGGCAGGCCCGAGATCCATCCGAAACGCTGCCCGAGCCCGACGGTCAGGATCGCGGCATAGAGGTTAATGCCAGAGACGAAAGAGATTCCAAAAATGCTGGAAAGTGTTTCAAGCACGGCGGATCGTCAAGCCTTTTTTGCCGCAAACATTCGATACACCCAGAGCAGCAGCATCGCTCCGAGCACGGACATGATAAACCCGGCGCCTCCTCCGGCGGCATACCATCCCAAGGCCTGACCGATATAGGTCGCAACAATCGATCCCGCGATCCCGAGGAGTATGGTGATGATAAATCCCCCGGGATCCCTGCCCGGCATCAGCATCTTCGCCACGACCCCGATGATCAGGCCGATAATGATCTGCCACAGAAAATGAAACATGGGCACTCCTCCTGTTCGGTTGAACGCTATCACACTCGGCAATGTTCCGCGAGGGGCTCCCGCGCGGTCAAAGCCACCCTCGGGACAAACTACAGAGCCTTCCGGATTCCGAATCGCATCAAAGTTTTATGCTTCTCACCTTGCTACGCCTGATCTTGGCGCGCCTTGTACAATGAGGGAACCGTCATGAACCGATTCCTCCTCGCCGCCGCTGTGGCCGTCACGCTTGCCGGCTGCCGCCGCTCGGCGCCAGATACCGTCGCCGCCACCGTCAATAGCAAATCGATCAGCTATGCGGAGCTCGACAAACAGGTGTTCTCGCAATTCTCGACCCAGCCGGAGCGGTCGAGCGACGACCAGGCAACCATCCAGAAGCTGGAAGTCCTGCGCAGCCTGATCGATAGCGAAATCATGCTCCAGCGCGCCGAACGCCAAAGCCTGATGGCGCCCGATTCCGAGGTCGACGCGAAGTTCAACGAGCTAAAGGCTCCCTACACCCAGGAAGAATTCCAGCGCCAGCTAACCGCGCGCAAAATGACAATCGAGGATCTCAAGGCGCAATTGCGCCGCGATCTCAGCATCCAGCGATTGTTCAATAAGGAAATCACCTCGCAGATTTCGATCAGCGAAAAAGACATCGCCGATTTCTACAACACCAACAAAGCCAGCTTCAACCTCGCCGAACCCCAGGTCCACATGTCGCAGATCCTGGTAACGCCGGGAGTCGATAATGTCCGCAACCTGAAATCGGACGACGCGCAGGACGAAGCGTCGGCGAAACGCAAGATCGAAGGAATCGCGCAGCGGCTCCGGGCCGGCGAAGATTTTGCCGCGCTCGCGCAGAACTACTCCGAGGATCCGCAGTCGTCGCAGAACGGCGGCGACATGGGCTACATCCCGGAATCGTCGCTAGAGAAAGCGAACGCCGAGCTGCGAAAAGCCGTGATGGCGATGCAGCCTGGGCAGATCACGCCGATTCTGCACACGTCCGAGGGCTACCGGATTCTGAAGATCATTTCAAAGGAACCCGCCGGCCAGCGCGAGTTGACTGACCCCAAGGTCCAGCAGACCATCCGTGAGACGCTGATTAACCGCAAGGACCAGCTGCTGAAGGCGGCTTACTATGAGGTCGCGCGGAACGAAGCGCAGGTCAAGAATTACTTCGCGGTGAAGGTCTTCTCGGCCCCGACGAAGAAGTAAACTGAGCGAACAGGCCACAATAAAGCCCCGCCCCGTAAGGGCGGGGATCTTGGCGGGCGCTCCTGTGTCGCCCTGCTCTAAGGATGGGAACAAAATTGTCGCGGAAGCTGGTGGTTCTCGCCCTTCTGTCGTTACTGAGCGTCGACGCGACCGCCCAATCGGCGCGACGGGATCAGACTCCGCTCACCTTGATGGGACGTAAAGTCATTGTCTCGGCTCCGAAGTTGGATGCGAACGATTTTCCGATCGGCTCTAAGAGCGCATCGGTTTGCGTGGACGGTCCTCCACAACGGCAGTGTTATACCGCTCCGCAGGGTTTTCAAATGCATCCCCAGGTTGCGAAAGTTCAACTGAGCAAGGACGTTCTAGCTTTGCTCTTCTCGGCTGAAACCTACGGCGTTAGTGGCTGGCAGATACATTTTGCACTTCTTCGCATTGCTCCTTCAGAAAAGGATCTGGAGGACCTTATCCTTTCGGACGCCTCTGTCTCCGCCCAAAGTCAGCACAGGTTCTGGAATGTTCCGGAGGTCTCGGACGCAAAGATTTTCCTAACCGCCGACTACGTATGGGGTCAGGACGAGGCACACGTCGGCGCCGCGCATCGGTTCATCATCTCCTCCTACGTGATGAAACGAACCGAATTGGATAACCCGTCGTACTACCTTGAGGATCGCTACATGACGGTGCGGAAGTACGAAGTGGAAAATCCGAAGGTCGATATCTTGGCGTCAGAAAAACAGGAGATTCTCGCCCGCCTTGCGCGAATCAAGGCTGCAGCCAAAAACTAAGGCGTGTCTTTCGCGGGCTTCGCCGCCGGACCCTTCGCCCCCGCCGGAGCCTTGCGGACCTGCTCGAAGTATTGCTGCACATACTGCTGATACATCAGCGGAACCTCATCGCGGTGGACCTCGCCGCCGTTCTCGGCGTGCGCTCCGTTCTTGCCGGACCACTGCGTCTTGATCTGCTGCTTGCTCGACGAAACCTCAACCATTACTTCACCAGACAGATTCTGCTGGCGCTTGCCGATGATCTCGCTGATCTTGCCCATCGCCTCGAGCTGCTCGGCTTCGTGCGCGTCTTTGTTGCCGTCCTGCTTGCCGACGCCGCTCTTGCCGTCCTGTGACTGGGAATTGTCACCGGACTTCTCGCCGCCCTTGGACTGTGCACTCTGCGATTTCTCGCCGCCTTCGCCTTGTTGCTGGCCCTTCGCATCCGGACTCTCGGCGCCATTCTGATTCGACTGGTTCTGCGCCTGCTGACCCTTCTGCGCGCCCTGCATCTGGCCCTGCTTGCCATCCTGCTGGCTCTTGCCCTGTTGCGATTCGCCCTGCTTGCCCTGGGATTTCATTTTGTCCATCAGGTTTGCGAGCGCATCCTTCATCTTGTCCATCAGGCTTGAGGAGCTGTCGCCCTGCTTGCCGTTCTGGCCCTGCTTGCCCTGCTTATCCTGACTGCCGTCGTTCTGGCTTTGCTTGTCGGACGCCTGGTTCCCTTGATCGCCGGCTTCGGATCCCTTTTCGCCCTTCTGATCGCCTTCGCCGGCTTCGGGCTGCTGATTCTGCGGACCCTTCGAAGCCGATTTCGTTTCCGCCCCCTGATCGCTTCCATTGACGTCCGGAACGTCGACGGTGTCGAGCAGATTGTCCGGCGTCATTTCGTTGCCGGGCGGCTGTTGATCCGAGGGATCGTTCGGAAGAGACATCTTCTTGAAGTCCGCGGGCTTCCGGCCCAGGTTCTTCGCGAGCGTCTTCGAATCCGGATTGAAGAACGTATCGAACGCGATGCTGACCAGCGACGGAGCCAGATTCAACGAGCCCAGCATTCCGTAGCGAACGGCAAACAACCCCACGGCGACTAAAGCCAGCCCGGCGGCCGGATACAGAATTCGAGGAAACACAAACGGCAGCGCCGTCGAAACGTTTACGGTCGCCGCCGTGCGCTCCGCTTGAGCCCGCTGCAATTCCCGGAACTCGGCATGGGCGACGGCTTTGTCAGCATCGAAGTAGGTCGCGGTCGACAGCGTGTCGGACAGGCTCAGGTTTCGATCGACTTGCTGCGCCAATTCGTACTCGCTCGGAATCCGTCGTCGCGCGCGCCACAACCCGAAGCCGAAGCTGCCCACAAACAGGATCGCGAGCCAATACCAATCGAGAATCTGCGTGCCTGCGAGCAGTAGGAGGACGGCTCCGCCCATTGCCAATGCAAGGGCAAAAGCGAATTCATGGACGAGCGTATGTCCAATCGCCCGGCGTCTCGCCGCGCCGAGCAGGGTCGAAAGAGATCCAGGAGCCAAGTCTTGTCCTTTGCGAACGATTATCCCACAGCCTCAACGCGTTGCATGCCGAGGCGCGACCGTCAGGTCGCGCTCACTAAACTCTCATCGCGTGTACCGACCCCACGACTGCCCTACAGAATCAGCATGCAATCCCCATACGAAAAGAACCGGTACCGGTCCCGGACCGCGTGCGCGTATGCCTTGAGCGCTAACTCTTTTCCTGCGAACGCGCAAACCAGCATCAATAGAGAAGACTTCGGCAAATGGAAATTGGTTAGCATCGCCCCTGTTTTTCGGAACGAATAGCCGGGATAAAGGAATATCTCCGTCTCGCCCGACGTTTTTCCGGACGATCCCCACGTTTCGAGCGCCCGCACGCTCGTCGTTCCGACCGCCACCACGCGCTCCGCGGAAGCGATCTTCTGGAGAGAGCCCGGCGCGATCGAGAATGCTTCACTGTGCAGCTTGACGTCCTCGACGACTTCGGCGCGCAGCGGCTGAAACGTTCCCAGCCCGACATGCAGCGTTACTTTGGCAACCGCCGCGCCCTTGGATTCGCAAGCTGAGAGGATTTCCGGCGTAAAATGCAATCCCGCCGTCGGAGCCGCCACCGAACCGCGATCGCGCGCGAACACCGTCTGGTAGCGCGCGCGGTCCACCTCGTCATCGGCGCGGTCGATGTACGGGGGCAGCGGAACATGTCCGATCTCGTCCAGAATCTCATCGAGAGGCCGCTCCGCACGGAGCCGCAGTGTCCGCTCCCCGAATTCACCACGCCCTAAGACATCGGCGGAAAGATCGTCGCTGAAAAAGATCCGCTCACCAGTGCGCACTTTTCGTCCGGGATGAACCAGCGCGAGCCACGTCAGGCCGTCGTCCGAAGCGGGTTTCGTGAGAAATACCTCGACCTTGCCAGTCGCGTGCGTCCCGTCCGGCAAAACGCGATGCCCAAACAGTCGGGAAGGTAAGACGCGCGAATCGTTGAGCACCAGGCAGTCGCCGGGCTTCAGATACTCTGGAAACTCGCGGAACCAGCCATCTGAAAACGTTCCACGAGCACGATCGACGACCAGCATTCGCGAAGCGGAACGCTCAGCGAGCGGCTGCTGCGCAATCAGATCGTCAGGAAGGAAATAATCAAACTCCGAAACCAGCACGTGTTCTTTCAGAGTAAGCCAGCCGATTCGTAGAACACCTCCGCACGTTACTCTAGTTACTTGGACGCCGATCCCCGCCTCAAAATCCTTGGCATCGAAAGCTCCTGTGACGAAACCGCCGCCGCGGTCGTCGAGGGCGGATCGCGTATTCTCTCGACCGTCGTCGCTTCGCAGCTCGATACGCACGGCAAGTACGGCGGAGTCGTTCCGGAACTCGCATCGCGCGAACACCTCCGAGCGATCGTTCCCGTGGTTCGCGAGGCGCTTGAGCGCGCCGGTTGCACTTGGGCGGAACTCGCCGCCGTCGCGGTCACTTCCGGACCGGGCCTCGTCGGTTCGCTCCTCGTCGGAGTCACCTATGCGAAAGCGATCGCCTACGCGCGCGGCCTGCCATTGATCGCCGTGAACCACATCGAAGGCCACATCCACGCGGTGCTTTCGCAGAACAAAGTAGACCTGCCGGCGCTCGCCTACGTCGTCAGCGGAGGCCACACGCATCTTTTCGAAATCCGCGCGCCCGGCGAATACAAGTTACTCGGAAAGACACGCGACGATGCCGCCGGTGAAGCCTACGACAAGGTCGCGAAGCTGCTCGGATACGGCTATCCTGGTGGACCGACCGTCGACCGCCTCGCTGCGCACGGCGATCCGAACGGCGTCAAATTCACGATGGTCAAGATGAAAGGCAATACGCTCGACACGAGCTTCAGCGGCCTGAAAACCGCTGTCCTCCGCTGGACGGAGTCCAACGACCTTACAGAAGAAGTCGCCATCCGCCGAAACTTCCTGCGCGAGAATCCGCATCCGTCGATCGAGCAGTGGCTCACCGTGACGCCGCGCCGGACCCTCGACTTGCTCGCATCGTTTCAACGAGCCGTCATTCAGGAACTCCTTCGCCGAACTGTGTCCGCAGCCGAAGAGACCAACACTCGTAGCATTCTGTTTTCCGGCGGAGTCGCCTGTAATGCCGGGCTCCGCGCCGCCGCCGCGCGCGAACTCGCAGGCTATCCTGTGTACTTTCCGGCCTTCGATTTATCGACCGACAACGCCGCCATGATCGCCGCTGCGGCCTGGCCCAAGTTCCTGAAAAACGATTTCGCAGATTTCAATTTGAAAGCATCCGCATCGCTCGCGATCGCGTGAACATCCAACCAACTTATGCATCCACAGCATCCCGGGCAAGGTCCGCAAGCTGACCAGCCGAAGCCGCGAATCCTCGGTGTCGAGAATCTGATCGCCGTCGGATCCGGCAAAGGCGGAGTCGGAAAAACCACCGTCTCCGTCAACCTCGCCCTGTCACTCGCCGGACTCGGCCACAACGTCGGACTCCTCGACGCCGACGTCTACGGCCCGAACGTTCCTTTGATGATGGGCGTCCGCGACACGCCTCGCGCGATCGGCGAGCGCATTCAGCCTCTCGAAAAACACGGCATCAAAATCATGTCGATGGGCTTCCTGAATCCCGGCGACAAGCCGCTGGTGTGGCGCGGACCCATGCTCCACAGCGTGATCCAGCAGTTCCTCCGCGGAGTCGATTGGGGCGACCTCGACTACCTGATCATCGACCTCCCGCCCGGAACCGGAGACGTCCAGCTTTCGTTGATCCAAACGGCCCCGCTGACCGGAGCCGTTGTCGTGACTACGCCCAGTGAAGTTTCCCTAGAGGACGCCCGCAAAGCGGTGAACATGTTCGCCCAGGTCCGCGTGCCGGTGATTGGGCTCGTCGAGAACATGAGCTACTTCGTCGCGCCGGATGGATCGCGCATCGACGTCTTCGGAACCGGCGGCGGCGAGCGAATGGCGACGTCGATGAACCTGGCGTTCCTCGGCGGAATCCCGCTCGATCCGAAGATCCGCATCGGCGGAGATACGGGTGCCCCCGTTTCGCTAAACAAGGACGCGGCGTTTATCGAACTGGCGCACAAAGTCGAAGCCGGAGTGCGCGCCCTCGCCGGAAAAACCGGCCCCACCATCTCCATCGAAGACTAGTCCCGGACGATCGGCGCGCCGCGATTACCCCGCACGTAAGTGCGGGGATGCTGCACGTAGCCCCTTGCAAAACCCTCCCTCTCGCATATACTAATTCGTTAGTATGCTCAAAGACCTGCTCTGGGCCCTCCGCTGGCTGCGCCTCAACCCAGCCTTTACCGCCGCCGTCATCGCCATCCTCGCCCTCGGAATCGGAGCCAACACCGCCGTCTTCAGCATCGTCGACGCGGTCCTCCTCCGCCCGCTCCCGTACAAGTCTGCGGACCGCCTTTTCCGCATCGAGGAGACGCTCACCAAGCGCCCATCGCTCAAAACCGTCGGCGCACAGGACTACCTGCGTCTGCGCGAGCGCCGCGACGTCTTCGAGGAAACCGCCGCGCACCTCACGGATTTCGTCACTGTCCTCGGCGCCGGCGACCCACAACAAATCGTGTCCCGCCGCGTCTCGGCGAATCTGTTTTCGATGCTCGGCGTCCACGCGCGGCTCGGTCGGACACTCCTCGAATCCGGCGGCGAATTCAATGCGCCGCACGAAGTCGTGCTCAGCGACCGGCTCTGGCGGCGCGTCTTCAACTCCGACCGAAACGTGCTTGGAAAGGGCCTCACGATCGCCGACGAAGCCTACACCATCGTCGGCGTAATGCCGACGGAATTCGACTTCCCGTCCGGACTCGCCGAAATGTGGATCCCGCTCTACCTGACGCCCGCATCGAAGAACCTAGTCGAGATCGTCGCGCGAACGAAGCCCGGAGTTTCCATGGCTCAGGCACAAAGCGCCATGAAAATCCTCGCCAGTCAGATCGAGCAAGAGACGCCCGCCGAAAAAGCCGGACTCCAGATCAACGTGTCCGAATGGCGCGAAGTCACCAGCAAGCAGTACGAAATGACGCTCGTCTTCGTCCTCGTCGCAGTCGGACTCGTCTTGCTGATCGCCTGCGCCGACATCGGCGGACTGCTGCTCAGCCGCGCCGTTCAGCGCCAGCGCGAAATTGCGATCCGCGCCTCGCTCGGAGCCGGATTCTGGCGCGTCGCACGCCAACTCTTCGTCGAAAGCGCCGCGCTCGCTGTGCTCGGCAGCATCGCCGGAATCGCCATCGCTCACTACGGGCTCCAGTTCCTCGTCAAGCAACTGGCCTCGCTTCCGTTCGTGCTTCCGCATCTCCAAGGCGCGACGCTCAACAGCCGCGTCCTGATCTTCAACACCGCGCTATCGGCTCTTCTCGCCTGCCTCTTCTCCGCCGCGCCTTTGTTCCTCGCCTCGAAGACCGACCTGCAGGCAGTCCTTCGCAGCGGACCCTCTGCGGGACGTCCGGCAGGATCGGCGCGGCTCTTCTCTTTATTGATCGCGGGCGAAGCGGCCTTCGCATTCCTGCTTCTCGTCAGTTCCGGACTGATGATCCAGAGTCTCACGCGCTTGCAGCAAGCCGATCATGGGCTGCGTCCGGATCACGTCCTGACGCTTCGCGTACCGGTCGGTAGCCTGACGCAAAACCGGCCGACCGGCAAATTCGATACAAAGCAGCGCCAGATGGCCTACTATCGCGAACTGCTCGGACGTATCGAACGCGTCCCGGGCGTAAGTTCCGCCGCGGTCGTCAACAACCTGCCGATGTCGAGTGTGAATACGTCCGTCCAGTTTGTGAAGGAGGACGGTGCGCTCGCGACTCTGTCCGCCCGCACGATCAGCAATGGATACTTCTCCGCGCTAGGGATTCCGCTGCTCGGCGGTCGCTTCTTCACCGCGGACGATCAATCCGAAAAAGCCGCATCCGCGGCCATCGTAAATCGGTACCTGGCGCACCAGCTCTTCCCGGATCGCGATGCCGTCGGCCAGAAGGTGACGTTTCCCGACGGCGCGCCCACGACGATCGTCGGCGTGGTCGCCGACACGCCGCAGATGAGTTATGAACATCCCTCGAAAGGAGAGATCTATCTGCCCTACCAGCGCGCGATGTTCGCGGTCTTCATGTCGAGCCTCGTCGTGCGAACCTCGAGCGATCCGATGACGGTCGCCGCCGCGCTGCGCAAGGAAGTCTGGGCCGTGAATCCCGATCAGCCGATCGTCCGCGTGGAAACCATGGACGACATCATCGCGAATTCGATCTGGCGTCCGCGCTTTTCGGCGTTCGTCTTCTCGTTCTTAGGCGGACTTGCCCTCTTGCTCACGTGCGTCGGAGTCTACAGCGTGATCGCGTACACGACAACGCTGCGCGCCCGCGAAATCGGAATCCGCATCGCCCTTGGGGCAACGCCGCAGAACGTCGTCGCCGTCGTGCTCAAAGACGCGCTCATACCCCTGGTCGCCGGACTTGTCGTCAGCATCGTCGCCGCGATCTTCCTATCGCGCCTGCTCGCCGGGTTGCTCTACGAGATCACCGCAACCGATCCGTTAACGTATATCGCAGCCGCTCTGATCCTGATCGCCATCGGCGGAGTCGCCAGCGCAAGGCCCGCCTGGCGCGTAGCCACTGGCGATCCGCTCCCCGCCCTCCGCGCGGACTAACGCAGAGGTAAATGCGAACCTCAATAACCCCGCACGTAAGTGCGGGGATTCGGCTCGCTTCAACAAAGAACCGCAGCCGCAAGGGAGCGGGTACTGAATCGAGCCAAACGCCCTCGGACGACGCCAGACACTGTGTTATCCTTCCGCGAAGTTCATGAACGTCGCGAGCACATCGGAACAAGCCGTCGTCGATCGCATCGACGCCATAGCCGATGAAATTGTCGACTTCGTCCAGCAGCTCACCCGCATCCCGACCGTCAATCCCCCCGGCGAAGCGTATCCCGAATGCGCCAGGCTCATCGGATCGCGCCTCCAGCAATTCGGCTACGAAATCCAATTTGTCGACGCCGAAGGTCTCGCCGAGCACACCGCCGAACACCCGCGAACCAACGTAATCGGGCGCCTGCCTGCCGCGCATCCCAGGCCTCTCCTTCATTTCAACGGCCACTTCGACGTCGTTCCCGTCGGCAGCGGATGGACGCGGGATCCCTTTGCCGCCACCGTCGAAGACGGAAAGATCTTCGGCCGCGGAACCTCCGATCAGAAAGCCGGAATCGCGGCGTCGATCTATGCGGTCGAAGCGATCCGCCGCGCCGGAGTCGCGCTTTACGGCGTCGTCGAGCAGAGTGGAACCGTCGACGAAGAAAGCGGCGGCTTCGCCGGAGTGGCGTACCTCGCCTCGCGCGGCTACATCCATCGCGACCGCACCGACTACGTCATCATCACCGAGCCGCTCGGCGTCGGCCGCGTTTGCCTTGGCCATCGCGGAGTCTACTGGCTGAAGGTCGCGACACTCGGCCGCATGGCGCACGGCAGCATGCCGTTCCTCGGCGTGAATGCGATTTCGAAGATGGCGGAATTCCTTCACAACGTCGAGACGCGCCTGAAGCCCAGCCTGTTCGAGCGCTTCACGGAAATGCCCGTCGAACCCGCCGATGCGCGCCGCGCCACGCTGAACGTAAATTCGATTTCAGGCGGTCAGCCGAACGACGGAATGCAGACGCCCTGCGTCGCCGACCTCTGCGAAGCGGTCCTCGACCGGCGCTTCCTGATCGAAGAACGGTTCGAGGAGGTCCGGGGAGAAATTCTGGCGATGCTCGATGAACTGGCAGCCGCCGATCCTGACTTCCGCTACGAAACCAAGGACCTGATGAAGGTGTATCCGGCACAGACCGACAAACACTGCCGCTTAGTCCGCGAAATCGCGTCCGCGATCCGCGACGTCGTCGGAACCGAGCCACCGCTGATCGCGAGTCCCGGAACCTACGACCAAAAGCACGTCATGCGGCTTGGGCTTGTCGATCAATGCGTCGCATACGGACCCGGCCTGCTCCACATGTCGCATCAGCCCGACGAGTATTGCCGCGTCGACGACCTGATAGCGTCGACGAAGGTGATGGCGCTAAGCGCTCTGCGGCTGCTGTCGGACGAAAAATTCTCCCGGGGGTCGGCGCAATAATCGGCGGTGCTGGTCCGTCTCCTATCTTCAAGCGAAGTGACCCATGAAACTCACGCCGGCACCAGACGGTTTCGAGCAGCCTAAGGAACCGGATCCCGGCGCGCTGATAGCGCGCACGCTCGATGCGACGCGCCGCGACGCCAAACACGCCTTGCGGCGCTTGCTGAGGGACTGGCAGTTCAGCGCCGGAGCTGTCTTCATCCTCGCACTCGGCATCGGGGCCAATACTGCCGTCTTCAGCCTCGTAAACAACACGGTATTTCAGCCGCATCCGTTCGGCGACAGCAAGCGGTTGGTCAACCTCTATCAGAATGACGCCAAGACCGGCGAACCGGATGGCGTCTCCTACCCCGCGTTTCTAGACCTGCAACAGGAATCCGCGGTGTTTTCGAGCGTCGGTGCCGCCCAGATGACCGAGGGCCGCTATCAGACGGTCGATCGGCAGGGCGGGCCCGGCGCCATACGGCCTGGCATCGTCGAGTACGCGAGCGCGAACTACTTGGAAGTTGTGGGACTTCAACCCTCGCTCGGCCGCTGGTTCAGCGCTACTGAGGAACGCAATTTAGAGCCGGTACTCGTACTCGGGTGGGCCGTCTGGAACCGTGACTTTGGCGCGGATCCGAACGTCCTCGGCCAGACACTAATTGTCGGAGGCAGACCGTTGCAAATCATCGGTGTCGGACCGATGACCCTCAACAACTCGCAGAGCAACGCTCTCATCTCCTCCGTCTGGATGCCGATCAACCGTCCCGAGCCCCGCCGTATGGCCGCATCGGGCGGGCTTCCCGGACTGTTGGAACAGCGCGGCAACCTGTTCCTTCAGGTTCGCGCTCGGTTGCGCGACGGCGTATCGGTCTCGCAGGCTCAGGCCGCGATGAACGTGGCCGCTCAACGCCTCGCAACCGACTATCCGGATACCGACCCCAAGCGGGGAATCACCGTGCTTGCGACCGATGATGTGCACATCCATCCGCGCGAGCAGATCTTGAAGCCCGTCTTTACCGCGGTATTGACCGTCGTCGGACTCGTGCTCGCCATCGCGTGCAGCAACCTGGCGACGCTGCTGCTGGTCCGCGGCACGGCGCGCTCGGCGGAGATCTCCGTGCGCCTGGCGCTCGGCGCGACCCGCTGGCAGCTCGTGCGTCACCTGCTGATGGAAAGCCTCATTCTGTCGCTTGCCGGGGCAGCCGCAGGAGTCGCGCTCGCGCACTGGGGACTGCGCTATCTCGCGACCGTCGATTTGCCAGTGGTTGTCAGCATGCGTCTCGACGATCGCGTGCTTGGTTTTGCCATCGCCGTCGCGACGCTGTGCGCCCTCGGCTTTGGCCTCACTCCGGCACTCCAGGCGACGCGTGTGGACCTTGCCGGAGCCCTGCGAGAGGAGAAAGGGTCCTCCGGAAGCGCCCTCTCGTTGGCTCGCGGATGGTTCACGCTGAAGAATCTCCTCGTGACCGGCCAGGTGGCGGCCTCGTTCCTGCTGCTGGTGGGTGCCATGCTCGCGCTCAGCGTCCTAACGGCGACGCAAAGTCGAAGTCAGGGCTATCGCCCGTCGGGTCTCGCGATCGTCGAGGCCGACCCGCGCTATGCCGGCTACGACCTCGCCCGCTCCCGAACTGTATTCGAGGATCTGCGGCGTCGCATCGCCAGTCTCCCCGGCGTCGAGAGTGCGTTCGTCACCGTTGGATTGCCGGCGGAAGGGCAGTTCAATCAGGAGTTCCGCCTCGACGGCGGCAAAGCAGGAGACTCGTTCAAGGTCGAAGCCAGGTGGGCCGGTCCCGGTTACTTTCAGACACTGGGGATTCCCGTGTTGTTCGGCCGGGTATTCGACGACCGCGATTCGCCGCAATCTTCGGAAGCGATTGTGGTAAGCGAGGCCTTCGCGCGCCAATTCTTCGGCGGAGCGAACGCGATCGGCAAACGGATTCGATACGCCGACGCGGATTCGAAGCCGGCGGAGATTGTCGGTGTTGTCGGAAATGTACGCAGCATCGACATGGTTCTGGATGCCCCCGAGAAGTTTCTGTACCGCTCGGCGCCGCAGGCTGGCATCATGCCCACGACCTTCGTGGCGCGTGCATCGCAAAACGAAAGCGACCTCGTGCGTTTGCTGCAGCAGGAAGTGCGCTCGATGCATCCCGAACTGCCGGTGGTGAACTCGATGACGATGCTGCAGCGGCAGGCGACGGAACTGATGCCATTCCGCATTGCCGTCATTTCTTTGGGTGCGCTTGGCGGTCTCGGACTCCTGCTCGCCGGCGTGGGACTCTACGCGGTGGTTGCCTATGCGGTTACGCAGCGCTCGAGAGAGATCGGAATCCGGATCGCGCTGGGAGCCCGCCCCGCCGATTTGACGAGGCTCGTGGTCCGCGATGTCACCGCGCTGGTCATGACCGGAATCGCAATCGGTTCCGTCCTCTCGTGGACGTCTTTGGCCGTGGTGGAATCGTCCGTAGCCCAAATCTTGGGTGTCAACCCGGTCGCACTTGCTCCCGTTGCGCTACTGATCATGATTTGCGGAGCCACCGCCGCTTACGTACCGGCAAGACGCGCCGTGCGAACCGATCCGATCGCCGCAATTCGACATCAATAGGTCAGGCATGTGGAAGGCCTGCCTGCGGGCCCGCGCGCGTTCGAGGCACTTGCGAGGGGATCGCGTACGGGGAAGCGAAATTTTGCTATCAGACGCAGGAGCACACTGTGTTCTTTTCGCAATCCGACTCTAGGTTCGCTCCGCAAGAGAATCACGGCTTCGTTTGGGAGAACGATTCCAGCGCCACTCCGGAGACCGATTCTAGCTTCGCTCGGCAAAAGCCCATCGACGAAGGAGCAACCACCCCACGAAGCCATTCTAGGTCGCTATAAACAAAGCCAGTTTCGTAAAATTGGCTTCGTTTTGCAAGAACCCGAAACCAACCCGCTACCGACACCGACCACTCAGGAGCCAGCCGCATGAATCCAGTCGGCTCCCCTCGCATTTCCAAACGTGCCCTACTTTCCACGACACAATGGAAGGGGTATGTTGTTAACTCGTTTTGCGTTGGCCCTCGTCGCGCCCCTCGCGGTTTTCGCCGCCGGACCGCCTTGCGCCGTCGGCATGATCGTACGCGCGGGAGCGCTCAACTACGACGCCAAAATCCTAGGCGTCGAACCCACCACCGGATTCTACAAAGTCCAATTCGTCACTGGCTTCAAGGGGACCGTGGAGTACATGCCGCCGCGCGACCTGAAAACCTGCACGGCTCCGGAACTCCCGCCCGTTGCAGTCGCCTGGCTTCATGGAGTCTGGCAGCTCAGCACGGGTGGCGGCGGAGCCTGGGCAAAGAACCCGACCACCGGCAGCTGGAAGGTCATCGGCCTCGACGTCGCCGGAGCCCCGCCGATCCGCATCAACCCCGACGGCACCTACGAGTGGATCATTGACAGCGCCCAGACCATCCGCGGACGCTGGCACGTCGCCGCTCCCCCGGAGCGCAAGTATGGATACGAGAAGCTCGGCACCGTCATCGTGCTCGAGAACGGCGAGTCGGGCAAGAACTGGCTCGTCTCGCGAAAACTGGTTTCGAGCGACGACAATCGCGATCGGATCCTGATCGAGCGGGTCGACCTCGGTCTCACCTATTGGGGCAAGCGCGTCGGAGCTGCCGCCGCCGGATCACTAGCTGCTCCGCCCGCCGTCTCTACGGCCCCGCAGCCGCCAGCGCGCGATCAGCAGAGTGCCGGACCTTCTGTCCAGAACGCCGCGCCCCCGACGCCCGGATCGGCTACCCACGGGAACGCCGCAGTCACCTACGACTCGAACGCGTGGATCTCGGTGGCGAGTTCAAACGGCTTCCAGTTCGCAACGAAGGATCAGAAGGCCTACGCGATTCTACGAACCGATCCCACCCAGCACAGCGCGCAGGCGATGGCTGATTCCGCGCTCCAGAAGATGCAGGCCGGTGATCCGACGCTCAAAGTCACGTCGCGCGCCCGTCGCATCTGGAACCGGAATGACGCCGTCATGGTCCGCATGGACGCCACCGTTTCCGGAGTCCGCTACAACTATTGGATGATTTTCCAAGGTAACGAGCAAGGAGGCCTGCAACTCGCGATGTTCGCCAAGCCGGAAGAGTACGCTGCGCACGAAGCCGCGTTCAATACGCTCGCGACCGGCCTCCACTTGCGGTGACCGCCTCTTACTTCTTGAGCTTCTGAGCTACCTTCTCCACCTCTCCCCAAACGCGAAGGAGATTGCCGCTCCACATCTTGCCGATCTGCTCTTCGGTGTATCCGCGCCGGACCAGCTCGAGCGTCACGTTGAACGCCTCAGCTGCGCTGTTCCAGCCCTCGATTCCGCCGCCGCCATCGAAGTCCGACGAGATGCCGACGTGGTCGATGCCGATCAGCTTCACCGCGTAGTCGATGTGATTCACGAAGTCTTTCACGTTCGCTCGCGCGCCCGGAGGATACTTCGCATCGATCTCCGCCAGCCGCTTCTCATATTCCGCGCGCTTGTCCGCCGGCAGGTTCCCGAGGAATCCGCGGCCTCTTCCGCCGCCACCTCCGCGAGCAGTCTGCGCCGTGGATCCCGGTTCTTCGACAGGACACGGACGGCTCGCCGTTGCTCCGCCTTCGGCCGCGGCCCCGCGCCCGCGTCCACCACCGCCGCCGGCACCCGGTCCGCCGAGGCCCATGTCGGTCCGCAACTTCGCGAGCGCCGCCGTTCGTTCCTTCGAGTCCGCCTTGACGTAGGACGCGAACCCAACCACTTGAATCACGCCGCCGTTCTTCTTGAGAGCGAGCAACTGCTCGTCGTCCATGTTGCGGCTCACATCGGCGAGAGCCCTCACGCCCGAATGCGACGCGATCACCGGAGCCTTCGAGAGCCGGATCGCCTCGAGGTTCGCGCCCTTTGACGGGTGCGACAAATCGACCATCATGCCGAGCCGGTTCATCTCCGCGATCACCTCGCGGCCGAGCGGCGAGAGCCCGTTGTTGTACAGGTAGCCCTGCGCTTCGCCCGTATTCGAATCCGCAAGCTGGCTGTTGCCGTTGTGCGCGAGCGACATGTAGCGCGCGCCGCGGCCGTAGAACTCCTTCACCCGCTTGATGTCGGTGCCGATCGGATATCCGTTCTCGACCGCGATCACCGCGATCCGCAGGTTCTTCTTGTGGAGCGCGAGAACGTCGGAGGGCCGCAGCGCGAGGCCCATGTTGTCCGGTGCGATCTTCTCCGTGAACCGGTGAACCGCCTCGAACTTCGCGATCGCCTGCTTGTAGGCGCTGTCATACCCTTCGGGAGTCAACGGGCCCTGCCCGACGTACACGATCATGAACGACACGTCCATGTCGCCTTCGACCATCTTCGGCAGGTTCACCTGCGTCGTGAGGCGCATCTTGTAATTGCAATCGGGAGTAAAGTTCGCCGGCTCGATGTCGTTGTGCGTATCGAGCTTGATCACGCGGTCGTGAATACCCTTGGCTTTGGCGATGAGAGCCGCATCGCCCTGCTGAGCCTGTCCGCTCCGCACTGTCATCGTCAGGAGCAAAACGGCCGACGTCGACGCAAGACCCGCAAACATGAGCTTCTGCTGAATGTGTTTCAATACCGGCCTCCACCCCTGGATGGGGAGAATCTTCCACGGTACAGCAAAACCCGGTATTCGTTCTAACGGTGCGTTCTAATAGAGCGCTTCGAGACGCCCCTCATCCTTCTGTACTCTTATCTGTCTGCCGGTCATCCGGCCACTCGCTCAAATGCCGGTCGAGGATCCGCTCCAACTCGGCCTGGTACCCCGAGGGAATCGGTATTCGGATCGCAGGTAGGATGCGAAGCAACCTTCTCACCTTCAGGCATAGCGTCAAGCGCTTCGGGCGTCGCATTGAGAACACGACCAATTCCTGGCGTGGCGTAGTAATCTCCCACGTATAACCTTCAATGTCGAGCCACGAAATCAGGCGTCCGCAATACAACAGGCCGCGCTCGCGAACCTCGAGTACCTTCAGCAATGTATAGTTGCCAAGGAATGCCAACGCGATCATGACGACCAATGCTTGATTCAGTGTTTTGTTGACTGGCTCTCCGCCGTGAAAGACGTTTGAAACGGCGTCTGGCAGGTTGGCGATCATGACGAGCAAGAAGACGAATCCGCTTGTTGGCTCGAGTCGCATCTTTGTAATCAGCCCCCCTGCCCACCGGTTTCGAAATGTCCAAGCAACCAGCAGCGTGATCAGGTAGATCGAAGCGATGGCCAGGGGAGGAATAGCAAGCGCCATCACCACACGGTTGCTCGACAACCCGGGATACAGATACTTCAGTGAACTACCTGCGACGCCGGCAATCAGCAGAAAAAGCGCGGCGATCGCGCCACCGATTGCATACGTATGTCCCGAGTAGCGCGCTGCCAGCTCTGGGTCGGTTGCCAGGTGCCAAAGGCCGGAAAGCGCGGCCGCGCCGAAGATCAACGCGACGCCGCGCCAATCGATGCGAATTCCGCCAGTCCAGAGCGCAACGAGCAACACCACGACCGCGACGATCGTCATCCGGTGCCTGGACAGGAACCGGTTCGAGTCGGCAAGCCAACCTGAGTGTCCGGCGATGATCGGCTGGCCGTTCAGATGCCGTTCGAGGTCGGTACTGAGCTGCTCGACGGAGCGATACCGCTGGCGCGGATCCTTTTCGAGCGTTTTCAGTAGAATCCCATCGAGATCGCCACTCAGCCTGCGCTTGAGGTCGGACGGCGTTCCTTCGCGCGTCTGGCTGAACAGGCCCGGTGCGATCGTGATGGTCTTGCCTTCGTCGCCGGGGCGCTGATCGGCTTCGGTGACGGCGGTGCTCGGACGCGTAGGAGGTTCTTCGCACACCACACGCACAATCTCGTGGAACACGCGACTCTTCAACGGGTAGGGACGGCGGCCGGTCAACAGCTCATAGAGAATCACGCCGAGCGAGTAGAGGTCCGTTAGCGGAGTCGTGGCCTCGGCTCGGATTTGCTCCGGACTCGCATATTCGGGCGTCATGAGACGGATTCCTGTCCGCGTCGCGAGCACGGTCTTCTGGTCGGCATCGACACGCACGAGCTTTGCGATTCCGAAGTCGAGGAGTTTGACGGTTCCATCTTCGGTTACGAGGATGTTGCCAGGCTTGAGATCGCGGTGAATCACCCTGCGTTGATGCGCGAAGTGCACGGCTCCGCAGATCGTTCGAAACAGCGCGACGCGCGCGCTTATGTTCAGCTTTCTCTCGTCGCACCAGTCGTCGATCGGCTTGCCTTCGACATACTCCATAACGAAGTACGGCCATCCCTCTTCGGTCGATCCGCCGTCATAGAGCCGCGCAATGTTTGGATGCTCGAGCGAAGCGAGGATCGCGCGCTCCTGCTCGAATCGCTCGACGATCTCGCGCGCCGAGTTCTCCGGATTGACGACCTTGATCGCGACCTGCTGCTCAAAAAGACCGTCCGCGCGACGCGCCAAGTAGACGGTGCCCATGCCGCCGCGACCGATTTCGCGGAGAACTTCGTAGGCTCCGAGACGACGCCCCTCCATCCGGCGAGGATCGGTGCGCAATTCGACGGGTGCCGTGTCCGAACCATCTAGAAACGTTACGGTACGCTCATAAGCCTCGAGCATGCGCTTGGCGTGGGCTCGCAAGTCGTCATCCGATTTCACGGCTTCGTCAAGAAACGCCGATCGATCGCCGGGTATTCTTTCGAGCGCAGCTTCAAAGACGTTCCGAACCTGCCGAAACCGCTCGGGTGTCATTTTCCAGTCCTCTGAATTGCTTAGCGGGGGCATAGAAAAAAACAGCTCATTTATACTAGCAACGGATGACCGATCGGCCGGTAACGACGCTGCTCATCGATTGGCGGCAGGGGAATCAGGAAGCAGGCAGGGAATTGCTGGCACGCATGCAGCCGGAGCTGCGCCGAATCGCCGCAGGATACATGCGAAAAGAGCATCCGGGACATACGCTGCAAGCAACCGCCCTGGTCAGCGAGCTGTACTTGAAGCTGATGGGCGGAACTCCAGTAGAGTGGCAGGACCGCGCGCATTTTCTGGCGGTCGCGTCGCAACAATTGCGGCGGATCCTGGTCGACCATGCGCGCCAGAAACTGACCGAAAAGCGCGGCGCCGGAGCGCAGGTGGAGACGCTCGACGAACGCTCCGCCGCGGCTGCCCCCTTCGAGGAGCGCCTCCTCGATATGCATCGGGCGCTCGATGAATTGGCTGCTCTCGACGATCGTTCGGCGCGGGTCATCGAATTGCGATACTTCGGCGGATTGACCGAGAAGGAGGCCGCGGAAGTCCTCTCCATTTCCGTGGCGACCCTCAAGCGCGACTGGGAGGCCGGACGCGCCTGGCTGGTAACGCGTCTGGGCTGGATCTGATCCTGGAAACGGCCAGAAAGAATTGAATCGCGCACGCTTTGAATTGCGAAAGAATCCTGTCAGTCGACCGCGCACACAAAATAGCTATGGTTTATTTGTAACCTGGAAGTCTTAGCCGCTCAGTCACCCCGCCTGCGGTTCCGTTCAATTCCGTCGCGATGTCTCATTCGAAGCGTGCAGTTCATGTCATTCGCAATGCTGCCGCTTCCGAGCTCCGGGAGTCCGTTGATAGGCACCCCTTTCGCTCTCGTTCCGTGCGAGCTGCGGTTCATTTCTGACCGTTGATCCCAGGGGTTCTAAGAGCCGGGAGCCATCGGAACTCTAGGCTTCAATTACTACAACAAAGGAATCATATGAGGGAGAACATCTTTAGGGCACTATTGATCACGACGCGCGCCATTGTTTGCATGGCGGCAATCCTGCTCCTGGGCGCCGCAAGCCTGGCGGCTGACGAGAAGAAGAAGTTCGACTTCGAGTTTACAAATGTAGCGGACTCTACCCAGGGATTTACGAACTTCCAGACGTTTCCAGCGATCAACAACAAAGGCCATGTGGTATTTGTGGCGGATCGGAGCGGCGTCGGGCAGGGCGTCTTTCGATCGAGGGATGGCGACTTGGAGACGATCGCGTCCGTTAAGGACGGCTTTCAGTTCTTTGGCGGTGAACCGGCGATTAACGCGAAGGGCGTGGTGGCCTTCACCGCGTTAACGAGTTCCGGCTCGGTCGCCATCCTTACCGGTAACGGCCAGTCAAGAACACTGATCGTCGATTCGACCGCAAACGGATTGTTCAGACAAGGCATCGGTTCGCCTGCACTCAACGATGCGGGGATCGTTGCCTTCCAGGCGCTCCGCAACGAACCTGGATTTCCGACGAGCATTTTCACATGGACTCGTGGGACTTTGGAAAAGGTTCTGAGCACATCGAGTGCGGGTTTTGGGGCATTTGCGAACGTTGATATCAACAACGGTGGCAAGATCAGTTTCCGGGGATTTCTGCAAGACGGGACGGAAGGCATCTTCATTGGGACCAGCAACCCGGCTGCTGTTGTCACGACAAAGTCAAATCCCGAGCTTGGCCGCGGGTTTTCGCAGGCGGTGATCAATAACGCCGGAACCATCGGTGTGTTGGGCTTCCTTACCGCTGGTGGAGTGGAGGTCATCACCGGGGATTCCCGCCGCATCACGGTGCAGAACGATCCAGCCATGCCCGCGATCAATAACTTCACCGAGCATCCGTCCATCAACAATCACGGCGACGTCGCCTTCTTCGTCCTCGCGTTTCCTGATGCCGCCGCTCCAGCGGGAATTTTTCTCTCGGGATCCGGCCAGAAATCGCTGATTCCGGTGATTCGGCCAGGGGACAAGCTGTTTGGGTCGACAGTCTCCTCTGTCGATCTGGGGCGATTCGGTTTAAACGATCGCTTCGAGATGGCGTTCCAGTACGTGTTGGAGGACGGGCGGTCGGGCATTGCGATCGCATCGCTTGAAGGAGCACACGAAGACGACGAGCAAGAATAGATGAATGGCCGGTCTCCGGTAACCGGTTACGGAGGTCGCGGGATTACCGACGTTGAACGAATCGCAGCGGCTTCTCGACGCCTTTGCTGTAAATCGCCAAACCGTTGCCCTTTAACTCGAAGCGCTCCGCGCTCTGCAGCGCCTTCAGGTATTTGCTCTCCTGGTCGTTGACTTCCGCAGCGCAAGAAATTCTCGTGCTGATCAGCGGAGAGAAATGGAGTGACGAACCAGAAATCTGCGCCTTCCCTGAGAACTGGTTGCACGACGCGTTTCCGGTTACACGGCTGTCGGACTTGCCGGTATCGAGGAAATCGAGCGTTGCTTCCGAAGCTTCGAGCGCCGGAGAACCCGCCATCTCTACGAGCTTCCACGCCGGACCCGTCAGGCCGAGGACGGGGCGCTGTGATTCCGGAATCGGCAGCGAGGGCTCCAAACGATGGCAGGAAGCGCCGAAAGCGATGAGTGCAAAGGCGGGCCAAACACTCCGCATGCTTTTATTCTCCGACAGCTCTGGTTACGTACGTCGTTCAAAAACGGGCGCCCGGAAGCCGCACGATATAGTGGAAGAACTCCTCTATGAAAGCGCTCGTAAAAAGCAAATCGGAACGCGGCCTCTGGCTCGAGGATATTCCCGTTCCGGAATATGGAATCAACGACGTCCTGATCAAGGTCCTCAAGACCGGTATCTGCGGAACCGATCTCCACATCTACGAATGGGACGACTGGGCGAAGGCCACGATTCCGGTCCCGATGGCGATCGGCCACGAGTTCGTCGGCGAAGTCGCCGCAGTCGGTTCGAACGTTTCTGAATTCAAGCCCGGCATGATCGTCAGCGGAGAAGGGCACGTCATCTGCGGACATTGCCGCAATTGCCTTGCCGGACGGCGCCACTTGTGCGCCCATACCCTCGGACTCGGCGTCAATCGCCAGGGCTGTTTCGCGGAGTACGTCGTGCTCCCGATGTCGAACGTCTGGCGCCATCACGCCGGAGTGTCGCTCGACGTCGCGTCGATTTTCGATCCATTTGGAAATGCCGTGCACACCGCGCTCTCTTTCGACATTTTGGGTGAAGACGTCCTGATCACCGGAGCCGGACCGATCGGCCTGATGTCTGCCGCCGTTGCACGGCACGCTGGCGCGCGTCACGTTGTGATCACCGATCTAAATCCGACGCGCCTCGCCTTGGCTACCAAGCTTGGCGCGACCCTCGCTGTGAATCCGAAGGACACCCAGCTCGGCGATGTTCAGAAGCAATTGGGAATGACGGAAGGTTTCGACGTTGGGCTCGAAATGTCCGGCAATCCGTCCGCGTTCCGCGACATGCTCGCCAACATGGCTCACGGCGCGAAGATCGCGATGCTCGGAATTCCCAGCCAGGAAATGTCGATCGATTGGCGGCAGGTGATTTTCAAGATGCTCACGATCAAAGGTATCTACGGCCGCGAAATGTATGAAACCTGGTACAAGATGACGGTCATGCTCGAATCCGGCCTCGATATCTCCCCTGTGATTACGCACCGCATGTCCTACCAGGATTTCGAATCCGGCTTCGCCGCGATGAAGTCCGCGGACTGCGGCAAAGTGATCCTGGACTGGAGCGTTTAGACATGGCATACGGCTCGTTCCAGCAGCAGCTGCAGTCCCGCCTCGACGAGATCCGCCAGGCCGGACTCTTCAAAGAAGAACGCGTCATCGATTCCGCCCAGCAAGCTCATGTGACCGCCGGAGCGCCGGTGCTGAACATGTGCGCGAACAACTATCTGGGTCTCGCGAACCATCCGGCGATCGTCGAGGCCGCCAAGGAATCGCTCGATCGCTGGGGCTATGGCCTTGCTTCGGTTCGCTTCATCTGCGGAACGCAAACGATCCACAAGGAGCTCGAGGCGGCGATCAGCCGCTTTCTGGGAGTCGAGGACACGATCCTGTATGGCTCCTGCTTTGATGCGAACGGCGGACTCTTCGAAACGCTTCTTGACGCGGAAGACGCCATCGTTTCCGACGAGCTAAACCACGCGAGCATCATCGACGGAGTTCGCCTCGCGAAGGCGCAGCGGTTCCGCTATAAGAACGGCGACATGGCCGATCTCGAAGCCAAGCTGAAGGAAGCGAAGGCGGTCGCGCGCCAGATTCTGATCGCTACCGACGGCGTCTTCTCGATGGACGGCTACATCGCGAAGCTGCCTGAGATTTGCGACCTCGCCGAGAAGTACGGCGCGATCGTCATGGTAGACGACTCGCACTCCGTCGGCTTCATGGGTAAGCACGGCCGCGGTACGCCGGAGCGCTGCGGTGTGGAAGGCCGCATCGACATCATTACCGGAACCCTCGGAAAGGCTCTCGGCGGAGCGAGCGGCGGCTACACGGCAGGACGCAAGGAAGTCGTTCAGCTCCTGCGGCAGCGCTCGCGGCCGTATCTATTCTCGAATTCCGTAGCGCCGCCAATCGTAGCGGCGTCACTGAAAGTTCTCGAGCTGCTGGCGGAGTCTGACGAATTGCGCGAACGTCTCCGCGAGAATACGCGCTTTTTCCGCAGTGAGATCGAGAAGACCGGGTACTCCGTCCTTCCCGGAGAGCATCCAATCGTGCCGATCATGATCGGCGACGCGGCGCTAGCCGTAAAGATCGCGAACGCGATACTGGCGAAAGGTGTCTACGTGGTGGCGTTCTCGTATCCGGTGGTGCCACAGGGCAAGGCCCGGATCCGGACTCAGATTTCGGCGGCGCACACGCGCGAGGATCTGGAATTCGCCGTCGCCAAGTTCGCCGAAGTCCGAACGGAATTAGGTCTGTAGATCGGACTTGGAACGCGTCGGAACGGAAGCCGATATACTACAACCCGCCGGTCTGCCGGTTACGGTTGGAAGGAAACGCTGCAACCTATCAATTACCGAAGAGTCGCAATTGGTGGGCTTCTCGCGATTCCGGTGCTTTTGCTCGGCCAGTTTGCTTTGATCGGTTCGCTGGGCCCGACGATCATGAGCTTCCGCGAGGCGGCGCACATGCCAAACTCGCCGCCTCAGCCGATCCTCGCGATCCTCGAAGTGCTCACCGTATGCTTTCTGCTTTCGTGGCTATACGCGGCCATACGCCCGCGCTTCGGTCCGGGCATCTCCACGGCGCTGCGATCCGGACTGGTGGTGTGGGTCTGCGTCGGTATGATCGGCACGATTCACATGATTAACGACAATTTTGGTTTTCCAGTCTGGCTGCTCGTGGCGATTGGAGCCGGAATGCTGCCGATTTGCCTGGCAGCCAGCGTCGCCGCCGCCTGGAAGTATCGGGAATAGTACGCGAGCGCGGTTCGCTTATCATTGACACACATGATTCGCCGGCAACGGATGCTTCTTCGCCTTTCGGTAACCGTGCTTTTCGCTGCCGGTCTTCTCGGGGCTGCGGACGTGCTCTGGTACCGTCAGCCTGCCGCGAACTGGAATGAGGCGCTGCCGATCGGCAACGGACGCCTCGCCGCCATGGTCTTCGGCGGAACCGGGCACGAGCGGATCCAACTGAACGAATCGAGCGTCTGGGCCGGTGAGTACCGCGACCGCGTCAACCCGGGAGCGGCGGCGAATCTTCCCAAGGTCCGCGCACTCCTTCAGGAGGGCAAGTTCCAGGAAGCCGAGCGGCTCGCCGACCGTACCCTGATTTCGATTCCGCGCCGCATGCCGCCGTATCAAACGCTTGGCGATCTGACGATCGACTTCCCGGAGAATAGCGGAATCGGCTATCGCCGCGAACTCGACCTCGAACGCGCGATCGCTAAGTCGCGCTACCTCTCGGGCGGAATCGGATATGACCGCGAGGCGTTCGCCTCCGCGCCGGATGACGTCATCGTTGTACGGCTGGTCGCAACGCCCTCCGGAAGGCTGTCGTTTACCGCAAGCCTCAACCGCGAGGCGGATGCTACCACGGTCGCGTCCGGCACGGCGACGTTGAAGATGGAAGGCGACGCCATCGTTCGCTCCGAGCGTCACGCGCAGGAGCGGCCTGTCGGCGTCCATTTTGTCGCGATGCTCCGCGCCATATCCGAAGGCGGAGCGATTCGCGTTGACGGCCGGAGACTCGTCGTCGAAAACGCATCGGCAGTCACGCTGTACGTAACGGCTGCGACATCGTTCCGTGAAAAGGACCCGGCCGCGAAATGCGAACAGATTCTCTTGGCAGCAGCAAAAAAGGCGTACCCTTTCCAGCACATTGGGATCCTAAGCTTAGAATTCCACGTGGACAAGTTGTC
>JADMIO011430525.1_pt1 | contig 63992 bp, 51 predicted proteins | sample 8958161 | NCBI WGS metagenome assembly JADMIO01 (sample SAMN16585339, study PRJNA669376) | soil metagenome | isolation source: Crop rotation soil | place: USA: Cullars Rotation, Alabama | collected 2011
TCGACCTCGATTCGTCGATCTAGACCGTCGCGGTCGGGATCGGACGGCTCTACTCCTAGATATGGGCAAAGACATCAAAACTGAGCCAGTGTTTCAGGCCAGGGCGACATTTTAGTGCGTAAGGTGACTCGGGTTTTATTTCAGCAAGAGATCGTGGCGCGCAAGCATAGCTTCTCGTTCGCCAAACGGTTTCTTCTGCTGCTTGCGGATCAGCCGCACGACACGCTTGCCAAACTGCTCTCGTTCCTCAGCGTACGTCTCGCCGACGTCTACGCTGTGCCGAAACACCACGTCGTCGGTAAAGTATTCCGAACAGACGCTTGCGCGGCAGCACACGAAACTGTCAAACGCCGAATCGAACATATCTTTCTCCTCTTCCTCGCTGTTCTCTTTCAACAGCAGCAGCCAGTAGTCGCCTTCGACACACCACGCAGCTTCGACATGACGAATGAAGAACTGATACCTCAACGCCTCAAACGCCACACGAATGCGCGGATCGTCGCAACCGGGAAACAGCTGCTCGAACGGCAGCGTCCAGAGCGTCTTGAACGTCGGGTTGTACACGGCGGGGTCGGGAAACACCGACCGTTGCCAGTAGCGGATCATGTCGGACGAGACAAACGGGAACACCGACTGCAGCGCACCATCGTCCTCCTCCATGCGGTCGAGTAGAGTGGCGACTGTTCGTCTGTCCGACAGGCGGACCTCGCAGAAATCGTGCAGACGATTGCAGTGGTAATAGTTGACCATCGTGATCGGCGCCCGCCGAAACGCGACGACGTGGCCGTCCTGAAACGCGGCAAGCGTTGGAGTAGCGTAATTGGCCAACGTCGACCGACCGCCCTCATCGGCAATGTCTTCGTACTTTGGCGATCCACGCGCCTCAAACGCCTCTCGCGCACGCTCCGCCGTCGTGATCGCCTCGGGCAGCGACACGTACTCGAGCGTGTTGTCGTCATCGGCGCCCGACACCGCTCTGGTCGCAAACGCAGCCATCAGGAGCGCCCGCGCACTTTCGTACGACATCTCGCTCGACGGGCGCACGCACTTCTTTGTCACTGGTTCGTCTTCTTCGATCGTCGAACACGCGCGCTTCGAGCCGCAGTACCGATCAGAATCTCGGGCAACAGTCGGTACTGCGTTCTCCTTCTCGTTGTCGTCGTCTTCGCTGTCCGAGATCACGATCACCTCGCGCGGCGCCGAGACGACCGGAGCGCTCCAGGTGACCACGGCCGCGTCGGTTGGCATAGCACCGTTTTGATGGCTTGCGAGGGCATCAGAACCGAGACGCTCGTCCGAACGCAGGCGGAGCGTCCCCAGCGACAGCAGCGTCTCGGCCGCGTCGAGTGCGTCTTCGGAGCGCTCTTTGCGCTTCTTGTTCGGTCGTTGGGTTGCCATCGGGGTTGGGTTGGCGAGTAATGAAGTCATCGTGCGTCGAGTTTCGTTTAATCAAATTCGTCGACCGGTCGCTTCCCGAGCACCGACTCGGGCACCACCGTCGCCTCGTGCCGCAGCGGTACCAGCACCGGGATTTCGTACTGGTATGAACTAGGCCGCACGGGATCGTCTCCGTCGCGTACGCAGCGCCGCGTGAGCAGTTCGGGGTTTTCGATGCGCCGTGCTGCGTGCTGGGCATCAAAGACGATACCGTAGAGCGACTCGGCCCCGTGCGCCACCAATGCTTGCTCCAGTACATGCGGCATCGTGTCGGCTTGGCGCTCGATCGCCGCGACGTCGTCCGCTGTGAGCGCGCCAAACGTGCCGTACGAATCCGATGCCCCGAGCCATACGAATAGGCGCGTCGCTGCGTGATCGGCGCTCAGCGCGTGCCGGTACGACTGAAACTGCGACAGCATCGCCCGCCGCCTCGCCTCGACCGTGCTCGTGCTCGTACCCGAGCGGACCTCTGCCTGCGCCGATGCAGTCAGCCGCACACCGGCGTCGTGATCGGGCTGCTGAAACGCCACGCGCCGCAGCAGTTCGAGCGACGCGTTGCGATCGTCGCCCGGGTCGCCGCCGTCGAGCGTGCCCGCGTCAAGAGCGTCCAGTGCCGCTTCGTCGCACTCGATGTCGATGCCGGCGTGTCGGGCCGCATGCAGCAGCCAGAGGAGTCGGTCGACGCGGTTCTTGCCCAGAAAGTGGTGCTGGTGTGTCTCGCACGCGATCGCAACGGCGACGCGTCGTCCGAAATCGGTTGCGCTGCCAGCGCTGCCAAACAGGTCGGCAAAGTTGCTGCGTCGCGACGCCACGCGGTAGATGGCGTGTATGTACGGGTAGCGATCGCGCACATTCTCGATCGTGTCGCCCGAGTGCTTGTGCCACGAAAACGCGACGACGCACAGCGCCAGCGCGATGCGGTACAGTCTCGACTTGTCTGTCGTCTGCTCGGCCGCCGCCGTCAGCGTGTCGCGGAGTCGTCGGGCGATGTGGTGCACGACAACGTAACGCAGCCAATCCCGATTCGCCAGCACCGAGCACGGTACAAACAGCACCGCGAGCCAACTCCTCAGGAGCGACCCGAGATGGCTGAGGTTCGTCGTTAGCGCGTCCATTCGCTCGCGCAGTCGCTGCGGCGCCGAGGGATCCCAGTTCAGCACCGCGACATCGGGCGAGAGCGAGACGAGACAGCGCGCCACCTCCTCCGCCTTGCAGTTCATTTCGTCCTCGAAGCGGTTCGTCGACGCGTAGTAGGTAAACAGATTCAACCCGAGCTCGTCGCTGCGCACGTCGGGCCGAGCGTTGATCGAGAACGCGGCGCCGTGGAGATTGAACGGCGTGTAGATCGGCGTGTGTACGTACGCCGTGCGGCCGCCCACTGTCGCCGCAGTATTGCGCACGACCGAGCGGCGCCACGCGTCGACGATCGGCGACACTCCGACAGACAGCGGCACGAGACCGACCACTTCGTCATCGCCGCTCCGCATGCGTACGGCGCATACGTGAGCCAGCACGTCGCCGAGTCGTCGCTGCACGCTCGCCACGCGATCGCTATCGTACAGCGCCCAGCACCCGCTGCCGTCGAGGCGAACGATCGATACAAAGTGCCCGCCCGTACCGCCACCGGTCGAGAACAGCAGCGTCAGGCCGCCCGCTGCGACAATCGCGGCCTCGAGACACTTGTTCTCTGGCGCCGGCAGCACGCTGTCTTCTGCGCACAGCGACTCAAACTGCCCGACGTCGTTGAGCAGCACGCTCCCGAGGACCACGCCCTCGCGCAGCGCCGCCACGACCACCTCCTCGCGCAGCGCGTAGAGCGAGTAGGGTACGCGCGAATCGATCGGCTCGCGCATCGCCGACATTGTGTCGAAAATCGACACGGGATTCAGCAGCACGCCGCGCGCGAGTGCATTTAGCGTGTGTGTGCCGCAGAGGAAGCCGTCGCGCTGAATCGGAAAGTCTCGACCCGTCATGCGCCGACAGAAGAGCGACTCGACGAGCACGGTGTCGGTCGGTCCAAACGCGTAGCGAATCTCCTCGCCGAGCCAGTCGACTTGCCACGCCGGTTTCGATGCCCCGATTCCGGTCGGCATCGTCGGGGTGAATAGGAGGCGCCAGATCGAATCGTCGAGCTCGGCCGACTCGAACAGCATGCGTATCGTCGCGTGTCTCGACTCTACGCTCGTCCAGTGTGCTGGTGGTAGGAGACTCATCTGTTTCGGTGTGTCGACGCGGTCTCTGTTTGGTTTCCGTCCGCTCTTTTACAACACCGAATGACTGACTTGTCTGCATCCACCAAACGCGTTAAGCTCGACGTCGAGCTTCCGTCTCAGATATGGCCCACGGTAACCGCCGACGACTGGCGCCGCGAGATTCTGCATTTTCAGCGCGACATCGAAGCAAAGGCGGCAAACGGCGCCGCGTTTCTAGCCGAGATGAGTCTACCAACGCTCCCGGACGACGTCAGCGTGACGGGCGTGATGGCGCAGCGATTCAAATCGTTCTGTTCTGAAAAGTGGTCCGACGACGCAGTGCTCGCGATTTACGATTACGTCCGAAGCAAGGACGGTGTCGGCGCGTGTCACGCATGGCTCCACGCGCGGCTCAAAGGGCTCACGCTTGGCGGTGGTGGCGATTGCGCGTGGGACGAATCGTGCACTGAAGCCTGCGTGTGGCTCGTGCTGCGCTACGTCACGGCAACGCCGGCGCTGATCGAGCAGGGCGAGCGAATCGTACGTGCGCTCGAATCTGATGCAGCATGGGTCGCGACGGCCGACTCGGCGGAGCAAAAGCGCCGACACAAGGCGAATGTCGCGACTGCCCGCTGGGACCACCTGATGCGCGACTTTTTCGCGACGCTCGACTCGGACCCGTACTGGGCAGCGCACCCGATCTATAAGAAATAAACACACTCGTTTGCACGTTTATTTCCGTCCGACTTGCTTGACGAGGTCGCCGATCGTCACGCAGTACAGCAGCGCGTTTACGATGTTCCAGAAATTGATCTCTGAATTCGGAAAGAGCTTGTCCTCGCGCATCACGCCGATCGGGCGCCATCGAAGCAGTTCGCCCGCGACCAACAGACGCGCCTCCTCCGACGGAAACTCCTGCTCGATCAGCGCGAAAAACGTGTCTCGGTCCTCGGCGGCCAGCGACGGCTCGCACTCGAATATGTGCGGTCGGTTCGGGTCGCCTCCGTTGGCCAGTCGAGTCGCTTCGGCGTCGAGTGCGGCCTGCGAGATTGCACGCTCCTCGTCCGTGTCGCCGAGCCAGAGTCGCGTCGAGATGCAGCGCGCGACGTTGTTCGCATTCAGCACAAAGAACCGATACACGCCGTCGGGTCCGCGCACGAATACGAAATCGCCCGTGTTGTCGCGCCACGCCTTGAATTTGAGCAGATCGGGATTCGGCTGCGCGATCATGTACTGGCCGCGACCGGGCATGAACATCAGACCGTCGAGCTCGACGCCCTCCAAGCAATGCTGCAGCGTCTTGCGCCAGAGCAGATCGCCGGCCGTGTACGGGAGCTTGCAGAACACCGTCACCGACGGCTGCTTGTTGGCCGACGTAAACTCGGCGACCTTGGCCGCGATAGCCTCCTCGGTCTGCTCGTCGCACATCGGCGAGCACTGGGTCAGCGCGAGCAGACGCATCAGACGCTCCATCGGCTCCTGCAGGTACGCCGCGTCGCCCGTTCGCAGGCGAGCGCTCGCAACGTTGACGTGGTCGTCGACGAGCAGATCGTGCGCGGCGAAACAGAGTTCGTAGTGCTTGTCGTTCTCGGGCGAGCCGTCGTCCGACTCGAGGTAGTCGAAACCGACGACGCACGGGATCGCCTTGAGCTTGGCCTTTTCCGATGCCGACAGACGCCGGCGGCGGATACACAGTTCGCCGTCGATCAGCACGCGCCCGTGGCGCAGCGGCAGCGCGACATCGTCGACGGCAAAGATGCCGTTGCGACGAATGAAGAGCATCGTGTTGCTGGCCGTCGTCGCCGTCGAGTTCGTCGCCTTGCTCCGGTTCGCCGGGTTGAACATCGCGCCGAGCGCTCCGATGCCGTTGACCTTGTTGAACACGAGCCAATCGGGTCGGAGGTTTCGGAGTGTGCGCTGCGTCAGCGTCAGTGCGTTCATGCCGATGAAGCGCGAATGAGCGTTCAGGCCCGGGTTGCGTTCGGGGTTGGCGCGCTTCAGCAGCAGTTCGAGTTCCTCGAGCTCCGACTGCGTCGACGGGCGCTGGACGGCGTTGACCATGCGCACCAAGCGCGTACGCTGCACGCCGGCGTGACTGACAACTCGATCCGATGGCGGCGGCTCGGTCATCTCGTGTTTGTTTGTGCGTGCGCGCGACCGATAGGAACCTTTGCTCGCTGTATTAATGCTCTGCGCGGCCGATCTATTAAACGCTCCGGATGACTGGATTTCTCGAACTCGCCGAGGAACTCGCGCTCTGGACGACCCAGAACTGCCAGCCATTCGAGCCGACGTTTACGGCGCACGTGCTCTCGGCGACTCGGTACGCCTCGCTCCTGGCGATGCTCACGCTGTACGTCGCGGGCATCCGATACGGCGAACTCTACCTGCTCCTATTCGGCGTCGGCTCGACGATCAACTGGGCGCTGAATCTGCTCACGCGCGCCATCGTGCACGATCAGACGCTGGTCGTACCGACGTGCGTCGACGTGTACAACACGAGCGGCAACTGGCCGTCGTACCAGTCGCAAGAGGCGTCGTTTATCGTCGCGTTCATCGCCAGCTACTGCGTGACGTATCGAGTGCGTGCGCACCCGCTCTCGTTCTTCCTGCTGATGGCGTACTTTGTCGCGGTCGTCGCGGGCGATCTCCTGCTGAATTACCACACAAAGAGCCAGATCGTCGGCGCGGTCGTCGAGGGCGCGCTGTTTGGCGAGCTGCTGCACCTCTACCTGCGAGTCGCGGTGCTGCCGTACGCGCCGTGGCTTCTGTCGACGCAGCTGGCACGCTACATGCAGTACCAGGAGACGCTGTGCGCGCCGCAGGACAAGGACGAGTGACGACATATACCGACCGGGCGACGCACAAACTAAGAGCGAACGAAAGATGCCTCGCAGCAACGTCGCGGTCGTTTTCATTCACGTGGTCGGCGGTATCGGCGCGGGCAAGTCGACCATGTTGGCCCGAGCAGCGGCGAACCCGTCGGCCTACATCGCTACTCTGCAGTCGCTGAAGCGCTTCTCGGCCATCGAAGCGTGGTCGCCCGAAAAGACCAAGCTCGTCGTCGTCGTCGAGGACCCAACGCGCTGGAAGTCGGCCGACGGCGAGTCTCTGCTCGACCTGCGCAAGAGTGATCCGTCTCGTTATGCGACGGAACTCCAGACCACGATTCTGCGCGATCGCATCACGCGCGCAACCGAGGCCGTCGTTGCGTCGCTCAAGACGCTGGATAGCGAAACCGAGCACGTGCTCGTCGTCACCGAAGGCTGCGTCGACGTCGATCACAGCGTGTATGCGCGCGCGTGTTTCGAGCGTGGCGACATGACCGACGAGCAGTGGCGCGAGTACGATACGATCTATGGTCGGATGGCTGGCTCCTGGTCACAGTCGCTCGAGTCGTTGGCGTGCGAGATGCTCGGCGCGGACGTGTCGCTCGCGGTGGGCGGTACGCTATTCCTGTCGACGCCGCTGCAAGAGACGCAATCGCGTATCAAGGTGCGCGGCCGAGAGTGCGAGCAGTCGCTGCCGAAAGAGTACCTCGGCGATGTGATCGAGCGGCACGAGTTTCTGCTGTCGAGCGACAGTTATCCGGCGAAACCGGTCGTCGCGGTCGTCGATCGACCGCTGGCCGAGAGCGAGCGCATCATCGAGAATAAAGAGTAGCGTTTATTTAACTGTTTCCACTGCGGGTTTCTTTGCCTCTGCATCCAGCGCGCGCTTCTCCCGGATGCGTCGCACGCCGTTCCAAACCGACTGGATCAGCGTGATCTTCTTCTGGTGATTGTGCGCCCACATACCCGGTAGCCAGTCGACGATTTCGAGAACGACGTACGGAGGTAGTCCGAGGTCGTAGGCGACAAGCGAGAGTTTGAAGATCTTCTTCCACTTGTAGTACCACCGAGCCTTGGCGCCGTCGCTCCAGATAACCTTGCGTACGCCTTTTTTGTTCATCTCGGCGAGCGTGTGGTCTGGCTCGAGAATCCGTATCTGCGTGGCCTCGATCGCGCGCAGATACGCCTTCTGCCGGTCGATCTTGTCGTAGTCGCCCTGGAACATCAGATATGATTTGTACGGTTCGCTGCCGAACCAGTCCCAGTTCTTTGGCGGCTCTAGCTTGTTCGGGTTCACGATGTTTTTGTCGCACAGAATCGTACACTCGGTCGGCGTGCGCTCGATCTTCCAGTACACGCGGCTTGGGTTGACGATCAGTGACACGATCGTAAGACCGTCCTCGTCGACGAGACGCAGCGTGTACATGTACTTGATCGGCTCGCTGCTGTTCGGGTCGTCGGGTGTCTCGACGACCACGTAGATATAGTCGCTCTGCTTGCCCTGAAGTACGGCCGTGACGCGCGGGTGCGTCATGTCGACATCCAGCGCGGCAAGCAGACTGCGTACGTGTAGATTCAGATGCACCCTGACGTCCGGGCGGTTCGCGTCGATCCGCAGCTCGATGTCGGTCTCGTCAAACGCGCCGTTGGAGGCTCCGTATGTGGCATCGAAATCGTTGATCTGCCGAGTTACCGAGAGCGGGATCACAGATGGGCCGTTGTACCAGTAGTCTCCGTCTCGACCGTCGGCTTCATCGTTGGCCGGAATACCTGGCCAGATCGACGCTTTGTACTTATCGCCAACCAGCAGGTCGCCCGGCTGAGCGTCGAGATACGGCGCCGGGTTCTTGTCCGCGACAACCTCGTACGGGACGTGAGTAAAGACCTTGGGTAAGCGAGGCGCAGTCATCGTGTGTCGGGAGTGTGCGTGTGTTTATTTATCTTCTGGTTTCGCCGGTGTCGGAATCTTGCCAATCAGACTCGCTCGCTTCACGCGCTGGTGCGCCGCTTGCAGCGCGTCGTCGATCGAGTAGCGCGGTGCGTCCATCGGAGCGACGAAGCGCGAGATGATCGTGAGCGCTTGCGATGAGTAGACCTTTGTCTTTTGACTGCGCTCCTCGTTGTCGAGCTTGGCGAACACGTGCTCAAACAGCACCGCCGAGCCGTCGCCGCCCAACTGCAGCTGCTGCGCCTCCAACTGCGCGTCCTCGGCCGTGTACGCCGTCGCTGGCAGGTACGAGCGGCGTCGCACGAGATCGACGTACGTCACGTACGATTTCGTGCGGCGCTCCAGCTGCTGCGTCGCCTCGACTCGGACGATCGCCTTGCGCGTCAGCGTGGCCACGAGCATCGTCCAGAGCGGATGGCGCTCGACCGTCTCGTACAGCGAGTGTGTCGTCACGCCCTTTTTCGTCACGACATTGTCAAACAGGTACACGATAAGCCACGCGACCGGCACGATCTGCTCGAGATGGAGCGGCGTGATCAGCGGCTTCTCCTTGGCAAGCAGCGTGTTGGCGTACACGATCGCGGGCGACGGAGGTGCAGCGGCGACGTACGCTTTGAGCGCGTCGAGACACGCCGACGGCGGCATATCCATGGCGAGCGCAGAGAGGAGCAGAACGTGCCAGTTGGTGTACGGCTCGTTTGTCGGCGGCTCGAACGACGCCAGCGACGCGTCGGTGTTGCTCGTGCGCACAAACGTGCCGTCGGCGTTGTAGGACCAGAATCGCTGTCGCTCCTGCTCGGCTCGGGCCAAGTGGCTACCGAGCAGGAGTTCGCGCTCCGACAGCGCACCGAATCGAGCTCGAAACGCGGCCGCGATCGACGTCGGCGCGAGCGACAAGAAGTTCTGCTGCGCGACAAACGCACTGACGCTCTGCGCGACGCTCTCGATCTGGCGCCACATCGACGCGGCGTTGTTGTTCACAAACACCGTCTGCTGCACGTACGCCAACTGCGACGTCGAGGTCGGGATCGGTGCAAACGGCCACTCGACGGCATCGTATGGCGCCTCGCGACGCGTGCCGACGAGGCGGCCGACAAACGGCAGACTGAACAGCGACTTGATCGCCGTCTCGACGCGCGGTCGCCACTCGGGCACGTTTGTGTTCGGCAGCGGCGGAGGCGCGAGTTCCGTCTTGACCGACTCTGGCTTGGTCGGCGTCGTCGTCGCTGCTGGCTCGTCGTCGATCACCTCGACTTCGGTCGCCAGCACGGCGCGGTCGAGACGAGCAAACTGCGCGCCCGAGACTGCCGTGTCGTCGGTGAGCAGATGCGCTGAATCGTCGACGAGCAGTAGGATGCGCTCGACGACCTCCATTACGCGTCGTTTCATCGACAGGCGCTTCTCGGTGCGCCCCGGGAACGTCTCGACGATGTCGCCCGTCTGCGCCGAGTGCATCATCGCGCCGAGTATGACGCATTTCGGAATGTGCAGCCACGCCAGATCGAAAATCTTTGCATCGCCGCACACGGCCGCGACAACCGCCTCGATCAGCGCCGCACGCCCGCGTCCGCTGGCCAACGAGGCGATCTTCAGGCCGATCTGATCATAGTCGCCGACGCTCGTCGTGTCCAGGTCAAACGCGGCCGCATTGGTCCAGCGATCGATGATGCGCTGCTGGACCAGTGCGCGGAGCTCCTCATTGGTACACTGCGCCAACAGCCGGTCGGCGCTGCCTGCGACCGGACGCGCCGCACCGATTGCGCCAAACTGCAGCAGCAGTCGGCGCTGGCCGGTCGCGATGGTCTGCGGCACCGAGTAGTACACGACGACCTTTTCGGGCGCGACTCCCTTGAGCAGCGCGCGATTCGTCGGTAGCGGCGCGAAACGCGAGTCGACGTACTCGTCATACATCGCCTTGGCCAGCATCAGCTTGGCTCCGTTGATTCGTGTGTACGCATACGACGGGGGAGTGCGCTCGGCGACCTCGTCGTCCTCGTCGATGCGCGGTGCATAATCGAAACCGAGCACGACGAGCGCGAGCAGACGTATGTCGACCGGACGCATGTGGCGCCACACGGGCAGCGTCAGCGACTGGTTCGGCAGCGCAAACAGCGCGTCGGTCGGCGTACCGCGCTTGCCGTACAGCATCGCCAGATGGCACCACAGTCGATCGCGCACGCTCGGCAGCGCTGCAATGTCCATCGTCAATCGAGCTCCGTCGGCGTCGGTCTGCGTTGCGTGCCAGAGATCGCGCATGCTGACGAGCAGGCCCGCCTCGTCATACGCCGTCTGGCGAGACGCGTACAGGCGCATCAGTTGCGCGACCATCGCTCCGGCGATCAGATCGACCGAGAACGGCTGCGCGTGGTGCACGCCGTTGCCAAACGACAGCCGCTGCGGCACGACGCCGAACCCGAGCATCGCCGACACTCGATCCGGGAAGAAGCGCAGTCGACCGGTCGCGGCCAGCGACGGGAATTTGTTCTGCACCGCAGACGCAATTGCTGCCTTGTCGTCGGCAACGTCCTGCTCAGCCTCGGCGATCTGCTCGTCGATGTCGTCGGATTCGTCTTCGTCCTCCTTCTTCTCCGATTCCTTGGCCGCTCTCTTCTTCTGGAGCTGCGCGACCTTGCGTTTGCTGGCCACGAGGCGCTTGTTCAGCGGCTGGAGGATCGCGTTGAATTTGCGAATCTCTTCGTATTGCACGTACGGCGACGTCGCGTCGGTGCTCGACGCCGTCGGAATCGGCAGGCGGCCCGAGCGCGCGTAATACTCGACAATCTCGGCGATGCGCCACGCCTGCGGTGCGTCTTGTCGATTCGCTACGGCCCAGTTGTGCACATCGACGCTCTCGACGGCAATCTGGCCCTCCAACTTGACCCGCTCGATCGCCGCGGGCAGGAGGAGCGAGAAAACCAGACGAGGCACGACAAGCGTGTCTGCGCCGAGATCGGTTACGCCCTCGGTCAGCGTCAGCGAGCCGAGCGAGTCGAGCATGCGCGTCGTCCGGCGGGCCTTGACGTAGCGCTCGTACGACGCGCGGATCACCTGGAGCGCCGCGACATCGATTCGGCGCAGGCGCGTGTTGGCAAACGAGAGCTTGCTCATGCTGCGCGCGAATGTCGCGTTGGCGGCCGCGGTGGCCTTGGCGATCGCGACGCTCTCGTCGACCTCGGAGCCGATCTTGTTCTTCAGACTGGCTGCGGCGCGCAGTAGTAGACGGACGCGGTCCGCGACAGCCTCGTCGACGACGCGAGCGATGTGCGATTTCAGAGCGTCGCGAAACGTCGTGTCGGCCGACAGCGAGAATTTCTCGCCGGGCAGACGCGCCGCCTCCTCGTCGGCCTCGTCGTTGGTCAGCTCGGCGATCGAGCGGAGCGAATCCTCGACGTACGCGTCAAACTGCTCGGGGCGAACCAGACGTCCGAGTGTCGCTTGCGTCTCTTTCGGCGTCTTGGCACTGTGCACGAGCCAGAGAGCGGCCGCGACGCCGTTGATGGTGACCTGTTTGTGGTTCGCCAGCGGTGCGTCGTAAAAGCCGCCGTAGATCACTTCGTCGCTGTTGGCGTCGTAGATCGTCGGCCGAGACGACGGCAGATCGCGTCGATTGTCAGTCTTGCTCGCCAGCGTGCCGCGCGCCAGCTTGAACGCCTCGTCGACCGTCTTCTCTCGGACGTCCGAGATATCGCTCGTCTGCTGTTGCTCGGCCGCCGCTTGCTCCTTGGCGAGTAGGGTCTCGATTCGGCGGTTCTCGCGCACCTCGACGACCGGCTCGAGACGCAGTTTGATGCGTCCGAGATCGTCAATGTCTCGCTGCAGTTCTCGATCGACCTTTTCCTCGTCCGGCCGAGCACGCGTGATTCGGCGAGCGACATTCTCGGTGTACCGATCGCCGAGTTCCGACGCCGCCTGCTTCAACTCTGCCGCAACCGAGGCGAGCAGTGGACCGGCAAGTGCTGTCTGCACGACGACAGCTCGTGCGCGCTGTTCGACAAGACTCGCAAGTGCCACATTCGTCGCCGACCGACGAGCGACGAGAGTTGCGTTGACCGCTTTACGCTTTGACTCCTGCACATCGTCGATGTTGTCGAGGTCGGCCTCGATCGACGCCAGCGTCTGGCGAGTCGTGGCGATTTGACCGTCGAGTGCAGCGATCGCTCGGTTGGTCGACGCGACGAGGTACGTGCCCGAGAGTTCCGTGAGACGCGATTCGCTCAGCGCCTCTTGAAGCGCGACAATCTGCGCGCTCTGCACGAGGAGGCGCGTGCGTTCGTTCTGCGCGCCAGCCTGCTCGGTCAGGACTGCGGCGCGAGCGACTTCTTGTTCGCGCGTCGGCAGGTCACTCGCCTCGCGCAGCTCGTTGGCGGCGCCGGCGATTGCGTTTTCAATCGCACCGATCTGCGCATCGATCGTCGTCAGTTCCTGGCGCAGCTCGTTGACCAGCGCCTGTCGCTCGCGCTGCGCCTGTCGAGCGTCGAGTGATTTCTGAATCGCCGCCGCCTCCTCGGTGAGTCGAGCTGCATACGACGGTCGCTCGTCGGCGTAGATTGCGGCACGCAGTTCGACCTGCTCGAGTTCGCGTCGCTCGGTCTCGATCGTTTGCGCGGCGCTCTTCGGTCCTCGGCCGCTCTTGTAGATGTCCTTGATGTCGGCGAGCAGTTCCGTGATGCGCGCCACTCGCTTCGCATTCGACTCGTACGACGCGCGGATAGTGCGCTCGAGCGCCTCGATCTCGGTCTGCTTCTTCTTGACGTCTTCCTTTGCGCGCTTCTGCTCGATTGCGTCGGTGATCTTGGCGATCTGGTCGACCGCCGTCTGCTCGGCCTTTTGGAGGTTCTGGAGGCTCTGGACGAGGCGCGGCAGTTCGCGCTGATTGCCGCGTGTCGTGCTGTTGCCTGCTCGCTCCTTCACGGCGAGTGCCGCGTTGCGATTGATGCGCTCGGCGAGCGACGCACGGATCGTCGCAACGGTGGTGTTGGTCGACGCCGCTTTCTGCACGCTCGAGACGAATGCCGACGCGACGGTGGAGAAGAAGGCGTTGTCGATCACCGCGATCACCGTGTCTCGATCGTCTTCGACGTCGTCGCTATCACCGTACTGCTCGGCCAGCGCGGAACCGAGTGCCGTCGACTGTCGAAGCGTGGCAGCCGCACTGCCGTAATCGACCCAGTATTTCTTCACCAGCGCCTGCGCGCGCGGATCGATCGCCAGCGGCGGCTCGGTGCCGGTGTACAGTACGCCGTCTTTCATGCGCTGACCGCGCGACGCCAGCAGCGAAGTGCCGACGATCGAGCGTCCGCCGATGATCGCTCGGTACAGGTCCATCACGGCGCGACGCACGTTCCGGGCGAATTCGAGCGGCCGCTGCGCGCCGCCGACGGCAAACAGATCGTACCACGCGACCTGCGCCGCCAACGACAACGGTATCTCCTTCTCGATCGTATTCAGCAACGTCTGCAGCTGCAGGATGCCGTTGGCGCGCTCCTCGTCGATCTGCGACTGCGGCTTTCGGTTGTCGTCGTCTTCGTCCTCGTTGCCACTGTCGCCCTCGTCCTCGCCGGCGTCGGCGCGTCGTGCTCGGCGGCGACGGAGCGCGTGACGGAGCGCGAGGTGAGTCATCTGCCAGTTGTCGTAGGTCGCATCGGGTACGTTGGCGCGCGGCATCGCGATCGCCTGCGACGAGTTGAACGGCGTCTGGATGTACCCGAGCCGCTTCCAGCGCAGTTGGCGCGCCGTCTTGTACCAGAGGTACATCAGCGAGTCGCGCGTCGCCTGTCGACTCTCGGTCACCGCTCGCTCGAGCGCGGCGAGACACGAAAAGGTCTGTGACACAACGGCATCGTCGCGCGTCGTCTCTTCGCGCAGCACCAGCAGCTGGCCACGCTCCAGCGCTTGTGCCGCGGCCGTGACGAATTCGAGCAGCGAGATCGAGAGCGATGCGTCGACGCTAAACACGACCCGCTGCAGCGACGCCACTTGCGCGGTGAACTCGTTGAGTACGGCGCGAAACTCGTTGTAGTTGGACGCCGTCGCGTGCGCGTCTCGAACGCGCGCCTGGCCGATCGCGAACCAGCCGAGATACTCGCGACACGACTCGATCGCCGGCCCCGACGACACCTGCTGGCACACGGCAGCGAGCGTCATCGGCGAGACAAAGTACAGAAACGGCTCGAGACTCGTCAGCGTTTCGGTCGCGTCGGGTTCGACGCGCGCCTCCAACTCGGCCAGCGTCTTTTGCTCGGACGTAATCTGCTGACGCAGCGACGTCGCCTCGTCATCATCAGCATCGCCGAGTTCGGCCACGCGTCGCGAGGATTCGCCGATCGACGAGCGGAGTCGCTCGATCTGCGCCGCCAACTGTGCGTTTCGCTCGCTGGCCGGCTCGAGCGCCACCGACGATACGACGACCCGGCCGCCGCCGAGCAGACCGTCGGAGCGAATGTACTCGAGCGTCTGCGCCTCGTCGACGATAAACTCTGTTTCGGCGATCGTGAATACGCCGACCGGTTTGACGGCGTCCTCGTCGAACGTGAAATCGGTCGGCACCAGCTCGGTCTGATCGAGTCGGTAGCGGCCGGCCGAGAAGAACTCGTTGACGTAGCGCTGGGCCGCCGTCGCTACTAGTCGTTCGGCACCGCGCGTCTCCATCGTCTCGCGCGCACCGACGCGGACGTTGTCGGTCTGCGCCTCGTGGTAGTCGACAATGTCCTTGAGCGAAAACACGCCGACGTCGGTGTGCAGGTACTGGAAGAGATCGATCGCGGTGCGAAAGCTGCCGATCGAGCCGGTCGACGGCGGCACGACAAAGATCTGCTTGACCAGATTCACCGTCTCGAGCTCCTTCAAGTCCGGGTAGACTGCCGCGGCCAACGCGCGCTGAAACTCGGTGGTGCGCTCCGGCTGAGCACGCACGAGCGACGCGTACAGTGCCTCGATGAATACTCCGGCACCGCCGCTGTTCAGCTGCTCCTCCTGTCGCTGTGCGTCTTCGATTCGACCGACCGCGGTGGCGAATCGAGTCGCTGCGCCAAAGCCGTCGACGTCAGTGTCCTCGGCGTAGAGCTGATCGAGCGTGCCGAGTTCGGTGTAGGCCGAGATCGGGTACACGTACTCGTCGGGCACTTGGTCGCCAGTCGGCACGAGCTTCTTGGTCTGCAGGATCGTGCGCGGTTCCTTCAGCCGGCGGCCGGTGATGGCGTACGCGATCGCGAGCGCGACACGCTGCGTCTCGGTAAAGAGCACGTTGAGTTGCGCGCCTTTCAGCGCCTGCACGTACTCCATCTGGTCGGCGGTCGCGACGTGCAGCGACAAGATTGCCGGGATCGTCGCCGGCGGCACGAGTTCGTCCTTGCCCTCGATGGCGAGCAGCGTGTTCGTCTCGGCCAGCTGCTGTCGGAGTTCGGCCTCGCGAGCCGCGGCGTCTTCGTCCATCGCGTCGGGCGTCGCGTTGAGCTCGGCAGTCAGCTCGGTGCGCGTCTGCTCGAGTCGCTTGCGCACGATCGGCTTGTTCTTGCGGAAGAATTCGAGTGCCGACGAGTGGTAGACGACTTCGTTGGACACGCGCGCCGATAGCAGCTCGAGTGCGTACACGAGCTTCAGACGCGCCTCGTGCGGAAAGAGCTCGTCGTCGCGCAGTCGCGGCACGAGTTTCGCGTACACGGCGAGCTCGATGATCAGCCGCCATCCCTCGGCCGACTGCCACGCTCCCGACGGATCGGCGCGCACGAGGTCGGCGAGTCGACGCAGCGCAGCGACGCCCGACCAGCCGATCGGCAGCGCAAGCATCGGGAACGGAAAGTAGCGCGTGTCGAGATAGCCGATCTCGTTCGGGTCGGCCGTGCGCTCGCTCTTCAGGCCGCCGCTGGTAAAGCCCTGCTGCTTGAGGTCGTTTTCCATCGCGGAGACGTCAAACGGATCGACCGTCGTCTCGACGCCGCGCGGTTCGCGCACCGGACGATCTTCAAACTCGAGCAGACTCGAGCCCTCTCTGGCGCCGCCGACGAATGCCTGGTCGCCCTCTTCTGCCTTGCGCTTCTTCTCGATCGCCGTGCGCTGCTGCAGCCTGACCTCGCTCTCGATGGTCTCGTCCGCTTCGCCGCGTCGGCGCAGTTTGCGCGGTCGTCGTACGGGCGAGTCGGGTCGAACGCGCTCCTCTTTCACACGCACGCGCTCCTCGACGCGCTGACGGATCTCCTTGGCCCGGTCCTTTCGGCGCGGTTCGTCGGCAGGTAGGTCCTCCTCGTCGCTGTCGAGATCGCGCGCCTTGTAGAAGCCGAGCGTCTGCGTCGCCTCGTCGAGCGCCTCGCGCCACGGGAATCGCACGCCCGCCAGATCGAGTCCCTTGATCTCGCGTCGCTCCAGCAGACGCTCCACTTGATCCCAGCCGACCGTCTCTGCCTTGACGCCCGACGTCGTCGCGAGCAGACTCGACGCGATGTCGTCGAGCGCGTACTCGAGCACGCCGTCGACGATCGTGAATGGTGTAGCGCGCGTGCGCACGATGTTGGGTAGATCGGCCTCGGGCGCGCGCTCGGCCAGCGCTTCCTCGATCGAGGCGAGCGACTCGAGCGCAGGTAAGCGATTCGCTTGCCGCTCGCGTTTCGTCGCCGTCTCGGACAGCAGCGCCATCGGTTTCGATTTCACCGCGACGTCGACAGCGATGCCGCTCGACTGGTCGGCAGCGCGCGCCGCCTCGAGACTCGTCGTCAGCTGGTCGGCCAAGACGCCGAGCTGCGCGCGGTTGCGTACGCGATGGTACTCGTCAGCCGTCGCCGTCGTCGCTTTCGAGTACGCGGCAAAGAGCGGTGCGACGCCACTGCCAACCGCTCGGAGCGCGTCGACAACTTTCAGCTCCGACTCGGTTTCGGCGAGCGCCGAGACGGTCGCGAGATTCGCGTCGGCTACGGTGGCCGTTGTGAGCAGTTCGCTCATTGCAGTCACCGGGAGCGACACGTCCTGGCGGCCAGTCGAGAGGAAGAACGAGTGCTGGTAGTTGGCCGACTCTGCCGTCTGCGGATCGCTGTCGTCGGCGTCGACGTTGACCAGGCGCTTCTGCGGCACGCCCTCGTCGTCGCCGGCCGGGGCGATTTGTCGGCCGATCGAGAAGCCGATCGTGTCCGAGTAGCCGTACTCGTCGCCCTGAACCTGCGTCGTGTTGACGTCAAACATAAACACCGAGCCAAATTCGAGCGCCGAGTAGGTATCGGCCGATGCCACCGTCTCGTACAGCGGCTCGGTCGCGACGTCGGGTATCGGTCGAACGGGTCGCGTTACCATCGAGCGCTCGGTCGGCGTCGGTAGGTCGACACCGCTTGCGAGCGTGATTCGATCGGCGTAGAGTGCGGTTCGACGGACGACGTACGCTTCGTTGAGCATGTTCCGATTGTCCGAGACCTCGCCGGCGAACGCGCCCGTCGTCTGCTCGTGATCGCTCGCAGGCGCGACGACGTGGATCGGCTCTTCTTGCTTGACGCTGACGATCGAGCTCTCTGAATCGTCGAGCGTGTACTCGACACGACGCTCCTGTGCGACCGCGCCGACCAGGTCTCGCTTGGGCGCGACACGCTCCGCTGTCTGTGGTGCCGGCGCGCCGACGTCGGGCAGCGTTGGCAGGATCTGGAGATCATCGTCGTCGTCGAGATTGATCACCAACTGCTGCTCTGCGGCTCGACGCATGGCCTTGTCGTCGATGTCTTCGTCGCTGTCGGCGAGATTGATCGTGATATTCGACATTCGTGCGGGTTTAGTTTGTCGTTGTGCGAGGTGTTTAATACGCCGTTGCCGGCGGCGCTGCTATAGGCTCGGGCGTCGCGACCGAAAAAGACCGACGCATCGGACATGACTACACCGTTTGGCAAGACGGCGTCGGTGCGACAGATCAAGTTTGGCGAGAATCTCCGCACCGAGTACGTGTGCGCACGCTGCGACGCAACCTACTGCGAGCTCGAGAACATGGGCGCGTGGCGCTGCACGGCCTATCACCCGATGGTCCGAGCGAATGCGCAGAGCGTGTACGAGTGCTGCGGATCTCCGTACTTGACTGCGGGGTGCGTCAAGGCCGACCACACGACGGGCGAACACAACCGGATGGCGCGTGCTCAGTCGGAGCTCGAGACACCGATCAACAGCGAAGAGGCGCTGTTTATGGCGTCGCTGCTCGATTGTCCGCTCGACGCACTAAAGACCAGGGCATGGCGATTCGACGACCGCACGAAGCAGTGGCGCGTGTGCCGAGTCGACTGGGGTGCGCGGACACAGGCGATGCACAAGCAGTATAGGCAATAAAGTTTATTTCTTCGTCTTGAATTCGCGCGCCTCTTGCTGGATCGCCTCGGCCGTCTTCTTGCGTGCCTCGCGCTCCTCCTCGAGGCCCTGCGTCAACTGGCGCAGATCGACTTCGATGGCCTGCGAGACGCTAAACGTGGCGCACGTTCCGTACAGGCCACGGTTGACGATAAACATCGTCTGGAACGGCTTGCGCGGCTTCTCCATCGCCGCCAGTGCCGCCTTGTACTTGTCGAGGTCGACCGACTGCTGCGCCTCGGCGGCACCGATCAACGCCTGGAGGTCGGCCTTGCTCAAGTGCTCGCAGCGCGGATCGCCGTCGGCCGAGCCCGTGACGACGCGGAAGCACTTTAGCGGCGCGAGTTTCGCCTTGTCGGCGTCGGCTTTCGTGACGTCGAGCGAGTCGTGCAGGTACTTTGTGTCGTCGTCGATGATCTTCTTGTGCAGGCTCAGACGCATGCACGCCTCGCGCGCGTCGCTCCAGAACAGCGACCCGGCGTACGCGCTCGCAATCTCCAGACGCTTCTCCATCGACTCCTTGAGCATTGCGCGCACGTACTCTTGCGCCTCGTCGGCCCAGTTCGTCAGGAACGCGACATCAAAGAGTGCGCGACGCTCGATCAGGCGCGAGTTCTCGTTCTGTCGGTCGATGCACTGATCGAGCGTCTCGCCCGGGCGGATCACGGGGTCGCCGCCCGTACCGCGCCAGAGCGTCAGGATCGACGCGTAGCGCAGGCGAATGATCTTGCACTCGATCGGGTAGTAGTCGATGATGTACGTGACCGAGTCGTTTTCGGTGGCCAGGTCCTTGGCGTTCTCGATCGAGCCGGGGTAGAGTTCCGCCTCTTTCGCGTCGGCCGAGAGGCGCACGACGTTCGACCAGCCGCCCATGAAGCGCTGGATAAAGATGCACGCCACGGCCTCCTTGTCTTTCTTCTTTGATGCCGCCTTGGCGTCGACCAGCGCCTCCTTGGGCTTCATCGCGTGCAGGTACTTGATCACCGACGTCTTGAAGTCGGGGTCGAGCGCCACGGCGTACTGCGCGTGCTGCGCCATCACGACCGCGGCGTCGTTCATCGACTGGCGCATCAGAGCCGCCAGGTGCGGGTCGACCAACGGTTTCTTCGTCGCCTTTGATGTGGCGGGTGCCGCCGCGGTCGTAGTGGGTGCGGGCGCGGCGACGGGCTCAGAGGTAACGGTCGTGGTGGTTGTGGTAGAGACAGACAAATCAGTCATAGTTTGCGAATTCTGGGTGCGCGATCGAGCGTTTAATTGTGTCGGCAACGAATGTTAAGAGCCCGCGTCGCCCCCTTCGGTCGGTTCGGCTTCTGGTGGCGGCGCTGCCTCGTCGTCGTCCGACGTCGACGTGGACTGAGCCGGTCGATCGCTCGAGCCCGAGACGGACCGGCGCGCGCTGCTCGGCGGCTCGGATTTGATGGGTATGTCGCTGGTGCGCAGTGTGACGTGGGCGGCGACGAGCTTCTTCGCGAGCACGCGGCACTCGACGACAAGCTTCTGCAGATCGCGCTTCACCCGAGCGATCGCATCGGCAGTCAACACCGAGCCCGACGGACGCGTTAGGATAACGGTCTCGAGCGCGCTGTTGAGTTCGCTGGTGCGCTGCTTGAGGTTTGCGATGCGCTCGTAGAGCAGCGTACAGCCATAGTGCGTCATCGGCACGCCCTTCTTCAGTCCGTTCAACCCGAGCACGACGACGGCCTCGAATATGGCGTAAAAGTTTGGCCGTAGCTTGGCCATGGTGTTCTTGCCCGCGTCGTTGGATATCGCCTCCTCGCCCAGTTGACGCGAGGCATCAGAGAGTGCGCGCGCCGACGGGTCAAACGCCGCTCGGTCGCGCAGGTCGAAGCTCATCGTGTTGTCGTTGATCGTGTTGAGCAGCGCCAACTGGATCGCCGCGGGACTCGGCCGCTGCGTGAACCAGGCGGCACCCGGCTGCAACGCACGCTGCAGATTCGCGTACCGCTCCTCGTACGTGCGTCGCGACGCGGCATCGAGCGTGACGATCTTTGGCGGTCGCGAGTCGTGCCGGTCGGCGACAAATGCCAGTGCTACAGTGTCTCGCGCGAGCATTTATCAGCGTCCGGATGCGTGGCTATATCGCCGTTCGGTGACGCTAACGTGTCGACCGCGAACCAGAAGTAAAATGACCGACGCCAGCAAGTACATGCTCATTGTCGATCGCGACGTCGATGATGATCAGCTCGTTGCCGACTGCGAGAAGAAGATACTCGATCTGTGCACAGCCGCTGGCGACAGCGATCTCTATCCCGCGGTGTTGGAGTACGTCGGCGAAGTGAAGCGCGCGATCGGGCTGCACTCGGTGTCATCGGAAACGCTGCGTCTGCTGCTGATTCCAGCAAAGGACGTGCCGCGCGACTCGGTCGACGCGCGAGAGACGGCCGAGCAGACGTACGAGAACTACCACGCCGCGTTGACGCGAGTGCACACCGAGGGGAGCGACGAGAGCTCTCTGATGGCCATCTTTGCTGTGCTCGTGGAGTTTGGCTGCCCCGAGATTCTGCTCGGGCCGCTGCGGGACTCGCTGTTTGCGCACGTCAACGCGCTACCCGACGCGGAGCGGGCCGCATTTATCGGCATGGACGGCGACAAGTACGACGAGGGCACCGAGATGATCCGCCGCATCGCGTACGCGCGCACCGAGGATCTGATCCCGGCCGCGACGGGCGAGTACCGCGTGCCGACCGAGGATGAGGAGAAGGAAAAGAAGTTTGCGTGGCCCGAGCCAAACATCGACGACGACAACGAAGATTAAACACACGCACGATCGGTTTATTGATCCTCCTTTCGCGCTCGTTTCTGCGCGTGCGTGCCCAGCGAAACCGCATCGAGCGCCTTGTTCTTCGCCTGCTGCAACAGCTGAATCGCCGCGTTCATCTGTCCGCCGTCGAGGGCCACCCCGCGCGTCGCCTCGCCCGTGAGTTCGAGCATCGCCTGGTTGATGACGCGCGCGACGTGCTGGCGGTACATCAGAGCCGACGCGTCGCCGAGGTCGCCATCAGAGAGCGCGCTGATCAGAGCGGCGAGTTGGGTGTTCTGTTCGTAAAGGGTTTTCGGTGCGGACATCGGGTGTGTTTATTAGTCGATCAGCCGAAGTGTTTACGGTGCCAAGAGTTTCTCGAGAAAGCCGATACACACGAGGCTTCCGTTGACGAATCCGATGAGGAACAGAAGCAGAAACAGACCAAAGACAACAGCTGCAGGATGGACCAATCCCTCTTCGTCGGTAGTCGGCTTGCGCGTCGGCGGGGCGTTGCTGATCGGGCGGATCGCGTCGAGCGCCTTGAGTTTCGCCGTGTTCAGGTGCTTCAGCACCTCGACCATCTTCTCTTGGTCGATGCTGACGGCATCGGAATCCGCGTCGGTAAGGTCCATGCCGATGTTGGAGAACTGCTCGACGAAGCGCGCACGGTACTTCGTCGACGCCTTGTCGTAGAGCTCGGACTCGGAGAGCGCCTTGAGTTCGGCAGAGATTCGTTTGTGCGCACGTAGTGTAGAGACGGTAGTCATTTGTTTATTTGATCGGTACGGGTAGCCAGTTAGCGCGCGGTTCGGCCAAGCGCGTCAACGCGTCAGAACCCCCGCTCGCTGGAGCTGGTCAATGCCAAGACAGACAAGGTAGAACACGCAAGCAGCCGCACAGACGCGTATGATAGGGAGAGTATGCTCCCACGTCTGGTAGTAGCCCTTTGGCGGAACGCGAAAGTCCTCGACGACGGCATCGAGCGCCGCCAACTTTGCCTTTTGCAACAGGTCGAGCGATTTCGCCATCTTTGCTTCGTCGATAACGGCAACATGAACCTTTCTTGTGCAAGTGACTTCGTCGGCTAGCCACGCAAAGCTATTGACCAGGTGCCTACGGTATACTGCGCCGCCCTCGGGGGTCGGATGCTCCTTTGAAATCTGCTTTAGTTTGTCGCGGATCAGCGGGTGCTGCAGCAGTGTCATATTTTATTTGGTCGGCGCGGGTAGCCAGATAGCGCGTGGTTCGTCCCAGGCGTGTCAGAGAAGCGCCAACCAACCCGCTTGACGCACACACGCACCGAGTAGTAAGAACAAGAAAGCCGCGACGTAAAATCGCAGCATCTCGGCATAGCCTTCGTTGGTGACAAAGTACCCCTTTGGCGGACTGTTGGTATCGACAGTGATCGATTCGAGCGCCAGCAGCTTGGCTCGTTGCAACATCTCGAGCGCTTCCGCCATTTTCGCTTCGTCGACGACGGCGACACGAGCTTGTCGACCGGTAACTTCGTCTGCTAGCCGCTCGAACCGTGAGACGACGTACACGCGGTACACAGTGCCGCCCTCGACGTCCGGATACACGTCTGCTATCTCCTTCAGCTTTGCGCGGATCGTTGGACGAGACTGTAGGTCTTGCATCTGTTTATTTGGTTGGTGTGGGTAGCCAGATAGCACGCATCGCGACAAAGTCGAGGTTCGGTACGAGAGGTGCCACCAAGCAGATCGACATCACGGTCCACGCCAGCATCAACACGCTCCGCACGGCTAGCCAAACGACCCGAAGCAGACCGCGCACGACGCCGATGAATACAATCGTGCGATCTGGCCATCCGTACGCGAGTGTGAGCGCGGTCCACGAGATCGAAAGCGCGGCACCAATAGTCGCCAGGACAAGAAGCATCGCGTCCGACGTCGCCACGTCGACGAGCAATCGACCGATCTCGACACCGATACTGATCCACGCGTCACCAGTGGCCGTAAGCGCTGTCCACAACGCGTACGAATGATACCCGAGCACCGAGCATCCGATCGCCAGCGCGCCAAGCATCGCGGTCGACATGACCCGAAAGTACGTCCATACGATGGCGCGCATCGCCACGGCGAGTTTGTCGATCGGCGAGAGCCAGTAGCACAAAACGTCGCTGATAAAGTACGCCTTGTCTGCCGTCCGAGCCGCCAGTCGCAACGCGGTTTCGGCGAGGCACCATGACGTCGACATCTCGCAGCACTCGCCGATAGAAAAGTCGTCCGAGCACACGTGGATGTCGTCGATCCGCGCCGCCAGTCGAACGATCGCGTCGGCCGGCGATTCCGCTGGCTTGGTGTAGACGAGCGCGACGAAAAGTAGAATCATCTTTGTTTCGAGTCGGAGCGCTTCGTTTATTTCGGTACCGCCCATTGCGCGCGGATGGTGGCCAGATCGGTCATAGTAAACATCATCGACACAAACACCGTACCGACCGCCAGCCAGCACAGAAGCGTCGCGATGGTCGACACCACGAAGACAACCGCAGCCAGCGGTCCGAGAATCGGCCATAGGTCCACGCGTCTCGGTCCTCCTGCCAGCCACAGAAAAGCGATCACGACACACCACAAGGTCGGTGAAAGCAGCCGCTCCAGCACCGGCTGGCCGACAAACGACACGATCGACTCGGTGGCGACAGTGGCAAACAACCCGGCTACTTTGTGCAGAACGAGCAATCCGTTTGTCAGCACGCGCTGCACCACCGCTGACACCGACGACGTATTGAACAGAAACACACGACCAAGCGCCACTTCGAGCCACCCGACGATGAAGAGCGCCGCATACATCGGAAACCAGGCGCAAAAGTCCATGTAGAGTCGAACGAGTCGGATGCCCACGAGCCAGCCTAGAAACGAGCTGCGTATCTCGCGCGCTCGGTTATCGACCTTGTCGGTTTCGCGGTGTGCGATTTCAAAGTAGCAGCCAAACAACGACTTTTGGCAGCACTCGCGCAACGTCGTGTTTGTGGCACAGACTCGCGTATCGTTGAAGTGCGACATCAGATCGTCGATCTCGCGCACACGCTCGTCGACGAAAGCGTCGTACTCTGAGCACCAAACCAGCGCGACAAACAACACAATCATCGTTTGCTGTGTGTTTGGAGCGCTCCGTAAGAGTCGTCGCCGCGTTGATACCGCGCACCCACGCGCAGAAATAAAGAATGGCGCACGACAAGTACGAGATCGCGAGCGTACTCCGCGAGAACCTGGGTCACTGCTTCCTGTACATCGAAAAGCCGTCGAGCTCGTCGGCGACGCACAGCTGCCCCTCGCCTGAGGCGGCACGCGGCACCGAGTGGCAGCGCGTCACGTCGGTCATCGAAGACGTCAGCATCCGGATCAACATGTTTGGCATGGGTTCGCACGTCCCGAGCGGGCGCGACCTCGAGCGCTTCCTGCTCGGCGAGGTCGAGCGCGCGTTTGCCCATCGGAACATACACACGTACGCCATGGTCGCCGACATGTCCTGTTTCGGCGTCGAGGCCAAGGAGGAGCTGCAGGCGCATCGACTAAAGTCGGCACGTGCTCAAGCCGAGCGCTACGGCATCAAACCGTACGCGTGGGACATCGACAACCCGACGCCGATCGTCGACCTCAATCGCCCGCTGCCGGCGCTCATCGCGCTCCAGTCGACGCCCGGGGCCGTGCGACAGATGCTGTTCGAGGCGATGTCGCTGCTCGCGTCGACCTATCAGCCGCCGAACGGCAAGCGACTGATCCTGCACATGGAGCCGCGGCATCACACGAACCCCGGCTGCATCGAAGATTTCATGCCGACCGATCCGTCGAGCGGCATCGTGCTCTGCACCGACCGCATGCAGGAGATTGAAGCCGCACGCGCCGAGATGACCGAGCTGGCCAAGACCGCGACGCCGGCGCAGTTTCGTGCCGCGGCGAGACAGAAAACGACGGACCTCGCGCGCGCTGGCTGCTTCTTCACCGTACCGATCTGCCTCGAGACGAGCGTCAATGGCATCCCGTGCCAGCCGTTTCGGCTACTCCGGATGCGCAACCAGGCGGGCGAGGCCGACCTGTCGATCCAGCGCTACGTCACCTACCTGCACACCGGCGCCATCACGATGCGTCTCGGCGGCACACGGCAGACGCTGCACTCGGCGCACTCTTCGTTCTACACGCGCGAGCAGGCGACAAACTCGGCCATCGCCGAGTCGCACCGACCCGACGAGATCTACATCGGCGAGGGCGGCGCGGACCGCGTGCAGTGCTCGGCGGTGGTATCGACCGACAGCGATTTCATGATGCTGCTCGTGTACACGATGGCGCAGCTGATCGCGCACCACGACTCGAAGCGCAAGGAAGGCGAACCGACCGGCTACGAGAACTACGCACCGCACGCTCCGCTGCTGGTCCGCGGCGCTGTGCGGACAAAGTCGAGGGAGACACTGCTGCCCGGCGAACGCCGAACCTACTGCTCGGCGAATTCAGAGGAGCCGGGGCTGTTGACGAGTCAGGAGCTGTTCAACCCGGCGCTCGCGTACGACGCCATCGTGCGGGGTTCGGTGGCGACGCGCAGTCCGCTCGCGTCGATCGTCGCCGACGCAGAGTACCGAACGAAAAAGGCGGCGACGAAGCGAGCCGTCACGCTCGCGGCCAAGCGCGCACTGACAGACAACGGCGCCGAGCAGCCAGCCGCCAAGAAGTCGAGCTCGACGTCGTCGACTGCTGCCGCCGCCAAATCAGTCGCGACCGAGCCAGCCGCCAACGACGAAAACGCCGACGACCAAGACAACGATCTCGTGATTCCTCTGGCGCCGCCGCCACCAAACGCGACGGTCGACGCGAAATTCGAGCGCGTGGCGTCGTTTGTCTGCATGACCGCGATGCTCGGTAACGACTACCTGGCCGGCATACCCGGCGTCGCGCGTCGCTGGGCATTCGCAGCGTACGCCGAGCTGCTGCATCGGCAACCCGACGTCTCGCTGGTCCGAGCGCTACGGCACGACGGAGCTGACGAGATCGAGCCGTCCGAACCGGGATCGAGTGCGTCGGTGCGCGCCGTACGCGCTCCCACGCCAACCCTACCGCTCGTCATCGATGTCGCGGCGCACGAGAAGTTCCTGCTGTACGCGTACTACATGAACCTGATGGCGCAGGCGTGCAAGACGAACAAGCCGACGATCGCGCTCGACAAGCTCTCGCTCACCGAGGTTGCGCAGGCGGTCGTCCAAAAGTACAAGAAGGACGAGGGCAAGCATGTACCGGAAGCATCGATTCGCGAGCGCATGCAGATACGGCTGCTGTGGTGGCTGGCGTACGTGACGCGCGGCTCGACGAGCATCCGGAACATCCTCGACCCGCTCGAATTTGGCTGGGACGGCAAGTGGCGCAAGATTATCGTCTAATAAACCGACACCGGTACACCGACACCGTGCACAAACTAGACCCGGTTCGAGACGCTCCTCATACCCAGACCACACCCGGACACAATCTGGTCACCGCGAGCGTGTCGATACACTCATCGCACCTAGACGTTCACCCAATCCCGAGTGCGCACAAACTAGCCATCAGGAGCGTTGCAGAATGAATAGAGTTTATTTGTGCAGCATGACCACCGCCTTTCCGTTGGCTGAGCCGGCGATGCACGTGCCGGCCATCCATTTGTCCATATAGTCCATCGCGTGCGCGTACGCCGACGACGCTTGCTGAGTGCTGTAGATCTGCAGCTGCACGACCGAGCCGACGCGATCCTCCTTGATCGAGCCGTCGCGGTTGCGGCCGTGAAACTTCGGTCCGTTGGCGGCAAACGTCGCGCCAAACTCGGCGAATCCGTTGACGCTCGCTTCCTCCTCTTTCGAGGCGGTGTGCGCCGACGCTCCGTAGTACATCGACTCGGCGAATCGGTGGCCAAACTCGGCGTAGAAGCGAAACGCATCCGAGCTGAGCGTGCCGACAAGCGTGTTCGACGGCGCCGTCAGACCGATAAAGTTTGCGATTCGTGCCGCGACCTCGTGCGATTCCAGCTGGGCGTAGCCGCCGGCGGCATTGCGCGCGCCGAGCAGTTCGTCGGGCACGCGGATGTTGCCGGCGGCGTCGCCTTCGACATTCGAGACCTGGCTACCAGCCACGTTTGTGTTGACATTCAGTATGCCGGCGCGCAGCAGCTTCTCGATCGCGATGATGACGCCCGTTTCGACGTGTCGCAGGTTGGCCATCGCCGCGGCGGTCCACGGCGCTGCCTTGCCAGGAAAGCCGGCGAGTGCCATCTCCCAGGTCTTGGAGTTGGTCGTCAGTTCGGCGCACGCCTTGTTGAACATCGTGCCGACCGTCTGTTCGTTGAATGGCGCGAGGTGCAGGCCGTACGAGGCGCCCTTTTGCGAGTGTCCGTCCGATCCCGCCTGGTTCGCCGTCAGCGACGATCCGAATCGGTCCAAGCGCCACAGCATGCGCTTGCCGCAGTGCACGCTGCCGATCGCGGCGATGTTCTCGATGCCCATGTACTTCACGCCGATCGACGGATTCAGGTCGTTCTGCGACACGGCCATGTTCTCCGACGCCGAGCCGAGCGGGCGGATCGTCTGCTCGAGCGCAAACATCATCATCTCCGGGTCGTCGGGATAGATCTCGGCAAACGGCGCGAGCAGCTCGTTGAAGAGGTGGCGCACATACGGCACCGGCTGCGATGCGGCGTTTTCAAACGCAAACAGGCCGTCGCCCTTTGTCATGCTGTGCGCAGCGAGCGTGACCTGTGGCAGAATGCTCGCGCCGGCGCCCATCTCCGTCTGCACGTTTGTACCGTCGTACGTCGCCTGGAACGACTGAAAGCCGACGTCGAGCGTGTTGGCGCGGCCGGGTGCGTCGTTGCGCGAGCGTTTTCGGGCCTGTGTGTCGACGGTGAGATCGTTGCTTTCGTGATAGCTCATGTCGGCGGAGATCGGTTTGTTTTGTGTGTTTAATAGAGTGTATTATACCCGGGGCCAGGCGCCCAGCGTCGGCGCACCTCGACCGTCGATCTACTCAGCGGCAGCGATCCGTGTGGTCAGACTGGGTTGGACGCTCACGGTGTGCACAGGTCGTTATCGAGATCGGGTGTGTGTTTAATAGCGTGGTGTTGGCTCAGCGACGGCGCACGAATGGGGCGACCGAGATCAGCGGCAGCTTCTTGTACGAATCGATGTCATAGTGCGCCGCCTCGAGCAGTTCGGACGACGGATTCATCGGCTTGTAGACGACGTGCGAGACGATGCCGACGCGCACGACAAAGCCCTGGCGGTAGAGATCAAACTTTAGTCGGCCGGCCGAGTGCTCGGCATTCGGACCGACGCCGTTGAGCGAGATCGACGGATCGGTGTCGCGGAGATTCTTCACGAATCGCTGTCCGGGCAGCGCGGTCGGGTCGTACGACGTGACGGTCCAGTGCCGTGCGATACTGACGTCGCGCTGGATCGAATCGATATCGTACTCGGTCGGCGTCGACGTCTTGCTCGAGTTGCGCGCCGGCTGACCGCGGATCGAGTAGCCGCGCACCTCCAACAACTGCTTCGGCTGCGGCGTGTGCACGTTCGAGACGAACTTGCGATTGAGATCGACGAACCGGACGATCATAAAGAGCTCGTCGCCGAGCTGCACGTCGGTGCCAAAGAAATTCGCCATCTTCACGACGCCCTTGCCCGGCGCGGTGACGCCCCACAGCGGTTCGTTGGCATAGTCGTTCGAGTCGGACGGCTCGACGCACGTACCCATGTAGCCCCATTTCTGCGCGAAATCGGCTGGCGAGAACGCCGTGAGGCCCTCGATCATCTTGTCGTCGTCCGACGCCGCAGCCTCCATACCGGCCGCGCGTCGTGCGTCCATCAGCGCGCGCTGCAGATGAATGATGTTGAGGATCGCGGGATTCGCGGGCGTAATCTTGTCGTCGCCGGCCGAGGTCTTGACGAGCGAGTTGAACACGTGCGAGCCGTGTACGAATGCCCGCTCGAAATGATAGCCGAGGTACGAGCGAAAGCGATTCGGAGCGGCCGTGTACGTCATCTGCCAGTTTGAGCTCTGGTCCGACTCCTCCGACTCGCCGTACTGGATCGCTCTCGCCAGCGCCGGTTCGGCGTACTGCAGCACCGGGTCGTTGTAGTTGATCGTGATCGGCCCGAGCTGGCGCTGGCTGGCGAGTCCGCTCGCCTGCATCGAGTCGGGCGTCGTGAATGTCGACAGAACGCCGTTGCCGATCGTCGCGTTGTTGTCGGGAACGGTGAATTGTGGGCCAAACATCCGCGAGTGATTTAGTGTGTGCCGACGAGCGGCGCGATATATCTCGGTTTTATTTACAGAGTCGATGCGTTGTCCGAGCACCAGGGCCGGGGCGATCGCCTCTTCACTGAGCCGAGATGTGCGACAACGCGTAGTGTCCGTGCGGATCGACGGTCGTCTGCTGGCCGGCGCTCGTCCGGTTGTCGCCCGACGCGGCGATCTTGCCGGCGGCCGTCTCGGGGTCCTGCGTCAGCTTGAGCGTCGCCGTGTCGCAGGTCGAACGAAAGATCGCCGTGCTCAGCAGCCGTATCGTCTCGGCGATGTTCGGGTCGGCAATGTCCATCATGTCGTTCACCTCCTTGCGGCCAGCCATCACGGTGCCGTACGCGTCCTTGAACGCGCGCATGCCGCGAAAGTCGTACGAGCCGCCCGATTTCGACGCCGCGTGCGCCATCTCCAACTGCTCCTCGGCCATCTCGAGGTTGCGCATCGCGCTGCGCAGCGGCTGCCACATGTGCTTGTTCTTCGGGTCGTAGTGCGCCTCGATCATCGGCATCGTCCACGGCACGTACTCTATACCGGCCTGCTCCAGCCGCTTCTCGACGAATTCGCGTTTCAGCAGCAGCACGAGCCGGTAGATGCGCTTGTCGGCGACTCGACCGCGCAGCGCGTCCTCGGTGGCGTAGATGACCTCGTGCAGCTTCTGATCTTCGTCGGTGAGATTCGACCGCGCTTGCACGGCTCGCGACAACCGCTCCCTCGCCTGCTGCGTCGCGCTGTTCATCTTGCTCGCGATTCGACCACCCTTGGCGCGCTTGTACTTGGCCATCTGGAGCGTCATCGTCATGTGTTCCTCGCAACACGGACACGCCAGCGGATCGCCGTACAGCTCCTCGACCGTCACCGAGTGATGCCGTACAAACGAAGCGCTGTCCTCGGCATGGTCCGCGCCGGCCAAATCGGGCGCCGCCGAGATCGGCGCTACCGCAGCGCGAAACGACTCGCGGTCCTCGTGCCGCGACACGCCCAGCCGAGAGAGCGAGCGCGCGAGATCGTCGAGTCGGTCCTCTTCGCCATTGCTCGCTTGCAGTCGGTAGGCGCCTTTCGTCGCGACGGGCGGTGGCGCGAATTCGCTGTGCTCCTCGGCGGCGACGACGGCGCGCGATCGCTTGCGAGACGAGTCGTCGGATCGGTGCAGACTGGCGTCGGGCGAGAGCGGTGCGGCGGTGATGAGTTTTGGCTTGTTCTTCGCGCCAAACGGTCGGCCGAGCTTCTTCTTGGGCGGACCGGTCGGCGCCTGTGGCATCGGTGCAGCTGTCGTGACGAGATGCGGCCGCTCGTAGGCCATAGAGCGCTCGAGCGGCGTACGCGAGCCGTCGCGCGACGAACTCGAGCCAAAGTTCCGTCGGTGTTGCGAGCGAAGCGCCTCCTCGGCTTGCTCCTCGATCGCGCTCTCTTCCTCGTCGAGCGAGCCGCCGAAACCGAGCGACAGGCTGAGCGAATCCATATGTGGTGTTTACTTGTGACGCTGCCGACGCCTATAATCAGCCGGCGCTCTATCGCAGCGCGCGGCGGCACTCGGCAAACCCGCGATGTCGGCGACGAAGAAGAACAAGGCAGATCCGTTTACGATAGAGACCTACAAGCGCGGCGTTAATCCGTACCGGCACATCAAGACGCTGCGCGACATCTGCCGGCTGAAGGACCTCGACGTGCCGACGCCGCTCACGAGTCAGGACTTTATGGCGACGCGCTTCTCCTATTTCGCGCCCGTCGTCTCGCGCATCCTCGCCGAGACGATCCGCGAGTTCGAGGCCGACAACGGCAGTCTCAACGCTCGCTCGACAGTGCGGAGGAGGCACTCGGACGTCGTGCAGGCACTCGATGACACCGAGATCCGCAAGATTGCCGTGTTGTGCGATTGTCTGCGCGAGCACATGTGCGAGCAGTTCTACTCGCTCGCCAGACCACCGCCCGACGCCGGCGGCGACACGGCGCGCTGGTCGACGGCGGCGCAGATGTACACGCTGGTGTGCCAGATGACGTACGTGCTCGTGCGGTTCGGCTACAACCGGAAAGAGTACGAAGCGTACAACCCGAGCGAGAGTGCGTACCTCACGGCCAACGCGCTCGTCGTCGACGATTGCGAGCTGCGTCGGTATTCGGTGCGCGCGGTGCAGATGTCGGTGCACACGCTGCTCGAGCGGCTATACGCGATCACCTCGTACCACCCGCATCTCGATCTCTACGTCCGCTATCTCTGCTACCGCATCGCCGAGCTGATCGTCGGCGCGGGCGACGAGAACACATACAACGCGCCCGAGTGGTGCTCGACGATGGCCAACGCGCACAACTCGTCGCGCGTCGTGACCGAGGCAGGCGACGACCGGCTGCTGACGTGCACGACCGATTTCGTGACGCACAGCATGTGCTGGACGATGACGCTGCGTAGTTTCCTGTCCAACTACAACCAGACAGCGCCACCACCGCTCGACCAGCCACTCGCGCATCCGAGCGCCGATCGGTACAGCGTCGAGCAGACACGGACGTTCCGGTGGTACCCGACGGCGCGCATGACGTTCCTCGCGTACGAGTTCTTCTGCAAGTACGCCGCGCACTGCGTCGACGACACATACATGCACGGCGTGCGCGACTACTGCATGCAATTCGAAATGTCGCCCGATCACCCGGCGATCTACCGCGTGCTGAATAACACGGAAAAGGCCGTACCGGCCGACGTACTCGCGACGCCGATGCCGAACATGTCGCCGGTCGGCAAGGAATTCGTCCGGCTGATCAAGTACGGCATGCCGCTGTTGGAGTGGATGCATCGGTTCTGGAACTGGCGCAAGGGCGAGACGCGCATCCGGTCGGCGTACATGGGCTCGAATCTCTTTTACACGCAGCTGGCCGTGCTGTACGTGATCGACCTGTACTTCTCGAACAAGCTGCGCATCAACTTTCGCCACCGCTTCGTGATGTACCACAACGACCCGGCATTCGCGTTCCTGTGCGAAAAGGCCAAGCGGAATGGCTTTCCGTTTATCGTGCAGCAGTTTGGCTACTGGTGCGTCTACGTGCCGCACCGAGCCAACCCCGAGACAGGCACGTTCCCGGCGAATACGACACTGGAAGCGCGCGCCGAAGCGGCAGCGCAGCGGACACAGGCGGAAGAGGTTGCCGCCGCAGCAGCAGCAGCCGACGAAGACAGCTCCGACGGCGAATCGCGCGCGTTTGACGAGGACTATAGCTGGCAGCGCGAACGTGAGGCGGCGAATCAGGCGGACCAGCGCGGAGACGATATCTCGCTCGATCGGCCGGCGATGAAGGCGTCGCGGGTGCCGAAAACAACACACAACGAGGACTATGCGCGAGTGTACGACTGCGAGACGATCCTCGACGCCTACAACGTCTGGTCGATCGCGATGCTGCACCTGAAGAGCGGCATGATCGACAAGAAAGACATCAGCCGGATGATCTGCGACATGTACCAGTGGCCGCACCCGCGCGACGAAGACGAAGAGTCGCAAGCCGACTGATCTGTTGTCTCGGTATACACGAATAAAATGCACCATCGGTTTCTTGTGCTTCTGAGCGTGTTCGAACTGCTGCTCATCGTAACCGTTTGGGTGCTTAGCGCCGTCGCCATGGCCGATACGCCCGTCACGTTCCATCAGCTGTGGATGCTGCCTGTTGTTACGGGATGTCTCACGGCAGTCGCGGTCGGCATCACGTGGCGCGTCGGGTTGGTGTATCGCGGTGTCGTGCACAAGACGCTGCCGAATGTGCTCGCGTGCGGCGTCTCGTTTGTCGTCGCGTACGTCTTTCTCGTCTTGGAGATCATCGGTGGCGATGCCGACGCGCTCCTGCTGACCAGCCCGATCACGATAGCGCTGGATGTCGTCTTCCTATTCGCGCTCGGACTGATGGCGGCGCTGGATGAGATACGGGACAGACAGGTGCGCGCGCTGATCGAGCAGGTGCACGGTCCCGAAAAGGCGCCGATATCGGCCGCCAACGTCGAACTGGTCGACCGGATACTGAACGCGAGCGACGGCGGGCCATCGCATTACAACTGAACGCGAATAAAACCGTACCTATACCCCATCGTCGCGTCAACAGATTAAACCCGCCGATGGCTCTCCAAACCGCTTTCGACCGCCGCTGGATCACGCGGCCGAGGAGCAAGAAACCGATCGGACTGCCTCGCGATCTCGTCAAATCGATCGAGGCCGAGGACAACGCGGTCGTGATCTCGCGGCCCAAGATTCGGCAGCTGCTCGGCACCGACGACGGCTCGCAGTCGGGTACGTACAAGCAGATGCACAGCACGCCGATGGTGACGATGAATCCGGCCGAAGTGTACCAGTATTTCGACATTGTCAGCGAGGGCGTGCCGTCGGCGTGCCTGCACCGAATCGACGCGGAACTGACGCGCTCAGGCTTGTTCTACACGCGCGGCGACGCCGACATCTCGCCGACGCCCGAGATGCAATGGTACATCGACTCGGTGTTGAAACCGATGCAGTACAAGGCGTTGGAGGCGATCTGCGCCATCGGGGTCGTGCCGATTGCATTCATGCGCGACGAGGTGACCGACATGGTCATCCCGTACGTACCACACCGCAAAACCTACACGATCAGCGCCGGCACCGTGCGCGGTCGACTACAACTACGCTTTCACTGGATCTACAGCCACAACCCGACGCAGATCATCGCACAACAGCAAGGCAAGCGACCGAGCCCGAACGATCCGCTCGGGTTCGAGCACGTGCCGGGTCAGCGCACATTTGGCTCGCCCGACGACAGCGTGATCGTGTTGGGCGGCTTCAACCACGATCCGGACATCGACGGCAAAATCAACTCGCCCGTTGCCGCATTCGTTCGGCGCGACACGAGCGCGTTCTTCCTGCGTACGGCCAAGATCGCCGAAATCATCAACTGTAATCCGCCGATCCAGAGCCAGTACGACGGCGGCAACGACAACAACGACCACGAGAAGCAGCGAAACAGCGAATTCGTCGGCGACGGCCTGCTCGACCAGACGGCCAAGAACGACGCCGACCGGGTCAACCGAAAGTACCTACGCAACGTGCGCGAGATCGCTGCGTACATGCAGCAGGACAAGGAGATCGCGTCGCGCATGAGCCAGCTGTCTGGCCAAGACCTGCCCGACCCAACCATCTCGGTCAGCGCGACGTCACACGACCACCGCTCGAGATCCGCGACAGACGCGCACGGCAACCTGATGCCGTGGGCCAATCAAATCAAACAGCCCGAGGGCTACAAGCACGTGCCGATCCAGCTGCCGCATCCGCGCTCCGATCTCGTGTCGATCCTGCAGCACAACCAGACCGATGTATTTATGGCGTTCCTCATTCCGCCACAGTCGATTCTCGCCAACGCAACGCTCTCGGCCGACGCGCAGACGGCCAAGGACGCGATGGACATTGTCGCGTCAGTGTGGCGCAAGCACCTGAGTCGCGTGCTGACGACGGCCAACGACGCGACGTACCTCGAGGCGGACATGCAGGCCGCGTTCGAGGAGGCGATACAGCGCAAGAAGAAGGCGAAAGACGAACCGAGCAGGACCGACAAGCTCCGGCTGAATGTTGACGACAAGGATCTCGAGGAGATCGTGCAGGCCGTCGGCACGGTGCGCGTGCACTACGCCACGAAACCCAAAGAGGACCTCGCGACACTGATGCTCCTCCTCGCTCGCGGCGTGTTCGACTGGGACACGTTTGTCGCGCGCGTCGGGCAGCTCTTTGACATCGAGCCGTCGCAGCTGTCGCAGAAAGACCCGCTGCCCGTTGAAGCGCGCCGGATGATTGGCATGCAGGACTATGCGACGTACATGCAGATCGTCGACGCCCGAGATCGAGAGACGAACCGGTCAAAGGAAGCGACCACGATGCTCGATCACAAGCGGAAGGAGATCGACATCAAGCAGTACGAGGCCGAGAACGCCGACGATGACGGTCCGCCGCCGTCGACCGCAAAGAGAGCCAAGAAAAATAAACAGTGAGCGTCGATCGCACTCCTAAATGCTCCAGTTTCGCCTCCGCATCGTCATCGCCGGCGACATGGGCATCGGCAAGACCGAGTTTGCCTCGGTTCAGAACTACCAGCTGCCGATCCCGACGGCGACGTCGGCGACGCGCAAGAGCCAGAGCGTGTCGACACTCGGCGTCGATTTCGTCACGGCCAAGCGCACGCACGACCACGTGATGCGTGGCGACCGACCCACGCGCGCCGAGTGCACCATGCAGGTCTGGGACACCGCGGGACAGGAAAAGTACCGGGCGCTCGTCAGCACTTACTTTCGCTCGGCCAACGCAGTGATTCTGATGTACAGCGTCGTCGAGCGGACGAGTTTCGACAACATGCGCAACTACTGGCTGCCGACGGTACAGCGCGAGGCGCCCGACTGGTGCCGGTACTTTGTCGTCGGTTCGAAAGCCGACCTCGCCGACAGCAGTGACCGGTACAAGCGCGAGGTCGACGCCATCGAAGCCGCCGATTTCGCCGAGTCGATCGGAGCGCAGGCCTTTGAGATCGACTCGATGCGCTGCGGTGGACTGCTCGCGTACAGCGTGCTCACTAGCATCTCCCAGCTGCTCTGCGAGACGGCGCAAGAGAGCATACAGATGCCGGCGCCGCTCAAACCGCTCAGCGTCGAAACGAAGAAACCGAAACGCTGTTAAAAGATGACCAGTTCGCCCGAAACGCTTTACTCTGCACTCGCCACGCTCCACGCGATGATCGTCGACGACCGCAAGTTTATCGCGTACGCCGACTGCGCCCTTGCGCTCGGGCGCGCCGACACGCTTCGGATGCTTCCGATGTCCTCGTCGCTCTACCGGCGCGTCGTTGACAACATCTTTCGGCTGAACCTCCTGCAGCGCGACCGCGTCGGCGAGTACCAAAACTGCTCGACCGACGCCGCGTGGCTGTGCGATAGTGTGCGCAACCTCGTTTACGTACGGCCGCGCGAGGTACCGCCAGCGCACGCGGGCATCACGTACTCGGTCATCGTGGTCGTCGTCACCTCGGCCGACGACACCGACGCCGCGAACATCAAACTCAAACTGGCCGAGAAGCACCTGCACGCGATGGAGAAGCAGTTGCGCGAGAAGCGGATGTCGCTCGACAAGGCGCGCATCGTACGCCTCGTGCTCGGCGAAACGCCGACGAATGTCGTGCCGATCAAGACTGTAGACTCGCTGATCACGCTCGAGACCTGGCACGCACCCGAGATCCAGTCAAACGTCACCAAGAACGACCTGGTACCTCGGCATCGCGCGATGGATTCGCTGACCGAGCAGGAGGTCGCGGCGCTCCCGGTGACCATCCGCAAGGCCGTTGAACCGGGCTCGGACCCGACGAAAATCGACGCACTGTTTACGACCGACATGATGGCGCGCTGGTACGGGTTCATGCGCGGTCAATACGTGCTGGTCGAGCGGCGGTTGCTGCTGGAAGGCGGTGAGTCCTATACGGTGCGCTTTGTCGACGAATAAACGCGATGATCGTTGCTCTTCTGTTTGTCTCGGCGATCGCCGCACACACGATCACGATTTTATTCACCGACGCCGGGTATGTCGACATGACGCTCGCGCTCGTGGCGCGCCTGAGCGCACTGCACCGGCAGCCAGTCAACGTCTCGCTCGCGCTGCAGATCTGGGCGACGCGCGACATCGACTGCCGGCTGTTTCGGCCGTTTCTCTGCTTCCATCTGCCCACGGAGCGCATCGAATTCGCGCAGTTTCTCCAGTTTCGCGTCTCGGTGATGCTAGCGGCGCTCGAGAACCCGAATGAAGGCGCGACCGGTTACCTGCTGCTCGATTCCGATGTCGCGCTGTTTCGCAACGTAGCGCAGCGCTTCGATCGGCTCGACGCCGATGTCGCGTTTCAGACCGAGTTGCCGTGCGCGACGCGACGCTGCGTCAACGGAGGCATCTGGTGGGCGCGCACGCACAGCGAATCAGCTCGCGCGTTTGTGCACGAGTCGCTGCAGACGATGAAACGGCTGAACCTGCCCGACCAGGACGCGTTTGATGTCGTACTCGCGCGGATGGGCACCGAGCTGCGCGTATCTATGCTCTCGCCGTACACGCACCCAAACGGATTCGTGTACGAGGCCAACGATCAGCTGGAGGCGGCGCGCGTGCATCTCGTACACGCCAACTGGTGCGCGTCGCATGCGAGCAAGCGGCGGCGGCTGCAAGAGGCGACGCGCGGCCGACGTCTACTCCTACCGACGCCGTCAGATTCTAACCGTACGCTGATCTGCCTGCTGCTGCGTTCGCTCGATCTGCGCAACCAGCAGCAGATCATGGCGTGCGCGGGCGCACTCGGATGTCGCATGCGAATCGATGAGCGCTGCGCCAAATAACGACCGCACTGGTCAGTCTAAACTGCCCGACTGATTTACAATAAAAACAGACAGCAGTTGATGTGGTCTCTTTTGGCGCTTATCGCTACTGTTGCCCTGATGGCTTCGTTCGTTCCCGTGGTTGAGGCCGTGCCTCAGGTTGTCTTGATCTTTGGCCCCGCCGACTCGGCGCTCGCCATTGCCGTTGCCATTATCGCCGCATTCGTCGCCGTGATGGCCAAGTGGATCGATTTCGGTGCTCTCGGCGCTGGTCGACGCATGTCGGCCGAGGACCACGAGTCGAACCGACAGGCGCTCGTCTCCTTCTTCAAGGCGCCCGGCTGGGCTCTGATGATCGCTTTCATCATCGCGCTCGGCTTGTCGGTCGTCGCGCTCGCCGGCTACATTCAGCACGTTTTTGAGGACGCGAGCGGCACCAGCATCGTGCCGGCGCCACCGGACGTGTTTGCCACCTGGTTCACGTGGATCTGGGCGCTGCACGCCGGCTCGATTGCGTTCACCAAGATCGCGCTCGACTTTTATCACGACCTCTCGTACACGTGGTTCGCCGTCATCGTGTCGGCAATCTCGTTTGCCGGCTTTGCCGTCGGCGGCGGCTTCACGATCGCCGAGATGGTGCAGCTGCCCACCGGCACGCAGATGCAGTGGGAGTACGTCACGATCACCGCGTTTGGCGTCTGGTTCCTGCTGTCGGCCTACATGACTGGCCGCTACGTCAACGTCGCCTACAACGGCAGCGATAACTACAAGCAGCTCTAATCGACACCCGCACACCCGAATAAACACACGCAAGCAGTAATTTAGTTCATTCACTGTCCAGCATGTCGTCGATGTCCTGCAGCGGACGCACACTCGCCACGCGCTCGGCCGAACGCAGCGTCTTTGACATTAGGCGAACCGTACCATCCTTCAACTCGATCTGGACCATGTCCTCGGGCATGTAGAGGTGCTTTGTCGCGTACAGCAGCCGATCGCACTGCTCGCGGTTCAACGTGACGTCGAGGTTCGCAATCGCCGCCTTGCGCACCGCCTCGCGACCGCGCTTGTAGTCCTCGCGCGTCGCCGTATGCTTTGGGAACTCGCTGTCGAGGAGGAACGAGACGTGCGGATAGGTCTGCATCACGTGCAGCACGAGGTACGCGTTGACAAACACGAGCACGTTATGGTAGAGCGGCTCGATCTCGTTGTCGGCCGTCTTGCGCTGTCCGATGCGATTGTGGCAGACGTTGAACGGCGCGCCGCAGTACACGACGACCAGGTCGGGCAGATCAGCGTACTCTGTATCCATGCCGAGCGGACGACACGCCTGCGCGATCGGCTTGCGGTCAAACAGCGCCTGCGCGCGGTCGGGCTCGTGGTAGCCGGCGACATAGCAGCCGATATGGTACGACGCGCTACCGATCAGATTGCAGTCGAACACGTGCGTGACGCTCGTGTCGGTGCGGCAGTCGGCCTCGTCGCGCTCGCGCATCGTCATCAGGTACCAGTCGAACGTGTACGCGCACACCGCCCGCTTCGTCTTGTCATAGAAATCGGCCTTGGCGAGCTCGTCGATCAGCTCGGGCACCTTGTTGACCGCGTGGCCAAACGCGCGCACCCATTTGGCGTTCTCCATCAGCCACGTCTTGCCCGACGCCGGCGGTCCGAGCACGAGCACGCGGTGCGGGTACGCGCGCTTCTTCGTCGGCTCGACCGACAGCATCGGAAGCGGCGCCAGCCGACGAAACACGGGTAGTTCGAGCGTGCGCGCGGCCGAGACCAGCGCGTACACGGCCACCGCGAATACGATGCCGGCGTACACGCGACGGTCCTTGATGTTGACGAGCACAATCGCAGCGAGAGCGACATACGACGCCGACTTTATCCAACCCATCCTTTATTTGTGTTGCGACCGAGCACTATCAACGCTGCGAGAACCGTATGATTGTGTTTACCGACGTGCGTACGCTGCGCGTGTATGGGTCGTGCACGGTCGTCGAGAGCGGCGAGGTACACGGCGCCGCGTCGTTTAAATGGCACCCGGACGAGCGACTGCTCGAGGTGATTGGCGACATCGAAGCGCGGCCCTACGAGACGCCTCCGATGCAACATCTGAGCGGACCGTCGATTACGCGCGTGCTAATCAACGGCTACGACACGACGATCGGCGAACTCATGTCGGGTCTGACCGCGCAAAACGACGGCCGCGACACGCCCGCGGTCAAACTCGCCGGTGCAAAACTCCGCTACCTCGAGCTCCGACCGGGCGCCGATCGCGCGACCGGCAACGTCTCGGTGCATGAGGCGTGGATGAGCCCGACGTTTGACCTCTCGGCTCGGCAGTCGCGGTTCACGTTTCCGACGACCACGTTCAACTCGCTCTCGATCGACGCCGTCGAATCGACAATCAACGTCGGACGCGCGACCGCCAGTCTCTTTGTCGTTGCCGCGGCGTGCGAGTCAAAGGTACGCGGCGTACGGGTTAGCTGTCTGTGCCAGATCGTCGCGTGTGGCGACAGCGAAGTCGGCGTCGAGAGCTGCGTCGCTGGCTGTCGCATCGAAGGTTACGTCATCGATGGTAGAGTTGACATCGGCGCGCTAAAGTCGATCCAGCGCCGCGGACACATCGATACGACGGTCACGGCAGAGATGCTCGTCGAAGCGCTCGGTCGGCAACTATACCGCGTCGATTAGCGCCGAGCGCGCCTATCTACCCACAGCGCACTCACAAAACAAAAATGAACTATGTTCGTCCGAGTCGCTATCTCCAGATCCTTGCCAGCGTCGGCAAACCAGTCGACGTTCTCCTCCTATCGCGCATCGGCCCGTCGACCTGCCTCTTTGTCGACTCGCAGCAGTTTCGTCAGCAGCAGACCGCGAACCTGTGCAGCGCGACGAACCCGTACGGTCTCGACGACCAGCGCGCGTTTCAGTTCTACGTGAACCAGATCGAGCAAGCGAATCGCGTCGTCCCGATTGCCAACATCGTCGGCCCGTACGCGCATCATCTCCACCACGCGGTGACGGCGCCGATTTCGCCGCGCCTCTACTTTCTGCTGGCCGCAATCGAGAGCAACGTGCCGGGCATCGGAGACGATATGGTGCGTCACATCGAAGCGGACCAAGAGACGCTCGCCGACGTCGGACCGCTGCTCGCGAGCAAGTTCTACTCGTCGCACCTGCCGTCGATCTACGGCGTGCCGGTGCCAAAGGCCGACGAGGCGAACCCGGATCAGGTGTTTGAGGACTGCACGATTGCCGAGTTCCTCCTCGGACGCTCGGCCGAGCTCGGAACGCTGTGCGTACCGATCATGATGTCGCCGCCGTTCAAGCGCCACATCTCGGTGTGCGTGCTCGATCAGGCGATCCTGAGCATGCGTCTGCAGGAGAAGGCGGGCGCGCTCAAGGTCTCGTTTCTGCCCGTCGAAATCCCGGCGTCGGCCATCGAACTCGATGCAGCGACCGACGAGCGCCGCATGTTCCAGCTGACCGACGACGCGAGAAAGATCGCCGAGCAGTCGGTGCAGCGGGAACCCGAGACGTGCGGCGAGTGGTTCTCGGCGCTCGTGCGCGATCGCGACCGCATCGCCGACCTGCTGAAGATCGGCGAGGGCGACATCCGACTCGGCGTCAGCGAGCACCGACTGCAGTACGTGCGCCGCCTGACCGACCAGGAGGTCGAGCACGAGTATGCGCGCCGCAAAAAGGCCAACACCGAGTCCATTGCGTTTGCCAAGCGCGCGATCGAACAAGCGGCGCCGGCGGTCGCGACCAACTCGACCAACTCGACCGACGCGGACGACGACGTGGACGACAAGAAATAAACACCAGTCTCGACTGATATACACGCTCTTTATTTCGTAATCGCGCGGCGTGGTATGCGGCGCGACGACACGGGCTTGTAGCGCTGCACCTGCTTGCGACGACGCGGGACGACGACCTCGACTGGAACAGCAAACGGCGCGTCGACCCACTCGCGCTCGATGGCATCAAAGTACGGGCACTCGCCATAGAAATCGCGACGCAGGCCCGAGATCGCGGCCACGATGCTCGTGTACCACGGACGCGACTCGCGGATCGTCTTCATCAGCTCGCGGTCGGCCACGCTCGTCAGCTTGCGCGGCACGTAGCCGAAATAGTGCTCGGTTCGATGGCATAGCATCTCGGCCAAGTCGAAGCGCGAGTCGTCCACGGCGCCACTGATCGCCGCCTCGCGGTGCACCGCGAAATGCTGGAGCGCTACTGATGAGAAGGTCGCGCCGAGATACTTTTGTAGCACGTACACCGTGTAGCTGTCGAGGCGCGAGAGCTTCATCGCGCCGCGCTCGGTTCTGATGAGCACGTCGTGCCGGCACTCGCCGCCACGGCACACGTCGACGTCCTTGCCGGCGTCGTCGGTCGAGCTGACGAGGAGATGCGTGATGTTGCCGGGCAGTTTGCCCGACACGTACCACGTGCGGCCGTCGATCGAGATTTGGGATTGCGCGAGATTCGAGGTCATTTCGTGTCGAGTGTGCGGCGCTTACGAACTGCGCCCGACGACCGAGAAAGAAAGATGACTCACTGTTTCGCTTGTCGCCAATCAATCGCCACCGCGTCTCAGCGCGTAGAGTGCGACGTGTGCCAGAAACCGCTACACAAAACGTGCGCCGTCGAGTGCGGTATGCGCCACTGGGCATCGGATCCGTGCCGCGCACAGTGGTGTCAGGCGCACGCGATACGCCGCCCGTCGTGCCGCTACCACGAGACGGGCGACGATGACACACACGAGCAGTTTGTGCTCGGCGAGGTGCCGCACGAAAACGCCGCGCCGCTGTGCGAGTATCACGTCAGCAAGTGCCGCTACTGTCCGATGGCTGTGTGCGGTGTGCACAACGACGCGGACTACTGCTTCCTCGTCGACGTGCGCGTCCGCGAGTGCGGCAATTGCTCGCGCGCGTGCTGCACGCTCCACTCGGTCCAATGCGCGTACGACTGCGCGTACGACTGCATCAAATGCGGCGGCCTCGACTCGGATGACGAGGGTTCAGACTGGCGCCGAGAGTACGTCGACGACTATCTCTGCAAGCACCACCGCATGATGGACCACGTCGAAGCCGGCGTGCCTCTGCCCGATAGCCCCGACGGCGAGCCGATGACCGAGGCGACGAAGCGCCGACTGCGACGAAATAAATGACGGTTTCGATGCCATCAGCGCTGTTTATTAGAGTTCGAGACACTGCTTAATCGTCGTCGTGACTTGCCGAGCCAGACTATCGTACACGCCGTAGCCGTGCAGTTCATCATGTAGGTACCGCTGAACTAAGTGATACTCGAGTACCGGGGCGGATTGCAGCAGCGCGGCGTCAGAGTCTGCGTGTTCGACAAAGCGAATGAAATCGGCGCCATCGAGACCGTAGCGCTTGCCGCTGACGTCGAGCACGCATTCGGCGACGATGTCTGGCTTTGGGTCCCAGTAGATGCAGCCGTCGAACCGATTGGCAAACTTCCACCGCTCCGTCTCGCGGTCGTACGCGTCGCGATGCGCGATTGTGATCTCGGGAAATCGTGCGTTGACGAAATCCCGGATGTCAAACAACAGTCGAGCCATGCTCTTTGTGGCGTGTTTCGACGGTCCGTCGCGCACGTACGTGGCCATCTGCCGGAGGTACGCGTTGAATTCGTCGCCGCCAAACGAGAGTTGGCTGTGGGCAAACAGCGTCGCGGTCTCGGCCGTCAGGTGCCACAGGATTTCGATGCGTCGGCGCCGAATCGAGGCGGCAAAACTGTCGACGTCGGGCGAAGGCTCGTACTCGCGCAGCGACGGTTCGCTTTGATCGCGACGAGAGCGCACCACATCGGTAAACTTGTAGCGCGCCGCTTGGAGACGCTCGTCAAATCTGCTCATGCCGCGTTTCGGTTTGATCGGCGCCCTCTATTAACCCTTACGAAACACACAGGTAAGAACTTCTGTATGCTAGCACTACTATTATTGTTGTTTGCGGCGTGCCTATGCCGCGTGATTCGTGTCGGCGCCGGCTTTGAATTCCAGCCCGCGGCGCTCCGAGCGGCCATCGAAGCGGCGGTCATCGGAGACACCGTCGAGCTGAGCGAGGGCGAGTACGTGCTCGACGACGACCAGTCGGGCGTCGGCCTCAAACTGACCCGAGCCATCACGATCCGTGCCGGTGTCGGCGCTCGCTCGTCGCCCATACTGCGCGTCGCCAACGCGGACCGCGCAGGCGTCGTCATCGGCGTCGGCTCGGGCAGCGTACGGCTCGAGAACTTTGTCATCGGTCGGCCGCTCGCCGGTTCGCCGTCGTCGGTCGAGCAGGTGATCGGCGTGCTCGTCTCGGCCGGCACGCAGGAGCATCCGTCGGCGTACTCGATGCTGCCTAGATACAACGGAACGCACTCGGAACCTCTACCTCTGACTGGCGCCATACACGCGGCGCGCGAGCTGCGCAAGCGGTCGGCTCCGAGCGGCGGAGAGGCGCCAAATCGAGCGCTCACCAACATCGCCATCGTCGGCGTCGATTTCACCGCGTCGGCGAGCCACACGAACCTGGCATTCGGCGCGGGCGCGTACGTCGGCGTCTCGATTACGCTCTCGCGCTTCTCGGGCTCTAGCGATAGCAACTCGATCGTCGTCGCCGGCGGCGCTCGGTTCGACTCGACGACGGTCGAGCGCAACATCTTTGGCGGCTCACCGGCCGTCATCAACGGCGTCGGCTTTACGTTTGGCTCGAACTACTGGTCCGAGTCGCTGCGCGCCGAGCAGTCTACGTACTGCCTCGACAAATCGTGCACGCGCTTCGGCCCCGTCGTCGACGGCGATCACCCAACTCGCGTGTTTGGCACGGTCGCAGAGGCAATCAAGGCGAGCGTGCAGCACGTGCGAATCACCGTGCAGGACGTCGAGTGGGCGACGTCGGCGCAAGAGGCGTCGACCGTGATCGCGATTGCCGACACGACGATCGAGGGCGTCGAGATCACCGACTGCTCGGCGGTCAACGGCAAGGTCGGCGTGGCGAACGTCAACCTGCGCCATCGTGGGTCGGGCGGCACCATATTGGCGTACGAGGGCGCGCTGTCGAGCGTGCGCAACGTGCAGTTTACGCTGCAGAAAGACGTCGGCACGGCGATCTCGATCGTGCAGAACCGCAACGCAGTCACGGGCGGCGTGCCGGCGTCGACGCTGCTGTTCGAGCGCGTTACGATCTACGGCCATCCGGGCCAGACGGCAATCGCAATATCGACGTCGATGACGCGCGTCGTGCTGAGCGAGCTCGAGATATTCGACACCTCGGTCGGCATCGAGCTGAAGAACGGCGCGCTCTCGATCTCGGACAGCGTGATGCTCGTCGACGCGGTCGGCGTCAAACTGCTGTCGGGCGGCAAGAAGCACGGGCTGCGAATCGTCGACACGCTCTTCTTCAAGGCGGTCGGCGTGTCGCTCGCCGACGTCACGCTGTCGTCGATGACCGAGCTCTACATCGGCTGCTCGCGCTTCCTCTTTGCCAGCGTCAGACTGCCCAAGGACTGCATGGACAACGAGCAGCAGTGCGCGGCCGCGTTCCGTCACAGCACGTTTATCGCGGCACCCGACACGCTCTCGTCGTACGAGCGCTCGATTCTGTCGCGCGGCTCGAATCACTACGAGGAGGAGAAGTCGATCGAGCACGCCGACCAATACTACATGTACACCGACGACGCCAGCCGACCGCAGTTCTCGTTTGCCCTGCACGATCACCAGGGCCGAATCGACGATGCGTCGGGCGTCGTGACGATTGGCGGCGGTGGCTCGAACACGCGCTGGTCGTTTGCGCTCGCGACGCACATCCCGATGCGCCAAGAGTGCTTTGCCCCGACAATCTCGTCGACCGGCCGAGTGAACGCGCGCGTCGTCAGCAACCTATTCGACCTGCGCACCGACGCGCCATCGGCGTGCGTCTCGGTCGCACTCCGCGTCGCTCTGCGCGGCTCCGAGGTAGCGCTGATGAGCGGCGAGGACCTCTCGATCTACGCCGTCGAGCATGTCGGCTCGGCCGGTGCGACCTGGACACGAGCAGCGTCGCACACGGTGCAAGTGACCAACGACGGCGCGACCACGGCCGTCGACGCATCGAGTGGCGCCGGTCAACTGACTCGAGCGGTCGTCGTGGCTGCGCGCTCCTCGGGAGTAGCTTCGGCGGCGTCGGCACTGCGATACGAGGCGCCAGTGCCGACAGCACCGCAAGCGGCGTTGGCCGTCACTCGTGCGACGCGTCAGCTGTGCGTCGTGTGCGGCGGCGATCGCATCCCGGCTACGCTGATCGACGAAAAGTGCGGCGGTGGCAGTGCGTCGCCGGTGTTTACCGATATCGACGCGGCGTTTGAGGTGCTCTTGGCGGCCAAGACGTCGACGATCTCGCTGTTTGTCTATGGCGACAAGTGCGTCACGCGCCAGTGCTCGATCGAGCTGGGCGTAATGGCGCCGAACAAACTCGTCGTCGAGGGCACGAGTCCGACGGCGCGTGGTTCGATCCGTCGACCGGCGTCGTGTGCCGCAACTACGTCATTCATCAAGACCGGCGCCGGCGTCACGCTGCGCTACCTGCTCATTGCGTCGGCGTCCAACGTCGCGTCGGCGATACCGAATTGCGCAATCGAGGCGCCGGCTCGCGCGGTCGAGGGTCCGCGACTGGCCTACGTCACCATCTCGGGCGGCGTGTGTATCGCAAAGGGCCGAACGCACACGATGCTGCTCAACAACGACATCAGTGTCGTCGCGGGCCGGGCGCTCATGATCGACGATGGCGCAACTGGTGCATCGCTCGACAGCAACACATTCAGCGGCGGCTCGGTGCGCGTCGCGAGCTCGGTCGACATGACCAAGAACGAGTTTGACGCCGACTCGTGGGTCGACGTCGTCGATGGCGGTCAGCTCGTCGCGACGAGCAACGTATTCGCCCCGCGCCACGCCGATAAAATGGCACCGAAACCGTGCGTCGTCGCCACGCAACACTCCAAGAGCCAGTGGGACCGCATGGTATTCGGCGAGCACTGCGAGATTCGTCTCACCGGCGCCGCACATCAGTTGAGCGCTGGCTCGTGGATCGGCGTGCGGGCCTATGTGGCGGGAGCGTCGAGCGTCGTCGGTGTCGCGCTGGGCCGCGAGTCGTTTATTCAGGCGTCGTTGGGCGTGGTGCTCGAGAACGTCATTGTCGATCTCTCGGCGACGTCGGTCGGTGACGCTCTGCGCGGCCAGCCGGTGCGTCAGACCAATTGCGCCAAGCAGTACGAGCCGGGTCTGGGCGGCTACGCGCTCGCCCGCTCGTCGGTGTACGACCAGAAGAGCAACAAACTCTTTGGTCCGCTCGTCTGGCCGCAGCCGGTCGGCGTGTACGTCGACTATGCGACGGCCGCGATCATCGATTGCGTGAACGCGCCCACCGCTGACTATTGTCGGTGCGCCGTACCGGGCGTGCAAGCGAAACCCGACAAGCAGAGAGCGGTGGCCGCCGAACCAAAGAACGCGTCGCCGCTGGCAAACGACAAACCGGTGCAGCGCAAGGGCGCAGCAGCAGTGGGTATCCTGACAGTGGCACCGACACCCGCGCCTACGCCGTGTCCGCCCGACGACTCGAGCTCGGATTCAGACTCGCCGACGCCGACCTCGTACACGGCGCTGTACGTCATTCTGGGCGTGTTTGGCGGTCTCTTTTGCTGTCTGCTCATCGTGGTCGCGATCCTACTCTCGAACAAGCGCCGACGACGAGACGACAAGGACGACCGAACCTCGCTCAGCAGCGGTCGCGGCGGCGAGCCCGAATTCGACTTTGGACCGAGTGTGCGCAAGAACAAATAAATTTATTGACACATCGCGGACACTCAACGGACGTTAAACAGTGCGTCAAACGTGGCACCCCAGTCCATCTGAGCTTGCAGATACGCGGTCGCGTTTGCCAACGCCGCAGCATGCGTCGCAAACGTACCAAACGTCGGCGCTCGTACCACACACGCGCAGTTGACAGTGCCACTTCCGGGGACAACGTCGGCTATCTTGTCGGCTATCGTCGATGGAGCACTCGTCCGCGTGGTTGGGTTGTAACCCAATCGCCGTTGTATGTTGGTGTAGTACACGCCGCTGATTCGACTCGCGACGGACGTATTCGTTACGGAGCGCAGCAGATACTTTGGCGAGCCGGCCGCTTGTGCCGTAGGTGTCGTGCCGATGCACAGGTATCGCGCACCGGGCGTCGTTGGCGTCGCGCACTGATCGCACGCCGCACCACTCCATCCCGGCAGACAAATGCAGCGATCCTGAAGAAGCGTGTGGTCGTAGATCGACGCACCGTGACCGTTGCACGACAAGTGAGCGCAGTCTGGTTCGGCGTGTCGGTTCGACGCGCACGTACAACGAGTCGTGTCGTTATATCGATCGGCTGCACCAGCGCAGAGATTGACTGGCGGTGGTGCAGTAGTAGGAGGTGCGGTCGTCGTCGTTGTCGTAACTCCAGCGCATCCGGCAGTCGAGGAGAGCGGCGTCACCGTCAGTGTCTTGTTCATCGGCGCTCCCGCCGTCGAGATCGTGCGTAGTATGGCGATGAGCGAGAACGTCTGCGCGCTACCGAACCCGAGCGTGTCCAACCGGACCTCGACCTCGACCGCCTGCGCCGGGGCGACGATGATGCGCTCGAGCGTCGTGCGCAGTTCGCTCGCGTTGACTGCGTTGTAGTTGACGGCATAGTACGCGCCCGTCGAGAGCGAACGCACACGCAAATCGATGTTGTTGATCAGCGACGCTGCGCCGACGATCGACGACGGATAGTCGGCATAGGCCAGCTGCAGCACGAGTTCGTAGCCCGGCAACGATGCACCCGACGCCAACCCGACGATGCCGACACACGAGCGCAGCGAACCGAGTGACTGCGAGAGCCCATGCTCCGTTCTCTCGTTTGACAGCACCGCGAGCGAAACCGACGGTCCGAGCGCTCGATCCAGCGCGACGCGACCGAATCCCTCTGCATTGCGACGTGTGGTGGTCGATGCGTACGCGGCGCCCGGATAGATACCATCGAGCGGCCGTCCGCTGGCCGCGAGCACTGCGCGAACGAGCGACGCGCGCACCGGCAGACCTCCGCCGCCGTTGGCCGTGAGCAGCGTCGTGTTCTTCTGAAACGCCTCGTACACCAGCGCTGCCATGGCCGCAACGAGCGGTGTCGCCATCGACGTGCCAGCATAGCCGGTCGTCGTCAGCTCCTCGTCGGCGCACGAGCCGGTGTCGGGCGCGTCGTTGTTCGCCGACCAAACGTAGTGGCCGCCGGGAGCGACGACGTCTGGCTTTGCAAACGGCAACGACGACGAGCCGCGCGACGAGAACGAGGCGAGCCACCGCGGCGACATCTGGGCAAACGACCGAGACGGCGTAACCGCAAGCGCAAACGCGTCGTAGCCGTTCATGGTTGCGCCAACCGTCAGCCCGTTCTTGTTCATCGCGGGCGTCGAGATCGAGCCCTCGGTACCGAGGTTACCCGCTGCGAATACGACGAGCATCTCGCGGTGCGACCAGGTAAACGCGTCGACGTCGCGGTCGTCGATCGTGTAGCGGCCGTTGTTGTTCGAGCCCCACGACGCCGATTTGACGCGCGCACCGGCGTTGTAGAACCACTGCAGCAGCTGCGTGAGATCGGGCACGTAGAGGTAGCGATCATTTGTCGCGCTGTCCATGAGGTCGACGAATGCGATGCGCGCGTCTGGTGCGCCGCCGTTGAACTTGGCCGACGACGAGCCGACGGATGCGCGGCCGACCAATGTACCGGCGACGTGCGTGCCGTGGCCGGCGTACGTTCCGCGATCGCCCAAGTCGCCGCCGACGCCAGACGAGTAGACGCGAATCTTTGTGTGATTGAGGTCGCGCGGTATCGCACCGAGTCCGCTGACCGACGGATACGCGCCCGCGCGACTGCCGAGGCCGTCGGTGAAGAAGCAGTTGAGCGCGATGCCAGTGTCGCTCAGGCCGATCGTCTGGTTGGCGCCGCGCAGTCCGAGCAGCGCCTGCTGCCAGTTCTGCTGAGTCGCAGCTGGCGCGACCGTGCGCTCGCCGTCTGCGGCGCGATGCACCGACGGTACGGACCAGAAGTTTAGCGTCTCGTACGGCATGATGACCTCGACCCAGTACACGTCGCTCAGATCGTCCAGGATGGCGTCGGCCGCCTCCTCTGCCTCGGTTGCGTCGACGTCCTCGACGGTGATGTGGTGCGCCGCGTCGTCGACGTGCGGTTTGACGCGACTCGCGAGGTGCTGCATCGAGTGAGCGAGTCGGTCGGCATACTTTGCCGCGCGATCGACGTCGGCTGCGTGTTCCTGCAGCGAGCCGTAGAAACTGCGGATGCGCAGACGAACCAGCTCCTCGCCGTCGAGCGGCACTTCTGGCGCGGCAAACTCTCCTTTGCGTCGACTGGCGCGCGGCTCGGATTGTACCGGTCGCGAGCGCATGTGGTCGATCGTGCTGGCAATGTCGGCGCGTCGGTCGCGTCGCTCGAGCGGCTCAAAGTGCCGAATGCGCGAGCCGAGTGCCGCGTCGAGTCGCGCGCCAGTATCGCTGCTGTTGACGTAGACGACGAGCGAATTCACCGGGACGTACTCGGTTGGCGTGTAGCCGAGCGCTGCCTTGAGTTGATGCAGGATCGTCGAGTCGATTGGCGAGCGAAACTGCACGACGAATACGCCGCGGTCGAATCGGGCCGGCTCCTCCCGTCGTGCCATGGCCGCGGGGTCGATCGTTCGGTGCGCGAGGCGGATCGGTAGAGCGAGTGTGCTCAGCACGAATAGCAGAAACATTTGTCGATCGAGTCCTTTTAAGAGCGCACACCGACGCAAGATAAACATCGGCGCGCGATGGGATTCTCGATGCGGTTTGCGCGCGTCGCTCATCACCCGGGCTACGAGAACTCGGTCATCTTCAAGGCAGAGTCCGATCCGTCGGTGGCGGTCGCGGCGCTCTTTGCCAGTTCCGCCGTGATGGATTTCATCACCAGCGCCGAGTCGATCGGCGTCGAGTCGAAGCTGAACTTTCTCCACACCAACACGATCGAGGACTTTTACGAGTGCGTACTCGTGCTCGGCCACGAACTGCAAAACACGATCGTCTGCGCGCTGGTCGAGGATCAGCTGGTCGCGCGCGAACTCGAGGCCCGGCTGAGGCGAGAGGGTGTGGCGAGCGAGACGAATCCGTCGGCGTTTCAGATGCGGCAAGCGACTATAGTCGTCAGCGAGTGGGCGCGCGCCGACGAACAGACCAACTCGGGCATGCTGCTCGTCGTGTCGCCCGGTCTGCTGGCGCGACACGACGAGATCATGGCGCGCGACGCGTCGTTTGGTCTCGCGCGGCGCTACATCCTCTTTCACCAGATGTCGACGCTCGAAATAAACTTTGGCCAATAGCACCTATTTAACCTCGGCTGGCGACCTCTAAACCCTGCCCAATGTCTCGCTCGCTCGTGTTTGGCGTCGAGCCCGACGACGATGACGAGGAGCAGAAACCGACGATCCCCGAGGAGCCGATCAGCGAGACGCGCGTCAAGGTGCTGACGCGTACCAAGATCGCGCTGCTGTTTATCCACCTCGCGTGCGCCATCGCGCAGTTTGTGCTGTCGCAGGCGACCGATCTCTTTACTTTCCAGGCCAACGTCGTCAAGCTGGCGCGGACGGATGCGCTAGTCGATTCGAGCGGCACGCCCGGCCTCGAGATCGTCGAAGTCGGCCCGCTTGTCGCCAACGTCCTGTTCTCTGCGACGAATCTCTTTGCGGCGATGGCATACCTATTCGCGCTGTTTTACAACACCGACGAGCTCCTGGCGATCTCGGCGGGCAAGTTTCAGTTTGTCTGGCTCGTCGCGCTGTTTGGCCTCGTGCCGATGTGGTTCGCGGTCGAGCTCACGGCGGGCGTGGCCGCGTGGACCGAGCTGTTTGCGCTCGGCGGCGCGGCGTTTGCGTGGACTTTTGTCTACTGGATCGGCACGTACTCGCGCGCGTTCGACGCCAGCCGGCTGTTCTCGTGGACCTTTCTGGTCGTCGGCTTTGGCCTGCAGGCGCTGATCTGGATCGTCTCGATCTACGCCGGCGCGGTCAAGACGATGACGGGCGGTCCGGCGGTGCATCTGCTGCCCGTGATCGTCGCGTGCGCGCTCGACCTCGCGTACCCGATCGCCATTGTCGTCGCGTACTCGGGCATCATGAGGCGCCACACGTCGCTCGTCTGGCTCTATGTCGCAATCAGTTTCGATATCGTGCTCGTCTCGTGGCTCGCGCATACGGCGTACGCGGTGGACGGCATAACCTATCCGTAAAGCGCGGCCGCACAATCAAACAATAAACGCGGCTCGTACTACTCCAATCGCTCCTCGCACACATCCGCTCGGGTGATCTCGTGCTGTACGTCGACCCGGCACTCGAGACGAGCGCACCGAAACGCTGGTGGCATCGCTACACGCTCCCGCTGGCCAGATGGTTCGCTTCGGCGCCCGTACTGAACGGCGCGGCGACGTCAACCGAGCGCGCCGACTGGACCTCGGTTGGCTGTGTGCTGTTGTACCAGCAGGTGCCACACATCATCACGCACGCGTCGGGCGAGTACCGCATCTTTCCGCTCGCTACGTTCCTTGCCGAGAAGCGCGTACAACAGTGCGCCGTTCGAGCGCTGCACGTCGCGAACAGCACCGACATGACGCCGAAACTGCTGCAGTTGTTCATCGAGCTCAGTGGGCAGACGTTCGTGCGGCCGATGAATCCCGAGACAGACCAGTGCTCGCTGGTCGCCGAGCTGTATTGGATGATGACGTGCAGCCGCTTGGATGTCGACGACCCGACGCAGACGCCATCGGACTTGTTTGGCACGGGCGGCGCGCTCGATCGGCTGCTGTACGAGCACGCGGCGCGGAACTTTCAACTGGCACCAGAGATATGCGCTCGGCTCTGACGGCCGCACGTCGAACCCAGCCGAGCGCTCGCAATCACAAACACAGAATGAGTTCTAGTTCGGTAGATTCACACATAACCCACAACGGGTACACGACAGTCGAGCGAAGCGCCGATGGCACGCGCGTCACAGTCACCGAGTACACCACGATCGAGGAGACCGAACGCGCCACCGTCATGCGTGCACGCGTCACAAAACTTCGCCGCCGCGACTATGCGAGCGGCGCGCGCCGCTGGCTGGGCTCCGTCAAGACGCGCAACGTGTTCAAGTACAAGTGCATCATAGCAGCGACCGACGATTTCGGCGACGTGCTGGAACGTATGGCGTCACTGCCGACGTCGCCCGACAAGTGCTACGTCGAGTACATCACCGATGAAACTTCTGCAACCGGCGCGACATTGGCAATGAGTCGTCGCCGTAACAACGCACCGCCGTGGGACACCAACTGACACTCGAATAAACACTCTGAAGCACGTCTCTGTACGCTCACGACGATGACAGTCTCACCAATAAACGTCGGTTCGACCAACACATACAAAATGAACGCCGACCACCGCGCAGCACACAACACAAAAACCACACAAAGAATGCCTTGGTTCGTCGTCTACTATCAGGATAGCACAGGAGAGCGCGCAGTAAACAAGTCGATGAATCTGTCGTACGCTGGGTATGAACTGTCGGACAAGCAGGACGTGGACCTCGTAGACAGCGCGGGCGCACATTGGAACATTCGACTGCATCTGAGCACGAACGCGTTGCGAAACGAGGACAGAACAAGGAGCTATCCTATTGATATGCATCGCACGTTTGATCGATGCGGCAACTTCATAGAACACGCCTCCTCGTCACGGAACGAAAGTGGAGTCGCGCCGCCTGCGCCATCGAAATAAACGGTCAACTGTGTCGACACAAACACATCGAAATCGGTGCGCCCTCGGAGACACCCGCACCCATCGCTCCTGTTACTGCTCTGAAGCACGTCTCTGTACGCTCACGACGAGGACAGTCTCGCCCAATAAACCCCGGTTCGACCCGCACATACAAAATGAACGCCGACCACCGTTACTCGTTTCTCGGTCTCGTCTGTCCGGTCGATTCGTCGATCGCGTGCCCGTACGAGTACGCCGTCGGCTGGTGGGAGGCGCGCAAGCGAGTCGGCGCAGCGATCCGCAAGCACGCGTCGATGATCGAGCAGGCTATCGCTAGGAATTCGTACTTTTTCGATGGCTTCACCGACTCGACGGACGAGGTCGTGCACGCCGTGCGCACGCTCGACGTCGAGTGGACGCGGCTCCATGCGCAGATCTGCCCAACCGACCAGACGAAACGGATGCTGAAACTGCCGGACAAGCAGTCGCTGCTGTTCAAGTGGTCGTTCTGCGGCCCGTCGTTTGTGACACTCAAGGGCGACGGCTCGCTGCTCGACTTTAGCGTGAGCTCGCACGGCGTGATGGCGTCACCGATCACGGTATTCGAGACGGTGGCACTCAAGCTACTCCGGCTGGCTCTCTCACTGCAGTTGTCGGCGCGCTACTCGATTTGCGGCGAGATGCGCAGCGCGCTGGCGATGGCGTACTCGTCCAACAGCGCGGCCCGTGTGATCATCACGTCTCTCCTACCCGACCTCGCCGATCGAGCTGCGCAGGCAAACTACCACGAGACGCCGCCCGAGATTGCCGAGAAGCGCTTCTGGCGGCACTGGTTCGCCGCGCTTCTGATGTCGCACGCGAAATACTGCTACAGCGTGCGCACGGTTCAGATGTCGAGCCGGGCGGCCGAATTCGACAGCATGCACCTGCTCTCGCTGATGACTGGCGACGAGCGCTACGCTATCCTCTCGAAACCGCACGCCGCCAACATCGCGCTGTACGCCGAAGTCGGCAAGAAACAGCTGCTGGTCGAGGTCGGACTGGCGCTGGGCGATCGCGCGATCGAGGAGAGCAAGTGCACGAAATCGCTGCAGGTCGCCTCGTCGCTGCTGCACTGGTTCGGCAATCGCAACGAGATCGTCGACAAGAAGCGCACGTACGACTCGGCGTACATCGAACTCACCAACGACCTGCCGTCTCTGATGTTCAACCACGACACGCGAATCGAGCGCCTGCACGTCGTCACCGAGCAGACGCCGCCTGCCTACGGCAAATCGGTGCTGATCGTGCCTAATATTGTCGTCGAATAACGCTCGCTCGAGCGTCTAACCGACACCGCGCGCACACAAATTAAACCGCAAAAGATGACTGAAATTCATTCGCACACCACCGCGTCCACTTCCCAGCAGCCCGAGAGGATCTCGCCCGCTGCCACGCCCGACGAGGCAATCGCTCGACAGCGCCAGATGGCACTCGAGGACAGCGACATGAACTACGAGTTTGCGGTGCGCGGCTATCCGATCAAGGTGGTTGCCGACACATTTGGCAAGAGTTCCGCGGCATCGAATCTGGTGCGCCGTCGCGACGCGCGTGACAACCGGCTGCTACGCAAGCTCGACAGCGCAGTCGGGCGAATCGCGCGCCAGATCCGGAAACTGGGCAATAGCCGCGCGCTGCTCGAGACGAAACTGACGCGACGACTGCGCAACCATCGACTCCGCGTTTTCGCCGCCGATTTCGCGCCGAAGCGCCGGTACCGCGTGGCGTGCGTCGCCGAGTGCCTGATCTGCTGCAACGTGCGGCCGGTGACGATCCCCGAGTGCTGTCGGACCACCGAGAGTCAGAATTACGTCTGTTTACCGTGCTTGACCGAGAACGCGTACGACAAGTCGCGCTCGGGCACGGTGAACTCGGCGACGTGTCCGTTTTGCCGAACGCAGTTTGAGGTGTACAGAAAGCGCTCTTTATTGGCGAAACCGAGCGTCGTCACCGCCACAGCAGAAAGACCAGCGCAAACGCAAACACAATAAACGACAGATAGCAGAGCTTGCACACGTCGCGCACTTTTGACAGCGGCTTGTAGTACGAGACGCACGCCGACGGCTGTTCGTGAGTGCACATCGCCGTCGCCATTTCCCGATGCCGCAGCGAGAACGCGTCCGAGCCGAGAAAGCGCACCTGAGTCATGATGCCCAGGCCCGACACGTTGAAGCAGCCAGTCGCGTCGGTGTGTATGAATACGTGAATGTCAAACTGCGCGTCGGTCTGTTCGGCCTCGTCTCGACTCACCCGGAGCAGCGTGAGTGTGCCGTCGGCCGTCTGCACCGGGTCGTCGAGTCGCGCTGCCCAGACCGACGGCATCGTGAGCAGGATCGTGTGTGGCGGTGCGTAGCCCGGCTTGCTGTAGTCGGTTCGGTTCGTGACGAGCACTGAGAGCTCCATGCGCAGCCATTCCCGGTTTGCCGCCTGGTTGATCTGCACGCGGAAAGTCTCGTTGTACGGCCGAGCACGCGTCAGCCGATCGCTCTCGCACCAAAGAGCACTGAGCTCGACGTGCTGCGCCGAGACTAGCGCGAGCACCAGATACGCGAAAAGAGGCAGCATGACGACACAAACAGAACAAACGCGAGCCAGTAGAAGAAGAACGACGCGGCGAGATCGGACGAGAACACGCTGTCGTCCATAGGGTTTTAAGTGTCACTGCGCAGGTTTATTTATTCCTCGTCGTTCGTTGGTTGCTGGTGCTGAACGACGCCGATCGGCAGCCTCCGATTCCGATTGATCCGCTTGCGCACACAGCCTTCGCTCAGACAGACGCACTGGATTGCGATCAGCGTCAGCAGCAGCACCGACACGCCGACCGCGACGATCCGGAAGTTCACGCGCAGCGACTGCTTGAACTCGCTCGCCGTGCCGCCGATCGAGTAGAACGCGACGTCCGAGGTGCCATTGCCGAGTTCCTTGTCGGTGCTCGGTTCGGCGCGCTCCATGTGTCTGTGCAGCGCCGGCGCCTCTTCGTACGCGATTGCCTTGCCGACCGTACTCGCCGCGGCGCGCCAGAGCAGAATGAGGAGCACGACAGCGAGCATTTGACAGTGTTGGACCGAAAGCCGTATGTATGAACCAGAGCCTGCGACAGTTAAAGCCCGGATGACGCACCGCGTACACTCGACGAAATCTGTCGCGACGCTCGGCGGCAATTCGATCGTGCTCGATCGCGTCTCGGCGACACCGGCCGCCACTCGTCGGCCGTCGACGCGCACTCAAAAGGCGGTGCAGTCGGACCCCGAGCCAGAGATCGCGCCGCCCGTCTACTCACCGCCACCAGCCGTGCAAACGCCGCCGCCTCCACCTCCGACGCCGATGCCGACCGCGACCGAGATGCCGCCACCGCCTCCTGTTGCGCCGCAGACGACACCCGCTGCACCCGTCGTCGTCGAACCTCGGCCAGTCGAGTCGCAGACCGTGGTGAGCAAGACCAAGATCATCCAGATCCTTCCCGAGGTGCACGAGCGATTCGAGTCGGCGTCGACCTCGACCTACCAGAACCAGATTCGTCCGCTCACGGCGCCCGAACTCGAGCCGCTGGCGATCGAGCAGTCGCGCGCCGCCAATCGGCTGTACATCTACAGTTTCGAGTCGCTGGCGCGTGCCGACTGGTACGATTTCATGTACGAGGTGCGCGGACTCACCGGCAATCGGCCCGAGTCGGACTTTATCAGCATCCAGACGTTTCAACCGCGCACCGCCACATCGGCAGCCGACCAGCCTACCGTCGGCGGCGACGCATCACTAGCTCGATACGGACAGTACAACCTGCAAGCGCTGCGCACGCCCGCTCGACCGGGTTCGGTGCCAGCGGCCAGCTCCTTGTTTCCTCCACCGCCAGCGGGTGCTGGTGCGCCGCCACCTTTGATACCTCCATCGCCACAAGGCGGCAGTGGTGCATCGTCGCCGCCCGTACCACGCAGTCCGTTTGGCGGCGCGACACTGAGCGAACAGGAAGACGAGGCGCTGAGACGACCGACTCGTCCGCGCGTGCTCTCGGCCACCGACGTCATCACGACGATCAACCAGAACGTGCTCGACGACCCCGACATTCGCACGGTGATGTCTGGCACAAAACTCACCGAACTCCAGCAGCGGATCGACGATCTGCACGACCTGCGAGCGCTGGAGAATGCCAAACTCGCCGCAGACGAGGCATCGCTGATTCGTCGCGAACTGCGCCAGTCGCTGGCCGCCAACTCGCCGTGGCTGAACGATCCGCTGCAAGCGACCGGCGTCGTCATCCTACAGCCGCCGTACGTCGCCGCGATGCGCAAGGCGGCCGCGCTGATCGACCTGTATGCGGCCGACACCTCGCTCGCCAACGTACCCGCGAGCGAGTACATCCGCCGACGACCGCCAACGTACCTGCCGAATGGCAAACCCGACACGGCAGCGGCGAGCGCACGCTCGTTCTTTGCCCGACTCGTCGCTGACTGCATGCTCCAGCGGCGCATGCTGGCCGGCGTTGGCGTGCGCAACAAGGGCGACCATCAGTACATGATCAACGAAGAGAACGCCGTCATCGCCGAGGTCAAGTACCGCTTCGGGTACGACTCGTCGCGGCAAACGTTCTACATGGTCTCACCGCGCAACGACGAGCGCCGACAGCCCGTGACGCAGCGAGCGAGTGAACTGCGCTACGAACCGTACGCGAGCACGCTCGGTCCCGAGTACGGTCGATCGGGCGGTCGGGCGCCTTCGATACTCGACAAGCGCGGGCAGATCCTGACGAACATGATCGCCAACAGCTAGCGGTCATTAAACACTTTCTATTCCGTCGACAGCGAGCACATTCAAAAGCGCCGAACCTCGAACGATGACCGACAAGAAGGGTTTAAACGCCAAAGATCTCCAAGGCGCCGCGACGCCGCCAGCGCCTACATCGAACCAAAAGAGCAGCGGTCCAGCGCAAGTCAAGCTCGAGCGCGTGCCCGTCGTGATGCGCTTCACGTGGACGCCCGGCACCAAGGCGGACCCGACAGTGACGCCGCTCACAAACTTTATCAGCGATAAGCAGCACATCGCCGGCCTCGAGATCACAAAGACCGTCAGCGACTCGGCCGGCTCGGCGAAACTGATCGCGACTGGCCTTCTGCCGACGGCCAAAGACGAGACGCCACACGTCGCCGCGCTCGAGCGTGACCTCGAAGGCAAAGCGCACACGCTCATCGTCTATCCCGGCACGCAGCAGCACGATCTGGTCGTGCACAACAACCCGGTGCCGGCGGCCGATAAGGCCAAGATCGACCTCAAACACGCCAACGTCGATTTCGACAAGATCCGCGAGGGCCATACGACGATCGGCGAATCGGTGTTGATCAAGCAGTCGCACGAACTCGGCCAGACGCTGCTGAACAACGACAACTATACCAAGATCGGCGGCAAGGTGCTCACGATCGACGGCGAGAAGTACGTCTCGGTCAAGCAGGACAAGCTCAACACGTTTGTCGACAAATTCAAGGAGAAGGTCGGCACGGTCGTCCAAAAGACCTCGCCCGCCGATCACACCGTGTCGCTGAAGTCGTGGGCCGGCAAGGGCCACTTTGGCCGCGAGATGGCCGAAGCGGCGCCGCACGCCGAGCAGCGCAACCAGCTGCTCGAGCCCGACTCGAAGCACGAGATCGCCGTGCACGCCGTGTACACGATCGCAACGATTCCCGAATAAACACACATCACTCTTCTTTATTTTCGTCGGCAACACACACGCACACGTCTGCTGATTTATCGTCGCGCGCCGCACAGATGATGACGACGAGAAAGACGACGCAGCCCACCATCATGAGTACGATAACCGCCAAGACGACCCACGCACAGAGCTCCTTGGCCAGCTCGACCCACATCTTGATCTGCGGCATAGCGTCAAGTGTCTCGCGCAGCTCCATCACGCTTATCGCCATGGCGAGCGTCGCCGCAGCCACCACGAACATAAGCGGCGTCACGTAGCTAGATCGCACCATGGTTTATCTGTGCACACTTGTGCACGGTTACGTCGGGTTCGTTTACTTGGCGAGGTCATTCTTTATTCTCGTCATCAAACTGCTCCAGGATCGATCGACTGCGCTTTGCGTTCGGCCCGGTGCGAGCTCGTGCCGCCGTGGACGCCGACGACGATGTGCCGTTGTTCGACGAGAGCTCGGCGAGTCGGGTCATGTAGGTCGAGAGATAGTCGGTCTGGCGCATGTCGTCGATCGAGATCTGCGTCTTGCCGTCGTGCAGCAGCACCGCCAACATCGAGCGCGAGAGCATCACCGGCAGCGTCATGATCCACGGGAACATCTTCTGGTGCACCGGGCAGATCGAGACGTAGCCGACGTGCTCGTTGCCCGGCGTGTCGAACACGACCTCCTTCGACGCCATCGCGACGCCCGGCACCTTTGTGCGACGGCATTTCGGGTGCACGCACTTTTCGTTTGGCCGCACGCACGAGTCTGGCAGCCAGGAGCGTCCCGGCGACATCAGTCGAGCCGTCAGCGACAGTTCGGTGTCGCGCACGGCCGAGTCAAAACTGTCCATCATCGCGTCGTTGCCCTGGCGGTCGCGGTCGAACCAGATCACCCAGCTGCCGTCGGCGATGCACGTGCGGCAGAACCACCAGCAGCCGCGCGTCGACGCGTGTGCAAACTGCATCGATGTGCCACAGCCACAGCAGTCGACAATGACGTCGACGCTCCGCTGCGATCGGTTGCGCGAAGCGATCACGAGCGCGTTGCCGATGCGGCTGAACTGGTACATGAGCTGCGTCGAGCAGTGCACGCGGTTGACGAGCGAGAGGATATCCTTGCAGCAACGACTGTGCAGCTTGTCGGCGCGTCGTTTGCGCTCGCCTTCGTTCGTCAACAGCTTGATCTTCTGCTGCTCGGCCATGTGCGCCTTGCGCTTCTTGAATTCGCGGCGGAGGTTGCGGCGCGAGTCGGTCGCCGCCATGTACGGTCGGTTGTCGGGCGTCGGGATGCGGTAGCCCATGCGGAAGAAGCGGCCGCCCATCAGTCGATCGTAGACGTGACGCACTTGCCGATCGAACTCGGCCTCGCTGTCCGACTCGCCGTCGATCGCCACCAATCGCATCGGTGGCAGCGGCACGCCGTGCAGGTCGACGTCGGGTGCGGCGATGCGTCCGTTGGCGTCGATTCGGTACACCGAGTCGGTCGTGCGCCAGTCGGGCAGCGGCTCGCCGGCCATCGAGTCAAGTCGCTCCATTGCGGCCGAGAAGAGCGCGCGCACCTTGTCGAGCGAGCGCGACGGCTCGACGGCGCAGACGTCAAACTCGACCTGCTCCGACGAGCTGCCATAGTGTCGCCGACGCGCCTCGATCTGCTCGTCGATCGGGTCGACGCAGTAGCGGTCGTACGGGCGAGTCGTGTACATCGCGCGATGCTCGAATACCGAGTACATCGACTCGGCGCCGCGCAGTTCGTCGGGCGCGAGCAGTCGGCCGCGCTGACGGACGCGCTCGATCATCACTTGATCGTCGGCCTCGTCGAGCGTGCGCACGTCGCTCGTGCCGACGGCGTACCGCACATTCGGTTTCTTTGGTGTCTCGATGAAGCCGGCATAGCGTCGACACGACAGACAGACGAGCGAGTAGTGTGCATGCCGAGGTACGCGCGCCGGATCGCTGCAGCCAAAGCGCGCGCACATCACACGCATCTGCTGCTGCACGATATGTGTCGGCAGCGGCACGGTGTAGACCGAGAGGTAGGTCTCGACGGCGCGCACGAATTCGTAGACGAGCATGAACTGGAAGCGCGACGTCGCCGCGAGGTTCTTGGCAAAGTGCGTCAGCAACTTGTCGTTCTCGACGCCGCTCGCGTACATCATGTACGTGCGATTGAACGCGTCAATCGAGGCCGTCGAGATGCTGAAGAGGCGACCCGGGAACAACAGCTTGCTCGACATGTTCTCGACGATCCACTCCTCGGTCGCGTCGTCGGGCGGCACGTCTTTGGTGAGCGTGATGCCAAACGGCGGCAGCGCGGGCGAGATCGTCTCGATAAACGGGTAGTAGACCGTGCGCGCGTCGTCGTCGGCCGTGTTGGACATTGTCGTCGACGCGAGATCGTCAGTGTGCTCGGGCACCGTCGACTCGTCGTACGAGCGCGGGTAGCGAAAGAAGCGCAGCAGCTCGGCCATCATGATGCCGTACTCGCGCGGCACGACGCGATCGACGCGCTTGCTCATGAACTCGGACGACTGCAGATGCGCCGTCATCGCCTTGTAGAGCGGCGTGATAAACGGCGGCAGGTTCGTCGAGAAGAGGTTGTTGGTCGGCGCGTGCTGCTCGACGCTCACCCGATGGTGGATCTTGTGTCGACGGAGGAACGCCGTCATGCTGCCCGTGTACGCGTCCGACAGGCGAGCGCGGAGGAGGTCGCTGATCGCGATGACGGAGCGCGACCACGAGAGCCACTGGACGCGTGCACAGAGCTCGTTGTTCAGCGCGCGCTCGGTCGAGAGGAGGTGAAACATAAACTCGCGGATCTGCTGCGTCAGCATGCTCGTGAACGGGTACTCGCGGCTCGGCGGGTTCTCGCGCTCGTTGTCGCTCGGACGCGGGTTGTCGTACTCGATCAGCGTGCCGAGGAAGCGAAAGACAAGCGTGCGGCGCGCCAGCTGCAGATCGGTCGGCATCACGCGGTCACACTCGGCGATGCGTCGGAACGCGTACACGTCGGTCACATTCGTCTCGGGCGCGACGTACTCTTGCGGCTTGCCGTTGACAATCGGCAGCTTGCCCGCGGCGGCGCGCTGCTCGTGGTACTCGTAGCCGCACTGTCGGTCAAACTCGAGGCGCGCGGTGGCGTTGGCGAGCGCGAGCGCCGAGCGTTGACGCGTCTCGTGCTCGTCGAGATCGATCACCTTGGCGCTGCTCGTCGCGCTCGCTTTCGTCACCGTCGCCATCGTCGCAACGGTCGCCTCGGAGCGCTGTCGCATCGTCGCGCGTGCCGAGTTGTCGACGGCGGCAGACGCGCGCGCCTTCTTCGCCTTGCCGGCCGCTTTCGATGTGTCGGCGGTGGCCTTGTCGGCCTTGTCGCTCGCCGACAGGTACTGCTTCCAGATTGCCTGGCGGTAGCTGGCAAACGTCACGCGAGGGCGGCCACGAGTGATGTACATGTCAATGTCAGAGGCGCCGATCGTGAAGCGCTTCTCGAGCAGCGTCGCCTCGGACTCGCGCTGCCGACGATGTGCGCGGAGCGGCTCGGCCTGCTCGAAGAAGAAGAGGCGGTAGACGTCGCGCGTCATCGCGAGATCCGGCCGACGCTTGCAGAAATCGTACGCGCCGAGGTACGACGCCGCCATCACCAGCATCACAAAGTAGAGCGACGCGACGTTGCGCACACCGTACTCGAGCAGAATCTCGACGAGATCGCGCATGCCGCAGCGACGCGGACAGACTTTGGTAAACGCGAGCGAGACCGGGTTCGCCGCGCGCACCTTGTTCTGCGCCGACTGCGACGGCGGCGGGTCCTTCAGGATCGGCGTCGCGTAGAGCTCGTCGCGCACGTCGGGCATCTCGCCGGCGTGAAACATCATGTTGACATCGGGCGAAAAGTGCGTGAGGAGCGCGTCCCACGCCGCATCGGTGTCGGCCGGCACAAAGTTGAGGTCCTCGAGCGCGAGCGTGAGCATGACGTGCGCATTGCGCCAGAGCGTGACCGAGTGCTCGAGTTTGGCCCACTGCAGCATCGAGCTCGGGTCGCCTTCGATCGAGAGCGACGAGGCGCGCTTGCGGAGGAGCAGGAGCACGTGATTGAGGTAGGTGAGGCGCAGCGAGAGCGCGTTGTGGTAGCGCGAGTGCGCGCCGTCGGCCATGTACCAGATCGGCGGGCGCGTCTTGTTGTCGGCGTTGATGAGCGATTCGGCGTGCGCGAGCAGTGCGGCGTCGTCGGCGACCGAGCGAAACGGTACGGCGAATGCAAACACAAAGAGGAGCGCGGTCGGTTCGTTGGCGCTCGCGACGAGCTTGGTGAACGCATCAAAGTTGGGCAGTCCGCCCAGCTCCTTTCCAGCACAGTGGGATCCGAAGCTTGGAATTCACGTGACTTGAAGTCGCGGCC